>Ga0209506_1003102_pt1 | contig 13830 bp, 13 predicted proteins | sample AD_JPNHG2_MetaG_FD_184409 | JGI IMG/M metagenome (GOLD analysis project Ga0209506, IMG submission 184409) | Active sludge microbial communities of municipal wastewater-treating anaerobic digesters from Japan - AD_JPNHG2_MetaG (SPAdes) (version 2) | ecosystem: Engineered > Bioreactor > Anaerobic...
CGATAATGTGCGTTTGAAAGAAATCGAGATCCAGCGCGATGAATTGGCATCTGTCCCGAATGAAGTAGATGATGACCTCCGGAAAGCCATCGAGATTGCGCGTGCTAATATTACCAAATTTCATTCCCCTCAGTTTGAAGGAATTGAAAAGATCGAGACTACTCCTGGCGTTATCTGCTGGCGTAAAAGTGTGCCGCTCGAAAGTGTCGGACTGTATATTCCCGGTGGATCGGCGCCGCTCTTTTCAACGGTACTGATGCTGGGAATTCCGGCGCGGCTAGCCGGTTGTCCTGAAGTTATTTTGTGCACCCCGCCCAATAAAGATGGTCGCATTCATCCGGTAATTCTTTACACAGCCCAAATTTTGGGCATCGAGCGAATTTTCAAGATCGGCGGAGCCCATGCGATCGCGGCGATGGCTTACGGAACTCAGAGCGTACCGCGTGTCGCTAAAATCTTCGGACCAGGCAATCAATATGTGACAATCGCCAAGCAAATCGTCAGTGTTCAGGGTGTAGCGATAGATATGCCAGCCGGACCTTCAGAAGTTGCAGTTGTAGCCGACCGGTTCGCCAATCCGGATTTCGTAGCGGCTGATTTACTCTCACAAGCCGAACATGGCGCCGATAGTCAAGTAATTTGTGTAACCGATAACGAAGAATTAATTCCGAAAATTATTGCGGCGGTCGAGCAACAGCTGGCGGAATTGCCGCGCCGCGCTATCATCGAAAAATCACTGGAAAACAGTCGCCTGATTTTGGTCATTAATCTGGATGAAGCATTAGAATTCATCAATTGTTACGCACCGGAACATCTTATTCTTCAAACCCAAAATCCCGAGCAGTGGGCGGATAAAGTCATTAACGCCGGTTCGGTTTTTCTGGGTGAATTTACTCCCGAATCAGCCGGCGATTATGCTTCCGGTACTAATCATACATTGCCTACTAACGGTTACGCTCGCAATTATAGCGGAATTTCGGTGGACAGCTTTGTCAAGAAAATTACTTTTCAGAAGATTTCGCCTGCCGGGCTAAAAGCCATCGCTCCGGCTATTGATTGTATGGCTACCACTGAAAAGTTGCAGGCGCATCGCAACGCAGTCCGAATTCGCCTGGAAGCGATTGAAAAAGGAGCCGGACGTGGTTGATCTGGAAAAACTGGCGCGGCGCAATATCATTGACCTCCAGCCTTATGCAACCGCCCGCGACGATTATAGCGGCGCGATCGGTATATTTCTCGACGCCAATGAAAATTCTCTCGGTAGCGTAATCCCACAAAAATTCAATCGCTACCCCGATCCACATCAAAAACGCCTAAAACAGGAAATTGCCGCCCTCAAAAATGTCAACCCGGAACAAGTTTTTCTGGGCAACGGCAGTGACGAAGTTATTGATCTTTTGATCCGCGTTTTCTGTCAACCGGGCACGGAAAAAATTATGATCCTACCGCCAACCTATGGTATGTATGCCGTCAGCGCCGCCAGTAATGATGTCGGTGTTGTTTCCGTTGCTTTAACTCCGAACTTTCAGATTAATCTACCGCAAATTTTTGAGCAAATTGCGGGCGTCAAGCTGATTTTTCTCTGTTCGCCGAACAATCCGACTGGCAATTGCCTTAATCCAGCGGATATTGTTAATTTGCTGGAGAAATTCAAGGGAATCGTTGTAATTGACGAAGCCTATATTGATTTTGCACCCCAAAAAAGCTTTCTGCCAAGACTGAAGGAGTTCAATAATCTGGTAATTATGCAAACTTTTTCGAAAGCCTGGGGCTTGGCGAATCTCCGCCTCGGGATGGCTTTCGCCGATCCTCGGATTATTGATTGGCTGTCGCGCCTCAAATATCCCTATAATGTCAACGGCTTGACCCAGGAGCTGGCGTTGACGGCTTTAGAACGATCTGCGGAAAAGGATCGGATGGTCGCCGAACTTTGCGCCGAGCGGGAACGGTTGGCAGGTTCACTCAAGGAATTACCGATAGTTGAAAAAGTCTATCCTTCCGACGCTAATTTCCTGCTGGTTAAGTTTAGGGATGCGCCCAGCGTGTTTCAATATTTAATTAATCAGAAAATCATCGTACGCGACCGCTCGCAAGCCATACATTGTGAAAATTGCCTGCGAATTACCATCGGTACTCCTAACGAAAATGATATTTTAATTGCTAAACTCAAGGATTTTGCAAGTTGAAGAAAGCACTTTTTATTGACCGGGACGGGACATTGATTATCGAACCACCGGATGAACAGGTGGATTCACTGGAAAAACTCGAATTCCTCCCTGGCGCCATTACAAATATGAACAAAATCGCCACCCAATTTGATTACCAACTGGTAATGGTTACCAATCAGGATGGACTCGGAACGGATTTATTCCCAGAAAAAGATTTCTGGCCAGCTCACAATAAAATGTTACAAATTCTGGCCGGTGAAGGCGTGGTATTCGACCAGATTTTAATCGATCGTAGCCTTCCGAATGACAATGCCCCAACGCGCAAACCGGGTATCGGCATGTTGGCCAAATACCTTAAGGGCGATTACGATCTGGAAAATTCATTTGTAATTGGCGACCGGGAGACTGACGTACAACTGGCACGAAATCTGGGCACAAAGGCGATTTACCTTGGAAGCAACGAATCTATTTCAGCCGATTATAAGGCTAAAAATTGGTCGGAAATTTATAATTATTTAAGCAATATTAGTCGCATAGCCACCGTCACCCGCAAAACTAACGAAACTGACATCCGTCTGGTAATTAATCTGAATGGCAAGGGCGTAAATCGAATAGACACTGGTATTGGTTTTCTTGATCATATGCTGAATCTATTCGCTACGCATTCCGGTTGCGATCTTGATTTGACCGCCAGAGGCGATCTCGCAGTTGATGAACATCATACGGTCGAGGACGTCGCCCTTGTTCTCGGCGAAGGTTTGCTAAAAGCCCTCGGTGATAAGAAAGGGATCGAACGTTACGGTTTTCTTCTGCCGATGGACGAGTCACTGGCGCAGGTGGCACTGGATTTTTCCGGACGACGCGAATTCGTCTGGGAGTGTGACTTTAAAAGGGAATACATCGGGAAAATGCCCACCGAATTAATTCGTCACTTTTTCAAGTCTTTTGCCGATTCTGCCGCCTGTACTCTGCATATTAAAGCCACAGGCGAAAATGAGCATCATAAAATCGAAGCCATTTTCAAAGCCGTTGGCAGAGCGGTAAAAATGGCGATCCGTCGCGATCCAATCTGCGACCAGATTCCGAGTAGCAAAGGCAAATTATGAAAGTGGTCATAATCAGCTATAATTCCGGAAACATTCACTCGGTAAGACTGGCACTTCAGCGTCTAAATGTCAAAGCCGTTGTCAGTTCCGACCCGACTGTGATTAAAGCCGCGGATAAAGTTATTTTCCCCGGGGTAGGTGAAGCCTCTTCCGCGATGGAATCTATCAAGGCAAATGGTATTTTTGAGATATTGCCCAAATTATGTCAACCAATCCTGGGTATTTGTCTGGGTCTGCAGTTGATGTGCCGAGATTCAGAAGAGAATGCTACTCAATGTTTCGGGATTTTCGATGTGGCTGTAAGAAAATTTCCACCGCTCGCCAAAGTTCCTCAGGTTGGTTGGAATACACTTTTCGATTTAAAAGGTGATCTTTTTCGCGATGTTGCTGAAAATTCCTACTTTTACTTTGTTCATAGTTATTATGCCGAATTGAGTGAACATACCGTTGCGCAGACCGAGTATATCTTTCCCTATTCAGCCGCTATGCAGAAGGACAATTTCTTCGCAGTGCAATTTCACCCTGAGAGAAGCGGTAAAGTCGGCGAGCAAATCCTGCGAAATTTCATTAAACTATGATCACAATCATACCCGCAATTGATATTATAAATGGTAAGTGCGTGCGCCTTAGCCGCGGCGATTTCAATACTCAAAAAATTTATAACGAGAATCCATTGGAAATTGCTCGACAATTCGCCGAAGCCGGTATCAAGCGTTTACATCTGGTAGATCTGGACGGCGCGCGCCAGAAGCGAGTAGTCAACTGGAAAGTACTGGAAAAGATTGCGACGGGGACGCCTTTGCAAATTGATTTCGGTGGCGGGATTCGGAGCGAGACGGATGTGCGGATTGCTTTCGAGAGCGGCGCACGGCAAATTACTGCCGGAAGCATCGCAATCTCCGCACCTGATTTAGTGGAAGAATGGTTGAAAAAATTCGGCAGCGAAAAAATCATTCTCGGCGCCGACGTTATCGATCGAAAAATTGCCATCCACGGTTGGCAAGAAAAAGCCCCACTGGAAATAATGGAATTTTTACAGAATTTTCAGGAAAAAGGCGTTCAACAAACGATTTGCACCGAAGTCGCGCGCGATGGAATGTTGACTGGACCAGCTTTGGAATTATATCGAGAAATCAAACAAAAATTTCCCGGTCTTTACTTGATTGCCAGTGGTGGGATTAGCCGAATTGACGATATTTATCAATTACAGGATGATGGAATTGACGGCGTTATTATTGGCAAAGCGCTTTATGAAGGATACCTAAAATTGAGTGAGTTGAAAGGATTGTTATGTTAGCTAAACGCATTATTCCCTGCCTCGACGTCAAAGACGGTCAGACGGTCAAAGGCGTAAATTTTATTAATATTCGGCATGCCGGAGATCCGGTGGAACTCGGCGCGGCTTATGCCGAGCAAGGCGCCGACGAATTGGTTTTTCTGGATATCACGGCTTCAATCGAAAAACGCGGAACATTTGTCGAATTGGTGCGCGAAATTGCGAAACATTTGAACATTCCGTTTACCGTCGGCGGCGGAGTACGCAACGCCGATGACGTCGCTCGCCTGCTGGACGCCGGCGCTGATAAAATCTCGATCAATACCGCGGCGGTCAATCACCCGGAAATGATCGAAAAATTAGCCGGGCGGTTCGGCAGTCAATGTATCGTAATCGCAATTGATACCAAACATACCGAAAACGGCGACATCGTATATATCAATGGCGGAAGGACACCAACTAACCAAACCACGCAAGCTTGGGCACGGCAAGTCGCCGAGCTCGGCGCTGGTGAAATTCTACTGACTTCGATGGATCACGATGGCACCAAAAAGGGCTTTGCGCTGGAAATTACGCGTGAACTTGCGGAAAATTTACCGATTCCGATAATTGCGTCCGGTGGTGCGGGCACGATGGAACATTTTTGGGAAGTGTTTGAAATAGGAAAAGCCGATGCGGCGCTAGCGGCTAGTGTCTTTCACTTCGGTGAAATCCCCATTCCGGAATTAAAAAAATACCTTAAATCCAATGGCATCGAGGTGCGATTATGAACATTGATTTTACTAAAAATAATGGCCTTGTACCGGCAATTATTCAGGATGAAAAGACTGGAAAAGTTTTAATGCTGGGTTATATGAATCGAGAATCTTATGAAAAAACAAGGGCGACCGGCAGAGTTACTTTTTTTAGTCGTAGTCGGCAGGCACTCTGGACGAAAGGCGAAACGTCCGGAAATTTTTTAGAAGTCAAGGAGATTCTAAGCGATTGCGACGGCGACACGCTTTTGATCAAAGTTAAACCAACCGGACCAACTTGCCATACCGGCGCCGATACCTGTTTCAATGAAAAAAACATAGCTGCGAAGCCGTTCATCTTCGAACTGGAAGAGATTATTCGCGATCGCCGCAATAATCCGAAACCCGGCTCTTACACTAATAAGCTATTCGACGCCGGAGACGAACGCATCGCTCAGAAAGTTGGCGAAGAAGCCACCGAAGTCGTCATTGATGCCGTGACCGGTAATGGGGTGCGCCTGCCAGAGGAAGTTGCCGACTTACTATATCATTTGCTAGTGCTTTTAACAGCGAAAGATCTCGCGCTCGATGATATTATGAACGTGCTGGAAAAACGCCATAGAAAATAAATAACTAACCTTCAATAGGTTTCCAAGAAATACAACCAATTAGCCGGTTACTCGCGCTTTACTTCTAAAGCAATCTATTTTTTAAGGACTGTATAGCCACTGCTTCCGGATAGTCACAAATAATGGGAGATTAAAATACCGAAGTAATCTCTGGTGAGACCGGGCTTAAATTAATAAATCAAATAATCAAAAAAATACTGCCCCGTAGCGATTCGTATGGGTGAGATAAGGATTCTTCTTAACTGTACCCTCTTTATTAAATTGTTTAGTTTGCTGGATAATTAAGGCGGCGCTATTTTAGGCTTGATTATAAAAATACCCCAATGCTAACGCGGGGGTTAATTTTTAATCAACAGAATTTCTCTCTGCCAATTTTTAGCTAATTAATTCTAAAAATTCCGCTTCGTTGAGAATTTTGACGCCCAGTTGCCGGGCGGCTTCGGCTTTCGAGCCGGCATTTTCGCCGATGACAACGTAGTCGGTTTTTTTACTGACGGAGGAGGCAGATTTGCCACCGTATTTTTCTACGAGTGCTTGAGCTTCTTCGCGGGTAAAATTGGCCAGTGTGCCGGTGAAAACGAAAGTCTTTCCGGCAATTTCTTCTTTTTGTTTGTAATCCTGTTCGCTACTGATCCGAATACCACTGCTTAGTAATTTCTCAATTGTTTGGCGGTTGGACTCCGCATTGAAAAAATTGCGGACACTCCGGGCGACGATTGGTCCAACGCCTTCGACTGCCATTAATTCTTCTTCAGAAGCCTGACTGAGGCGTTCGAGGCTACCAAACGCTTTTGCCAGCACTTTGGCCATATGTTCGCCAACGTTCCGAATGCCGAGTGCATAGATGAAACGTGCCAGACTAACATTTTGGCTGGCGGCGATGGCATCCAGTAAATTTTGGGCAGATTTTTCGCCCATCCGTTCCAGACTCAGCAATTGTTCTTTTCGCAGAGAATAAATGTCGGCAACATTTTTTATTAAACTGCTATCAACCAACTGTTCAATCAATTTCTCGCCAAGGCCTTCAATATTCATAGCCCGTTTGCTAGCAAAATGTTCGATGCTGGCTTTGATCTGAGCCGGACAATTAATATTTGGACAACGGTGTTTAGCTTCATCCTCCTCGCGTACAACCGGCGTTCCGCAGACCGGGCAATTGGCTGGAATCGAATAACGCTTTTCGTTGCCGGTCCGTCGCTCGTTGATGACTTTAACCACTTGCGGAATGACATCGCCTGCCCGCTGAACTACGACCCAATCACCGATGCGAATATCCTTGCGGTCAATTTCATCCTGATTATGAAGAGTTGCATGGGATACGGTTACACCGCCGATTTGCACCGGCTTTAAATGGGCTACCGGCGTAATGGCGCCCGTCCGTCCAACGCTGGCTTCGATGTCAATTATCTGGGTTACTTCCTGCTGTGCTTTAAATTTTCCGGCAATAGCCCAGCGAGGACTGCGTGATTTTATTCCGAGTTTAGCCTGCTGAGCCAGAGAATCAACTTTATATACGACACCATCAATATCATAAGGCATCGAGTCGCGGATGGATTCAATTTTATGATAATACGCTATAAGCGCCTCGACTTCTTTAGTTATTTCAATTAACGGATTGACCCGAAAGCCCCATTTGATTAAAGCTTCCAGAAATTCATGATGGGTTTGAAAAAAATAGCCCTCTAAAGATCCCAGTCCGTAACAGAATATTTTCAATGGGCGTTTGGCGGTGACCTGCGGATCGAGTTGCCTTACCGAGCCAGCCGCCGAATTGCGGGGATTAGCAAATAGCGGTTTTCCTTCCTTCAATTGTTGTTCGTTCAGACGCTGAAAATCGGCTTTATCCATATAAACTTCGCCGCGCACTTCCAGTAGAGTCGGAATCGGCAAATTCGGCATTAATCTGAGCGGAATACTGCGGATCGTTTTTAGATTTTGGGTAATATCTTCGCCGGTTATACCGTCACCACGAGTAGAACCGGAAATGAAAATTCCATTCTCATAAACGAGTTCGACTGCCAGACCGTCAATTTTTGGTTCACATACGAACTGGACGGTCTCGCCCGGCAAACTTTTTTGCACTCGAATTGCAAAATCGCGGATCTCGCCCTCGTCCATTGCATTGTCGAGACTGAGCATAGGAACGCGATGGGTAACGGTTTTGAACTCGTCTAATGGTTGGGCGCCGACGCGTTGAGTGGGAGAATCCGGCGTTCTCAATTCCGGATAAGCCGCCTCTAACTGTTCCAGTTCGCGCATTAGGCGATCATATTCAGCATCGCTAATTGTGGGGTTATCAAGAACGTAGTAATTGTAATTAGCAGTCTCTATTTGGCGGCGTAGTTCCTTAGCCTTTTCCCGTAGTGCATCCAAGTTCATAAATAAATTTACTGCCTCCTAATTAAAAATGGTATGAGAATTCACAACGATTTTTTATCAAACTATAATGGAGTAAAAAATAAATTGGGAGTGTCCTAACCTATTTTGGCAAATGCTGGTAAAAATGATTATTGAGTTACGGAGAGCCGCTTGCCGGTGTGTTCGGGGGATCAATCTTTGGGAATGAGTTCTCCACAAACCGGACAAATTAGATAAACATTCGGTTCACCGAAATAGCGTAAATTGGTGATGCGAAAATTCACCTGCCCGGACATATTCGGACGCTGGGTAATAATTATACTGCCCGAAGCAGTATTTTGTGGTTTAAGCGGGATATCGCTATTCAGCACAATCACAATTTCCTGTTTTTCAATAACGTTGCCGTATTTATCGTAAATATCTATAAATCCAGCTAATTCGCTAACGGATTTCATCGAAGTATTTTTTACCTCGACCCTAATTTCAATTAAGTTATTGTCCAGTTCGGAAATTATTATATCCGAAACCTTGACGGCTTGCTGGGCAAATGCGATTGTGCTAAACATCCAGATCAGAAATATTTTTTTCATGGATTGCATCGCTTACCTCTTTTATTACAATGCAATATACATTAAATCAATTTTATAGTCAAGTTATCAGTTAGGGAGTTTTAAAGTGATTGACTTCGGGTAAAATATTGTTTAAATATTTCGTAAAATTAATTTTCTAACACTATGAATTTTTCTTATTTTTTTGTAGTTTACTTGATGGTAGATCTAATAATTCAATTTCTCAAAAGCGCCAAGAATAAAGCCCGGAAACAAAAATGTTCCTGCCAGGTTGTTTCATCGGCTTTTAGCACAGAAAAAGCTATTTACGGCGTTGATACCGAATTCGACAAGCTTAGTCGAATGGGAATTATACCGGAAGTCTTACCTATTAATTATTCTCTGGTTATGACGCACCGGAAGCCATTGTTATCGATATATTTATACCAAAATATATGAGGTTGTTCATGAATGAAAAAATCGCTCGCGAAGGCTTAACCTTCGATGATGTTCTTCTGATACCAGATGAATCAAACGTACTGCCGAAAGAGGTTTGTCTCGGCGCCAAGCTGACCAAAAAAATTCAATTAAACATACCGATACTTAGTGCCGCTATGGATACTGTGACGGAAGGGAAAATGGCTATCGCCATTGCTCGCGAAGGCGGGATCGGTATTCTTCATAAAAATATGAGTATCGAACAACAAGTAGCCGAAGTTGACAAGGTGAAACGCAGTGAAAGCGGTATGATTGTCAAACCAATCACACTATCCTCCGATAGTACAATTCGGGATGCTCTAAATCTAATGGACCGTTATTCAATTTCGGGGATTCCGGTGGTAGATAACGGTCAATTAAAAGGTATTCTGACCAACCGTGACATTCGTTTCGAGACCAACCTTGATCTGCGCATTTCGGAAAGAATGACTAAGGAGAATTTAGTTACCGCACCGGAAGGCACGACACTCGAAGAAGCCGAAGAAATTCTTCAGCGTCACCGCATTGAGAAGCTCTTAATTGTGGACGATGAAGGACGGCTTAAAGGATTAATAACGGTCAAAGACATTCTGAAGAAGAAACGTTTCCCGAATGCCGCCAAGGATGAATTTGGGCGTCTGCGGGTCGGTGCCGCAGTTGGTGTCGGTTCTGATTACCTCTTACGTGCCGAAAAATTAGTCAGTGAACAAGTTGATGTGCTGGTGATTGACACTGCCCACGGACATTCTGCCAATGTTATCAAAAGCGTACGCGAGTTGAAACGCCGTTTTCCACAGGTAGACGTAATTGCTGGCAATGTCGCGACTGCGGCCGCCACCAAAGCCTTAATTGACGCCGGAGCCGATGCGGTTAAAGTCGGCATTGGTCCCGGTGCCATTTGCACAACGCGGGTGATCGCCGGGGTGGGAATTCCACAATTGACAGCCATTTTGGATTGCGCCGAAGTTGCGTTAAAAAGCGGGATTCCGATCATTGCGGATGGTGGAATTCGTTACTCGGGTGATATTGCCAAAGCCTTAGCGGCGGGAGCCAGTACCGTTATGCTTGGTTCACTTTTAGCCGGTTTGGACGAAAGCCCAGGTGAAACGGTATTATACGAAGGTCGTGTTTATAAATCTTACCGCGGTATGGGGTCAATTGCGGCAATGACTCGTGGCAGTAGTGACCGCTATTTTCAGGAAGGTGAAGAAACCAACAAGCTAGTTCCGGAAGGCATTGAAGGCATTGTGCCATATAAAGGATCTTTAGCCGATACGATTCTACAATTAGTTGGCGGTCTGCGTTCAGCAATGGGTTATTGCGGCACTGCAACAATAAATGAATTACAGAAACGGGGATGTTTTATTCGTGTCACGCAGGCATCCATTCAGGAAAGCCATCCACATAATGTTAAAATCAGTAAAGAAGCCCCGAATTACCGCCTGGAAAATTAAAGAGGGCAATAATTATACTACTGACGTTCAGGGCAGATTAGCTAAATACTCAGCCAGTGCCGACTTACGGTGCGCGGCATTATTTTTATGGATAATACCTTTTCGAGCGACCTTGTCTATCAGTGCCACTGCGGCTTTGAAAAGGGGTTCAGCTTCAGCCTTTGTTTGGGCATTTTTAACCTTTTTAATCGAGGTTTTCATCGTTGAGATATAGTGCCGATTTCTTAAAGTGGCTTTTTGAGCCTGACGAGTCCGTTTTAGAACAGACGCATTCTTTTTCATTAAACTCCTTTCACAAAGATTACCAAAAAGTAGGCAAATTTATTTATATCGAAGCGCATTTTCAAATAAAAAAACTACTGAGCCGATAAATGATTGTTCTAAAGATATTCCTAATTTTACTTTTTATATTGTTTTTGCTACTTTTCGCGATTCTAATTCCGAAAACCTGGCTGAGTATTTTTGGGGATTTCAGCGAACAAACTAAAACTGGCAGGCTAAAAGTTCAATTAGCCGGTAAACTGATCAACGTTACCACTACAGTTGAATGGCCTGAGGTAAATGTCCGTATTGGTATCCTCGGCTTGCATTTCAAGGTCGGTCAAAAAAAAGCACCAGCCCTGGCCAAGGAAAAATCACCCGAATCCAAACCAGAGATTCCCAAAAAGCCTCGAACCAGGCGGTATAAATTCTCAATATTTGACTGGATTGAGTTTGGAAAAGCACTGACACTACGATTTTTTAAATTGGTGCATATAGAGACATTAAGCGCAAATCTTACCGTCGGTTTGGGAAATCCGGCGACTACCGGTCTCTTAATGGGCGCTTATTACACGATTCGAGAAACGGTGAAAGATTTCCAATCGGTGCATATCATGCCGGATTTTGTCACCAAAAAATTCACAGGCGAAGTTGAATTCCGGGCATCAATTAGATTGATAAAAACAATTCCTATTCTTATTTTTATAATAACTTTTTTAAGAAAAAGGAAAAATAAAAAACGGAGGTAAATTATGTTGGAAGGTTTAGTAGATACCCTGTTAAGTCGTTTACGTGATATTGTGGCTTCTGAAACAGTAATTGGGAAACCAATCGAGACTGGAGATACGATGGTAATCCCTATTACGAAAATTTCTCTCGGTTTTATGGTGGGCGGTAGCGGTAATCCAGAAGAACAAAAAAAGAAGACCGAGGGCACCGGCTTAGGAGGCGGCGCTTTGATCGAACCGCTTGCAGTCATTACAATCCAGAAAGGTGAGGTGAAAATTCACCGGCTGAAAGAGAAAATATCCGGCGTGGACAAGCTTATGGAAATCGTCCCGGAGGTGCTGGAAAAGTATTTTAAACCCAAATGCGAGAAAAAATCAGCCAACGAAAATACGTGATTACTTATTTCATCGAAAATTGTTGAAAAGTTTTTCTTGGTTTTTTGCCGGAGTGAACCTATTTTCTTAGCGCTTTATATATGAGAGTAGTGATATGGAAATAGATATATTAAAAATTATTCCATTATTTGCCGATCTTAAGGATGATATTATCCTGCAAATCTATAACCTTATGCAAAAACGGGCATATAAAAAAGGTAACATTATCCTGATGGAAGAGGAATTCGGTGATACACTATTTATTCTCAGTAAAGGAAGTGTCAAAATTACTAGAATGGGTGAGGATGGCCGTGAGGTAATTCTTTCGATCCTCGGTGAAGGTGATTTTTTCGGTGAAATGTCAATTTTGGATGGCGAAAATCGGTCAGCTAATGTTGTCGCCCTGGAAGACACCGCAGTTTTAATTCTAAAGCGGGGCGATTTTTTGGATTTGCTGGAAAAACATCCACAGATAGCCATCGCTTTACTCCAGGAAATGGCTACGCGTCTGCGCCGTAGTGACCAGCAAATTGAAGGACTTTCGCTAAGTGATGCTGAGAGCCGAATTGCAATGTGCCTCCTGCGCTTAGCGGAAGATCTGGGCGTTATCAAACAGGGAAAGGTCATAATAGAAAACCTGCCCTATCAGCAGGATATTGCCAATATGGCTGGGACTTCCCGCGAAACTGTTTCACGAATGTTGACTCTACTACAACGTAAAGGTTATATCCAGAAATACGGTCGTCGTCTGATTATAAACAACTACGACGGATTCGTTAAACAATTCAGCTGAAGCACGACCTCCTTAAGCGCGTGACGACTGCGTAATTTTAATCGGTTAATTCAAAGAAAAATATTTTATTTATAAAAATAACAATTAGATACTTCGCCCATAATTTGATAATAAATAAATACAAATCTCTCGAACCCTGCTAATTTTACTGATAAGATAGACATTCTCTATTATATAAGGCTAAGTAATAATTTATGACTTTCACGTGTAGGATATTTATATTTACCCCGCATTTGAAAAAAATTATGAGTATTTATTAAGTTTACCAATAACAATGGCGCAAATCAATTCTACCAATGCCGAAAAAGAAATGGGATTTCTGGATCACCTCGAAGAACTGCGTTGGCGGATCATTAAAATTTTGATTGCGCTGGTGCTGGGCACCGTGGTTGCCTTCCTATTTTCTGATCAAGCAATTGACATTTTAATGCGTCCGGCGCGGCAAGTTGGCTCCGAGATGACTGTCCAGGTTCTCAAAATTCAGGGTTTATTGATGCTGAAATTCAAGGTTGCCTTTCTACTCGGTTTGGTAATTACTCTACCGATAGTTGCCTATCAATTCTGGGCATTTATCTCGCCAGGTCTTCTGCCAAATGAAAAACGGTGGGGTCCAGGATTAATAATCGGAGTAACCGTATTCTTTCTATTAGGCGCAATTTTTGCCTTCCTTGTTCTAATTCCGATAGCTCTCAAATTTCTGATTGGGATTGGTGTAGCTGGTGTTGAACGCAACATTTCGATCGAATATTACACGAAATTCGTCATGCAGTTGATACTCGCAACTGGATTGATTTTCCAGATGCCAGTTTTGTCTTTCATCCTTACCAAAATCGGGCTAATTACGCCGCAATTTCTGCGCAAATCGTGGCGTTATGCCATCATTATTTTAATGGTTATTGCCGCTATTATTACTCCACCCGATC
>Ga0209506_1003108_pt1 | contig 13807 bp, 10 predicted proteins | sample AD_JPNHG2_MetaG_FD_184409 | JGI IMG/M metagenome (GOLD analysis project Ga0209506, IMG submission 184409) | Active sludge microbial communities of municipal wastewater-treating anaerobic digesters from Japan - AD_JPNHG2_MetaG (SPAdes) (version 2) | ecosystem: Engineered > Bioreactor > Anaerobic...
CGAACGCCGTGTCCAGCAACGTCGCCCAGAAACAAAAGATACTTATCAGGAGAAAGGGTGATAACATCATAGTAGTCACCGCCGCAAAAGAGCTGCGGGACCGGTCGATAGCTCACCCGGTACTCTACCAGATTTGATTGGGGTAATATGGGTCTGAGCAAAGCCTTTTGCATCTCACCAGCCCATTTAAGCTCCTCCTGGATTTTTTTTACAAGTTTTTCATGTTCCTGTTTTAATATAACAGTTTGATATGCCTTGTTAATTTCCGCTAAAAGATATTCTGAATCCCAGGGTTTTAAAATATAGCTGAATATTCCTGCTCTAACAGCTTTGATAATTTCTTCGGTTTCAGAAAAACCGGTGAGGAGGATAGCCAGAATATGGGGATAGGTATCCCTGACAATCTGCAGAAAATCGGAGCCCTTCATTTCCGGCATCCGTAAATCTGAAACAACAAGTAAGGTTTCAGTACCCTTCTCTTTTAAAATTTCTAACGCCTTAATCGCATGAGGAGCGGTCAGAATGGTAATATTCCGTTCTTCTGTCCAAGATTCCAATTCCCGGCTTAACGCTTTAAGTATATTAGGCTCATCATCCACCAGAAGCAGGTATCGGTTAGGCATTATTATACCTCCCGTATCATAAACACTTTAAATATAATCCTGCCCCATTACCTGTCAAATTCTGGTAAAAGTAAGTTACAGCAAGGCTCCTTCGTAAATGAGCTTTTCGTTTCCATCCAGGGTTACTGTAATATGCTCTTCAAAACGATGAAGCGCTTGGGGTACCTGAGAAACATAGACAATGTTTGGATTGATGGTTTTGACCATTTCCCAGGGCATTTCTGAAACCCCCTCCAGAATGACCCCATCAACTACCCGAAGGATAGGTATAAAGCTTTCATCAAGTGTATGGGTTAAAAGTATTTCTCCGCCATTCTTACGCAGGGCCATAGCTGCTTCCTCCAGGGTTTTTGCCTTTACTATGCGACCTGAACAGCGTCCGCCAAAACCGGTTAACCCCCGGCCAAGGATGTTGCCGATAACATGAACCCGGATACTATTGGTCATAAGCGGTGAATTGAGGGGTATCCCTGCGACAACCACTACCTTGTCAGCTTTTTTCGCAAAACCTTCCCGCATTGCCGCGCTAATAGCCTGCTGTATCATAGACTCCGAGTCCGATTCCTGTTCCACTTTGATGGGCACCACCCCCCAGTGCAACAGCAGCCTCCGCTGAACCGTATCACTCGGAGTGGCGGCCACAATCTTACGCCGGGGCCGATGGCGGCTGATAAGCCGGGCCGTATTTCCCCGCAGGGTGGGTACCACCAGGGCAACCGCACCAATCCGATCTGCGGTCAGAGCAGCCGCATCGGCAATGGCATCGGCGATATCCTCACTGGCGGAAAGGTAGTTGCGCCGTTCATCGAGGGCTCTTTTATATTCATCAGAGGCTTCTACGGTGCGGGCAATCTGGTCCATCACCGAAACTGCTGCCTCTGGATACTGGCCATTGGCGGTTTCACCGGACAGCATGACACAGTCGGTCCCATCCAGGATTGCATTAGCCACATCCCCCGCTTCTGCCCTGGTGGGACGGGGATTCTTGATCATCGATTCAAGCATCTGGGTAGCAGTAATAACCGGCTTCCCAGCCTGGTTGCAGAGTCTTATGATACGCTTTTGTTCAAGAGGAACCCGTTCGGTTGGAATCTGCACACCCAGATCCCCCCGGGCAACCATGATACCAGCAGAGACTCGAATAATGTCTTCGATATTCTCCAGACCCTCTTCATCTTCGATCTTTGCAATAACCGGTATATCCGAACCAAGATCGGCCAAATATTTATGAATGGTGGTAACATCCGCCGCTTTACGCACAAAGGAAGCGGCGATGAAATCCATCCACTGTTCAACACCAAATTTAATATCCGCCTTATCTTGGTCAGATAAGGCTGGGAGACGGGTCCGCACGCCAATGACATTGACGTTTTTTCGGCTTCCAAGGATACCACCATTGGTAACAGTACAGAAAATATGGGGCCCATCAACACCGGTAACTTCCAGAGAAAAAAGGCCGTCGGCGATAAGAATCTTTGCCCCTACTTTTATATCCCGTGCAAGACCTGCATAGGAAAGGGTTAACCGTTCAGCGGTAGCGAATACCCCATCATCCCCGAAAAGAGACCTTGCATCTGCTTCGGATATCACCTCTATCGCCTGCCCATTCTGCAGGGTGATGGTTCCCCCATCCTTAACATTTCCTGTTCGAATTTCCGGCCCCTTAGTATCAAGGATCAGCGCTACAGGAACCCCTTCCAGACGGGCTGCCTCTCGAACAAGGCGGATCCCCTCCCCATGATACTCATGATCCCCATGGGAAAAGTTAAACCGGGCCATATTCATACCCTTCTGGATAAGAGCACGGATGCTATCTACACTGCGAATCGCCGGCCCCATGGTACAGATAATACGTGTGTTTCGTTCAAATGCCATTGTATTCCTGCCTTATGTTTTGCACCCGCTTCAGGTGCCTTGCCCTTTCGGAATCCGATACTTCTAAGATGCAGATCCCGCTTGCAAAATCAATTAAACCGGTTTAATATAGGCTATGCCAGAAACTCAGAAGGTGTATGTAAGGATGAAAAGAAGAAATACCATAAGCCTGACAGAGTTTTTAGAGGCTGCCTATATACCATTTTACGTATGCAGGATGACTTAAAATAGTAATTCTTTCAAGAGGAGGCCCTATGACCTATTCGGTTAGAACAGACACTGCAGTACCGGAAACCAACGCCCTGTATCAGATTTTTATCCGAAATTATACTAAGGAGGGCACATTTCAGGCAGCCACAAAAAAATTGGGGGAGGTGAAGAATCTTGGATTTTCCTGGGTGTATCTTACACCGATTCACCCGATCGGGAAGGTGAACCGTAAAGGGACTCAGGGCAGTCCCTATGCAATTGCGGATTACCGAAAGGTAGACCCTGAATTAGGCAGTCTCGATGACCTTAAGCGATTTATCGCTGAAGCAAACCAGCTTGGCCTGAAAGTTATGATCGATGTGGTCTATAATCACACAGCCCCCGATTCCCGCCTTGCGCATGAACATCCTGAGTGGTTTCTGCAGGGAACTGATGGGAAACCGGGCCGAAAATGTGATGACTGGTCCGATGTAATTGACCTGAACTATCTTACTGAAAACAACCGGTCCAAGATGTGGGATGAACTGATTGATACACTGGTATACTGGCGTGAGCTTGGCATAGAAGGCTTTCGCTGCGACGTGGCATCCCTCGTACCCCGTGAATTCTGGGTAGAAGCCCGGAAACGGGTTAATCTCTGGGACCCCGCAACTGGTGTGGAAAAACGACCTACCCTATGGCTCGCTGAGAGTGTGCATCCATCATTTCTGCTCTACCTGCGGGACCGTGGATTTCCTGCCTGGTCCGAAGCAGAACTGCATGATGCCTTTGACTTCACCTATGATTATGACGGCTGGCAGCGGCTTGAACAGGTATGGTCGGGCAAGCGCAACCTTAGCTATTATCTAGACTACCTGGATGTTCAACGGGCAGCCTATCCAGCCTGGGCAAGAAAAATACGGTATCTGGAAAACCACGACCAGCGCCGTGCCGCATCCCGCTTCGGCAAGGGAAAACGCCTTGAAGCCTGGACTGCCTTTTATCAACTTCTGCCCGGATGCACCTTTGTCTATATGGGGCAGGAGTACGCTATCGATGAATATCCTACCCTGTTCGAAAAAAATCCGGTTCCCTGGGAACAGGGAGAGGCCCAATTTAAAACGTTGTTTGTAAATATTTTTTCTGCAACCCAGACCATAAAAGCCCATGCACCACATTTTGCTTATAGAGAACTGGGCGAAGGGGTAGTGCTTATTGAACGGAAGGGAAAGAACGGGCAATATAAAGCCCTCTGCAATCTGGATGACAGGACCGGCTTTATTGAATTGGACAGCGTTTTAGAGGGAACTGATATGCTCACAGGGAAGGCAGTAACCCTGAAAGGTCGGATAGAACTGCCCCGGGGTGTGCTGCTACTGAAACAGTAAAAGCCTACCCTTTAAACCTGAGGGTAACCCTGGTGCCATGATCGGACGAAATATCAAGCGTCCCATACAACTGTTCAGCCATCAGCCGCACCAGGGTTAATCCAAAACCTTCACGATATCGATCCTCTGAAGCAGGCCCAGTCCTTACCTGTTCTGAAGATATTCCACAGCCATCATCGGCCACTACAAGAACATAAGTATCATCTACTTTACGGAAATCGATGGAAATAGTGCCCTCCTGTAAAGCAGGAAAGGCATATTTTATCGCATTCGTAATAAGCTCATTTATTATGATGCCTAAACTTTGAAGTGTTTTTACCTCCAGTTCTACATCTTCCACAGAGATATGGGGCGTTATATTGATGGATACCTCAGTATTGTCCAGAATGTCCTGTACGAGGGCGGGAATATAAGTGCCTGCTTTAACAGAACCCACCACATCGCCGGTATAGAGTTTTTCATACAGGAGCATCATACTGTGTACCCTGCCCGCTGCAGTTAAAAGGGCTTCTTTTGCAACCGGGTCCTTCATGGTTTCAGCCTGCAGGGTAAGAAGGCTGATTACTGAAGCCATATTGTTTTTTATCCGATGATGGACTTCTTTCAGGATAAGGCTCTTTTCCTCTAACAAAGCTTTTATTTTAGCTTCAGCGGTTTTCCGGGCAGTAATATCCGTAAGTCTGCCGCCAAAAAATTTGCCCTTGGAACTGGGGATGATAAATCCTACATTTTCTATCGAAAGACGCTGCCCACTACGGGAAACCATTTCCATTTCTATGGGTCGGTTAAGAAAATCTCCTGTACCAGTAGAGAGCGCAGCTTTGATCATCTGCTTTAATTTTAATAGCACATCTTGAGATTTCAGTTCTGGTAAGGCACATTCATACTGAAGATCCCAGAGATATTTACCTCGAGCCTCTTCTGCACTAATACCTGTAATCGTTTCATAGGCCTTATTCCAGTCGGTAACCCTGCCTTCCGAGTCAGCAATGAGAAGTCCATCGGTAGAATGGGAAAAAACAAGACGGAACTTTTCTTCACTATCCCGAAGTGCCTGGGCAGTGTAATATTGCTCCGAAATATCTTCTATAATGCCTATTCCACATGAGAATTGACGTTCATCATTAAATTTGGCAGCAAATAAAGCTCGTACCGGAATTATCTTGCCTGAAGTTACCGCATGATACAGCCCTTCATAATAGCCCGATCCTCCTTCGAGGGCTTTTTTCAGGACCTGCACTAGCTTGGAATCAGGGAGGGCAAGCATATTAAGCCCTATGAGCTTCTCTTTACTGGAACCGATTATTTCTACAAACCTGTTATTGCAAGTCTGTATGACGCCATTATCATCAAAAGAAAGGAGCCCTATGGGAGCATGTTCGAAAATAAGGCGATATTCTTCCGCTTTATAATCCATATCAATAGAGAGTATAAACGGGTCTTAACAATCCGTACAGAGCAACATAGGGGCCCTTCCACCCTTCAGCTTCCTGCCTCGGGGTTCCAGGCCGCGCCGCAGTGCTGGCGGCGGACTTCCTGTCCGCCTTACCGCGCTTACGCTTGGCGCGCTGCGGCGATCGATTCCCGGTCCTGGCTGCAGGATGCCGCCCAGCCGCACCTTAGTTTTGCATCCTGCAAGGTGCAAAACTAAAAAAGAAAGGCCGGACAGGACGTCCGGCCTTTCTTAAGCCAAGACCGGGAATCGAACCCGGGACCTACGCATTACGAGTGCGTTGCTCTGCCGACTGAGCCATCTTGGCGATAGGCAAAATCTAACGAAAAGAGGTAAAAAGGTCAATAATATGCAGTCCCTGTAATTTAGGCCTTCTTACGGCGGGAATTTACAAAGCGTTGGAAATCGTTGATATTCTTAACAATGATCCTGTCGGTATAAATCTCTACCCGCCGCTGATTGATAAAATGGTTAATAATATCCTTTGCCTGATCCACTGAGGTACCCGCCCAATGGGCAATATCCTCCACGGTGGTTTTAAATTCCCGCCGTTCCGTTGTCCGGTCGATAGCCGGCTGGGTTTCATCGAGCATCAGAAAGACATCGGCAATTTTTGCCTGGGGATCTTCCAGGGTCAGGATCATAAACCGCCGTTTTTGATCATAGATACGTTTGGTAAATAGTTTAAGGAGTTTCAGAGCAATCTGAGGATTCCCCATCATCAGCACTTCAAAATTAGCCCGATTAAACTCCAAGACCTTTACATCATCTAAAGCAATAGCTGTGGCAGACCGGGGAGAATCCTCCAGGATCGCCATTTCACCGAACATTTCCGAGGGGTGCAGAATATCCAGGGTTTTTTCGATATCACCGATTATTTTAACCAGTTGGACCCTGCCGGATTGGATTAAATAAAAAGCATCACCAGGCTCAAATTCTGAGAAAATAATCTCACCCTTCTGAAAACTGCGGGCAAACCGGCTGAATGATCCTAAATCCATGGACACTTATGCCTCCAATGCCTTTAAAGCCTTTCTTGCCTTAAGGTGAACCGTATCATCCTCATCTTCATTCATCGACAATATTTTTTTATAAAAGGTTGCAGCCCGATCTTTATCGCCTTTCTTTTCATAGCATTGGGCCATAAAATACAGGGCATTACCCAGATCGGGATGTTTCGGATAGGTGGTAATCATAGCAGTGTAATGCTTTAGACATTCATCAAACTTACCCATGAGATAGAGGCAACGGCCGATTTCATACACACTCTTGGCTACATATTCGGGGTCCTGGTTTGCTTCCACAATTTTTTTAAAACCCGCAAAGGCCTGGGGATACTTATCCTGGGAAAAGAGACTGACCGCATCGTAATAAGCCTTGGCAACCACCGACAGTTCTTCCGGTGCCTGTTTAGGCCCCTGATCTGTCATAGCGGAATTCATCGCCACAGTGCCCACACCTACTCCACCGGTATTCCCGCCCCCTGCGGCACCAGCCGTCACAGTCCGTTCAGGCATCGGTGCAGGGCCCTTGCCATCCCCATATCGAACCAGAGAAGACTCGGCGGTTTCCAGGTTTTTTGCTGCCTGGGCAGCCATTTTTCCTGCCGGATAATAGGTAAGGTAGCGGCTGAAGACATATTTAGCCTGGGCGTATTGACGGTTCTTTAAGTAGTACTCACCTACCATGTATAAACCAATTTCAGGACTTTGCTGCTCTTCCTTTTCCATCAGGTTCGAAACCTGTTTATGGATTCTGCGGAGCTGGTTCGAAAAAACCTTGAGCATTTTCATTACAATGCGGATATTGGTCGTGGCAAGCTGTTCAAATTCTGGGACGGTAAAAGCAATAACCGCCGCATCCTGCAGGACAAGGGCTGTTTCTTCCCGGGGATAGCGCCCCATGGCAGATTTTACCCCAAAAAATTCCCCCGGTTGTACCGGATTGTGAATATCCTGTCCGGTTTCAATATCCTGGTAATTAAGGCTTATCTTTCCGGATTGCAGAATAAAAATCTTATCTGCCACATCACCCTGGAAGTAAATAACTGATCCCGCTCGATACTGTAATGCTTTTGGCATTCCGCTTCCTTCCTGTTATTAGGGTTCAAAGGGTAGATAATCAAGAACCTTTTTGAATCCCACCTTTTTCCTTACTTCAGCATATAACGCCGCCGGATTTCCGGCCACAAACATCTCCCGTCCTGCAACCATTATAGTGGAATAGGTTGCGGGTAGACTATCCCCGAGGAGCGGTAAGAAACGTTTTTCACCATAGATCGGTTTACCTTCCATGATAAGGAGTTCAATGTCCTGCATGGAAAGTTGTGCCAGATTCTCAAAGGGATCATCGAGCCGGGCTTTTGTCACCAGAATATCCGCGAGCTTCCCAGGTTCCAAGGTGCCAAGCCGATTTGCCATTCTAAAGGCCTTGGCAGGATTTATGGTAACCATGGAAAAGATGGTCTTTGCATCCAGGTCCTCACCATACATATCGCGGTATACCTTCCGGGCATAGCGCATTTCTTCCAGCAAATTGATGGATCCCGTATGGGTGGAATCGGTCCCGATCCCAATATTGATCCCTGCCTCGAGCATCTTGCGAATCTTGCAGGTTACATTAAACATGAAGGTATTCGAGGCTGGACACCAGGAAATACTGGCACCGGCCTTAGCAACCTTGGCTATGTCCGCATCACTAAAACCAATACAGTGAATCAGAAGGCAATAATCATCGAGGCAGCCGAGCCGTTCCAATACCCCTACCCCATCCTGAGATTCGGGATCAAAGCCCTCTTCTAGATGGGTAATAAAGGGCCAATTGTTCCGCCTGGCCCGCCTGTGTTCCACCTCAATTCCTTCCCCCCATTTTAGATCAAAGGAGGAACATTCATGGGCCAGGGTATATTCCTTAAAGGCTCGAATTGGCAGTTTAGGCAAAAGGTCATTATTAAGCTCATGGGGAAAGTGGTCGTTTACCGTGGTAACACCAGAAAAGAGATTCTTATAGGCACTTAAAAAATAAAGATTTTCCACAGACAGGTTCGACCGTTCAGAATATGTTGCTGAGGATTTTAAATCATTGTCCCAGGGCAGCCAGTTTAAATAGTAGGAGCCCTCTTTGGGACCGACCCGGGGCAGATAATTTCCCCGCAAATGGTCATGTATATTGATGAGTGCAGGGTACACATAAGAAGTCTGTCCTAGATCTATAACTAATTTCGGTTTATCAGAACTTTCTACCACCTTACCCCTGGAAATTTTAAGCGAAGTGGCATCGGTACGGGTATCAGAAGCAATAACCCTAACATTATTTAATGAGTAATTATCCACCGCGGGACCATCCTTATGTTATATTCTAAATGTGACCCTAGTTCCAGTCAACATTTATGGACTTCCTATCTCTATTATCGGCAAAAATAGGATTTTTTTTATGTACAAACAGATAATTTGTACCTTTCAAAGGCTTTTATAAAAAAGCTTGTATTACTATACTAGCACAATATGGAAAAAACTCCAAATTTACTAATAGATTTACACAGCCACTCTACCTGTTCCGATGGTACCCTGAAACCGGAGGAATTGGTTAATGCAGCTGCTGAATCGGGACTAAAAGCCCTGGCATTAACCGATCATGATACGATTGCAGGACTTGAAACTGCAAAGACCCAGGCAGAACTTAAAAACATCCTATTTATACCCGGGGTAGAAATAGAAATTGCCTGGGAACCCGGAGAATTTCACCTTTTGGGGTTGGGTTTACAAGAACCTACCGATGAGTTTAGAGCTGCCCTGGATGAGCTTGCCCATCTTAGAGAAAAGCGAAACAGAGAAATTGTGGACCGGATGAACGAAATGGGCATAGAAGCGGACTATGAAGAAATAAAGGAGTTTTCAGAAGGCACTGTTATCGGAAGACCCCATTTTGCAGCTTTTTTGGTGAACCGACATATCGTAAAAAGTAAACAGCAGGCCTTTGATGTCTATTTAGGCAAGGGACGCCCCTTTTACTCACCCAAGGGAGCCCTGGAGCTTTCCCGGGCGATCCGACTTATTACCGAATCTGGCGGCATACCAGTCCTGGCCCATCCTCTTTCTTTGTATGTTTCCTGGGGAAAACTTCCTGAGCTTATAAAGGATTTTCACGATCAGGGTATAATAGGACTCGAAGCTTGGCATCCCTTAGCGAGGGTGGCTGAGTGTGAACGGCTCGAAGCCTTGGGAAGACGGCTTGGCATGGTCGTTACCGCAGGGAGCGACTACCATGGATCAAGCAGGCAGGAACGTCGTTTGGGGCACACCGCAGGAGACAGACCCATAGACCAATCCTATTTAAAGGGCATCCCCGGTATCGAAATCTGATCCGAGAGGGAAAGCACATCATAGGGATCCTCACCGGAACGGCGGAACCTGAGGGCCTCTTCCACATCCTCTGATTCAATAGTGCTTCGTCCTTCGAGATCCGCGATGGTCCGGGCAACCTTAAGTACCCCCTGGATGGCCCTATTGGAAAGTCCCCCCTGACGAATACAGCTCTCCAGATCCCGCACCGTGTCTTCCGGCAGTCTGCAGAACCGCTCCACCAGGACCGGGGACATCCGCCCATTTCTTCGGCAATGGAGACCCCGAAAACGATCCCGCTGAATTTCCACAGCCATTTTTACCCTTTCAGCCACAGAGGCACTATCCTGCCGGTGTGAAACAGACCCTGACTTTGCTAATGTGGCCACCCAGTTACGGGGCGTGGGCAGCACCGGGACCCGCAATTCTATCCGGTCAAGGAGGGCCGAACCAAGACGCTGCCAGTGGCGGCGAATTTCATCATCGGAACAGAAACAGAGAGACCCCCCTTCATCGCCAACCATCTGGCCTAATCTGCCGCAGGGACAGGGGTTGGCTGCCAGAACAAGCTGAAATTCCGCGGGAAGCTTGACCGATCCTTCTGCCCGGGCGATGGTTATTACCCCATCTTCCAGGGGTTCCCGCAGGGCTTTTAAGATTGATGAACGGAACTCGGGGGCCTCATCCATAAACAAAACCCCATAGTGGGCAAGGCTGATCTCACCGGGTTTGACGGTTTTACCGCCCCCCAGAAGGCCTTCCACACTTGCCCCATGATGGGGACTGCGGAAAGGGGGGGCCAGGCTTTCCTGATTCTGCCAGAAGACACCTTCGGATCGGCCCGCAAGGCTGTAGAGTCTGCGGACTTCCAGGGCTTCCTGGGGCAGGAGACTTGGCAGAATTGAAGGGAGCCGCCGGGCAAGGAGGGTCTTTCCACCCCCTGGCGGGCCGAACACGAGGAGATTATGTCCCCCTGCGGCGGCTATTTCCAGGGCCCGTTTGTATCGCTCCTGGCCATAAACATCGGAAAAATCCTCAGGCGGCTCACCGCTTTCATTGGCGGAGCCCTGACTGCTACCGGCAGGGGCTGCAGCGCATGTTGAGGTCAGCGGTTCACCGCTGCCGCGGGCCGCGGGCCCTGGGCCCGCTTCGTTCAACTGCGAAACTTTGCCATTACAGGCGGCGGGCCCTGGGCCCGCCTCGTTCAGCGTTAGGGGGAAGGCTCCGTGCTGGTGCCAGTGGCGGAGGGCTGCGATGGCTTCACCGAGGGTGGCGACCGCCGCGCTGCGGGTGGGAGCCAGCACCTCCGCTTCAGCCCGGTTTTCCCGGGGCACTATAAAGCCCCGGAGCCCTGCGGCAAGGCCCGCGGCGGTCGCGGCGACCACCCCCCGTACAGGCCGTATAGCGCCGGATAACTCAAGCTCACCCAGGACCATAAGGCCCTCCGGTGGAGGGATGAGCCCCGCAGCGGCCAGGATGGCGAAGGCGATAGGTAAATCCAGTTCGGGGCCGTCTTTTTTAAGGCCCGCCGGCGCCAGATTTACCAGGATCCTGTCCTGAGGAAAGGTATAACCGCTATTCCGGATCGCAGCCCGAACCCGTTCCCGGGCTTCCCGGACCGCTCCATCGGCCAGACCAGAAATATCGATGCCGGGAATACCCCGGCGGATATCCGCTTCGACCCGGATGATGATTCCTTCCAGGGCGAAGGGTGCATAGGCATAGACATACATATCCAAAGTACCAGAACCTGATGGGGTTTTGCCTTAACCGGCCTCGATTTTAATCAAATTTTAACATATTCTTTACAGTGTACTCATGGTTTACTGATAGGTTTCACATCCTACAGGGGAGGCGTCATGAATATAAGAGCCCATTTCGAAGAAGAAAAGCGTCTTGTGCGGGAGGATATCCTTTCCATGGGAGTCCGGGTAGAAGAGGACCTGCGCAAGGCGATGATAGCATTTAAAACCAAGGATATGCAGCTTGCCAAGGAAGTCAGGGATGATGATGAGATTATCAACCATTTGCAGGAGGCCATAGAGGACCGCTGTGCCCGGATCATCGCGACCCAGCAGCCCGTGGCCCAGGATATGCGGTGGCTTATTACGGCTATAAAAATGGCAGACCAGCTTGAGCGTATCGGCGACCATGCGGTACATCTGGCCAAGGCAGCCATCAAACTGGAAAAGGAACCCTATATCAAACCCCTGGACTATATCGAAAAGATGGCAGAGACCGGTGCGGCCATGATTCAGGGGGCCATAAAGGCCTTCGCCGATCTGGACCCAGAAAAAGCCAGGTCCGTTGCTACCATGGATGACGGGGTGGACCGGAACCACAAGGCTCTGGTACAGGATATTCTGGACTATGTGCAGAAGAATCCTGATAAGGCACCCCAGGGGACAAAAATCATCCAGACCTCGGGCTTCCTGGAGCGTCTCGGGGACCATGTAACCAATATCTGTGAAATGATCGTCTATTGTGTCGAAGGCCGCCGGGTAGAACTGAACGAATAGGGCTGGAGGCGCATGTGGCAAAGGCAAGCATCATGGTCGTGGAAGACGACCAGGATATACGGGAACTGGTCATCTATAATCTGGGAAAGGAAGGATATACGGTAGTAAGTGCCGAATCGGGAGAGCAGGCTCTTAAATTGATAGAATCGGCCAACCCGGATCTCATCGTTCTGGATATCATGCTGCCTGGCATGGATGGCATAGAGGTCCTGCGGAGCCTGAAGCAGGGAAGCCGCTATGCCCAGATACCGGTCATCATGGCCACCGCAAAAAGTGAAGACTCGGATATAATCACCGGCCTGGAACTGGGGGCAGACGATTACATCGCAAAACCCTTCAGTCCCAAGGTTCTGATTGCCCGGATCCGATCCCTGCTCAGACGGACCCAATCCAGGATAAACGAAGCCAGGGCTCTGGATGAGCTTGTCCAGATCGGTCCCATTACTCTGGATGCGGGCCGCCATGAGGTAAGTCTGAAAGGGCAGCCGGTAGATCTCTCGGCCACCGAATTTGCCATTCTAGAGTTTTTGATGCGAAACCCCGGCTGGGTCTTTTCCCGCAACCAGATCATCGATGCGGTACGGGGTAAGGATTACCCGGTTACCGAACGGTCCGTGGATGTACAAATCCTGGGGCTCAGAAAAAAATTGGGAGAGGCAGGAAACCGGATTGAGACGGTCCGCGGCGTAGGTTACCGGTTTCAGGACAGCCATCTGCATGGCACAGAATAACCATGCGGGGCCATAAGAATCTCTTTCAGCTGCTGTTTCCTCCGGTTCTGGCCCTGCTCGTCATAAGTCAGATCAGCCTTGCCCTTGTTGTTTCCTGGGCTATCAGGGTGTACGCCCTGAAAGAAACCCGGCTTGAGCTATCCGAGACCTTGCAGGTCCTGGAGCAGCTGCTTCGGGAACAGCCCAGTTTGATGAACGACCAGACCCTTAAGGCCCTCTTTGCGCATCAGCGATACCGTATTACGATAATATACCCCGACGGGCGGGTTATGGCCGAATCCAGGGCTCCTTTAGAGGGTTTGGATAACCATTATGACAGACCGGAACTTGTCCAGGCCCGCAGCAACGGCGAGGGAAGCTCGGTACGTTATTCAAGTTCTGTGAACATGGAAATGGTATATCTGGCCCGCAGGGTTCAAGCCACGGGAAATACTGAACTCTATGTCCGGGCCGCAATGCCCCTCGTACTTTTACAGGATTTTTATAAAGGTTTCTATGTACAGCTTTTAATCAGTATAGTAGTCATCTGTGCCTTTGGACTTTTCTTTGTTCTGCTGGTGGTAAACCGTATACGGGAACCCATTAACAGTCTGGTAGAAACCGCCCAGGAATATGGCCGGGGGAATTTGCAAAAAAAGACTTCGGTGACTATCCCCTGGGAACTGGCGATCCTGAGTAAAACCCTTACC
>Ga0209506_1003112_pt1 | contig 13792 bp, 9 predicted proteins | sample AD_JPNHG2_MetaG_FD_184409 | JGI IMG/M metagenome (GOLD analysis project Ga0209506, IMG submission 184409) | Active sludge microbial communities of municipal wastewater-treating anaerobic digesters from Japan - AD_JPNHG2_MetaG (SPAdes) (version 2) | ecosystem: Engineered > Bioreactor > Anaerobic >...
CCCCCCGACCTGATCGCGCAGAAACTGTCCAGCATTCGGAACCCCTCCCAGACCTCGGTGTTCATCGAGGAGAACCACATCAGTATTGACAATGGGGCAATTGGCTTCAACCGGACCAACGTGGCCGGGGTTTGGAACCTGCCCTCGAACCGCCATGTCAATAGCTGCAATCTGTCGTTCCTGGACGGCCACTCGGAGACCTTCCGCTGGCGCGGCCCGCGGCTGAAGCAGTTGAACGACCAGTACTCGGCGGACGACTCGCGCTCGCAGCGGCCGTCCTCGGGCACCAACCCCCTGCACAGCCAGGATTGGGACGCCAACGACCCGGATTTCATCCGCCTCGCGTTGACAGCCCCGTTGCTTTAAGCGCCCTCCGCCACCGCGGGGAATCCCGATTCCACGACGCGGCCCCCTGCCCTCGCCGGACCTGGCGTGGCCGGGTCAGGCGCCGCACCAGTCCGTCCGGTGCCATCGCATGGAAAGAGACGGCTGAAATTCTCCACCCTCCCCAAGGCGCTTTGAATGCCCTGCGGGCCGCGCCCCATCAAAGCTCCGGGACCCACCACGCGCGCATCCAGTGTCACCCCCGGTTTGAAGCCCGGCGTTCCCCGCCGTGGCTTAGCGGCGGCGCGGCATCGCCTCGAAATCATGCTGGGCCGTCCGGTCCCCGGCTTTAATCCTAAATTCCGCAGTTAAAGTCGCGGCGAGTAAGGGGTTGCGCGAGTAAGTCGTTGGGGATAAATCGCTGTCATGAACGTTAACACCAGCGACATGCTTCACCCGGCGGGTGAAGCGGTTTTGACCTTTCCCACCTACGGCGGCAACGTTCGCCTCTGCCCCACCAACGATGCCCTCACGCCCTTTGGCGGCCTGGTGCCGTGGGCCGCGTTTCAGAAGCAGTGCGGGTTGATTGAGGCGCTGGCCGCCACCTGCCCGGTGAGGCGCACCAGTCCCAACGCCGCGCCGGTCTATGACGTGCTCACCAGTTTTGGCCTGACCGTGCTGTGTGACGGCAAACGCTTTGCCCATGTGCAACGCTTGCGGGAGGATCCGACGCTCAACGAACTGTTCGGCCTGCAAGCCGTGGTGGGGGACGACACGCTGCGGCGCTTTGCCGCCAGCGTGCCCGAGGCGGAGGGGGCGGCGTGGGTGGCGGGGGTGGCGCAACGGCTCTGGGGGGCGCTGCCCCCCAAACTGATTCTGGACTGGGACTCGACGGTGCAGACCAAGTATGGCCGGCAGGAAGGCGCGGCCGTGGGGTACAACCCGCAGAAGCGGGGGCGCAAGAGCTTTCATCCGCTGCTGGCGGTGGCGGCGGGCACGCGGCTTTGTCCGTATTACCGGTTTCGCCGCGGCGACACGGTCACCGCCACGCAGTGGGAGAGCGCGATGGAGGAATGCCAGTCCTGGCTGGGCAAGGCCCGGGTGTGGCTCAATCGCGGCGACCTGGGTCTGGGCCACGAACGGGTTTGTGCGTGGCACGAGGCGCAGCCGGGCCGCCCCCACTATCTGTTCCGGCTCAAGCTGACGGCCAACGTGAAGCGGGCGATCGCCGCGGTGCCGGAAAAAGACTGGCAAGGGCCGGGGCGGCTGGGCGTGTTGCAGGTGGCGGAACTGACTTTGCGTCTGCCGGACTGGAGCCGGAGCCGGCGCGTGGTGGTGGGGCGGCGGTGTCTGGGCGAGGTGAGCAAGGACGTGGCGGGCACGTTTTGGGACGAGGCGAAGTACGAGTTTGAGGCGTATGTGACGAGCCTGCCGACGGAGGAAGTCAACACCTGGCAGATCATTGAGCTGTATCGGCAACGGGCGGACACGGAGAATGTGTTCGACGAGCTCAAGCATCAGTGGGGGTTCGAGGGATTTTGCTGCCGGAAGCAGAACGCGACGGCGCTGGCGGCGCGGCTGGGACTGCTGTTTTACAACCTGTGGCATCTATTCCTGCGGCTGCTGGAACCGGGGCGGCATGTGGAGAGCGCGGGGGGCCGGCGCTGGTTTCTGCTGATCGCCGCCCGGCTGGTGCAAAGCGGGCGGCAAAAGACGCTGCAAATCGGTGTGAGCGGGAAGTGGTGGGAGCAATTGCGGGCCGGCTACCAGCGGGTTTGCGCGTGGTTGGCCGCAACTGCGCCGCAGTTGAAAGGCCAGATGTTCGACGTGCCCCTCCCAACTCAAATCGGAGCCCCCACCGCATGAAAACTTACCCTCCAACTGCGGAATTTAGGATAAACGCCGCGGAAGAGGCTTTGGGGCGAGGGGGAGGTGGCGTCGTGCTGCAGCATGATGGTGCGTCCCTGCACCGTGCGGATCACCGTGGTGTTCATGTTGCCACGGTATTCCTCGTGGGCGAATGCTTCAAAGAACTTTGGAGTGGAAAAGTCAGTCTGTCGTTTGGTTGGAAAGGGTCCCCGGGGGGGGCGGCCAGGAATTCACGCCGCAGCTCGTTGGCGGCCTCGAAGATCGCGCTGATTTGCGCGTCGCTGACCCGTTTGTCCATGTTGATACAGCAGATGCCGGTGAGGGCCGGGTCGGCCGAGTCCATCACCAGCCGGCGGACGGTGGCCCGGATTTGCTCGGGGGTCTGGTCCACAATGGCCACCGGGCTCAGGCGAATGTTCAGGAAGGTGTGGGGCAAATGCCGGCGCAAGACGCGCAGGTCGCCTCCCCATCCAACGTCCAGGAAGTCCAGTTGCGGGACCTTGGCATAGGCGGCTGCCATGCGGTGCGGGTCCGGTCCGCAATAGTGGATGCCGAAAGGCCGGTGCCGGCGGCTCCATGCGATATCAAAGGGCAGCAGGAATTTCTCGTAATGGGCCGCGGAGATCATGGTGTGGCTGCACTCCGAATGCAGAAACACCGCGCCCGGCCGGTGCAGCACATTTCGGTTGACCGAGATGCTGCTTGACCCGGTTCGGGATTCGACGAAGCTCACGAAGCGCTCGATCACCCGCCCAATCTGGTCGAAAAAGAGCCCCACCTGGCCGGGCTGGTCGGCCAGGTCCGTGAACAACTCCTGCCCCCGGAGGTCCAGCGCGAGATTGAGTATCCCACCCCAGTTCACGTCCCCCGTCACGTAACCGTGCCGGGTGGCAAGCTGGTCAGCCAGTGCCTCCAGACGTTTGAATGCCGGTGATCTGAAGGCCGCCTCTTCGTCCACTGCCAGTTGCTCCTGGCCCCGCGGATGGACTTGAGGGGGGGCATCGGCGCGGTATTCGACCTCGCAGCCCAGCATCTCCGAAAGCAAAAAACCCGCGGCCAAATGGACCGCCCCCAGCACCGGCAGGTCGCGGTCCCGGTCTCCGCCCAGCCCAAAGTGTCCCCAGCGCTCGTACGCCACCTTTTCCATCGTCCTTTCGGCCTCGACCCGGCGCCGCGGATGGAAGAAAAAGTCCGGGTCGAAATCAATCCCGGCGTGGGCGTGCCACCAGTCCGGCGCCAGAACAATCTCAACCGGCAGAAGCGGCGCGTCTGTTTTCGTGCTGGGTTGCATACGGGCTCACCAATGCGTCGTCACCCATCAAGCTACCAGAAAGCCGTGGCAAAGCCACGCCCATTGAGATACCACGCGAAGGAGGATGAAGGGCTGATTCTGCCTGACTGCCCCCAAAGGCATCCGGGGGCCCAAACGGTGGTCGGCAAGCGCGGGTAGCGACCGGAACCCGCCTCCACCTGTCCTCTCAGGCAGCTTTCCCCCCATGTTTGGCCACAGCCTCGACTCGATTGCGCACATGCATCTTCTCGCAGATGTTTTTCACATAGGTGCGGACCGTTTCGATGCCAATGCCCAACTGGTCGCTGATCTCCTTGTAAATGTAGCCGGCAGACAACAGCCGGAGCACCTCCTGTTCACGCGGGGAGAGGTTCTGGGACTCCTCGGGCGAGGGGCCGACCAGATGGAAGTGGCGGACGACCTTTCGGGCGATGTGACTGGACATGGGCGCGCCGCCGCGCCGCACATCGTCAATGGCCTCGAGCAAGAGCTCTGGCGGGCTGGACTTGAGCAGGTAACCGTCCGCCCCCGCCTTGAGGGCGCGGAAAATACGTTCGCTGTCCTCATAGACGGTGAGCATGAGGACCTGAAGCGACGGCAGCGCTCGCTTGAGATGCACGACGCAGTCAATGCCTGACATGCCGGGCAGCTTGATGTCCATCAAGACGACATCGGGTTGAAGGGCGGGAATGCGCTCGAGGGCTTCCTCAGCGGAGGCACACGCGCCGACGAAGCGCACGTCCGGCGCGGCGCGGAGAATCTGCCCGAGTTGCTCGCGCAACCCCCGGTCATCTTCCACGATTGCCACTTTTTTGAGCATGGGTCCCAAGCCGGTTCGATCATGCGCCGCCCGCCGGCAAACCACCATCCCCTAAACCGGGGATTCATGGGCGGCGGCCTCCGTGGCCGCAACGGGCAGGCGAAAGCAAACCGTGGTGCCGGCGCTCGGGCGGCTCTCGACGGTGGCCTCACCGCCCAGGTCCTGCATCCGGCGCTTCAGATTGGCCAGGCCGTAACCCGGCTGACAGGTGGCAGGATCGAAGCCACGGCCGTCGTCTTGGACACCAATCGTCAACAGGGAATGAGTGAAGGTGATGCGGAGACGCACCTCGGAGGCGCGGGCGTGCTTGATGACGTTATGGAGGGCTTCCTTCACGGCCATGATGAGGTTGTGGCGCACCTGACTGCTGAGCGGCACTTGGGGAGGCAGGTCCGGGACCTCCAGCCGGCAACGCAGTCGCGCCTGCGAACAGAGCTGGTTGGCCATCTGGCAAAGGTAGTTGGCCAGCGCGTCCAGGTTGTCGTTTTCAGGGTTCACGGCCCAGACGGTTTCGTAGAGCGCCGAGACCAGTTCGCGGGTCATTTGAGACACCTTGCCGAACTCGGCCCGCGCCACCTCGGGCAAATCGGTCCGGCCCTGGGCCATGGCGGTGGACAGCGAAATCTGCGTGACGCGCGCGCCCAGGTCGTCGTGGATGTCCTGCGCGATGCGCAGGCGTTCGCGGTCCACGGCGCGCTGTTGCTCCAGGCGCAGGAGATGCCGGCGCAACCGCTGCCAGACGGTGTAACGCCAGGCGCCGAGAGCTGCTGCCAGCGCGATGGTCGCCATGGAAACCCAGAACCACGGCGTTTGCCAGAAAGCCTGTGGCACGGCCAGCGCCAGCGAGACCTCCGCCTCGCCGGGCTCGCCCATGACCGAGACCTCGTTCAGCCGAAAGCGGTAGTAACCGGCCGGGAGGTTCACATATTGCACGGAGACCTCGCCGGCCAGACCCAGGCTGTAAGCCTCTTTCCACTCGACCCGCAGTTGCTCCCCCGGGGTTACGGGCGTGGCCAGCTCCTTGACCGTGTGCCATTCAGCGTGAGCGCCAAGGTCGTCATCCACGATGGCCAGGCCCTGGGTGCGGCCGCCCGGGCTTGGGGCAAAGGTCCTGGCCATGCTCGGATGCAAACCGTCCCGCATCCAGCCCGCGGGCACACCGCCGGAAGACCCTCCGCCGGCGGCGTCAAACGCCTGGCTCAATGAGATGGCGGGCGCGGCGTCACCCGACAAGGACGTCTGGATCACCAGATCGGCGATCGCGAAAGCGCCCACCGCCGCGGGCGGCCCGGCCGAAGTCATGACGACCCAAAAGCTCCGGGCGTCGGGAGGAACGAGCACCGTCTCGCGCCGATGAGCAAACCTGGCGGTTTGCAGGTCACCGGTCCAGCCCTCGGTCTGCCCCGAGGCTCGAAAGATCGTCTCGCCTACTTGATCCCCGCTGCGGTCGAGAAACCGCAGGCACAGACGCATCTCGGCCGGTTGTTCCCGCCAGCCCTCCTCATAACCATCCAGCCGGAAGCGAAATCGTATTGCCGGCGAGACCAAGTTTGTCGCCGGGCCGAAAATGAACACCACCGTCCGGGGCTGGCGGTCCAGCCGGACTGTTGCACCCGGCGTGAATTCAACCCGTGAACCATCCACCACCAGCCGGCGAATCTCCAGCAGCGCATTGGTGCCGCTGCGGTCCGCGGCTTCGGCCTGCACCATTAATGCCAGTCCCAAGACCACGCCGGCAACGGCTGCCATCCAGGAGGGGGGAAGACCCATGTTCGGCAACACGCGATCTGAATTCATGATGACCCGGTGTCAGTGCCCCCCCCAGGCGGAGCCAGCCCCCGCCGAGCCTTCGCGGTCTGCGATGCCGCCGTGACCCCCAAGGCAGGAGGGCCAGGCACCCTGAGGATTCAACGAATTCAGCAAGCGGCGCCGGACCGTCCCCCCGGCCGGTTCGCTGTTCGAGGGCGACGATCATTCTGCGGACAATGCTGACCCACTAACTTCGGTTTCGCAAGCGCGAGCTTCGCCGGCGGCCTCCAGCACAACCGAGGTGTTGGGCCGGGCTGCAGAAATCGGTCGTTTTCAAGGGGGAAGCGGCCGCTTGTTGACCACCGCCACCGCCGCCGCAAAGGGACACAGGTGCGCTCTTGCGGGGCCTGAGGTTTCATCGCTACAGTAACCGCGCTACCCGCACTGTCCGGGTGTTGTCCATCCCCCAAAGCGGGGAGAGCGAGACGCCGGCCGCGCTGGTAGGCTACTCGAGAGTTTGCCAGCGTCCATGAGAAGCCCATTCTTCATTCTGGTTCGGAGCCTCGCCGGGTTGGTTTGCGCGACGGCGGCCAGAGCTATGAAGCCATCATCCGCGGCGACTGGAAGCGCATGCCGAATGGCCCTTGGAGTCCCATGGAGCTTTTCCATCTCAAGAGTCATCCCCAAAAAACCAACCTCGCTGCCACCAACCGGAAGGTGTTCAAGGAGCTTTCCGCCGTGCTGCACCAGCACATCCAGCGGGGTGGCGTCACGCCCTGGCAAGAACCGCAATCATGGTTCTGGCCGGCGCCCTCTTTCGCTCATCGCTTTGGAACCACTCCGAAAACGGTTATTGCCATGACCTCGCTCAAACTTATCCCCGCCCTTTTGCTCATACCGCTGGCCGTTGTTGGCGCGACCAAGCCGGCTGGCCCAGCCTCCCAACCCCACGTTGTCCTTCTGCTTGCGGACGACCTGGGTTACGGGGACCCGGGTTGTTATAATCCGCACTCGAAGATTGCCACGCCGAACATGGACCGGCTGGCGCGGGAGGGAATGCGGTTCACCGATGTCCATGCGGCAGGGCCGCTGTGTCACCCTTCCCGGTACGGGCTGATGACGGGAAGGTACCCGTTTCGCACGGATGTCTCGCGCTGGCCCAAGGAACCGCTGATTGAAAAAGGCCAGGTGACGCTCGCGTCGTTCCTGAGGGATCGGGGCTATCGCACCGCCATGGTGGGCAAGTGGCATTTGGGCTTTCGCGAAGAGGGTTACGAACGGCCGCTGCCGGGCGGACCGGCGGATTGCGGATTTGAGAGTTTCTTCGGGCTGCGCGCATCCACTGACATCCCGCCCTACTTCTACATCCGGGGGGACCGGGCCGTGGCGCCACCCACCGGCCACATTGCCGAGCATCACTCGGAAGGCTGGTTGCCGACGCAAGGGGCGTTCTGGCGCGAAGGAGGCATCGCGCCCGGGCTGTCGCTCGAGGAGGTCCTGCCGCGGCTCACGGATGAAGCCTGTGCCCTGATTCGGTCGCACGCCGGCAACAAAACCGACGCGCGGCGTCCTTTGATGCTCTACCTTGCTTACACGGCGCCGCACACCCCCTGGCTGCCGGCGGCGGAATTTGTCGGAAAAAGCGGGGCGGGAATGTACGGCGACTTCGTCATGATGTTGGATGCGCAAGTCGGCCGCGTGCTCACCGCTTTGGAAGACGCCCGCATGGCGCAGGATACGCTCCTGATCTTCACCTCCGACAACGGCCCGGTCTGGACGCCGGCTGATGTGGCCCGGTTTGGACACGACGCCGCTGGCGGGCTGCGTGGGATGAAAGCCGACGCCTGGGAGGGAGGCCATCGCATGCCGTTCATTGTGCGCTGGCCGGGGCGGGTGAAAGCGGGGACGGTCAGCGACCAGACGATCTGCATGACGGATCTGCTCGCCACTCTTGCCGAGGTCTGCGGGGCCAAGCTGCCCGTTGGCGCGGGGCCGGACAGTGTCAGTTTTCTGCCGGTGCTGGAAGGCCGGCAACCGAAAGGCAAGCCGATTCGCGGACCGATCGTCATGCGGGCGGGCAGTTCGCCGGCGATGATGATCCGATCCGGCGATTGGAAACTCATCAACCAGCTCGGCTCCGGGGGCTTCTCCCAACCCAAGACTATCAAACCTGAACCCGGTGGTCCCGCCGGGCAGCTTTACAACCTCCGCGACGACCCTACCGAAACCACCAATCTCTATCTGAAGCACCCCGAGATTGTGGCGCGGTTGGAGGCGGAAATGCAGCAGATCGTGAAAGCCGAACGCTGAGCGTCGCTCGCCACCCTGAATCGCCACGCCGAACAACGATGGACTGCGGGGTCAGGGCGGCAGGATGGGGATGATGCCCGACAGCGGGATTTCGCCCCGCAGCATTCGCGAGGCCTGGTCGGCGAGACGCAAATACCAGTCGCTGGGCAGCCGGTAACCGTCCACGTTCAGCGGAACGAAATTGCAGTCGGGCGGTTGATCAGCCGGCGTCGGGGCGATTTTGAACATGGCGGTGCCTTCATCCACTTCATCGAACATCGCGCCATAGATCATGGTACAGCCGGCCTGGATGGCGTTGTAAACCTGCCGCCAATAGAACATGCCGCCGTTGCGGGGAATCTGGTTGGAGGGGCCGCCGTTGAGGTTATGCCAGGTGAATCCCGGAAAGACCACCGGCATGTAGCCGATGCCCAGTGAAGCGCATTCAGCCAGATCGGGCACGATGTAGGTGTTTTTGAAATTGTCGGCGCCGCTGGTCGTGCTGTAGCGCCCGACAGCCCAGGGACTCAGAATATCGAAGGCGCGGTACACCGCGGCCCAGGCGGCATTGGTCTTCGAGTCGCCTTTGAGTGTCCGCCAGTTCGTCGGCACGCCGCCCATGACGGTGCATCCCGCTGACTTGAAGTGGCTGATCACGACCAGCGCGTCCTCGGGCGTGCCCGGACGGTCGGTGAAGCCGAAGCCCCAGATGGCCACGACCGGTTTGCCCCGGTGCCGCACGTAGCTGGGGCTGTTGGTCACCCGGAGAGTATTGACCAGATAGGCCCAATCATTGGTCAGCGTGCTCACCAGCGTGGCGGCGTTCTGACCGGAAATGTCATACATGATGGCGAAGACCCGGCCATAGGCTTCCGCTCCCGCTCGCACGTTTTCGGTCACCTGATTGCGGAAGGCCGACCGGCTGGAGCTGGAGAGCTCGGACGAAAACCGCTGGAGGAAAACGCCGTCCAGCCGGTTGTCCTTCATCCATTGAAAATGGCGCAGAACCGTTTTCTGCTTGAACGCCGAGTAAAGCCTGGCCGTCGCGCCATTTGAATAGGTCAGGCCGGTGGCGAACAATTCGTCCGGGGCCAGCTCGGTCATGTCCGGCCACATGTCCACGGTGAGGTTGGTGGCGGTGGGTGTGTTGTTGCGAAACCAGTGCATCCACGCATTGACCGGCGAGCCGTCCCCCGGGCAGGCGAACCACCCTTGGTATCCCATCATCAGTTTCCGGTCCAAGGTGGCGGGGTCCACATTGAGGCCGAGCCGGAAAAACCGCTGGACGCCGGCGGGCGGGAGCGTGACAGAACACTGACCATTGTTGACCGCAACCGGATTGGTCACCGACGCCCATTCGATGGGCGCGGCCAGGACCGGAGTGGACAGCAAGGAAAGGGCGGTCGCGGACACCGGCCAGGATAACACCACGTTGTCACCAACACGGGCCACGGACAGCGACACCGACGCGGGCGGGACCGGGACCGAGGCGGTGATGGTCACGGGCGCGGACACGGTCGTTGCCCCGCGATCGTCCGCCGCCACCGCCGTGAAGGTGAAGCTGCCCGAAGACGGAATAACCCAGTCCAGGGTGTAGGGGCCGACGCTCGCTTCCCCCAGCCTCACGCCGTCGGCATAAAACACCACATTGGTGACCACCCCATCGTAGTCGGAGGCCGCCGCCGCCAGCGTCAAGATTGCGGGTGAGTCAGCCGCCACGATGTTGGTGCCGTTGGGCGGGCTGACCAGGCGCACGACGGGGCGCAGGTTGCCGCCGGAACTGGCCGGCTGGGGCGGCAGGAAATCCGCTGCGCGCGTAATGGCCACATTATCCCACTGCGCCGCCAGGGGCCAGTAGGGCGCTGCCGCGCCCGCGCCGGTCAGGCCATCGTAGAATACGCGCAGGGTCACGTTCGAGCCGGTCACACCCGTGTTGAAGGCGCGCCAGGTGAAGTAGCCTTGGTCCGCGTTGGCGTCCGAATAGGACAGGGTGATTTGCGGTTCCTGCGGCGCGTCGTTCAAGTCAATCACGGTGGTGACACGATTGGCGGCCTCGCCCATGTTCCAAAGGTAGGCGCTCAGGACATAGTCGGTGTTGGGCGCGAGCTGGACGACCTGACGATACTGGCAGACGGGGGCGCTGCCGCTCACCAAGGCCCGCGCCACCACGTCCCCATTCACCAGCGCCAGGTTGGTGCCGGTATCGGCATAAATGTCTGCCACCCGCGTCCAGCCGGGCGGGAAAAGGTGCGTGTTTGTGGAAGTGACGGGCCCTTGGAATTGGAAGTCGCCGTTGTAAACCAACTGGACGTTCTCGGTGCCGGGCACGATGCTAGCCAGCTTAAGCCGGGTCTGCGCCAGGGCCGAATCAAAGGCCAGCCCCAGTAAACTGGCAACCAAAAGGAGAGGCGGATGCTTCACAACGAACTACTTATCGGATTGAGCCGGACGAAATGCAATCCCCGGCTCAATCCAACCGGGGATGCGACACCAAAGCTCGGCCCGCCCGGCCAGACGGCCGGGCAGGCCAGGTTCCATTCATTAACCGGGGAATGCGTTTCCGTTCTGTTGGCGGGCTGGCGCATTCCGTCCGCTGCCCGCGGCAAGGCGCCACAGGACAGGGCTGACGAGTCTCGGGTCGCCACGTCCCTCCTCACGGCGACACCGTCCGATAGAACGACAGGTCGCCGCTGATGGGGAAGGTGAAGGTCACGGAAGCCCCGCTGGCGTTGGTCGTGCTTCCCGGCACGCGAGTCCAGGTGGCGGGAGACAACGCCGGGGTGCTCTCGAGGTGATAGATATGGCCTGGTGTTGTTTGGTAGGTGAGCGTCACGTTGCCGCCACTGACACTGACCGAGGTGATCGCCTGCCTGGCCGGAGCCGCCTGAAGGATGGTCTTGTTGATGGTGGAGTCGTAGCCATAAGCGACATTCGGGCCGCCATTGGCCGTAATCTTGCCCGCCGCGATATAGTTGGCGACGGCGGTGAGCTGATTGCCGTTGATCGTCACGGTCCCGGTTCCCGTGATGTTCAACACCGACGCACCCTTGATCGAATCGGTCGGATGCAACTGGGTGAGATTGAGCGTTCCGCTGTTCACCTGCGCGGTTCCTTTGCCCCCGTTCCAACCGAGACCAAACATTTGTCCGACCGAGACCGTTCCGCCGTTGATGATCAGTGTGCCGTCGGCGGAGGGATCGAAGCCCACCCACAAATGATACCCGAAGGAGGCCGAGGCTCCGCTTTCAACCACCATTAACGCGGTGTTGTTGTAGCCCACGGCATTCCATTCTGCGGAATTGGCGGCCGTCAGGCTGGCGCCATTGGTGATGATCAAGGTGCCGCCGGGGCCGTTGACTCCCATCCGCACCACACCGGCCAGCGCCGCATTGGTTACGGTGCAAGGCGCCGCGTCGGGAACGTTGAAGGTCACAAAGGTCACATTGCCCGGGCACAAGCCGCCGGTCCAGTTGGGGCACTCATTCCACAAACCGGTGCTCTCGGGATTGGCGGCGGGATTCCAAACCACTTGCGCCGGCGGCAGGTCAAGGCCAGCCGGATAGATGGTCGTTTTGCCCACATTGATGACGTTATAGTCCACCAGGACGTTGGTTCCAACACTGTTGGTGATCTGGCCGGTGCTCACAAAATACTCCGCGTAAACCTTGTGATCGCCGTTGATGACCACCTTCCCCGTCCCGGAAACGTCCAGCACCGATTCGCCTTGGAGGGAATACCAGTCATCCCACTGGGCCAGATTCAAGGTGCCGCCCTTGATGCGCGCGGTGCCTTTGCCACCCAGGTAACCCATGTCGAACATGCCGGCCACCGTCATCGTTCCACCGTTCATAACCAACATGCCCTCCGCCCCCGCCTCCAAGCCAATCCTCACGGGACCTCCAAAGGTCGCGGCGCCGCCGTTCTCCACGATCATGACCGCGTTGCTGTTCCAGCCGATGACACTGGCATTCTCCGTCCCGCAGGTCAGAATGCCGCCGTTGGTAATAATCAGCGTGCCGCCGGGCCCGTTGGTGCCCATGACCAGATGGCTCGCAACCGCTGCGGAATGGGTTACTGTGCAAGGCATCGCCCCGACCACGTTGAATACCACCTTGGTCACGGTGGCGGGAGGCAGGCCACCTGCCCAATTGGCGCTTTCGTTCCACTGGCCTGTGCTGCCCGGATTCGCTGCCGGGTCCCAAACAACCTCCTCCGGCGGGGTATAACCCTTGATGGCGAAAAGCGTCGTTTTGCCTGAATTGAGGGTATTATAGTCTATGCCCACCGTCCCGGTTCCGCCATAGGCGGTGATCCTGCCCGCATTCGTATAAACCCCCATCGCCGTGGTGCGGTCACCGGGAATTGTCACGACTCCACTTCCCGATATGTCCAGCACTGACCCGGGCCAGATGGATTTGCCTGTCGGGTCAATATTATACAAGTTAAGGGCGCTGCCATCGCTGACTTTGACAATCCCAATGCCGCCGGAAGCGGTGCTGGCGTTGATGGTGCCCAAGCCCAGCATGCCGTTGCCGCCGGGGGCGAGCATATTCAGCGTCCCGCCGTTGGTGAGAATGATGGTGCCGGACGAGACTCCAACCGCGCCGCTGCCGACCCACAAATGGTGGCTGAGGTTTACCGTTCCGCCGTCAATCGTCAGAATGCCTGTTGCACTGGCACCGACCTCCAGGACGAATGATGAATTGACCACGCCATTGGTGTACACGGTCAGCCGTCCAACAACCGCGGCGCTCGGGTTGTTGCCCACCCGGTTGGCGCTGGTGCCAACCGCCGTCAGGCTTCCCCCGCTCCCCACCACCAGTTGGCCGGACTCGTCCACCCCGATTTGAAACCGGGCAACATCGGGAGCCACGTTGGTCAAGGTCACGGTGTTGTTCCCCCAGTTGAAGCGGATAGTATCCGCCGAGCCGGGCAAGCCGCCGGGGCCGGTGCCCCCGTCCTGCCAGCCGTTCACGCCGGTGACAGAAAAAAGGTCGTTATAGTCCCCGCTGCCAACGTATCGAAGGGTGGCGGCCATCCCTGGGGCAGCCACCATGACGCCCACCAGGGCGCCTATCAGGATCGCGTTCTTGGGTGTTGTTCTGTTCATCTGCTTTTTCTGGTTGTGCCGCCGGCCTCAAGTTCACAGGCGAAACTCTTTGGCCATCGGCGGATTACGCTATTCGCTCCGTCAGTCCTCCCTCCTGGCTCCGCGTGTCGGAGACAGCATGGGATTGAGGGCGTAAAGTTGCGACGAGTCTATGAGGTTCGAACCGGCCGCGTCCACTCCCCGAAAGCGGGGAGGGCGCGCCTTGCCGTCGTTTACGGTCACGCTGGAGTTTTCGCGCGCAAAAACGGCTTGCATCCCACTGCGCAAGGATGCACTCCCCCCCGGCTTCGCGTGTCAACCCGGGACTCCCTCCGCACGGCTGCAATTCCCCCCCCACCCC
>Ga0209506_1003119_pt1 | contig 13734 bp, 10 predicted proteins | sample AD_JPNHG2_MetaG_FD_184409 | JGI IMG/M metagenome (GOLD analysis project Ga0209506, IMG submission 184409) | Active sludge microbial communities of municipal wastewater-treating anaerobic digesters from Japan - AD_JPNHG2_MetaG (SPAdes) (version 2) | ecosystem: Engineered > Bioreactor > Anaerobic...
GGTCGAGGCGACGCAGACCGAGGCCGAGCGGAAGGAGATCGACCTCACCGACGAGAAGGTTGTGAAACCCATCGTGGACCTGGTCATGGCGGGGGTCATCACGCCCGAGTATGCCCGCGAGGTGCTCGGCATCCCGCAGGAGAAGAACAAGCCGGCGCCGGACAGCATCGCCGCCCGGCTCGGGGCGCGGGGCGACGTGCCGGACGGCATCTGCGACGAGTGCGAGTACTTCGACGCCGAAGAGAACTGGTGCGCCATCCGGGAGACGGAGACGCGGTTCGATAACAACGCCTGCCGCTACTTCGAGGCCAGAGAGACCACCGTAGTCACGCCAGCGGCAGATGCCACGGCGCGGCCTGGGGCGGCCGAGGAGTGTGCGCCATGTCGCTGATCAGGAGAAGCGGAATGTCAGGAGGGGGGCCGCAGAAGGTCCAGGAACTCCCTGGGGGTGAGCACCGTCACGCTTGCGCGGGCGCGGACAGGGTAGTGTCGCATGTTGCCGGTCACAAGAACGACGCCTGCCGCTGCGGCTACCTCGAGGAAGGCAACGTCGTCCGGGTCATCCAGCCGGATCGGCAAAGGCTCTGCAGCGACCCTCTCCGCGGCCGAGAGGATCACCTCCAGGATTCGCCTTCCTTCGGCTGGCGGGATGCCAAGCCGCGAACGGTGGAGAAGGAGGTCCTCGTACTCTTCGAGGATCCGGCCGTCCACGCAGGCCTGAAGCTTGCCGGCGATGGCCAGCTCGACGATCTGCCCGCACGGGCCGCTCGGGCTCAGCGCGCCGGACACGAGGACGTTGGTATCGAGAACGACCCTCATCGGCGAGCGCGCCTTTCACGACGGGACGCCGCGATCTCCGCGTCGATCTCCTCCATCGTCAGCTTGTCAAGCCCGAGGTCCTTCGCCCGGGCGCGGATGCGATCCAGGGCGATTCGCGCACGGGCACGGCGCAGGGCCATCAGTTCGTCCTCGAGCTCGTCCCCCGCTACGGCGGATACGAGTGCGACGGGCTGGCCGTTCGCCGTCAGGACGATCTCCCGCTCGGAGGCAATGTCCTTGCGGATCGGCCGGCTTCGGAAGTCGCGGATCGACATGAACTTCATGGGTGGTCACTCCATCGCTTGGCCGCTGATCAATATGGCTACCATAAGTATACCGGTCTGCGTACCAGTAGTCAACTCCTGGTGGCTTCAGCCTGTGGCGGCGCAGGAGTGTGTGCCATGTCGGTAGCGGTCGCGCCGACAACGCCGGGCCTCACGTCCGGGGAGTGTTCCCCCCTCGCCGCCCAGGCTGCGCCCAACCCCCAGGCACAGCGCATCCGCGAGTGGGCCGCGCGGGCCTACAAGAACCGCAACGCCTACGGCGAGAAGACCGCGGCCAAGGTCACCGAGGTCCTCCAGCGGGCGGAGAAGGACATCAAGGCTCTGCTCCTGAAGTACACAACGCTCGGCGACCTGCCCGAGGGGAAGCTGGCGAACGAGCGGAGCCTGCGTCGGCTCCAGGGGGAGATCCGGGCCGTCGTCGCCCAGGTGCGGGACGAGCACCGGCTCATCCTGGGGCGCGCCGGCACGGAGAGCTTCAAGCGGGGCCTCGCCCACGGGATCGAGGAGTTCGCCGAGGCGCAGCTCCCGTTCTACCGCGACCTCGACGCCGGCGGGATCGACAAGATGGCGACGAACGTCTTCACCATCGTCGACACCTCGGCGCTCGACTTCATGACGCGGTTCAACATCCAACTGGCCGGCGACGTCTCCCGCGACCTGGCGAGCGGGCTCAACCAGGCCATCCAGGTCGGTATCGCCACGGGCATGTCCGTGCGCGACATCGTGAAGGAAATGGGCACCGTCGTCACGGACAAGGAAGCCTTCCGGCACGCGGGGAAGAGGGTCTTCGGCAAGGCGCAGACGCGGATGGAGCTGATCGCCCGCACCGAGACGATGCGCGCCCACAGCCAGGGGCAGAGGAAGTTCTATAGCACGGTGGGGGTCAGCAAGCTGGAGTGGCTGACGACCGGCGACGAGAGGATGTGCCCGGAGTGCGAGGCGCTCGACGGCAAGACCTTCCCCGTGGACCGGTTCCCGCCGCAGCCGAAGCATGCCCGTTGCCGCTGCGGGCATGTTGCCGTGGTGGACCTGCCCATCTGCGGCGCCGGCGCGCTGGCCGCCCGTGCGGAGGCCGTGAAGCCGACCTGCATCCTGTCACCCGACGACGTCGAGGCCCAGGCAGCCGAGGTCAAGGCCGACGTTGCGGCCGTCAACGAGGCGCTGAAGACAGGGCAGTTCGAGACGCTCACGGTCAAGCAGCTTCAGACGGCGGCGAAGAAGCAGGGCATCTCTATCGCCCGCACCAAGGCCGACTTCATCAAGCTGCTGGACGGGATCGAGCCGGGCGTGGACCACTCCGGCCTCTCGGGCAAGGAGCTTCAGGCGAAGGTGGCCCAGTTCAAGATCGGCGCGCTCCGGTCGAAGCAGGAGCTGATCGACCTCCTGAAGGCCCAGTATGGCGCCGCCGCGCAGCAGGCGGTCGTCGAAGGGATCGTTCCGCCGGCCCAGGGCTACGGCCAGTTCACGGTCAAGCAGCTCCAGGACATGGCCAAGGGCAAGGGCGTCTCGCTCAACATGACCAAGCAGGACGTGATCGACCTGCTGGACAAGGTCGAGCCGGGCGTGGACCACTCGACTCTCTCCGGGCCGTCCCTCGCCGCGGCGAAGGACAAGCACGGGATCGGCGTGCTCAAGAACAAGCAGCAGTTGATCGACGCCCTGAACAAGCAGGCGGGGGAGCAGGCTGCCGAGAAGGTGAAGACGGAACTCAGCCAGGCCGAGCACGCGGCGAAGGTCAGCCAGGCGGCAAAGGACCTTGTGGCGAAGACCAACGCCGTCCAGGTCCCCGACGACCCCGCGAGCTACCAGGACTTCCTGAGCGCCGTCAAGGCCGCCGAGGACCAGATCGGGGCATCGTCCATCCTGCCCAAGGAATCGGTCGAGACGTTCGCCAAGGAGGTCGCGGTCAAGAAGCAGGTCTTCCAGCAGAAGATCAACGGCATGTCGGTGGGCGAGGTGAAGAAGCTCGCCCAGCAGGTGAAGATCAAGCACTACCAGTGGGCGAGCAAGGGCGAACTGGCCGCCATCCTCACCGAAACCGACCCGGCGAAGGTCCAGGCGGCGGTGGACAGCATCGAGGCCAAGTGGTCGAAGGCGACGGGCAAGCCGGTCAAGGCGAAGGCGCCGGCTCCCGCTCCCGTGCCCGCTGCGCCTCCGCCGCCTACGCCGGCGCCGGCGACGCCCCCGCCCCCACAGCCCGCGGTGTTCGCCAAGAAGGGGTCCGAGTTCGCCGACGCCGACGCGGCCTGGAAGGAGAAGGGCCAGCCCAAGAACTTCAGGCTGGTCGGCAAGGCGGACATCGAGGGCGCCCACACCAAGTACTTCTACACCGACGAGAAGGGGGAGAAGTGGCTCTTCAAGCCGGCGGCGGAGGAGTTCCGTGCCTACGGCGACGAGGTCGCCTATCGGGTCGGCCGGCTCATAGACCCCGAAGCCATCGAGGTGCGCGTCATCACACTGGACGGCCGGGTCGGCTCCATTCAGAAGTGGAAGACCGGCCTCGCGTCCAAAGCGGACTTCGCGGGCATTGAGCCGGCCGACCTCTCGCCGCGGGACGTCCAGCAGCTTCAGCGCGAGCACGTGATCGACTGGCTCCTCTCGAACCATGACGGCCACGGCAAGCAGTTCCTGCGAACGAAGGACGGCCACGTCTACGGCATCGACAAGGGCCAGCTCTTCAAGTTCCTGGGCGACGACAAGCTCTCCATCGACTACCACCCCAACGCCCGGTTCGGCGAGTCGGAGCCGTACTACAACACCCTCTTCCGCGCCGCGAAGGAGGGCAAGGTCAAGTTCGACCCGGCCGTCACCCTACGCACCATCCGCGAGGTCGAGAAGATTTCCGACGACGACTACCGCGCGATCCTGGCTCCCTACGCCGAGCGGCGGTTCAGCAGCAAGGCGCAGAGGGAGGCGTTCTACGAGGCTGCCTTGGAGCGCAAGCGGAACATCCGCCAGGACTTCGAGGGTTTTTACCGCGGCATCCTGGGGCAGAAGGACTTCCAGTTCGAGCCGGCCGCTGCCCTGCCCGCGAAGGGCGCTAGGCTCGGCAAGGCCGAGGCCGCCATACTGGAAGAGGCGAAGCGGGCCGGCTGGCAGGGCAAAGTCATCCCCCTGGACGTGGAAGACGTGGAGGACCAGAACGCCCTCGTCTTCGTCGAGACCGTCGGCGGCAAACCCCGCACCGTGGTGAAGATGAAGATCCGCCCCGAGGCCGAGGCCAAGATGCTCAAGAACCTCGCCTTGACCTCGGGCGAGAAGCTCACGGTCGGCGTGGGCGACACCCTGCCCCAGGACACCTACTACGACACGATCCTCGGCGGCGTGAAGACGGTCAACCACCACGTCGCCCAGGGCGACCACGAGTACAACCAGGAGAAGTTGGCCAGCATTGAAAAACTCCTCCCCGAGCTTCAGAAGCTGGCGAAGTCGTCCGACCGCGACACCGCAGCGATGGCGAAGCAGTACCTGGCCGAGGCGGAGAAGGTCCTCGACTGCGCGGCCAACCACAAGAAGTTCCCCGGCCAGTTCGCCCAGTACCGCAAGCAGTTCGCGGGCGAGCCGGACCGGAAGAAGCCCGCCGAGGACATCACCGCCCGCAAGACGAAAGTCACGGTGCCCCTCCGCGAGCTGAAGGACGGCCAGATCCGCGTGGTGCGGGAGGCCGTACCTACGGGCGAGATCTTCGGCCGCCCAAGCCTCAAGGCCGGCGTCCAGTATGAGATCGACCTCGGCGACGGGATCACGGCCTCCTACAGGCCGTGGGTCAGCCAGAACTACTACGCCCAGCAGGGGGAGTTCGAGCTGCGGTTCGCGGGCGAGCCAGACCCCCAGCGCTTCGAGCAGGTGATGGAGCGCCTGGAGCGGGTGGGCGTCAACGCGACCATCGCCACGCCCCAGGACGCCGAGCTGCTCTACCTTCACAAGCAGGCCTACGTCCTGAAGATCGACACCTCCCCCGAGTACGCGAAGATGCAGCGGGAGCTCGACGCCAGGAGCGCGAGCAAGGAGGAACGCATCGCCGCCCTGCGGGGGTTCTGGGAGAAGCGCCTGGGCGTCCCCGACGTTACGAAACTCCCTGCCTACGACCCCCTCGGCGAGCACCAAGCGCAGTGGGACGACCCGAAGCATCGCGCCGGCTGGCGCCAGCAGATGCGATTCGACATCTCCGACGAGGACCTCGAGCGCGAGATGCCCGGCCACGCGGTCTACCACCGGCTGACCGACGACTCCAGCCTGCCGAAGTTCATCGACGACCTGCTCGGCAGCAACGGGACGATGGTCTCCACGGTCGAGAAGATGCGGGCGGGGATCAAACCGGGCGGCATGTCGCCGGTCGAGGACATGAACACCGGCGGTGCGGGCTACTTCTTCACGCGCATCCGCAAGCTGCCCGGCCAGAGCGGGGGCGCCGACGAGCCGGGCCTCTACTTCAAGAAGACCCTGCTCCGGCGGATGGATGCCATCACCTACGGCGGCGACAAGTACGGCCGGGTCACCGGCGACACGGTCCGCGAGAACCGCAGGAGCGACATTGCTGACTGGAAGCGCCTGGCCTCCCGCCAGGGGAGCGACGAGACGATCTTCAAGCACTCGGTCACCCTCCTCGACAACATCGAGGTCGTCGCGGTGCGCAACTCTGCGCAGCGGACCCAGGTGATCGAGGCCTTCCGTAAACACGGGATCACGCGGCTGCCGGACGGCCGCAAGGTCGAGGACATCGTGGTGGTGCCATGAGCATGAAAGAAGCCATCCAGGCAGAGAAGGCCAGGCTCCAGGCGGCGCTCGACGCCGTGACGGCGCCCGGCGCGACCCTGTCCATCTTCTTCCCCGAAGGCGGGTCCCACCGGTTCGAGGTGGACAGCTTTGTTGTACTGCGCGCCATGCCTCAGGTGGACGCCGCGGGCAACGTGGCCCTCTGGCGCTACGACCTGATGTTCAAGGAGGTCGGCTACGACCAGGGGATGCAGTACGTCCACCTGATCAGCGACGCGACGGCCGAGCAGCCGCACGGCCAGAGCGTGATGCTCGAGGACGAGCACGGCAACAGCTACGTGGCCAATGCCATCGAGCCGGACATCGACCCCCTGGAGAAGAAGCTCTTCGCCGACTGGCGGCGCTACAGGGCCGCCCACGCGATGATGTTCGACCGGATCGACCGCCAGTTCCTCGAGGAATACACCCGCATGGCGGAGGCAGGCGTCGAATGAAGTTCCTCTACATGGTCGAGTACAAGTTCGCCGGCGACGCCTACGTGCCGATCGGCGTGTGGTGTGTGGGCGACACCCCCGGCCTCGACGTAGAGATCCGAATGCTCCCCGACTACCCCGAGGAGCAGGAGGAGGCGGACTGGATCATCAACCGCCTGGTGGAGAATGGCGTCGAGCATGTGGGCAGGGAATTCCTCGAGTACCACCAGGGAACCTTGTCGCCGTACCGCGGCATGCGGTCCAAGGTCTTCGAGACGGAAGCGTACCCAAACCGCGAGGCGCTCTTCGCGGACCTGCTCAAGCAGATACGCGATGGCCGAATCCGGCCAGGAAGCAACGGAGGCGTCCAGTGATCTCCATCTGCATCACCGTCAAGAACCGGTCCAGGCTCACCATCGACGGGCGCGAGCTTCGGCTCCTGCCCAACTGTCTCAAGGCCATTGTCGGGTGCGTGCGGCCCGAGGACCAGGCCGAGATCGTCATCTCCGACTGGCAGTCGGACGACTGGCCCCTCGCCGAATGGGCGGCGGAGGCGGCCAGGCCAATCCCGTTGAAGCTCGTGCCTATCGACGGCTACTTCTCGCGGGGCCGGGGGCTGAACGCCGCCTTCGACCATGCCCATGGCGACGTGCTCCTGTTCCTCGACACCGACATCCTGATCTGCCGCGAGGTGATCGACGTGGGCCTCCAGTGCGTGGCGGCGGGCAAGGCCTTCTACCCCGTCTACTACCAGTTCACCAATCCCGACCACACCAGCGGCAAGTGGTTCCCGTCGAGCTACGGCAACGTCATGGTCGCGCGCGACGCCTTCCTGAAGGCCGGGCGGTGGCCCGAGCTGAAGACCTGGGGCCGCGAGGACAACCAGCTTCACGACGCCCTGCGCAAGATCGTCCCGATCGTCCGCCAGGTCATGCCGCGCATGGTCCACCAGTGGCATCCCGACGGCTTCGCCTGGAAGAACCGCTACGCCGACCCCCAGTACGGCGAGACCAGGGGGGCGAGGTAGACATGCGATGGACCAGGTCCTACGCCTCATGCACTTCCGGCGCGGCTTCCGCCCAGGCGCCCCCATCGGCTTCCCGCAGTGCCTTGCTCCGCAACTCGTTCGAGCGAGACGAGGAGGCGGATAGCATGCCCGTCCTTGTTGCAGACGGACACCTTGGGGGCTTTGTGGCGGGCGGCGACCCGGATACCTACTGCCCGCGCCTGTGGGACTGGATGGTCAAGGACCTTTCCATCCGCTCCGTCCTGGACGTAGGGTGCGGGGAAGGCCATGCGGTGAGGCACTTCCGCGCCCTGGGCTGCGAAGCCATCGGCATCGATGGGAGCCGCAAGGCAGGAGGGCTGCTGCGGGAGCACGAGTTCGTCGTCCACGACCTGGTGGACGGGCCATACCGCATCCAGGATCCGTTCGAAGCCGTCTGGTGCTGCGAGGTCGCGGAGCACGTAGAGGAACGGTACGTCCACCACCTCTTGTCGACCATCGCGGACAACGCCCGCAGGTTCGCCTTCTTCTCCCACGCACTGCCGGGCCAGGACGGCTACCACCATGTGAACTGCAGGGTCGCCGAGTACTGGATCGAGCTGCTCCGGCCCTACGGTTGCTTGCTCGATGATGCCCTGACAACACATGCGAGATCGCTCGCTCACGGTTTCTTCGCGCGAACGGGGCTCGTCTTTGCGGTGAGCCGCCCCTCGACAGGAGGAAGAGGGGATCGCGGTCACTTCACGGGAGCGGAGTAGGAACGCGATGGAACGGGTCCCGAACGTCATCCACTTCTGCTACGGCTTCCGCCCGGATGCCCCGTTCGGGCTGCTGGAGTACCTCGCCGTGCGCTCGGCCCGCGACGTGAACACACCCGACGCCATCTACTTCCACTGCGGGCACGAGCCGACCGGCCCCTGGTGGGACCGGGCGAAGGCAATGGTGACCGTGGTGCGCATCGAGCCGCCGACCGAGGTCTTCGGACGGCCGCTCTGCAATCACGCGCACCAGACGGACTTCATGCGGCTGGAGATTCTCATTCGCTACGGCGGCATCTACCTCGACGTCGACACGCTGTGCCTGCGGCCGTTCGGTGACCTCCGGCGGCACGAGTGCGTCATGGCGCGCCAGGGCAACCGCGGCCTGTGCAATGCCGTGATCCTGGCCGCGCCCCAGTCCACGTTCCTCATCGCGTGGCGGGAGACGTTCAGGGCGTTCCACTCCCGCGGGCGCGACGCGAACTGGGACGAGCACGCCATCCGAATCCCCGGCCAACTGGCGCGCGAGCCACGCCTTCGTGACCACATCCATGTCCTCGGCGACCAGGCGTTCTTTTACCCCACGTGGCGCGAGATGGAGGCGCTCTTCGAGAGCCATGACCGCAGCCTGTTCGCCGAATCCTACTGCGTCCACCTCTGGTCCACGGCGACCCGCAGGCGATGGCTGAGCCGCGTGACGCCGGAGTTCGTGGCCGCCTCGGACAGCAACTTCGCCTTCTTCGCGCGGCGGCACCTCGCTGCCGCCAAGCTGGAGTGACGGATGGAACTGTTCGCCACGGACATGCAGAAGCTTGACTTTCTGCTCGAGGCCGATGCGGAACTCCAGTTGCTCCGGCTCGATGCGGAGGCGGCAGCCGCGGAGCGCGAGGAAGAGGAGCGCCCGAAATACGTCGCCACGTACATCGGCTCGAAGCAGAAGCTCATCGACTGGATTTGGCGGAGCACCCCCGAGGGCGTGAAGAGCGTGCTCGATGCCTTCAGCGGCTCGGCGGTCGTGGCGTACATGTACAAGACCAAGGGCCTGCGGGTCGTCGCCAACGACCGGCTGCGCTACGCCTGGCACACGGCACGGGCGATCATCGAGAACCGATCGGTCACACTGACGGATGCCGAGATCGAGGCCCTGGTCGCCGACAACCCCAAGGCCGGCGACTTCGTCCAGAAGACTTTCAAGGGCATCTACTTCAGCGAGGGTATCCACAAGGTCATCGACACCATCCGCGCCAACATCGATGCCTTGAGCGGGTTCAAGAAGGACATCGCCCTCTTCGCCCTGGGGAAGACCTGCATCACGGGCAGCTTCGGCCACTTCTCCTCGACCACCGAGGCGGCCAAGCGGAAGTACACCCCCGAGCAATTCAAGGCCCGGTTCGCCGAGACGGCCCGGCGCATCAACGCACTGGTGTTCGACAACGGCCAGCGCTGCGAGGCGATGCAGAAGGACATCCTCGACGCCCTGGCCGAGGCGAAAGTCGACCTCGCCTACTTCGACCCGCCCTACGCCACGCACTTCTCAACCACCAACTACGAGAAGAACTACCACTTCATCGAAGGGCTGATGACCTACTGGGACGGCCTGGAGATCGAGACGGGCAACAAGATCCGCAACTACAAGACCGACCACGAGACGGTCACGAAGGCGAACGCCGCCGAGTTCTTCGACGGCTTCTTCGCCAAGTCCCACCACATTCCACACTGGATCATCTCCTACCGCGACCAGGCGTACCCGTCGGAGGCGGAGATGAAGAAGCTCATTGCGGCGCACGGGCGCGCGTCGCGCATGCGGTCGAAGGACCACGAGTACATGATCACCAACGTCCACGGCGCCGCTTCCCACGCGAAGGAGCACCTGTTCATCTGCCGGCGCGAGGCCGTGCAGAGGGCAGCCGCGGACCTCGGGGGCGAGGCGCTCTACGCGGAGGCGATGCACGCCGAGGCGATCTGGGAGGAGACGGCCAACGAGGTCCGCTATCGCGTGCGCCCGCCCGAGCACTTCCGCCCGGACACCTTCCGCCGCAAGAAGCTCAAGGGCATCGAAGGCATCGCTATCCTCGTCGCCAAGCTCAAGCCCGAGCACGTGGCCGAGGGGAAGGACCCTGACTCGATGGTCATCCAGGCCTTCCGCTTCGTCCGAAAGACCGACGAGAACCCCGATGGGTGGACGATTGAGCGGGCGAAGAAGTGGGTCGCCGAACACGAGAAGGAGATCAAGGCCGACGACGAGGCGCTCTTCGCCGCGGCAGCCGATGACGACGAGGGGGCGCTGGCTATCGAGGCCGGCGAAGACGCCGAGGCCCTGGCAGCGGACGCCGAGGGCGAGGAGGAGGAAGCCCTCTCCCTGTGCGGCGACTTCGACCTCGACGTCCTCGAGGCCATCGCGGCGCAGGAGAAGGTGCCCCGCGTCACCGGCTTCATGGGGTCGAAGCACTTCATCATGGGCTGGATCGACAAGCATGTCCCCAAGGACGCCAAGAGCCTGTTCGACGCCTACGCCGGCGGCTGCAACGTGGCCTATTACTACAAGCGCAAGGGCCTGAAGGTCTGCGCCAACGACCTCCTGAGCTTCCCATATCACCTGGCCCGGGCCGTCATAGAGAACTCGAAGGAAACGCTATCGGCGGAAGAGGTCGAGGCTCTGTTCGAGTCGAACCCCAGCGCCGGCACGTTCTGCGTGGACCACTTCTACGGCTACTACTACACCAAGCCGATCCTCGCCTGGCTCGATAGCACCTGGGCGAACATCCAGAAGCTCTCGGGCTACAGGAAGGACATCGCCCTGGCGGCGTTGGGCAATACATGCAAGGCGAAGGCCCGGTTCGGGCAGTTCTCCCGGTCGAAGAAGGGCATGCGGGGGAGGCTGAGCGACGACCACGAGCGCGCCCAGCACAGCCAGCTCGGCAACATGCCCCTCTCCGAGTTCACCGAGACGTTTCGCCGCTACGTCAAGCAGATCAGCGGACTGGTGTTTGACAACGGCCAGGAATGCCTGGCGTTCAATGCCGACGCGCGGGAGGTCATCCCCAAGGTCAAGGCCGACGTCCTTTACTGCGACCCGCCGTACGTGACCGAGTTCGGCACGAACGACTACGAGTCCGACCTCCATTTCCTCGAGGGTCTGATGACGATGTGGAAGGGGAAGGACCTGGCCGACGACAGCCGGCGGAGCTTCCCCTCCCGCACCCGCTACACCAAGGCCACGATGAAGGAGATGTTCGAGGGCTTCATCGGGGCGGGGCGGAAGAACTACGGCACGATCCTGATCAGCTACCGCGACCACGCCTTCCCCACCCAGGATGAGATCAAGGGCATGCTCGCCCAGGGCTGGGACAAGGTCCGCGTCAACGCCATCGATGTCGAGTACGGGATCGTGCCCTACGAGGCGAAACGCGGGGGGAAGTTCGCCAAGGAGCTGCTCTTCGTGGCGTCCGGCCCGAAGGCGATGGCGGCCGCCGCAAGCGACGGGACGGTTCCCGAGCCGAACCACACGTCGTTCCCCATTGAGCTTGCGTTCGCCGAGGACGAGACACCATCGGCGCAGGCGATCAACCTGGGCGAGGCGCCGGCGGGCGACCGCGAGTTCAGCTTCGTCCTGTGCCACGTGGGCACGAACAAGAACGGCGACCAGTTCTCCCGCGAGGAGCTGCAGGCGCGGCACCAGACGGCGGTCAACAAGAAGATCGACCTCAAGCACAGCCAGGATTTCCGGGACATCGTCGGCGGCGTCGTGGCCAGCGAGTTCGTGGAGGACGACGCCGGCGGCCACGTCGAGTGCGTGGGCGAGTTGTACGTGGCGGACAACGAGAACGCCCGCCTCGCCTACAAGCTGATGAAGAAGGGGATCATCAAGCAGGTCTCGATGGAGTGCGACTACGAGGAGGGCGAGTGCTCGGTCTGCGGCAAGCGCGTGAAGTCGAAGGCCGACTACTGCCTTCACCTGAAGAAGTTCAAGGGCGCCGAGTTCAAGGGCAAGCCCGTCTGCGAGACTCTGCACGGGATCACGTTCACCGGCCTGGGCCTTCTGGACAGGAAAGGAGCGGACGAGAAGGCCCGGATCACCCAGGTCGCCGACGCGGTCGGCACCGAGACAAACGCCTCAACCACCCAGAAAGGAGGAACCGAGGCAATGGACAGGGACAAAGAGAAGGACAAGGACGAGGGCGCCGAGCGGGAGGCGGCCAAGAAGCCGAAGGCCCCCGACGAGGGGGGCGGGGGCGGCGGCTCCGAGCCGTCCAACAAGGACGCGCGGATCAGGGAGCTCGAGGGCAAGAACCAGAAGCTCAAGGCCCAGCTCGTCGAGCTTCAGAAGGAGCTTGAGAAGCTCCAGGCCAAGGAGAAGGCCGCGGCGAACCGCGCGCGGGCCGAGAAGCTGATGAAGAAGCTGGAGAAGGACGGCTTCTCGTTCGGGGAGGAGGACGACAGGGAGAAGGAGCTTGAGCGCCTGGCCGGCCTCTCCGACGACGCCTTCGCGGCCACGGAGGCGACCTACAAGCGCGTGCCCAAGCCGAAGGCCGACGCGCCCGACAAGAAGGAGGATGAGGAGGAGGACGCCAAGAGCAAGGAGAAGGACAAAGACAAGGACAAACGGGGCAAGGAGAAGCCCGACGCCAAGGCCGGCGCCGACGGCAAGCTCCGCACCGATGCGGGGGTGAAGCCCCTGGTCGTGGACGATGCGAAGCTCTCGCTCGAGGACCGGCTCCGGCGGGGCATCCGCGCGGCCTACGACGACCGCGTGGGCGCCGCGGTGTAGCGGGAGACCGACACCAACCCTCTGTGAAAGGAGTGTCAGATGGCCTTTCTGAATGCGGACCACCCCGGGCTGGCCTACGGCGACGGCGCCATGTCGGGCGCCGGCACGCTCGGGCAGGTCGTCAAGGTTGCGGGGAACGACCTCTTCGCCGTGAACACGAGCGCCACGACGAGGTCCTTCGGCATCCTGCGGAAGGACTACGCCGACGGCAAGATGCCCGGCATCTGGTGCCGGGGCGGCATCTACACCACGGACGTGTTCGAGGGCACCATCGCCGCGGGGAACCCGCTGAAGGTCTCGGCCAACGGCAAGCTCACCGCCGGCGTGGTCGAGGGCGACCTCGTCATCGCCGAGGCGATCAGTGTCGTCGGCGGCGTCCTCAAGTTCAAGCTGCTCCTCTGAGAAAGGAGGCCATTTCGGTATGGACACCCAGACGATTGACGTTCATTCCCAGGAGTACCTGGAGGCGATGGCCGCGCTGATGAGCGAGGCCGTCGAGACGCCGGAGGGGCTTCGCGCGCTGGCCGCGGCCATCGCCGACCCTATCGCCCAGGAGATCGACCGCAAGGAGATCTCCTCGCTCCTGCTCACCAAGCACACGCTGCCGAAGGGCGAGCGGCCCATCTACCAGAAGCGCCCCACCCTCAAGGCCTACTGGATCAGCGAGGACGGCGAGGCGAGGGAGCAGGAGGTGGGCCGGGACGAGATCGAGTTCCCCACGGGCCGCGTCCACAGCGCACCGATGGTGGACATCTCCGTCCTCAAGCACGGCAACATCGGCACCCTGCTCGACATCCAGGAGTCGGCCGCGACGGAGATCCGCAAGACCATCGACGCCAGGACGGTGTCGGTCATCTCCGCGGCGGTACCCGCGGCGAACACGGTCGAGGTCACCGGCACGGTGCTGACC
>Ga0209506_1003123_pt1 | contig 13725 bp, 17 predicted proteins | sample AD_JPNHG2_MetaG_FD_184409 | JGI IMG/M metagenome (GOLD analysis project Ga0209506, IMG submission 184409) | Active sludge microbial communities of municipal wastewater-treating anaerobic digesters from Japan - AD_JPNHG2_MetaG (SPAdes) (version 2) | ecosystem: Engineered > Bioreactor > Anaerobic...
TGAATCTGCTGCCCTTCGCTGATGCTGAGGTTTCTGGCGTACAGACACATAAGAACTCCCTTTCTCTGCAAAACAGCATGGAATCGGTTCCTTGTGTCTGTCTATATAATAACAGATTGTGCATGGCACAAGTCGCCAAATCGCAAATATTAAAAATATTTTTTTGAAACGGCACTAGCATTCCCATCTCCATTGGATGGCGTACCTGATGATCTGAGAATAACCCATGAGCAGATAATGTCCATGACATATTGGTTCCCCACCAAAGAGGATCTGATGAACTTCCTACGGGACTTTAAAAGCGAAGAGCAGAAGCATAGGGAAAAGGCACCATTTGAGTTTGTGGGGGGCAGATTCACACCTCTTACCCACGATGCGTTCAATGTTTTAATGACTGGTCCATCGAGAAATAACGTCACACGTACCACTTGATCCCTCTTCCCCTAAATAAATTTACTCCAACAGACCCTGTTTTTGCCTCCAAAAATGGGGATTTTAACATTTTTTCACAATCTTCAGATTTTAGGGGGGGAATTTGGGGGGTCAAAAGTATCTATAATAGGTAGAGGCACCTATTTGAAACATAGGCACCTAGGTATAGTTGACTTCTTCCGAATCACAATTAACCCCGAACAGTGATCTGTTAGTTAACATCGTCCGACCTCGAAGAACGGAACGAAGTGGAGTGCAGGGAGGGGGATGTTAGCTGACGGAACGAAGTGAAGTCAGCTTGCCCCGTGAGAACCTATTACATTGGCACGCCAGAGTCTGTTCATTCCGTCCGTAGTCCGTCGGACGGAAGAAGTGAACCAGCAATGTTTGAGCAGGTAACCACCCACACAAGGCACTAGGGACATTAGTGTCGGTGGCAAGCACCGACACTAATGTGTACCCTACCCATCAGCATCCATGCTGAACAGGCAGGGTACAACATTAATGTTGGTGTTATCTGTCGGGGTAATTTTGGGCAGGAGGATATCAGTAGGTAATCAGGTAGCGGGGATCTGGTGATGTATTCTGTAAACCTAATTGCAGCCTGCCCCAGAGGGCAGAGAAGCCCCTTATTGGCTGGATACCTACGTGTCTTAGCTTCCTTGCCAGCCTTCCCCCGCAAATTTCTTGTTGAGGCGATGCGTTTCCAGTTGTACGTCAAGCATGATACCTATCCACGGTTTATCTGACGTAGATTTCGATGTTTGCCTTCCCCACAAACTTTCGTTGTCAAAAGCAACCGCAGCTTCTGGGGCAACAGGTTACTCATAGACCAGTATACCCTGAGTTCCATCGGTGCCGGAGATATGCAGCCCGGCGCCCAGACAACAGGGTCTGCCACCCCTTTCCCCCACAGGACAGTCTCGGAGCCGCTTTTCGGAAAGTGCCCAAATTCCCATGATTGCGTTTGCCTTAGAAACATCTTGTTGCACGTGGTGCCGGTGCAGGGGTCTTTTCGTATGGCTTGACCTGTCTTCCTTCCGTGCCGAATTCCCTAGTCGCAGAAAGACGTTATTGAAGAATATCTATGCGTAAAAAAGGCACCCGCCCACATCGGAAGAGTGCCTCTGTAAGAAAAAAATAGCTTCGCTAATATCCGGTATCCATGGCCAGACCCATCGCAAACAGGGCGGCACGCGGATGACTATCATCACTAAGATACTCCCATATCTGATTCCTTGTTTCCTCGCCCATGTCCTGCGTCGGAATGTTTTCAAAGAACCACGCTAGACAGTCATCCCATAGATGATATTTGATGATTCTGTCCATCACCTTCTTCCTCTCTTGCCTTGCCTTGACAAGGGGGGTTGCCTTAACCCAGTCCCGCAGGGCCTCAACTATCCTCTGTTCTACTGCATTCATGATCATTCTCCTTGCTCAAGAAACATTCTAGTAAATGAGTTCCTATGTTACTCATCCTTAATCTGGTGCACTGCCGCGATGACATCGGCGTCGGTTATGTGTTCGCCGGGATGATGGGTCTCCCACTCGGCCACTAAAACGCCGAGTGTATGGACTTTCCGTGGTAGCTCTGCAATAGCCCGGACAGTGCCACCAGAAGGAACATCTCGAAAAACGAATGTTGCCAATTTCGCAACGAATTTCTCCTTTGACACGTCTTTTAATCGGGGAATGAGATTCTGAGTCGTAAGAGCCAGCAGGGACTCTGTCACTTCCTTTTGCAGCGCTATCCACTTGTCGACATTTGGATAGGCATATTCGTCGCTATTACCGGCACTCCAAGTTCGCTCATAAGCTGCTTCGACAGCATCTTTCCCCACGAACTCGACCAAGCGATCCCAATAAGCCTCAAAGAGCATCGGAAACGTGCCCATGCAATACTTCTCGCCCATCACCCTGCTTATCCCGGCCTTCATGTTGGCCCTGACATCCTGAATTGATTTGTCTACAAATCTGCAAATCCGCTCGTATTGATCGACCAGACTGGATGACTCTGTAAAGGTGCGTATCTCTTCGAGGAATGCGTCCACGGCTTGGGCGAGCCGATACATGCACCCTTCTTTGGCATCCACGATTGTTGTTTCCACATTGACGGACATAACTGCTTCTCCTAGTTAAACTCAACATATACGTTTACCTCGCCTCCAACGGGCGACTATTCCAAAACAAAAGAGAGACAGCAAACAACTCTCTGCCTCTCCTCTCCGTTCAGGAATACCCCCTGTCGGCTCATATGACCGACAGAGGGATATCCTGCTCATGTATGGGCCCACGGCTTCAGCCCCGATTGCCCAATACATGGTCATACACGGCACTTGCTCTTCGACAGTTGACACCGCCGTAGCCGTGTCGATCTAACCCATGTCCCTATGTAGGGTGACAAAACGACCTATCCCACCATCCTTTCGGTGTGGGTCTGCCGAGCGGGGGCTAGGACCCTCAGCCTTGAGCCATAGGACTGGCTTCAAATAGGCTTAGCTAAAGCTTTTGCTGTCGCTGTACCTTTGTCGTTGTAATCCACAAGCCCTACCCTTTCAGAGTGGGCTTGATAGCACCGTGTATTCGTATGTCAAAGAACCACTAATCAACTACGACGGAGTATAACGCCAATGGCGACCTCCTGCAACGCCTTTTGTAAAAAAACACCACAAATTTCTCTTACCCCCGTTTTTGCTAACGTAAATAAGGTGTTTACCCTGAAAACTTAGCGGCCTAAGGAAGCGAAAGTGAAAAGCGAAAACAATAGGAGCACATTTACTTGCTATTCCAAGGATCGGGCACGGTATAGAATCGTGTGACTATATTTTTCGCTTGTTACCTCGGTGACTCCCACTTAAAGGTGGCTGTCAGTATCTATTATTTGTCGCCCCCAACCTCATCAAGAGATGATCCCCCACACTTTCATAACCTGCGTCCCGGCCGCTCAAGGCAATTCCCACCGAACATGCTCCCGTGGAGATGCCTTCGATCTTGCTTGGGAAGACCCCGTTCCCTTTACCGGCTAGGTAGATGCTCAGGATTCCTCAGGGGCAGCATCTTCGAGGGGCGGGAGGCAAGGGGGAGAAAACGGAAGTGCTGGGCACTGGGGGCGGATCACTCCTGTCGAGGTCCGGGGGATCAGGGGGAAGACATTTCCTCACGCTGTGAGGAAAGGTTGCTTTTGCCGATGCCGGAACACTTCTACGGCCCCGGCTCCGACGGTTATTTTGGGGGGCAGGTGTCTCAGTATTGACAGCCACGGATGTCGTGTTTCAGTTCGGAAATGCTTTCCATTTCCCCCACATAGGCTTCTGAGCCGCTTTCCCTCTTGTCCCACCCCAAGGTGCCCGTTCCCCAGATCGAGGCAGGAAGAAGGCAGTGAGGGGCTGTAGAGGGCCTTGGGAGAGGATAGCCGAAAGTCCTTATTCGCATTGGATCGGAACTCGGTTCCGTTTTCTTTTACGGGGCCCACCCAAACAATCCCTTTTCCCGCGGAGAAGAGTTCAGCCAGAGGCCTAGGGGGGCAGGGTATCGCCCCATGAAGCGTGCTTTCCCTCCAGTAAAGACGGGAAGGTGGAAAATAAAGTGCCATATGATCTTGATCCTAACCCACGGGTGGAGTATTCTATGCCACGGCGTTTCAGGACTTTTGGAGAGTACATCGAACCAGAAGCGGGGATGCCTATTCAGGGGGGTCGGAGATACTCTGGGCTACGTCGCCCGGAGCACGATGAAGTTGGTGGCAACGGGGAATTGGAGTAATCGGGCTTCAGGATGGCGAAATGCTTGCTGATGAGTGCTGCCACCGCTGGGCACGTCACCGCGGTTGCACCGATTGCCCACAAGCTCGTCGAACGAGGGCATCAGGTCGTCTGGATCACGGGCCGAGAGTACCGACCGAAGGTTGAAGCTGTTTCTCCAACGCATTCTATCGTATGAACGCCTTTCACAACTGCCGGTTAGCAAAAGGCAGTTTGCCTGTAATATCGCGGAACTGCGTTAAAAGAGCTGTTTCCTTTTGTCTTGGCTCAGGAGGGCTACCCGTAGGCAGAATCCAAACGGAGAACTGATCATATCCCTGCAATTGCCACATGATTTCACCACCTTTATGTGGTCCGTTGTCGGATGTTTTACCCAACCCATGTTTTATTAAGTCATTCAATCTTGCCGCAAGAGAACGAATGGCTTTAGCACCTGCACACCCGTAGTAGATAATGTCTGATTCACTAACCCATTTGACTTTTAGACGTTCAATTGACCATGGAGTAATTACATTACCTTTTCTTCTTACAGCTTCAGGGGACAAGAATGAAACCCGATAGCCGTCCGGAATAGAAATGGCGTACAGACCACAAAACGTCAGTTCAGGCAAGCGAGGCATACCCGTTAACAATAAGCGTTTAAGTGCCCCGACGTTCTTAAAGCCCATTTTCTTCAAGAAAGCCGTACCAGTTACGTCGCCTTGGGTTAATAGCTCTGAGCTTACAGATGGAGCAATATCTTCAGCCTGATGGGGTAATTCTGGCACGTGTAAGCAAGCATCCGAGGCAACAAGTCCAACTAAAGGCCCTTTCCGTACAAACATATGATCGTAGTTTTTTGTTCTCCCATGAATTTGAAAAGGAGTCACATCAGATCCATCCCTCTTCGTGTATAGCTTCCGCCGATTCACCTCCTCCGCGATCTGTGTTGTTGTCATCTTACAGCCATGCTCAGTCAGAATGTGCCTTATGGCCTCATGTAGCTTCATAAGCACTGCTCCTGTTCTTTATAAGTGTACATTTTCACGCAACGCTGTCGCGATCATACAAATGCATCATCAGGCTGTCAAACAGCCAAGAAGATTATTTTGGTTCTGGGGGCCGTGCAGATTTCTTAAGCAAAATGCTTTCTTTGGTTGAAGCGGTTCTGGAACCGATCGCAATAATTACCCAACACAAAATCGTCTCAACCATTGTCTGTGCCTCTTCTGAGAGGAGCTATGGGGCGCCATCACTACAGAACACGATAGCCGAAAACCTTATTTGATTCAAGCCCAAGTTATTTCGTGCCTGTCTCTGGGACCCATGGAAGTAATCCCTTTTCGCCGGAAACAAGAAATATCTGAAGCCTTATGAGTATGGGGTAAGCAGAGACCGAAGCATTCTTTCCCTGTCGATCGCTGTTGATTCTTCCCCCTTGCTCCTGACAAGCTTTCGTGCCATAATGCTCAGATACTCAAATGTTACTACAGGAGACGTGATCCTATGAAGCTGAACCTAACGATGGGCTATGGACTCATGGCGGCAGGGTACTTGGCTGAACACGCCGATGAGGGATGGATCGCAGGAAGCAGGATTCCTGAAGAATTTGGCATACCTGAGGAGTTCTATTTGAAGATCATGCAGGAACTGAACAAAAGAAACATCGTCGCCAGCAAGAGGGGGCCGAAGGGAGGATTCAAGCTGGCTCGACCCGCAAGTGAGATCTCCCTGCTCGAAGTTATTGAAGCATCGGGCAGTTCAATTGCTCATACCATAGATCTGACCCAATCGACTGCGGATACACCATTGACAAGGAATTTGGAGAAGGCCTGTAAGGGGGCTTCTGAAAAGTTGGTTTCGATATTCAGGAATGCCACGTTGGGACAAATGGTGGGCAAGTAAGAGATGACATCGAGGAAGCAGAAGAAGGTCTTTCCCATTGTCAACTCACAACAAGCCGATCTTCTCCTCACATTGGCGAAAAAACAGCTTGGTCCGGACTTGGCATGTATGATTGCCAATTCACCAATCAACATGAATCACCTCATTCGATTTATGGGTGCTGCAAGTATGTGTCGAATGAGGAGAGAGGAAAAGGGAATCCGCTTCAAACAGATTTCTTCAGCATTGAAGATACCTCAATACAAGCTGAAGGCAATAGAAGAGAACAGTGTTATGAACATCGTGCCTGAAGTCCTCAATAGGTATGTCGATTATTTGGGTTTGGGGGAAGAGTTTGGGAAGTGGTTGGAGGAGAATAGCGAAGTGTATGAGGGGCTGGGGGAGAGAGGGTCGGTCTGAAGATTTGAAGTAGGTTCTTACCCTTTGCCTTTGGTTTCCTGAACCTTGACTGTGAAGTCGCCGCACTTTTTTCCATCCAAGGCTTTGATCGCTGCCTGAGCCTCGGCATCACTGCTCATAACGACAAAGCCGTACCCCTTGCACTGTCCTGTTGCCTTGTCCGGAATAATGTACGCCTGTTCAACTGTCCCGAACACGGAAAACAGCGTCTTCAACATCGTTCCATCCGCTTGGGCACCCAAATTTCCAACGTACAGTTTCTTGCCCACGACCCTACCTCTTCACACCTGCTGTACTTAGCGATGCCTCAGTATTTATCGGCGTTCCTTCAACAGATATATCGTTCATGAGACAAGACTCTATCAGTGTCCAACAGAGAAGTCTCGCTACAGCAGAGTCCGGTAGTGTTAGACCTACTTGTCCCCAATGTCAGAAATCTGGTAGCAGGCAACCCATTGATTCCCACGGATGTACATGCGTCCGTTGGCAATCGTGGGATGCTGAGGTAGTCCAAGGTCCATGTTCAATTTGACACGCCCAAGTTCATGGAACCCCTCACGACTGGCTTCTGCCATTACGAGATCTTCGCCCTTCGTCAAGGCGAAGATCAGGTCATCCGCAATGATGAGTTGCTGATCCTTCCCCCAGTCCTCTCCGGTCTGCTTCCAGAGCAGGCTTCCGTCGTTCAATTCGGTGCAGTGGATGAAACCTCCCTCGTTTCCTACGCCAAAGCCGAACACCGCATCCTTGTAGATCGCCACGGTGTTGTAGTTGTTTAGCTGTAGTTCAGTACTACGGTATAGTTCCTTGCAGGATATTTTGCCGTCCTTAGCTTCCATCTGGAGACATACCGAGAAGTTCTTTCTGGTTCCCTCGGCACCACAGACAAAGAGCCGAGATCCCACGGCTACCGGCGTGCTCACGAGACCGATGATGATGTCCGCGGGATAGGGGTATCGCCACATGATCTGGCCCGTTTCGGCATGCACGCCCAACAACTCACGGGTTCCGTAGGTGCCTGCGATGACCTGAGGGATGCCATCGACGACCTGATAGGTAAGCGACGCTGGGGCACCGAGTTCGTTTTTCAGATCCGACTCCGCTCGTGTCGTCCAGAGCAGTTTGCCGGTCATCTTTTCCCGTGCCATGAGCACGGCATGTTCAGGATTGTCCGCCCCGACATACAGTTTGTCGCCCACCACCAGTGGTACGGATGCCTCGGTAGCCCAGACCGTATCATCTGCACGCCACAATTCCGTCCCGTCGGTTCGGAAACAGACAACGGGGCACCGCATCTCCCACACGTCTTTACCCTCGATGGCGTAGGGAATGAAATAGACACGATCCCCATCAATGACCGGAGATGTGACCGGTCCTTGGACGGTATGGCGGTTCTCTTTATCAAATAGGAGTTTTTTCCAGAGGGTCTTTCCTGTCAGAGGATCCAGACACAACGCCCATTGCTTTTTGTCGGTCTGGGTGCCCGTAAATGCCCTGCCATCGGCTTCCACGACGGCTGTCTTGCCCCAGCCAATCTCCACCCGCCACAGTTCCTTGGGACCCGTTGCAGGCCACTTCCTCAGGAGGGTTGTGGCATTGAAGACCGAGTTGCCGTCATTCGGGAGAAACCGCTTCATGTCGGTATTGCGAGCGTCGGCGGCAACACCGATAGCCCCATGCCCAAGGCTGGAAAGCAGGCAGGCTACAGAAAGAAGGGTCGCCATAGTTCTCGATTTCATGCGTGTTTCCTTAAGAGTGCTGAACAGAATGTCATCACTTGAACATAGAATAGCCGGGAAGAGGTGGTAGGTCAAGTTGGAGGCTCCGGGGTCTTCTCACAAGATAGTTCTGGGACACACTGGTGTTTCTATTGCGGCGTCTCCACCGAATTCATATCATTGGCAAGGAACCCCAGATCATTGCAGGGCGAATCGTCTTTAAGCCCAAAAATCTTGCTCGAAGTACCGACGAACCTAGGGTCAGCTTCAATCGAGTCCGCATCATATCCATACGTCTCCCGCCATTTCTCCAGCGAGAATACCCCACCTTCCCCATAACCCTCTTTGTAGTTGAAGCCGGAAGCAATGTTGAATTGAGCGGGTGTGTTCGGATTGAAGTAACAGTTCTTCCTGAACGTCAGTTGAGGAACCGTTGCCCCATAGGTCTCATCGGTCATGTAGGTACCAACGACAACTATGCCGTGCTCGTTCGAGTACTTGGGGCGAGTATCATAGACTATGTTGTTCCTGAAGACGATGCTCTTCGGATCATCTGGGAACTCATCATTCCTCCAATGGGTCGTTGGATCCAGTTGAAAACCTGACGTGTCGTAAAGGGTGTTGTATTCGAACACCTGATTGACCTGATGGGTGATTCCTCCGAAATCCCTGCTACTGATCCCTGCTCCCCCGACAATCAGGTTGTGATGAAAATGGGTGTTAGCTGTTCCTGAGCCAAAGGCAAAGAATTTGCAGTTGCGGAACTCATTGTGGTGAACACGGAAGAAGGCATCATGGAGTCTGGAGGCGTGCTTGTACTTGATACCTCCGCCTGAGAGATCATGTGACAGGGGCAGGGATTGGGATACCTTACAATGGTGGATCTCAATGTTTCCACCCCTCACTCCTCCGAAGATCACAACATTGCAGCTATTCTCAGTGGCTCTTCCGTTTGTGTCGGCACAGGTTCGATCATAGTTGTCGTTGAGTTCGGAATAGGCCACTTCGACGTTCCAACAGTCAGTCAGATACAGTCCGGCAATGTTGTTGTTGTCGACTCCATCGGTACCGTGGATGTGTACGTTTTCGACGTTGACTTCTTGAGACTCGTTTATGCTCAGTCCTCGACCATAGGCATTACGGATCTCGATGCCTTCGACCTGCCAATGGCTCGACTGGAAGATCGACAGACCTATGCCCTTGCCCTTGGGGTCGATGATGGGTTTGTGTCCGGGGTAGGCTTTGATCGTAAATGGTCTGTCGGGTTCTCCCTTCCTGCCCCGAAAATATGCCACGAATGAACCCCCTCCAGTCGGGCCTTGCTGCCATTCTCCCGGCTGAAACAATCCACTGTAAACACCTTCCTTCAGGAGGATCGTGTCACCCGGCTGCAATTGCACCCAGCCGAACGGTTGATAGCTCGCTTGGTAATAGGAGTTGATCTTCTTGAACGATTTCCAAGGAGCAGAAGCACTTCCGTCGTATTCGTCACTTCCATTCACAGGATCGAGGTAGTAGGTAGAGCCGGATGTGCTTCCGGCAATACCGTAGATGGCGAAGAGCAGGACGACTAGTGCCCTGCTGATATGGTATTCTCTGTCAGTCTTCCTGCTCATCATCTGTCTCCTAACCTCTCCACCAGCCTCTGGATCGTCAACACCGCACACCCCTCGTAGTGGTTATTGACGTTCCCACTACCCCCTCTATCGACTCGTCTTTCGGACTCACGATCCTGTCCCATTTCTTTCCTGCCTCCCGCTCGATCTCCTGTCGATCCGGTCCCATCAATCGAATGACCAATGTCTTCCCACCGGAAATGTCGAACTTCTCGGCTACTTCAAAGACAGGAGGCATGAAATACCCCTCGACAAGGACGACACTGAGGTTCTTTTCTCTGAGGAACTGGAAATAGGGCTCTTTGAGGTAATTGGAATTTCTGATTTCTATGCCATAGTCGAAGCCCTCCGGGGCTTTATCGAAGAATTCGGAAAGTCTGTCGAGAAATGCTCTGAGAGAGGGCATTTTCTGTTTATTCAAATACTCCAACTGGAACATGACTGGTCCGAGCTTCTTGCCAAAAGGTTGGAGGACTTCCAAGAACCTTTTCAGCAGGTCGATGCTCAGGAAGTGTTCATTAGGCTTATTGGCAAATTCTTTGTGCTTTGCAGGCTGTCTGGCGTAGTGGTGGGTCAGGGTGATGGCGTTGGGGACTTTGACTGAGAAAATGAAGTCATTGGGCACTGAGTCGCTGTAGATCTGGACGTTCTGGGGATCAGGGAGCTTCACTTCGGTGGGGAACAGGGACCAGAACCATTGGTCGATTTCTACAGTGTTGAAGTGCTCGGAGTAGTCGGGCAGGTAGTCGTTGGGGGAGTAGGTTTTGTCAGGGTCGTAGATGAGACCACGCCAGTCGGGGTATTTCCATGAGCAGGTGCCGATGTGGAGGTTGGGAGGGACTCTCTTCACCTTGTGCTCCTCAATCGACAGATTCAACAGGCAGTCCTGCTTGTTTCCATCCAGTCATATCACCAATCAGATGATAGACCTTCTCAAATCCAGCTTTCTTGAGGCTATCGATGGCAATCTGTGACCGACGACCAGTACGGCAGTATACGACAATCCGGTGATCTCTGTGAGGTTCGAGTTCGTTCAAGCGAGCAGGTATATCTGTGTAGTTGATGTTCTTTGCATTAGGAATATGTCCTGACTCGTATTCCTCCTGACTTCTCACATCGAGGACATACACGTCTTTTCCCTGATCCAGCCACTCCTTCAGTGTCTCCCGTGAGACACCGGTACCGTCGGAATCACGATTTGATCTCAGGAACCGTGAGCCGATGAACAGAAGGACGAATAGAACAGCGATTCCAGATACATGCCAACTCTTCACTTGTCCCCCACGCAAAACAGATGATGATTTGTCCGAATGAGAAGCCGACCGGAAACGGCTATCGGCGAGGCAATAATTCGATCCTTCATGTCGATCTCCGAGACCAACTCAAAGGTGTCTCCAAGCTTCACGACGTAAAACGTCCCACCTTCTCGTGCGGCATAGAGATGACCCCCTGCGATCAGGGGCGAAGTGTAGAAATTCCCCTCGCCCCTCGGAAAATCACCGCTCCATATGCTCTTTCCTGTCGAAGGGTCTATGCAATCGATTCGCCCATGGTCATGAATTACATAGACACGCCCTTCGGATTCTGCTGGTGTCGGTACGAAGGAGCCTATGTCCTCACGCACCCACAAACGGTGTGTTTTGGTTACGTCTCCGCTTCCACCCAACCGGATTCCGTGTAGACGAGGCTGGTTCCGGTCTGCCCGCCCGCAAGGCATGACTGCTATTGTCCCTGAAATAACGGGTGATGCCACAGACGGCCAGAGTGGACTTTCCTGCGGATTGAAATCGCCGCAAGTCCAAATGGTCGTCCCATCAGACGCATCATGGGCGGTCAGATGCTGTCCCCCCCAAATCAGCAGAGCCTCGGTTCCCTTGTGTGAAAAGACAATCGGGGTGCCGTATCCCTGCCTGCCCTCTCTGGGTGTCTCGTAGTTTCGAGGCACTTTCCAGTGTAGTTCACCCGTGATCTTGTCAAAAGCGGCTACCCATGAATCTCCGTCATGCATTTCCGCCATCACCACATCTTTTTCCGTCAACACCGGCGAGGTTCCGAAGTCCCAGTACCGATCATCCTTGCCAAACCTCTCGAACAGGTTGGTCTTCCAGCGAATAGATCCGTCGAGTTCGAGTGCAGCAAAGTTGCCGCTTTTGAAAAAGACGAAGACTGCCGATCCATCGGTTACCGCAGAGGGATTGCTGCCCGACCCGTTTGTATGCTTGCCTGCAATCTCTGCTCCGAGTTGTTTCTGCCAGATCTGCTTTCCCGACCAGTCAATGGCGAGCACGGTATCTAAGCCCTCGATACCCGCAGTCAGGTAGATTCTCTTTTCCCACACAATGGGCGTCGAGAAACCCTTGCCGGGGATCTCAATCTTCCACAGCACGTTCTCCGGATCCCACTTGACTGGATAAGCACCCGAAGCGGCTGTTCCGTTGCCATTAGGCCCACGCCAACGAGACCAATTGTTTTCTGCCATCGCAGACTGGGTTATGATGACGAGGCAAACAAGACATTGAACGAGTACTTTCACAGCAGATCCTTGTTCCAAGGGCCGATACGAATGACAGACTTACACTTCGCCTATTCTATGAAAACCGGCAAAAAAAGCAATTCCGGCAATACGACGGTGGCGAAGTGGACGGGCAAAACAGAAACGGTTTCTTTTTTGGTGAAGCTATTGGACTGGTCTTTCAAGGTAAGGGATGGCACGGATCGTGGTCACCCCAGTTGCCCCCATGCCCACCACAAGATACCCGCCAATTGCAGAACAACAATGGCATAGAAGACCACTTGGAATTTCAGCTTCTTCGTCTTGTGGTGGAAGACAATTTGTCCGGCAAAGGCACCTATCGTCCCTCCTGCCAAGGCAAGTAGGTGAAGGACTAGCTCTGGAACTCTTCTCTTCTGTCGAACTGCTCGATGCTTGTCGATGCCGTAGAAAGCGAAGGTCATTAGGGTAATTGTCGTCAGGTAGATCCATAGGGGATGTAGAGGGATGGAGAACCACAGGACTGCCCCTAAGGCTGCTGAGAGGATCAGGGCGAGGAGGAAATAGGATTTGTGGGGGTTTGGCATGTAGGACTATTCCCTCAGGTATTTCAGCAATTCAGCATCTTCCCAATATTGGGGTATCATCGATATGTGGTACTCGACGAAACGCTTTGCCTTTTCCGATCTCTCTCTGTTGTCATAGGCGTATAGGGCAGAGTAGATGGCATTCCGAATGATGGGATTGAGTTTCTTCATCTCTTCATCGGTGAGGTGGTCAATGTGGAACTGCTCCATAGCGTCACGGATGACGCTGGCAATGTACTTGGTGGTGCATTGTCTTGTCGTTCTGATGCTGAGGGGTTCTGTGGTCATTGGGCTTTGCCTTTTATGATACCCACTGCTTTATGTCCTTCGTAACAGACCAGATGCCATTCTTCTTCTCAACCACATAGATGCTGCCAGATGCACTAAGACCAGACTCAGTATAGGTACCGCTGACTTCCGCCTTTCCTTCGGTGATATATGTGATCTCATCTACATGGAACAAAAGTCCCTTTCTTTCCCTAAATTCCGAACCGTATCGGACTGGCGGTTTTTGTCCAGCAAATCGCTGAAGGAATGTAGGGGTAGGGTCGTTTCTGAACAATGAGATAAAGTACGCTGGTGCATTCTGTTTCTGACCGGATGGATTGTGTTCGAACATGTAACGGAAAGTCGCCTCTGCAACGTGGAGATCTTCCTTTCTAGTGCCGTTTCAAAAAAATATTTTTAATATTTGCGATTTGGCGACTTGCGCCATGCACAATCTGTTATTATATAGACAGACACAAGGAACCGATTCCATGCTGTTTTGCAGAGAAAGGGAGTTCTTATGTGTCTGTACGCCAGAAACCTCAGCATCAGCGAAGGGCAGCAGATTCA
>Ga0209506_1003128_pt1 | contig 13716 bp, 6 predicted proteins | sample AD_JPNHG2_MetaG_FD_184409 | JGI IMG/M metagenome (GOLD analysis project Ga0209506, IMG submission 184409) | Active sludge microbial communities of municipal wastewater-treating anaerobic digesters from Japan - AD_JPNHG2_MetaG (SPAdes) (version 2) | ecosystem: Engineered > Bioreactor > Anaerobic >...
CTCATACCTCAGGCGCACGGTGATGTCCACGTAATCACCCGGAGCGAACAGATCCCCGGTATCACGCCTGATCATCGCCATCACTTCACCGCCGACGTCTTTAGGATCGGTGGTGTTCCTGAGCGAGGCGAGGACCCATCCGTTGGTCGCCTCAATGAGGAAGCGCGTTCCCGTACCGTAGACCCACCAGGTGTAGATCTCGTCCATCGGCGTGTAGGCGGTGAAGTCCTCCAGCCATTCGGAATACTGCTCACGTGGGTTGATCACGACCGGGGGAATGCTCGGCTCAGGCCCATAGCAAACGCGAAAACCGAGATTCGCATCGGTGATGTATCTGGGCAAAGGGCTTCGGGTCGCACAACGGACGTTGTAGTCGCTGTTTGTCCAACTGCCGCCTCGCTGGACCTCGCGACTGTCGTCCTCGAACACGAGGGGCCCGCCGGCATAGGAGCGATAACCACCCATGGTCCATTCCCAGACGTTTCCGGCCATGTCGAAAAGGCCGTACGGGCTGACGCCTGCGGGGAAGGAACCCACCGGATAGGTTGTTGGGCCGCCGTAATACGGGGCATTGCACCACCATGAGCTGCAATAGCAGCTCCATGTATCGGACCACGGCCACTTTCGGGCGTGCTGAGCAGCCTCGTCCCAGCCGGCGGCCTTTTCCCACTCCGCTTCAGTGGGCAAACGTCCGCCGGCCCAGCGACAATAAGCGTCTGCACCATACCAGGAGACCTCGCGCATGGGATGGTCTTCCCAACCCTCGTCCGGCACCCAGGCTGATCCGTTGTGGTGAATCCGGATCTGCGGGTCAGCCGCGTCGATGTAGGGACGGCCCTCAGCGTCGGCAGTGACGCCGACGGCATTCAAGAACGTGGCGTATTCGGCGTTGGTGACTTCGTAAGGACTGATCTGAAACTCGGGCAACTCGACCCAGTGAGCCGGGGTTTCATCGTCATAGTAGCAGGTTCCCGGCGGCGAGCAGTCAGGTGGCTCTGGCTCACTGCGTCCCATCCAGAAGCCGCCGGCTGGAATGATGATCGGTTGGCCGGCGGCGGAAGCTGTCAGGATCAGGGCAAGAGCCATCGGGCTGCCGATCGAGAACCGCATGGGTTCCCGGAAACAGATCCAATGCCGCACCGGAAGCATGCCGTTTCCCTCCAGCCACCTCGATCGGGCCTGACCACTGCCGCGTCAGCCTGCACGGCGATCACATTGCGTTCATTGTACCGTCAGAGCAGCCTTGATGGTAGCGGCAGGATTGGCGCTTTCGCGAAAAATGACAGGGCATCGCAGATCGAACCGGATCACCCCGTCTGGGGGAACCGAGTACGACCGGACCGGCTACTGCCTGACAGGAACACCCCGCTGAGCGAGATAGTCTTTCATCTGCCTGATCGTGAACGTGCCGTAGTGGGCGATCGACGCGACCAACACCGCGTCGGCGTGGCCGTCGGCAATGGCCTCGTAGAGGTGTTCGAGCTTGCCCGCGCCTCCCGAGGCAATGACCGGGACCTTGACCGCGTCGGCGATGGCGCGGGTCATGGGAATGTCATAGCCGGCCTGGGTGCCGTCGGCGTCCATGCTGGTGGGCAGGATGCTACCGGCACCGAGATCTTCGACTTTCCTGGCCCATTCGACGGCGTCGATGCCGGTCGGCTTTGTCCCGCCGCTGACCATGACCTCAAAACCGGAGGGGCAGGACGCCGATTTGCGTGTATCGATCGCGATGGTAATCCGCTCGCCGCCGAACTCTCTGACGGCCTCGTTGACGAGGTTCGGGTTGCGTACCGCGGCAGTGTTGATCGACGCCTTGCTTACGCCCGCGTCGAAAAGCTCCTGGATGTGCCGGATTTCGGAAATGCCGCCGCCGACGGTCAGGGGGATGGTGATGTGCTCGACGGTGCGTTTCACGGCATCCATGAGCGTCTTACGGCCTTCGAGCGTGGCGGTGATATCCAGAAGGACGAGTTCATCGGCGCCTGCCTGGCTGTAGGCTGCCCCATTCTCAGCGGGGTCACCGAGGTCCTTGATATTCACGAAATGAACACCCTTGACCAGGCGGCCGTTGCGGGTATCCAGACACGGAATGATACGACGATAATTCACTGGCGACCTCCCCGTCTGGCGACCGGCATTTTTGCGATGTCGGCGTGATACTCCTGGAGCGACTTGACCGTGCCGCGTGCGTTTCGCCGGGCAGCGATTCCTTCCACGGCGGCCAACGCGGCGCTGATCGTGGTGATGTAGGGAATCTTGTACTTGATGGCGGATTTACGAATGTAGCTGTCGTCGTGCTGGCTGAGTTTGCCGACCGGCGTGTTGATGACCAGGTGGATTTCCTTGTTCATCAGAGCATCAACGATGTTCGGCCGGCCCTCATGAATCTTCTTGATCGGTTCGCACCGGACGCCGTTGGTCGTCAGGAAAGCATGCGTACCTTCGGTCGCCCGTATTTTGAAGCCCAATTCCTGGAAGCGTTTGGCCGGTTTGAGCACGGCGGGGCGGTCCTTCCGTGAAACCGAAATGAGAACCGTCCCTTCGGTCGGTAACCGGCTCTTGGCAGCCTCCTCGGCCTTGTAGAAGGCCATTCCGAAGCTGTCTGCCAGGCCGAGTACTTCGCCGGTGGAGCGCATCTCGGGGCCAAGAACCGGATCGACTTCGGGGAACATGGGGAAGGGGAAGACCGCCTCCTTCACGCCGTAATGGCGGATTTCCCTGGGCGTCAGCTTGAGGTCGGCCAGTTTCCTGCCCATCATGAGCTGAGTGGCGATGCGGGCCATCTGGATGTTGCATACTTTGGAGACCAGCGGGACGGTGCGTGAGGCTCTCGGGTTCGCTTCAAGAACATAAACGACGTCGTTGGCGATGGCATACTGCATGTTCATCAGGCCGACGACGTTCAACTCACGGGCAATCCGCTGCGTGTATTCGTAGATCGTGTCGAGGTGCTTGGCGGGGATGCTGACGGGCGGGATCACGCAGGCCGAATCGCCGGAATGTATCCCGGCCAGTTCAATATGCTCCATGACGGCCGGTACGAAGGTCTGGGCGCCGTCGGCGATGGCGTCCGCCTCCGTCTCGATGGCGTTCTCCAGGAATCGGTCGATCAGGATCGGCCGTTCCGGCGTGACGTCCACCGCGGCGGCGACGTATTGCTTGAGCATTTCCTCGTCATAGACGATTTCCATACCCCGGCCGCCGAGCACGTAAGACGGCCGGACCATGAGCGGATAGCCGATTCGCTGGGCGATGGCCAAAGCCTGCTGGAGCGTGCTGGCCATACCGGACGGGGCCATGGGAATGCCCAGTCGGTCCATCATCTGACGGAACCGGTCGCGATCCTCGGCCAGGTCGATCATGTCCGGGCTGGTGCCCAGAACGTTGACGCCGGCGGCGGCCAGCTCCTGGGAGATATTGAGCGGGGTCTGGCCGCCGAACTGGCAGATCACGCCGACCGGCTTCTCTTTTTCGTAAATGCTCAGTACGTCTTCGACCGTCAGCGGTTCAAAGTACAGCTTGTCCGAGGTGTCATAGTCGGTGGAGACGGTCTCCGGGTTGCAGTTGACCATGATGGTCTCAAAACCCATGTCGCGGAGGGCGAAGGCGGCGTGGACGCAACAATAGTCGAACTCGATGCCCTGGCCGATGCGGTTCGGCCCGCCGCCGAGCACCATGACCTTCTTGCGGTGGGTGGTCGAGACGCGATCGGGGCCGTTATATGTTGAGTAGTAGTATGCGGCGTTTTCGACTCCGCTGACCGGCACCGCGTCCCAGGCTTCGACAACGCCGAGACGAAGCCGCTGGTTGCGAATCTGCGACTCGGCGACGCCCAGCAGCTTGGCAAGATACTTGTCCGCGAAGCCGTCCTTCTTCGCCTTGGTCAGCAGCGTGTCGGGCAGAAGGCTGCCCTTGTACTTGAGGATTTCCTCTTCCAGCTCGACCAGCTCCTTCATCTGCTGAATGAACCAGGGCTTGATGAAGGTCAACCCATAGAGTTCGTCGACCGAGGCGCCCTTTCGCAGCGCCTCGTACATGATGAACTGCCGCTCGCTCGAAGGTTCGCGCAGCATGTCCATAAGCTGCGACAGCGACCGCCGGTTGAAATCTCGGGCGAAGCCCAAGCCGTGACGACCGTTTTCGAGAGAACGAATCGCCTTCTGAAAGGCCTCCTTGTAGTTCTTGCCGATGCTCATGACCTCGCCGACCGCCCGCATCTGCGTGCCGAGCTTGTCCTGGGCGTTCTTGAACTTCTCGAAAGCCCAGCGGGCGAATTTGACCACGACATAGTCGCCGGAGGGGGTGTACTTTTCGAGCGTGCCGTCGCGCCAGTAGGGAATCTCGTCGAGCGTCAGACCCGCGGCGAGCATGGCCGACACCATGGCGATAGGAAAGCCGGTGGCCTTGGACGCCAGGGCCGACGATCTCGACGTTCGCGGGTTGATCTCGATGACCACCACGCGGCCGGTCTTCGGGTCATGGGCGAACTGGACGTTCGTGCCTCCGATCACCTCGATGGCATCGACAATGTCGTACGAATACTTCTGGAGCCTGGCCTGCAGCTCCGGTGCGATCGTGAGCATCGGGGCCGTGCAGTACGAATCGCCGGTGTGCACGCCCATGGCATCGACGTTCTCGATGAAGCACACGGTGATTTTCTGGCCTTTGGCGTCGCGGACGACCTCGAGTTCAAGCTCCTCCCATCCCAGTACCGACTCTTCCACGAGGATCTGGCCGATCAGGCTCGCGGCGATCCCGCGGCCGGCGACGGTGCGGAGTTCCTCGACGTTGTACACCAGCCCGCCGCCGGTGCCGCCCAGCGTGTAGGCGGGGCGGATGACGACCGGATAGCCCAGGCCGGCGGCCACGCGTTCGGCCTCCTCGACGGAGGTGACCGCCTCGCTCTTGGGCATGTCGATGCCCAACCTGTTCATGGTGTTCTTGAAGGCCGTCCGGTCTTCGCCCCTCTCAATGGCGTCAACCTGAACACCGATCACTGTGACGCCGTACTGGTCCAGCACGCCGGCCTTGGCCAGCTCGGCGGTCAGGTTAAGGCCGGTCTGGCCGCCGAGGTTGGGGAGGAGGGCGTCGGGGCGCTCTTTAGCGATGATCTCCGACAAGGTCTCGACGGTGAGCGGTTCGATGTAGGTCACGTCGGCCATGCCCGGGTCGGTCATGATGGTTGCCGGGTTTGAGTTTACCAGCACGATCTGGTAGCCGAGCTTGCGAAGGGCCTTGCACGCCTGGGTGCCGGAGTAGTCGAATTCGCAGGCCTGGCCGATGACAATCGGACCTGAGCCGATAATGAGCACTTTGTGAATGTCGTTGCGGCGCGGCATCTGGGTAGTTCCCGCCTCCCGATCCTGGATAAGGTCATACGTACTCGATGGTTGCCGGCGGTTTGGGCGTCAGGTCGTACAGGCAACGGTTCACGCCTTTGATCTGCGTGATCCGCTGCGAAATCCGGTCAAGCGTCTCCCACGACGGCCGCGTCACGGTGGCCTCGCGGGCGTCGACGCTTTCCATGCAGCGTACGACGATGATCTGGCCGAACTCGCGTTTGTTGTCGCGGATGCCGGTGGCCTTGTCATTCAGCAGAACAGCCATGTACTGGAAGGCCCCGCAGTTGATCAGTTCCTCCTCGACGATGGCGGTCGCGGCTCGAACGGTGTCGAGCCGTTCGCGGGTGACCTCGCCGACGATTCGCGCTGCCAGGGCCGGTCCCGGGAAGGGCATTCGCTCGGAGATCTCGTTCGGCAGGCCCAGGAACCTCGCGACCTCCCGCACGCCGTCTTTCCGAAGCGTGCTCAGAGGTTCGAGCACCGTGTAACCGTAGGCCTCCTCCGGTTTGATTCCGAGTTGTGCGAGAATATTGTGCTGCCGTTTGATTCCGGCGACGGTCTCCTCGATGTCGGTCAGAATCGTCCCGTGAAGAAGGAACCTGGCCCCGGACTCCCGGACCAGCCGGCCGAACACCCTAGAGTAGAAGGTGTTGGTGATGGCGTTCCGCTTCTGTTCCGGATCGGTCAGGCCGGCGAGGGCCGAGAGGAACTCTTCCCGTGCGTCGATCAGGTCGACCTTGATCCCCATCTTTCCGAAGATCTCAACCACCCGCTGCGGCTCGTTCTCGCGCATCAAGGCGTTGTCCACGAAGACCGTCTTGAGCCGGGAGCCCAAGGCTTTATGGCCCAGAACGGTCACCACGGAGCTGTCGACGCCGCCGCTTAGGGCCGTGATAGCGGTTTCTTTCCCGACCTTCGCACGCAGCTCGCGAATCTGCTCCTCAACAAACTGTCGACAGTCGATAGCCATCGCACTCTCCTTCCCGGCAGGGCACCGGAGACGACCAGGATCGCGCCAGCGAGACAACCTGAGGCTTTAGATTGGGCGTTTGATATAATGAGATTAGGAATCCATGTCAAACCCGGCAAAGCCCCGCCTTTTTATTTGCCAAAGGACGCGCGGGTTCCGGGTCCCGGCGCGGAAGGGCGCGCGGCGGCGTGCGCCCGCCCCAAACGCCTCCTTCGTGTGTACCTTTCTATTTCGTCGTGAAAAGGTACAATAGTCTATGCACGTGTCGCACGTTAGCGGGGGGTCATCGATTGCGGACCCCAGGGGGGAACGCATACTGTCTCGACATGTCTGGCCCTGGACAGCCGGAATCGGCGTCCGGAGGTTCTGAGGACCCTGCGGAAGGCTGGTGAGACATCATATGGACGACCTCAGGAAGACCAAGAAGCAGCTTGTGGATGAGTTGCACGCGCTGCGAGCAAGAGTGGCCTTACTGGAGCGGGAGGCTTCCGCTCGAGAAGTGCTTCCTCTTGAACGAGACGAGCAACCATTCGAGTACCTGCCTCGGCTGTCTCGCGATTCCGCGCCCGCCGACGGGTCATCCGTCGCCCCGGGGGAATCGGGCTGCGGTGACGAAGGCCGCGCGTGCGCCCCGGCCGAGATTCTCTGCATCGCCCCATCGCCGGCGATGGAATCGCTGGCGCAGGTCTGTCAGGACCTGGGGCACCACTGCACCCGTGTGACGGACTGGGACAGCCTGCGGAACCTCCAAGGGCGTTTTCACCTGGCCGTGGTGGCCGTCAAGCCCGGGGGGCATGCGCTTTTCAACGGTCCGACCCTGCACGACCTGATGGTGCATCCGCCGGGTTGGCCGATGGTGGAGCGGGGACTTCTACTTGGGAATATGGATGGACTGCGAGGCCACGTGCATGCTTACGAGCAGCGAGCCTCGGGCTACTGCCAGATCGGCGACCCGGAGCGGCCCATGTCTCCCGACCTTCTGGCCAGGATACGGTGCGCCATCGTTGACGTTCTGCGCCTCCCGGCGTATGAGCCGGTCAACTTCTTTGACGAGGTTGATGACAGCGTCATTCATTCGGTGATCGAAAGCAGCCAGGCTCCGATCCTGGTGTTCGACACGGCGTGGCGGGTCTGGTTTGCGAACCTGTCGGCCCATGCCGTTTTCCGGCGATCTTCGCAGTTTCTCAAGGGTTTGCATTTCGATGAATTGCTGGCCGATCCGCGGGAGGGCAGGGTCTTCCGGGAGTCGGTGGCTCGGGGCCTCGGTCGGGGCGGAGGCGAGATCGAATGCCGCCTGCGAAGCAGGGACGGGCACGAGTTTGATGCGCTGATCTGGTACAACCCCATCTACCACGAAGGCCTCACGCAAATGGTGGGTTGTACGTTCACTGACATCACCCGGCGCAAACAAGCCGAGGCGGAACTGAAGAAGGCGCACCAACTGCTTCAGGAGCGTTTTCGTTTGCAGGGGGACGAACTGTTGCGGGCAAGCGAACAATTGGAGCAACGCGCCCAGGAGCAAGACCTCACCCGGCAGGCCCTGGATCGCCAGCGGAACCTGCTGCAGACGCTGATCGATCATCTGCCGGACCAGATCTACGTCAAGGATCGCGAGTCGCGCTTCCGTCTGGTGAACCGGACCGTTCTGTCGCGATTCGGGCTTTCAAACCTGAGCGAGTTGATCGGGAAAACGGACGCTGATTTCTTCCCGCCGGATGCGGCTCAGCAGTATTTGCAGGAGGAGCGTCACATTCTCGAAACGGGCGAGCCCCTGGTCAACGTCGAACAAGAGGCCCGGTATCCGGGCAAGGCCCCGGTGTGGACCCTGGTGACGAAGGTTCCGCTGCGGGATGAACGTACGGGAGAAGTCGTGGGGTTTGTCGGACTGAATCGCGATATCACTCACCTCAAGCAGATGGAGCAGGAAATGCTGGCCGCTGAGCGCCAGCATCGCGCCGTTCTCGACGCCATGACGGACGCGATTCACGTGATCGACCGGGATTACCGGATCGTGCTGGTCAATCAGGCTTTTCGCAACTGGATTGAGCGCTTGGGGATCCGGGCGGAACCGGTGGGCCGGCCATTAACCGAGGCGGTTCCCCTTATTCCCGAGAGCAGCCTTGACCACTATAAACAGATCTTTAACAGCGGCGAGAGTATCGAATACGAGCTCGAGACGCGCGTGCAGGATACGTCCGTCGTATTGGAGATCCGCAAAATCCCGATCATGGAATCTGATCAGGTGGTTCGCGTGGCCACGATCCTGCGTGACATCACGGAGCGTCGGCGGGTTGAGGAGTCGTTTCAACGGAGCGAGGCCAGAATACGACAGATGGTGGAGTCGCTTCCGATCGCCCTGTCCTCGGTCGAGGCGGACACGGGGCGTGTCCTGCTGCTGGAAGGCGACACGGAAGGTATCCTGGGCTACGACCATGCGCAGATCTTTTCGGACCCGCACCTGGGAGCAGCCATTGTTCACCCGGAAGACCGGCGGGCGACATACGCGAGTTTCGAAGAAGGCATCTCATCGCGCAAGCCGTTCAGCATGACATACCGCATCATTCACGGCAAACGTCGAACGCCTGTTTACCTGCAACGGTACGTCGTGCCCGTGCATGACTCAAACAACCGGCTCGTGAGACATGATTCCATCATTATCGACGTGACGGCGGAACGTGAAGCGCAGCAACGGCTGAAGCTGCTTTCGCAAGTGGTCGAGCAAACCAGCGAAGGCGTGGCCGTCGTCGATCTGGACGGCAAGGTGTTGTTCCTGAACCGGGCGTGCGCGGCGATGCACGGCGGAGGAGACGCCGACTTTCTCGGCAAGCCTTTGTCGGTTTTTCACACTTCCGAACAGGCGCCGGCCGTCTATCAGGCAATCCGGCAGACTGTCACCAAAGGCGAGTTCGAAGAGGAAACGGGGCATGTACGGAAGGACGGTTCAACCTTCCTCGCGTCGATGCGCAGCACCCTGCTCCGCAATGAGTCGGGCGCACCCATGGGCTGCATTGTCCTGATGCGTGACATCACCGCATGGAGAGCCATGCAATCCGCTTCCGTGCGGTTGGCCGAGGCGGTGAAGAACGCAGGGGAGGGCATCGCCATCTGGGACGGGAGCTGGCACTTGACCTATGCCAACGCCTCGATGCTCGCCATGCTGGGTTGCTCGTCCCTCGAGGAGCTGGAGGTCTTGAAAGCGTTCAGGGACAGTATCCGAAAGGGGGAAGGGCACGGCGACAACGTGTTGGCCGGTTTGCACAAGACGGGGGTCTGGCGTGGGCGTCTGCGCACCGAACGCAAGGACGGCTCGGTCGTGTCTCTCGCGGCGACGTTCAGCCGGCTCGTCCTGGACGACGGCGGTGAGCTGGTTGTGGGAAACTTCACGGACATGAGCCGCGAGGAGGCTCAACTCGAACAGATCCGGCGGTTGGGCCGCGAGGCTGCGGCCCTGCTCGACAAAGAGCGGGCAAGACTCTCCAGAGAGCTGCATGACGAACTCGGCCAGCAGTTGACGGCCATGAATCTTGCCTTGGCGTGGCTGGAGTCTCACCTGGCGGCGGTGGAGCCGCCGATCAGAGAGCGGCTTTCAGAAGTCAGAGACTTGCAGACGCGCATGACGGAGACGGTTCGGAACCTGGCCAAAAGCCTGCGTCCCGCGGTATTTGACTACCAGACCTTGCCGGAGGCATTGCAGTCTCTGATCACCGAGTACGGCCAGAGCGGCGGTTTGACCTGCCGCGTCAAGGCAGAGCCGCCCAATCTGAACGTGCAGAACCCGTTGAAAACGACGATTTATCGGATCACCCAGGAAGCCCTCACCAACGTTCTTCGGCATTCAAACGCGACGCGATGCGAAGTGAAGCTTCGGGCGACGCCCAGGGGTATTGAACTGCGTGTGACCGATAATGGCACCGGTGCGGATCCGTCGAAACTTGAGGGGACGGCGTCCCTTGGAATCGTGGGCATGAGGGAACGGGCCACGGCCCTGGGCGGTGAGCTGCGCGTGGAGAGCCTGCGCCGCGGCGGGGTGCGCGTTCTGGCTCGATTTCCCTGGCCGCGGAATCATCAGCCTTGACCACGTCCTGCGCGGCGGAGTCCGTTCCGAGAGCGGCATCGGCGAAACCGTTCCTGCCCGGGTTTTCCGAGAGAGGATGGTCCCGGGAGCCGGCGAGCCCGAGCGTGAGCATGGGCGAGTAGTGGGGTTCGCGGTGCGCGTTCCGGAGGCCTCGGGAAGGCGGCACGTGAGAACCGGCCGATGACGAACGCGATCGCGACGCCTCGGGATGCGGTAAGACCGAGTGTGAGTCCGATGCCTGTAAGCTTATGGGCCCGGAGGGATTCGAACCCCCGACCAAGTGATTATGAGTCACCTGCTCTCACCACTGAGCTACGGGCCCGGGAGGCGTGTCTTGCGACTTCGCTCGCCGCCGGGCACGAAGAGCGTGCCACCCCTATCAAGGTACGAACAACGCAAGGCGAATGCAATATCGCCGGACCACCGTAGGACACTGGCGGCAGCTCAAGGATGGGCCAAGGGAGACCTTCGCCGCCGCACGGGCAAGGACAAGCGTTGGATTCAAGGGCAAACGGCAACAGACAGGCAGACGCCTGGCACAAAGGCGCCGCCCGGGGCATCAAGAGTTCGTCGCCGACCCGGGCCGAACCCTCCGGGCATCTACCGTTTCGGCCGGCGGCATCGGGCAAACAGCCCTTACTCGGCGGGAGTGTTTTTCGGAAACAGCTTCCGCATAAGTCCGGATAACCGGGGAGAATAGGAAGGATGTCGCCGTCCTGTTGCAGAGGCATGCGATAATCGCCGAATAGACAACTGGCCGGACAAACGACAGCCGAGAACGGGGGACACTCATGTCGACAGGGCTTGTCGCTGAGTACATGACAAGGGAAAAGTGGCGCGAGGCTCTCTTCACGTACAAAGAGCGAGATTCGTCGCCGTCCTATGCGAAGGGACGTAGAAAACATCTGCGTTTCCGAATGGCCGGCTGGGCGACGGTCTTCATCGACTCCGCCGACAAGCAGGCAGCACAAACCCTTCAAGGGTGCCAGTTGCTGGACGTTTCCGAAGAAGGCATGGCTCTCCGCGTGCCGCGCAAGATTGAGCCGAATACCTCTGTTACGGTCGAGCTGCACGTCAGCGGGCGCATCTTCCGGCTGTCGGGCAGGGCAATTTACCACACCAGATTACCCGGCGCTGTCCGCGTGGGCATCAAGCTGGAATTCGGTTCAGGAGACAAGCAGGCCCATTCCACAGACCGGTAAGAGCCCCCGCGAAAAGCACCGCAGGCCTACCGTCGGGGCGGCATGTGGGGGGGTGCCACGGCAACCGAGGCCTGCTGCGTGCCGGTTAACCGGTGGCGGCGGGTCTGCGCCGCCTTCAGCGGTCCTGTCCTACCGCGAGTGGGTGGTCGACGGGGTCCCAGAGGCGACGCGTCCCGCGGATGACCACGCGTCGAGCCAGTTCTGATAGAGAGCTTGTCCCATGGGGCTTTCGATGACCTCCTCGGCCGGTCCCCAGTAGAAACTCACGAAGCCCGCCCCGTGTGGCCCGGCGGCTCGGCGGACGGCGGCGATCAGTTCTGTAGCCGTTGCGGCTTGGCCGTCGGCGCGATGGGGGTAGGCGAGGGGGTAGAACTCCTCGACAACGATCGGCTTGCCGGGCGGAAGCCGCGACAAGTGATCGCGCCAAGCCTGTTCGTTGGCTTCGAGTGTGAGGTCCTGTTTGGGGTAAAGATGGGCACAATGGAAATCCACGATGTCGGCGAAGACGGCGGGGTTGAGGGCACCAACAGTGATCAGGTGGTTGCCGTCGTTCTCACGGATGGCCGACCGCATCCGTTGAGCCCAGGCCTGCAGAAGGTCCCGGTGGCAGGCCAAGAGGTCTCCCAAACGGGGGTCCTCCCGGGAGGTCTTCGGAAGGGCCGGCGAGAACCAGTTCTCGCCCGGACGAGGATAGTCTTTCCACGCCGCCCGCACTGCCGCTTCGGTTCCGAACCGACCGTGCACCCACTCGGCCCACCGCCTGGATGCCTGCCGCCCGTGCATGTGGACGTAGCAGAACTGCTCGCCGCCGCGCATCGAGAAGCAGCCGACGACCAGGTCGCGGCTGTCGCTGCCGTGGACGGCCGGTTCGTTTTGCAAGTCATACGCCAGGATGGCAGGATGGTCGCGGAATCGTTTCGCCGTTTGGCGCCAGAACAGCTCCTCGTGTCTTTCGACCGTGTCGTCATCCGCCTCAACGAGCCACACCGGGATGGTCGACTTGCGTATGTGGCACAGCCCCACGAGCAGGACCTTCAGATCTGCCCGGTCGGCCGCGTCCAGTGCCATGGAAAGCCGTTCAAACGCGGCAGCATTGATGTGGTCGGGACGCTCAAAGTATTCACCCATCTGGCAGAAGAGACGCACGGTGTTGCCGCCCATTCTTCGCATCATCGCGAAATCGCGATCGAGCTTGGCCGGCTGTTCCCGAAGGACATCTTCGAGCAACACATCCCGTCCCGAGATGACCGAGCGGTCGTAGTTGAAGCCCCAGACGAGAAAGGACGTTCCGCCGCTAACGAAACCTTTGCCATCGGGCGAGACGGCCGGATAGCCGATGGTTGTCGGTGCTGAACAACCCGTCCAGAGCGCGAGGCCACCGAGCAGCAGTATTCGGATGTATGACATGATTTCCGCCCTTTGAATGTGAAGCCTCAGCAATGTGTCATGGCTTGGTGTCGGTGCGAAAGCAAGTCGCTGATGGCGGACACCGACCAGAACCGTCTCACATCGGGATCCCGTTTCAACTCCTTTCTCCGCGGGAGTGGAGAGCGTACAGCACGTCGATACGGACGGTCACCCTCGTCCTGAACGGCTCCGACGCAGTTGTCACTCAGAACGCGTGTCAAGAGGGCAGGGCATGGTCGGAGCCGCCGAAGGCAGCGGAGACCTGCCGGCCCGAGCTCAACAATATGGCAGGTCTCGGTCGCCGCGGCAACCTCGACGCTGCGGTTTTGACATATGCTCTCATTTGACGCACTCGGGATCGGCTGGGACCGACGGTCCGCTGATACATCCCAGAAACAGCGTGACGTCATCCCTGTCTACATCGCCGTCGTTGTCGAGCCGGCCGAGATCGCACTCGGGGGCCGTTTGAACGACGCCGTTGCCGGACAAGCACACCTGCAGTCGGCCGAAATCTTCCTGGTCTACGTCTCCGTCGGTGTCCAGATCCGCCGGGAGCGGCCTTACCTGCAAGGTCACGCTGACCACTGCCGGCGGGCTGTGACCACCGGTATCGGACACCGTGATCGAGGCCGTGTAGAGCCCCAGGGGAAGCCCGGCCGTCTGATACGCAACGTCGATGATGTCGGTTTCCTGTTCGATGCCGCCCGATGACGGCGAAAC
>Ga0209506_1003131_pt1 | contig 13705 bp, 15 predicted proteins | sample AD_JPNHG2_MetaG_FD_184409 | JGI IMG/M metagenome (GOLD analysis project Ga0209506, IMG submission 184409) | Active sludge microbial communities of municipal wastewater-treating anaerobic digesters from Japan - AD_JPNHG2_MetaG (SPAdes) (version 2) | ecosystem: Engineered > Bioreactor > Anaerobic...
TACGATCCCGGCACAGACCGTTGCGGACATCTTCAGGCTGCGCTGGCAGATCGAGTTGTTCTTCAAGTGGATCAAGCAGCACCTGCGGATCAAGTCCTTCTTCGGCACGTCGGCCAATGCCGTCAAAACCCAGGTCTGGGTGGCTCTGTGCATCTACCTGCTCGTGGCCATCCTGAAAAAGAGGCTTCATCTGTCCTGCAGTCTGCACACCCTGCTGCAGATCCTGGAGGTCAATCTCTTTGAGAAAAAGCCCATCGAACAACTGGTACGAGACGCCATGAAGCAAATTACGGAAACCGAAATCAGCAACCAAGCGGATTTATTTAAGGTAATTAGTCCTGTTTTGGCACCAGATCGCACAGGCAATTGGCGACCTGATCGAAGAGATCCCCGGTGCGATGATTATACCGGAACTCCAGTTCTTTGAGATACAGAGGGAAGCGGTCCTTGGAGACGCCGTGGTGTTTCATCAGCCGCTCCTTGGCCCAGCTCCAAAATCCCTCCAACCCGTTGATGTAGACCCGACCGGAGGAGAAGTACTTTTGATGGTCCACCTTCAGGTGCCGGTAGCCGCAGAACATGAGGCTGTCATAGCTGCCGAACTTATCCGTATAGACCACGCTACCCCGGCGAACCTTCTTGACGGTAAGCTTGAGCAACGTGGCGGCCGAGACATCCGGCACAACCGTGACATGAACCCGGCCTGCCCGCTCCAGGATGCCGAACACTGGCACTTTGCCGGCCGCTCCCCGGCCTCGTTTGCCTTTGCGGCGGCCCCCGAAGTAGGCCTCATCGAGTTCGATCTCGCCGCCCAGCAGGGTCGAGGCATCCTCGGCGTGGCTCAGGATGGCCATTCGGATTGCGTTGACGGCCCCGTAGACGGTCCTATAGGACAGGCCCACCTGCAGGGACATCTTGCGGACCGAAACCTCCAGCTCAAAGAGCTTGATCAGCGAGAGCCACTGGACCGCACTCAGACGACCGTAATTAATCCAGCGGCCCGAGAAGTCATGAAACGTATAGTCGCAGCGGGAACATCGATATCGTTCATCGGCCAGTTTGTAGAGCTTCCGCTGTCCGCAGCGGGGACAAAATCGATGTCCATTTTTACGGCACTTTCTCGACAAGTACTTGCGAGCGGCTCGCTCGCTTGAAATCAGCTTGTAGTAAGCGTCTAAGTCCATGCGGCACCCTTAACACAGGTGCCAGAATAGGATCAATTACCTTATTTAAACCTTAACCGGACAGTACTGACCTTTTCTCTATTTGCTCCTTCGGGAAAAGCTCGTCCTGTGGTCCCGGGACCCGGAGCGAAAAGGCAGGGGGATCTACAGGACCCTGGCATTGGGCCGGACCGAGTACTCGGACGCCGATCGCGAGCGAGACCGAAAGATCGTCAGGCTCCTCGCCCTCGTCTCCATCCCCGTCGGGTTCGTCTTCTTCGCCGTCCCCAGCGCCATGTTCACCGATATGCTGGGCCGGCCTCACTGGAGCAGCGCCATCCTGCCCATTTCATACATGTTCGCGTCGTATCTATCAGGCTGCGCCCTCGTCACCCTCCTGGCCTCCGTATATCATCCGCAGGAGGCTGTCTTCGGGTTCCTGGGGCGTCTCCTGCGCGGGTTTCTCATCCTTTTTCTGCTGATCGAGTTCATCCAGATCTTTTTCGGGTACCGGACCGACAACCCCGTGGCGGTTGCGGCCCTGAGCCTCATCACCAAGGGACCCAACGCCTGGATATTCTGGGGGGTCCACCTGCTGCTCGGCAGCATCGTCCCGCTGTACCTGCTGACCGCCCGCCCCCGCGATGCCCGGGCCGTCGCATGGGCCGGGTTTTTGATCGTAATCACCTTTGTGGCCGTCCGGTACAACGCCGTCGTGCCGGAACTCATGGCCTACGACCTCGAAAAGCGGGATCTTTTCTTCATTCACCGGCGCCTGAGCCAGGCCTATGTGCCCAACCTGTACGAATGGCTGGTCAGCCTCTGGGTCGTGTCCCTCGGGATCGTGGTCTTCCTGCTCGGCACGCGCTGGCTGCCCGTGACCCCGGCGGAGAAAGGAGGGGAGCAGCATGCCTCGTAAGAATCGGGAGGGTTTCCCCCTCTTCATGGGAAAGATGGACCGCAGGCAGTTTCTGAAATGCTCCGCCCTGCTCGGCGGGTCCCTGGCCCTGCCCCCTGCCGTCCGGCATCTCCTGGAGGGATCGGGTGACCTCTTTGCCGACACGGGTTCCGCTTACATCCATTACCGCCCGGAAAACCAGATCTACTCCGTCTGCCAGCAGTGCAACACCAACTGCGGCATCAAGGTCAAGATCGTCGACGGGATGGCTGCCAAGATCGACGGCAATCCCTACAATCCCTGGACGATGACGCCTCACATTGCCTACAACACCCCCATCGCCGAGGCGGCCGTGATCGAGGGGGCCCTCTGCCCCAAGGGACAGGCGGGCATCCAGACGCTCTATGATCCCTACCGGGTCGTGAAGGTCCTGAAACGCGCCGGCAAGCGGGGAGAAAACAAGTGGAAGACGATCCCCTTCGAGCAGGCCATCCAGGAAATCGTCGACGGGGGGGATCTCTTCGGCGAGGGCCGCGTGGAAGGCCTGAAGGAGATCTGCGCGCTGAGAGACGCAAAGATTTCCGCCGCCCTCGCGGAGGACGCGGCACAGGTGGCCGCCAGGAAGATGACACTGGAGGACTTCAAGAAAAAGCACGCCGACAATCTCCACTTTCTCATCGACCCCGAACATCCCGACCTGGGTCCGAAGAACAACCAGCTCTGCCTGAACTGGGGCCGCCTGAAGTCGGGTCGCGCCGAGATGCTGAGGCGGTTCGTGCAGACCGGCCTGGGTTCCGTCAACGCCCACGGGCACACGACGGTTTGCCAGGGCTCGCTGTACTTCGGCTGCAAGGCCATGAGCGACCAGTTCGTGGAGGGCAAGTGGACGGGCGGCAGCAAGTTCTACTGGCAGGCCGACACGGGCAACGCCGAGTTCATCCTCTTCGTGGGGGCTAACCCTTACGAGGCCAACTACGGACCGCCCCTGAGGGCCGAGAAGGTGACCCAGGGCATGGCGGAGGAGCGGCTCAAGATCGCCGTGGCGGACCCGCGTTGCTCCAAGACGGCTGCCCGCGCCTGGAAGTGGCTCCCCGTGCGGCCCAACGGCGTCGGCGCCCTGGGGATGGGGATGATGCGATGGATCCTCGAGAACGGCCGTTACGATGCCCGCTATCTGGCAAACGCCAACAAGGCCGCCGCCGCGGAGGACAGGGAGCCCACGTGGACCCAGGCGGCCTGGCTCGTGAAGCTGCGCACTGACGGCCGGCCCGGCCCGTTCCTGCGCGCCTCCGACATCGGTCTCAAGACCGAGAAGCGGAAAAAGAAGGACGGCGAGGAGTGGACCTTCGACCCCTTCCTGGTTTCGAAGGACGGGAAGATCGTGGCCTTCGACCCCAACGACGAGAAAGCCGGCGTCGAGGGGGATCTCTTCGTCGACACGGAGATCAAGGGAATCAAGGCAAAGAGCGTCCTGCAGGTCTACCGGGAAGCGGCTGCAGCCCGGACGCCGGCCGAATGGGCCAAGACGGCGGGGATCAAGGAATCGGACATCGCGGAGCTGGCCCGGGAATTCACGAGCCACGGAAAGAGGGCCGTTGTCGACATTCACCGCGGCGTCTCCCAGCACACGTCAGGGTTTTACAACGTCGTGATCTACATGACCCTCAATACGCTCATCGGCAACCACGACTGGCAGGGCGGCCTGGCCAAGGCGACGACCTACGAAATCATGGGCGACCGCGAGGGCAAACCCTTCAAGCTGTCCACCCAGGGAGGGAAACTAAAGCCCTGGGGCATCTCCATCATCCGCCACGAGGCCGTCTACGACAAGACGACCCTCTTCAATGGCTACCCGTCGAAACGGGTCTGGTATCCCTTCAGCAGCGACATCTACCAGGAGGTCATCCCCAGCATGGGCGATGCCTACCCCTACCCGATCAAGGCCCTGCTGCTCTACATGGGGACGCCGGTCTATTCCCTGCCGGCCGGCCATGCGCTGGCCGAGATCCTCATGGACCCGAAGAAGATCCCCCTCGTCGTCGTCTCCGATATCGTCATCGGGGAGACGAGCATGTATGCCGACTACATCTTCCCGGATCTCACGTACCTGGAGCGCTGGGAATTTTCCGGCTCCCACCCCTCCGTCACGCCGAAGGTGGCCCCGTTCCGGCAACCGGCCGTGGCGCCGCTGACCGACACGGTGACCGTCTACGGCGAGAAGATGCCCCTTTCCATGGAATCGCTCATCCTGGGCCTGGCGGAAAGGCTCAGGCTGCCGGGCTTCGGGGAAAACGGCTTCGGCCACGGGCTCCACTTCAAGCGCGACGAGGACCTGTATGTCCGGATGGTGGCCAACATCGCCTTCGGCGACAAGCCGGACGGCTCGGAGAAGGTGCCGGCGGCGGGCGCCGAGGAGATCCGGATCTTCGAGCAGTCGCACCGGCACCTGCCGCCGACGGTGTTCGACCTGAACCGCTGGAAGGCGATCGTGGGACCGGAGCTCTGGCCCCACGTGGTCTACGTGATCAACCGCGGGGGCCGATTCCAGGGTTACGGCTCGGCCTACAAGGACGGGCAGCTCGCCAACAAGTACGGAAAGCTCGTGGGGATCTACTTCGACCGGCTCGCAACGACGAAACACTCCATGACCGGAGAGACATACCTGCCCTATGCCGACTTCATCGATGGACCAACGGACTGCATCGGCCGGCCGATCGGCGACGAGATGCGGGGCTACGACATGACGCTCATCACCTACAAGGCGGTTTCCCAGACGAAAAGCCGGACAATCGGCAATTACTGGCTCCATGCCCTCTACCCGGAAAACGGCGTGGAAATTTCGTCCTTTGACGCCGAGAGGCTGGGCCTGGCCGACGGGGATCAGGTCAAGGTCGTTTCGGCCACCAATGAAGACGGAATCTGGCACATCGGACCGAGGGTGAAAAAGCCGATGATCGGCAAGGTCAGGGTCAAACAGGGCATCCGGCCCGGGGTTGTGGCCTTTTCGCTCGGGCACGGGCACTGGGCCTATGGATCGAACGACGTGGTCATCGACGGCGAGACCGTTCCCTCGGACCCGAGACGGGCCGGCGGGATCCACGCCAACGCGGCGATGCGGCTCGACCCCATCCTCAAGAACACGGGGCTCGTGGACACGGTGGGCGGCAGCGCCGTCTTCTACCAGAGCCAGGTGAAGCTGATCCGGGTACCCGCATAGGCGGACAAGTCAGCTGCGAGGCAAGCCAGTCCATGCTGGAGGCCGCCCCGGCCCTCACGGCCTTCCCCGATTCGATCAAGGCCGTATCGATCCCCATCGGTAGAGCCTTCCCGCGGCGATACTCGAGACAGGGGTGACAGTTGCAGGCCGCCGAGGCCCCGACGAAGGATCCGCGGACAAGAAAATCCCCCTTCGCCGAGTCGATCGAAGGGGGCGGGGAGAATGGTTGAGGGATGAACCCTGTTTAGCTTTTCATGCCCGACGCAACGAAGATGCTCACTGCCGCCTCCCCGCAGCCGCTCTGCGATGCGGCGCAGCAGTTCTCGCCGACACAGTCGATCTTCACATCCACAAGACCCGCTTCGGCAAACCACCGGGCCACATCGGGCCGGTCGAAGCCCATCCACCGGTCGCAGTGCTCCGTCCGGAGAAATTCGAAATCGTGCCGGTCCAAATCGGTGATGACGAGCCTGCCGCCGGGTTTCACGATGCGTACCATCTCGCGGATCGCTGCGGGGGGTGAGTCGACATGGTGGAGGCACATGTTGGCAAAGACGTAGTCCACGGACCCATCTTCCAGGGGCAGGGCCTCCGCCTCGCCGATGCGGTAGTCGACGGCGCCGCCCTCGCCGAATTTTCTTCTCATCTCCTCGAGCATGGCCTCGGAGCGGTCTACGGCGATGACTCGAAGCCCGCGCTTGAGAATCCCCTCTGTGACGAAGCCCGATCCGGCGCCGATGTCGGCGGCAATCTTTCCGGCGACCGCGCCGGCCGCCTCGAAGGCCCTCTCTCGAACGGTCTCGGAAAAGAAGCCGCGGCGCAGGGTGTCCCACTTCGGGGCCACTGTTTCAAAGTACGTTCGGCTGCCGGTCATTTCCCCCGCTCGAACCCCTCCAGGAATTCACCGAGGAGACGCGCCGTTTCCCCCGTGAGTCGCCGGCAATCCAGCAGCTTCTCGCTGCGGTAGAAAGCCTTGACGGCTTCCAGATCCCGCCAGTCCGCCCCGGCAATATCCCGGCAGTAGATGCTCCCCCGGCCGATTTCGCGCTCAAAGCGGTCGATGAATTTCTGGATGTGCGGCCACATGCGGAGATTTTCCCGTTCCTCCTCTTTGCCTCGGCTGAAGACCAGGCCGAAGACGGCGATGGCGCCGCTGACCGCCCCGCAGACCTCGCCGCGCCCCAGACCGCCGCCGAAGGGGCCTATGGCCCTTATGAGATCCGCGCTGTACTCCCTCCCCAGCTTTTCCTGCCCGACCGCAAGAAGGGCCTGGCTTCAGTGAAACCGTTTTTCGAAATACGCCTCCGCCCTGTCTCGCATCTCATCGGGAGTCATCATCGTCGCTCCTTTTGTCCGTCAGCGCGATTCCTGCTGTTTACGCGAGTCCTTCGCCGGGTCTGTCGCCTTTGCCCGCCGCCGCACCTCGCGGAACTGGGCGCGCACGCGTCCGGCGGAGACGGCCATCACGATGGCCTGGACGGCGCCGATCTCTTCGTCGCCGATGCCCATGTTCCCGGCCACGCCGAGATAGTGCTCCATTCAGGGGTAGCAGCCCATCGCCATCGATGAGGCCATGTGAACCAGGACGGTCGTCTTCGGGTCCAGGGTGTCGTTGTAACGGGCCGCGTTGTAAAAATCGGTGTAGGCCTGAAGCTGCTTTCCCTCGATCATCGTTCACGCTCCTTTCTTGAACCCCGAGATGCGGACGCTCACGACGGTCTCGGCGGCCTGCCGCGCCAGCTCCTCCAGGGAGAGGTTCAGGGATTCGGCGAGCCCGGCGAGCATGGGGTCCGTCGAGACGCAGTCCACGGGGAAGGGCGCCTCGCTCTGAACCGTGACGTCGACGAATCCCGCCTGCCGCATCGCCCCCAGGTAATCCTCCTTCAGGGAGGCACCGGCGACGCAGCCGACGTAAGCGGAAACCGAATTCCTGACGACTTCCGGCAGCGGCCTGGTCAGGACGATGTCGGAAACCATGAGCCTGCCCCCCGGTTTCAGGACCCGGAAGGCTTCCTGGAAGACACGGCCCTTGTCGGGGGCGAGGTTGATGACGCAGTTGGAGATGATGACGTCGATGCTCCCGTCCTCGACGGGCAGGTGTTCGATGTCCCCGAGCCGGAACTCGACGTTTTCAACGCCGTCCTTCCTGGCGTTATCCGCGGCTTTTTCGACCATCTCGGGCGTCATGTCGACGCCGATGACCCTGCCCGTCCTGCCCACCCGGTCGGCGGCCAGGAAGCAGTCGAAGCCGGCCCCGCTGCCCAGGTCCAGGACCGTTTCGCCTTCCTTCAGCGACGCCAGGGCGATGGGGTTGCCGCACCCGAGTCCCAGGTTCGCCCCCTCGGGGGCCGCGGAGAGATCGGCGTCGGCATAGCCGATCTTCCGGCCGATCTCCGTCACAACGGCCGGCCCGCCGCAGCAGGACGCCGACGGGCAGCAGGATCCGCCCGTTGCGGCGATCGTCCCGTATTTTTCACGCACGATGCTCTTGATGTCCTTGACTTCCATGTCATCCTCCGATGGGTTTCAGCGGCTCATCATGATGGGCTCGAGGAAGTCCTTCACCCTCTCGGCCAGGAAATCGGCCTTGACGAGGGTGAAGCAGCACAGCTGCCCGTCCTTCTCCCAGCTGATGAGGGCGAACTTGTCGCCCGTCGCGATCCCGGCACGTTCGCGGACCTCCTTGGGCAGCACCATCTGCCCCCGCTCGTCGATGCCGACGAGGGACTCCATGCGGCAGCGGGCCTTGAACTCCCCCGGGGCGGCGCAGCATGCCCCTTCCTGCTTCTTTTTCGCCATGGGCGAGGCACCTCTCGTGTCGCGATTCTGAATAATCAGTTTTTTCTGATTTATCTGAATTATTGGAAGCCGTCAAGAATTTTTTGTCCTCGCGCCGGTTCCGGCAGGCAGGCGGGGCGGCGCGCGCCCGAAAAAAACCCGGGGATGCCGCATCCCCGGGTTGCGTCCTGTGCGTCCCCGCGTTTCACGAGGCCGACCGGACCTCCCGGTCGGCCTGGCGGACGGCGACGAGGACGGGGTCCCAGACGTTGGAATAGGGCGGGGCGTAGCTCAAATCCAGGTTGATCATCTCCTGCACGGACATGCCCGCGTGCAGAGCCGTGGCGAAGATGTCGATGCGCTTGGCCGCCCCCTCGATCCCCACGATCTGGGCGCCCAGCAGCCGGCCGGAGCCCTTTTCGGCCAGGGCCTTCACGGTGATGGGCCCCGCCTGGGGATAGTAGCCCGCCCGCGTCGTGCTCTTGATCGTGGCCGTTGCGAACTCGAGCCCCAGCTGCCGGATCTCGCGTTCCTGGAGACCCGTCCGGGCCACCTCCCACTTGCAGATCTTGCTCACGGCGGTCCCCACGACGCCCGGGAACGTGGCATAGCCGCCCCCGATGTTGATGCCCGCGACGCGCCCCTGCTTGTTCGCGATCGTACCCAGGGCGATGTGCACGGGCCTGCGGCTCACGAGGTGGAAGGACTCGGCGCAGTCGCCTGCGGCCCAGATGCCCGGGGTATCGGTCTGCATGCGGTCGTTGACGCGGATGGCACCCCGGACCCCGAGGGGGATTCCCGCCCGCTGCGCCAGTGCCGTGTTGGGCCGAACGCCGAGGCCGAGGATGACGAGGTCCGCAGGCAGGGTCCTGCGGTCGGTCACGACGGCCGTGACGCGGCCGCCGGCCGCCTCGAAGGCCTCGAGGGATTCCTCGAGATAAAGATTGATGCCCACCTCGACGAGGGCCTTGGAAACCAGGGCCCCCATGTCCGGATCGAGCGTGTTCATGACCTGCGTGCCCCGCTCGACGAGGGAAACCTCCAGCCCGCGGAGCAGGAGCGCCTCGGCCATCTCGAGGCCGATGTAGCCGCCGCCCACGACGACGGCCCGTCTCGGCCGCTCGGTGTCCACGACGTTGCGGACCGTGATGCCGCTCTGCAGGGAGTGCAGCCCGTAGATCCCGGGGGCGTCGCTGCCGGGGACCTTGGGGCAGAAGGGAACGGCCCCGGTGGCGATGAGGAGCCGATCGTAGGGCTCCCACCGGCCCTTTTTGCTCTGGAGGTCCTTCACCAGCACCCGCCGGTTCTCCGGGTCGATCTCCTCGACCTCGTGCAGCACCCGGGCGTCGATGCCATACTCCGACTTGAATGTCTCGGGAGTCACGGCGATGAGCCTCTTGATGTCGTCGACAACCCTGCCGACGTAGTAGGGGATGCTTCAGGCCGAGTAGGAGGTGTGCGGGCCCTTCTCGAAGGCGATGACGTCCAGATTCCTGTTGAGCCGCTTCGCCTGGGCGGCGGCACTCATTCCCGCGGCGTCCCCGCCGATGACCACGAGTCGCTCTGCTCCCATCGCTCGCGCCCTCCTCCTGCATTTCTGTTACGAGGGTACCACAGAACCGTTCGGGATGTAAGGGGGACCCGGCTGGGGGGACGGGCTTCCCGCCGGGTTGCATTACCGGCCGTTTTGTGATTAACCCGAACGGCCGGCCGGGAAACGGCCTCGAAAACGACGCAGAGGTTCGGGGGACATGACGGAAGACCGGGACATCACCCTTGCAATCCTGAAAACGCTCTTCGCCGTGACGGGCAAGAGCTATTCGGAGCGGCTCATCGACTACGGGACGAACCCCGAAAACGCCGGGCCGCTGGAGAAGCACGACGGCTACGGGACGTTCACCGCCGAGGACTGCGGGGATACGGTGGAGGTATGGCTGAGGGTCCGCGACGGCCGCGTCGAGGAGGCCACGTTCCGGACCACGGGATGCCTGCCGACCTATGCCTCCGTCGCGGCGGCCGTGGCGCTGGCCAAGGGGCGCCCGGTCCGGGACTGCCTGAGGATCAACCAGAGCGCCATCATCGAGGAGCTGGGCGGGATGCCGGAGCCGGACCGCCACTGCGCGCTGCACGCGGCCCGGGCGTTCCAGAGGGCCCTGCGCAGCTATGTGACGGGACGGAAAGGCAAGGCGGTCTGACGGCCGCCGGGAAATACAAAACGGGGCCGAAGACCGCCGCCTTCAGCCCCCCCTTGCTCATGCAATGCATCGCGCGCTCAGGCGCCCCCCTCCTCGACGGGACGCGGGGGCTGCGCCGCGCCCGCTTCCGTCCGGAACAGGGACATCGTCGAGGCCAGTTCCTCGGCGGCGGCGGCGTTTTTCTGGGTCACCTGGCTCATCTCGTTGACGGCCTTGTTGATCTGGCCGATCCCCTGGGACTGCTCCTGGGAGGCCGCGGCGATCTCGGCCATGAGGGCCACCACCTTCGAGGCGGCGGAGGTCACCTCGTCGAAATCGCTCCGGGTCGTCTGGGACAGCCGCTCGCCGTCCTGCACCTTGCCGACGATGTCGTCGATCAGCTCGGAGGTGTTCCGCGCCGACTCGGTGGCGCGCAGCGCGAGGTTGCGCACCTCGTTGGCCACGACGGCAAACCCGGCGCCGGCCTCGCCCGCCCGGGCCGCCTCCACGGCGGCGTTGAGGGCCAGGAGGTTCGTCTGGAAGGCGATCTCGTCGATGCTCTTGACGATGTTCTGGGTCTGCCGGCTCGCCTCGGCGATCTGCCGGGTCGACGCGGCCAGCTGCGCCATGGACCGGTTGGCCTTCTCCATGATCTCGTTGGCCGCGCTCATGAGCCGGTTGGCCTCGGCGGTGTTGCCGGCGTTCTGACGGGTCATCGACTCCAGCTCGTCCAGCGAGGCCGCCGTCTCTTCCAGGGTGGCGGCCTGCTCCGAGGCCGATTCGGAGAGGTTCTGGGCGATTTCCTTCGATTGTCCCACGGCCTCGCCCATCTTCACCCGCATGGTGTTGACCGACTGCGCGAGCTGTCCGAGTTCGTCCTGCGACGCCGACGCGACCTCATGGGTCAGGTCCCCCTCGGCGACATGCTGCAGGACCTCCATCGTCTCGCGGAGTCTCGTCGAGATCATCCGCGTGATGAGCAGGCTCACCGCGATGGAGAAGATCACCACGACTGCGGCCACGAGGATGAAGTTCCGCAGCATGGCGCTGAAGCCGGCCTTCGAGGCGCCGTGGTTTTCCCTGCCCAGGCGGTCCTCGAGGGCCTGAAGCTCCGAGAGGGCCTTGTAGACGGCCTGGAACTTCCCGTCGACGGGGCCCATGAAGGTCAGGGCGACGCTGTAGTCCGCCATGGCCATGTCGAGGACCTTGGCGGCCTGTTCCCGGTAGGGCTTGAAATGCCCCAGGGCCGTTTCGAGCAGCTTCTTTTCCTCGGGCGCGAGGGTGTCCCGCTTCGCAAGCCCCTCGGCGAACTGCTGCGTCTCGGCGAGGGTCTTCAGCTGTTCCTTCGCAAGGGCATCGATGATCTTCTCGTCGGCGCCGGACCCGGCGAGGCTGACGACCTTGTAGAGATTCTTGTGGACCACGTTGACGTCGTTGATGATCTTCGCACAGCTCTGGTATCCGACGAAGCGGTTGTTGTACAGGTCGTCGATCGCCGAGGACTGGCTCGAGAAACCGACGTAGGCCATGGCCACGAGAACGACCATCGAGATCAGGACGACGAGGGGCGAAACGAGGAGCTTCTTCGTCATGGACAGGTTGGCGATCAGGTGTTTCATCCCGTTGTTCCTTTCATCTGATCGGGCAGAAAAGGGCCGGCAGGGCGGCACGCCCTGCCGGCATCAGGGTTCCTACTTGTAGGTCCCGCAGCACAGGACGAGGTCCCCCACCTTCAGAACGTATGTCGTCTTGGCCTCCACCTTTTTCGTCTCGGGGTTGAGGTACTTGTAGTCGACCCAGCCGGAGCCCTTCGACTTGGCCGTCTCCACGATCTCCTTGCGGAAGAGCTTGCCGTCCGTGTCCGGGACGTCCATGAGATTCTTCCCGATGAGCTTCGGGTTCTTGGGGTGGGCCACCACCGTGGCGCTCAGGTCGTAGGCAAAGACATAGAGATCGCCCTTGTCGAACTGCCCCTTGGCCTTGCTGATCTCCTTGAGGGCCGCGTCCTTGCCGCTGGCCTTCACGAAGGCGGCGGCCTTTTCCACGAGGGCCTTGGCATCCTTCTGGGACGCCATGACGCCGGGCGCGAACACAAGCGCGAGCACGAAACACAGCGACAACACACAAACCAGGACTCTTTGCATCGATCTACCTCCATGAGGGAAATTGGCAACGCGCGTCAAAGATTCGACAGGAATGGGACCGCAAACCAGGGACAGCATAATCCATGCCACTCGGCGGAACCCGCCCGCTGCCGATTCAAACCCCGGCGGGACCGCCCTCAAATAAGCTTTTGCAGCCCCCCGGCAAATGGTGTATGGTTCGCCTGTCCGCGGCAGGCCCGGGATGCCTCCCGCGAGGAGAACGGATCAAGGAGACGACCGATGGCAGAAGACATCCGCTGGGTCAGGACGCACTGCGCGCGCATGGATCACGGGGGCTGCACGCTTCTCGTGGGGGTTCAGGACAACAAGATCGTCAAGATCAAGGGGGACCCGACGGGGTTCCTGAGCAAGGGATACACCTGCGTCAAGGGGCTCGCCTCGGCGGACAAGCTCAACCACCCGGATCGCCTGCGCCACCCCCTGAAGCGCGCGGGCAGGCGCGGCGAGGGGAAGTGGACGCGCATCTCCTGGGACGAGGCCCTGGACTCCGTCGCCCAGGGTCTGCTGAAGGTCAAGGAACAGTACGGCGCCAAGGGCGTCGCCTTCGGCGTGGGCATGCCCAAGGGGCTCGACCACTTCATCCAGATCCGCCTGGCGAACCTCTTCGGCTCGCCCAACGTCATCGCCTCCCAGGACGTCTGCCACGCCCCGCGCGAGATCACGGGCGTGCATACCTGCGGCTTCTACCCCGTGGCCGACCTGCACGACCAAAGCCGGCTCGTCGTGCTCTGGGGCAGCAACATCACCGCCACCAACGAGGAGGGCGAGATCTGCAGCATGCTCATGAAGCAGATCAAGGACGGCACGGAGATCGTCGTCATCGACCCGCGCCGGATCGACCTCGCGAAGAAGGCGAAACACTGGCTCCAGCTGCGCCCCGGCACCGACGCGGCGCTCGCCCTGGGCTTCCTCAACGTCATCATCGAGGAGGGCCTCTACGACAGGGAATTCGTCGGGAAGTGGACCCACGGGTTCGACGAGCTTGCGGCCCACGTGAAGGACTACCCCCCCGAGAAGGTCTCCGGGATCACCTGGGTGCCGGCCGATCTCATCCGGCAGGCCGCCCGGGCCTACGCCGCGGCGAAGCCCGCCGCGATCCAGTGGGGCAACCCCATCGAGCACAACACGCAGACCTTCGAGACGACGCGGGCCCTGATCTGCCTCATGGCGATCACGGGCAACCTCGACGTCCCCGGCGGCAACGTGGACCCCCGGGACCCGAAGATGCTGGGGCTGGCCCCCCTCGTCCGGGCCGACCTCATCCCCGACAAGCGCAAGGAGATGATCGCGAATTTCCACGGCGTCATCCC
>Ga0209506_1003143_pt1 | contig 13640 bp, 19 predicted proteins | sample AD_JPNHG2_MetaG_FD_184409 | JGI IMG/M metagenome (GOLD analysis project Ga0209506, IMG submission 184409) | Active sludge microbial communities of municipal wastewater-treating anaerobic digesters from Japan - AD_JPNHG2_MetaG (SPAdes) (version 2) | ecosystem: Engineered > Bioreactor > Anaerobic...
GATCAATAACTGCCATAGGGGGAAATGGAGGTGGCGGTGGAAGAAGATCAGGCGTTAATCATATTTTTGGTGCTTCTGGGTATTCAACGAACTATGGAAATGGCGGTCGTGGAGGAGACGGGGGATTATCCTATAAGCCTTTATCAGCTAATGGACAAAATAACTATGCACGCTCAGACCAGTCAATTACATTATCTCATGGGACAATGGTTATAAATTATAATAATCCATCTATGCCGGGTGGCGCCGCCGGAAATGTTGCTACCAAAACTGTTAACATTTATTTTGACCGTTATGTGGCACCCGGTGGTGGTGGTGGGGCGGGCGAAAACGGTTATTCTTATGGCGGCGCCGGTGGGAGAGGTGGCGACGGAACATTCAACACTGGAATTTCTAATGGTGGCGTTGGAAATATAGGTGCTGGCGGCGGTGGTGGTGGAGCCGCCGCTGGACACACTAAAAAGCTCAACGGCGCCAATGGTGGCGCTGGAGGTAATGGAGCCGTTTACATTTACTATTAAACTCCAACAAGGAAGATGCTTGGTCTTTAGCCCAAGCATTATGTTATTATTAAAAATACATATCAATTAAATAATCAACAGACTGTTTTTTATTTTTAAAAACTTCTTGTAGTTGACTTATTGTTAGATTGTTTGGATCAAATCCTTTATAGGGTATATAAGCTATATCATATTCATCTGGATAAAAGGAATCCATCTCTTTTATAGTTCTTAAAACATTGTTTCTTGGTTCGCCAGTTTCATCATCAATTTTATCTTCATCGTTATCGGGCATTCTAATGATTTTTTTACACTTCAGTAATTGTTCTTTTTGAAGATCTTTCAAAGCCGCTCCGAACGTGCTTACAACATTTTTTGAGTAATATGCCCAAATTTTAGCAAGCCCTTTTATACCCTCAACAACAATTACTTCTTTGTTTATATCAATATTATCAAAGTTAAATAAAAAATCATTTTCTGCTTTACGAGGATACAAAACTTTTTTGCTTGATTTACGAGTAAAATCCCTACATTCATAATTATAAATTTTATTATTAAATTTACAGGGGATTATAATTCTATTGTAGTAATATTTTGGTATAGAATCGTCAAAAACAAAAGCGGCTTTCTTAAAATACTTTATATCGAACTCTTCTATAAACTTATCTGTAAATCCAATAGACCAGCAATATTCCAAAACTTGTTTATTATCAAATATATTTAATAATTCACCATCTATTTTATAATCAATATAACGTAAAGATTTTGTTTTTACATCTTCACTAAACACTTTATACTGTCTTTTAAAAGATAAAGATTCTCCTGTTAAATCTTTAAGTAGTTCAGATAGTTTACCCTTTTTCCCACAACCAAAACATACCCAATTACCGCCTTCTTTGTATATTGAAAAAGAGGGCGTTTTTTCAGAATGATAAGGGCAACAAGCCTTAAACCTGTCACCCTTATCTTCATACTGAATGTTGCATTTTTGTAAAACTTCTTCTGTTGTCATAGTTTTGTTAGAGAAACAATTACTGAATTTTCTTTAGTTATGTTCATTTCTCTATAAGTATCATTATTATAAATTTCATCTATTAATTTATTTAAATCAAAAGTGTTTTTTACTCGTTTGTGCTGTACAATACCATTAAATGCTTTTCCGTTTTTCAAAAAACAATAAAAATATACCATTTAATCAATCCTTTTTTGCCTTACTTTTGCCATAATTGGAGTTTTTTCATACATATAATCACCAATATAATAATTGAAAATATGCTCTTTAAACCATCCATTAGTTTCTCTATTTATAGAGAGAAATGTTTGAGCCAATTTGTCAAAGTTGGGTGAATCTAAAATTGCTTTACTTGACTTATATTTCCAATCATCTTTATCAAGTGTCAATATCGATTTATTAACTGAGCTCAAAATAGACCATGCGTAAATATAAAAGGCATCACTTTTAACTGTGCTAATCTTTGTATAAAACATTGAATCTTTGTTTAGAAGTAAATTAAAAATTTCATATCCTTTTGCTTCGGATATAAATTGAAATTCTTCTTCTGCTTCAGCTAGCGTATAAATTTCTGAATCAATACAACGCTCCAAATATTGTTCGGCCATACGAATTGAACCACTACTGTTTTGGGAAATCAAAACAAGTACTTCGGGTTCAATTGGAATTTTTTGCTCAGGATCAATTATATCAAGTTGTTTAATTAAAGCTTCACCGACTTCTGACACAGACATTTCTTTAAAATTATATACTTGGCCACGAGAAAGGGTTGCCGAATCAAAAGCTGATTTATCCATTGTACAAAGAATAAAGATTGTATTTTTTCTTTTCTTTTCCAAAAGATTTAACGTTGCGCCTTTACTTGATTTTGCTAAATTTTGTGCTTCATCAATAATGATAACGTTTTTGCGCCCGCCAAACAACGGATCAGTTGCCGCAAGCTCCTCAAGTTTAAGAATGTCTGACTTATCCATTTCTGAAGATTTATAAAAATGAACGTCGCAATTAAAAGATTCATTTAAAATAGATCTACAAGAAGGACACTTCCAACACGGTTGAAAATGATCATCTTTTTCTATTGGATTAGAACAATTAACTGTTGCTCCGATTATAAGCGCTGAAGTTGTTTTACCTGTTCCGGTTGCTCCAACCATAAACATAACATCCGGATAATCAAAATCCAGTGTTTTAGCTTTTGCAATAAATGTTTTTACATTGTTTTTATGACCTATAATATCTGTAAAATAACGAGGTCTTGCATCTTTAGCGATCATTAATGATTTCCTTTTGCTCTATTTGTTTGCTCTTTTTCTACTTCAACATTTCTTTTTGCTGCAAGTTTCTTCTTTTCGTTGTCTGTGATTGCATCGATTAAAATAACACCAAGCTCATTGTCAAACCAAATTCTTTTGTCTATTTCTTCAATATAACATTCTTTAAAATCTTTTTCAATAAGCTTTGTTCCAATTGTCGCTTGAATATCTTCAATGTATGCAATCATGTCGTCAAGATAATAATACATTAATGACAGATTTTTTTCACTCTCTTCTTTGTTGTAAAAGAAACGATTCATAAACCTTTGAAATTCTCTTTTAACCCCTACATTACCATGCATTTCGCTCATTTTTATTCTCCTTTTATTCTAAACGTATCAAACTCTTTTTTAGTTCCAAAACATGTTAAAAATTTATCAACATATTTTTCTGATTCAATTTTATTCATTTTCTTGTTTTCTATATAACTAATAACGTCCCACTCTTCATAAACATTTGGATCAACATCATATAATTGTATATCAATATCAATTATTTTTTCATACAGAGAAAGATCGACAATTAAATATTTTGGTTTTCTAAGTACTGCGTATATAATAATAATTGGCAATATCATATATAAAGAACGAATAATAGCTTCAATCATTTTTAAATTCCTCTATTTTAGAATACAAATTTAGACGATAAAAGTCAAAAACGCTTAGGAGCAATCCACTTGCCCGTTTCTTCAAGACACCCATCCCCGACCAGAATTATTCCAACGGGGATCGGGCTCACTATTAACCTTAGCCGCCAAACATACTCATTTTCAAACAACCTCTTCAAGAATGTTTTGAGCTTTCAAAAGAGTTTCATTTCCATCCATATAAGAAACAAATCTTTTAGTTTCAAAAGTATCTGTTTTTCTCAACGGTTCAGAATTAGAAACATAATCTGCAACAGCATTATATATTCCCCAAGCCGTTCCACGAAAATTGCCCAAATCGTCTTTTGAATTATAAATCTTCAAAATTTCTTCTCTTGAAAACTCAATATTCTTTTTGATTCGGGGAGAAACATCTTCTTTAATAGTGAAAAGTTTTTCCAAAAACGAATCGATATCTGCACGAATAGAAACATATTCTTTTGCTTTGTTTTCAAACTTTTCAAGATAATTTTTTGAAAATTGAAGTGTTTCAGCGGCTTCACGTTGACGGCCTTCAATAGAAGACATGTGACGGGCAGTCCAAACGCGGGGTGCTTCGCGTATAGCAAGCTGGAGAGTATTATCGCAGCAAATTCTTGTATTGGTAACCCCAACCTTTACAGATGATTTTCCATCATGAGAGTTTGATACAAAAATATAAGAACAAATTAAATCATCTAAAATTTTTGCATCGGGCAATCTTGCCATCATCCAAACTCTTTTTCCACCTTCAAGAGAACCAGCAGATTCATATTTACAAACGGTGTCTTCGTTGGAAACAAGCTCATCCATAAAACGAAAAGCGTCTGAATTTTGTAAAATTTTATAACGTTCTGTTACAATGCCCAAAGACTCTTCAATATCGGAACGAACATTTGCATAAACTTTTTCTATTTTTTTACCCGATTCAAGAAAAACCGGTTTTGATTCTACTTTCCAATCAAGGCCTGCTGTTGTTAGAGCTTCATCAGAAGTTAGTGCGTGGTCAACAACAGTTCCAAGTTTATGCCAAGCAGGCGTATAGGCCACGAACAAGTTGTCCGTTTCAGTTATTAAATGACTCATTTAATGTCCTCCATATATTAATATAATACAAAATTATTATTTAGTTGTCAAATTAGAATAATAGTTTTCGTAAAAGTTTTTCATTTAATTACCCCTTTCTCTTACTATCCAACCATCTGCCGAGTTTTGATTTCAAGTTCCCATGCGATTGTCAACAGTCTGTGTGATTCTCTCATGATTCCTCCCTGCTTGTTATTGTCCGTCTAACGCCCGGATCACCTGCCGGAACGGTCAGGTGAATCCGTCTTGTTCTGCGGCGCGTATCCAGTACCTCCGCACGCAGGGCACCAGTGCTCTCCATCATTTCCATATCCTTCGCACTCAAGACATGATATTTCTTTGAGGACCTTTGTCGTTATTTCCCCGTCGAGCTCACGCCTAATTGGTGTTTTCATGATTCCTCCTTATCGCGTCCGCAGAACATTTGCTTAACCTGCACCGAAGGTGTCAGGTTGAAGCGGTTGTTAGATGCTCCTCAATTCTTTTCTTGGCGATCTCAAAATATTTATCGTCTTTTTCGATGCCTATAAAGTTTCGTTTTGTGTTGATACAGGCAATACCTGTACTTCCTGAACCCATGCAGTTGTCAAGAACAGTTTCATTTTCAAGTGTGTATGTCTTGATAAGGTATTCAAGCAGGGCTACTGGCTTCTGAGTGGGATGCAATCTGCCAATTCTTAGGTTTCCAATTCCATATTCTTGAATAGAAACTGGGTAGTATTGATCGTTTTTATATTCGTCTACACCTTTTATTCCATCACCATTATTCAATTCAGATGTTTTTATTCCAGAAGTCATTTTGCTTCTGAGCTTTCCAGTTGTTTTTTGTGGGTAATAAATACCAGAATTGAAAACGTGGATAAGCTCATGGATTTTAAGCGGTTGAACCTTTGCAAGGATTCCATTTCCGGCAAGTTTTTTATTCCATACCCAATCATATTTATACTGCTTTATATTACTCATTCTCAAATAACTTGAAAACGGTTCACTGCCAAACAGCACTATTGCCCCACGGTCTTTTATAATTCGCTTATATTGCGCCCATAACGGCTCGAACGGAATTACGACATCCCACTTACAGGAAGTTGTCCCGTAAGGCAAATCACATAAAATCATATCTATGCTTTTATCTGGAATATCTTTCATTTTCTCAAGGCAATCCCCATGAATCAGTTGCATTTTTCCACCTCCTTAGTTGGCTATCCGTACGGCACCAAGCGTTACACGGTTGGCAATCCATCTAACATAATTTATAAAGGTCTATGCGAACTTTTGCGTTAGCTGGACTCGAACCAGCGGAATAACAGATTCAAAGTCTGTTGCCTTACCAACTTGGCTATAACGCATAGATAAGCCCCCACGAGGATTTGAACCTCGACTCCCTATTTACAAGACAGGGGTGCTACCAATTATCACTATAGAGGCGCACGGAATGAGAAGGACTTGAACCTACATAGGATTTCTCCACGGATTAACAGTCCGTTGTTCAGCCGTTGAACCACTTCCCCAAAAAAGGTGTCCTATGGGAGTTGAACCCATGAAATCCTGACCCACAATCAGACGCATTAACCACTCTGCCAAGGACACATAGACGCACCTAGATTTGAACTAGAACCTACAGTTTATCAGACTGTCATGCAGAACCAACTACACCATACGTCTAAGAGATAGAGCATAGCAGAATCGAACTGCTGATTACCAGCTAGAAGCCAGTCGTGATTACCACTTCACTAATGCTCTAAGCTGGTTCCTGCAATTTCGTTCACACCAGCGGGTAAACCTCATAACGCTCTAGCAGGTTAGCTTATGACAAAATAACGGTTTGTCAATATTATCCAGCATGCTTACTTACTACTGGCATCCGTCCACACACTACGATTGTGGAACCACAACAAGTATGCATCGTTGAGAGGCAGTCATGGTACTACGATCCACTCGTCAGTGGCTTTCTTAAAATAGCGGGGGATGGACTCGAACCATCGACAATGAGTTTATGAGGCTCATGAGCTAACCAACTGCTCTACCCCGCCTAGAAACGCCCGTACCGGGAGTTGAACCCGGCTCTCTGGATCGACAGTCCAGCATCATAGCCGATAGACCATACAGGCATGAAAGACCACTCCTTTTTAGGTCTTTCGATGATTACTTGGTCTCTCAACCTTAGTGCCTTTGTAATCTAGGCGTAGACCCCTAAGTATGAATTGAACACACGATAGTAGGGTTGCAACCTACTGCCTTTCCACTTGGCTATTAGGGGAAAATAAAGGTGTTCTCGTAACCTTACATCTTCTGGAATTCAATCCATACTGATGACGCTAAACTCCCGAATTAACACTTATTGATTAGGTGCTACGCTCCACCTCAATAACTACTTATCGGCGTCAGTAGCTTTATCCCATGTTTAGCGAGGGAACCTTTTTCTATAATATCTCGAACAAATTGAAGGATTTTTCAATAAGTTCAAAGTTTGGATTAACGAACCAAAACAATCATCTATACCCAGATAATTTCGGGGGAATAGAATCATCGGAACCCTGTTTATTTTCAGAAGCATCGGATCAGGTTCTTAACCCAATACTAACGATTGCAAAGTTATATTATAGTTGTTACCACTGTGCCAGTTGCAATTCCAGCAGGATAACTATTGAACCATGAAGGATTTGAACCTTCGACAAGCTGATTAAAGGTCAGCGGCTCTACCAAACTGAGCTAATCGTTCATAATAGAAACTGCCGTTTTATGACAGTTTCTATTTATATCTGTATTATACTACAGATTAGTACTTCTTGTCAAGTACCTTTACTTAAAGATTGTAAGTATGACCGCTACAAGAGCGAATACACCTCCAACAACACCAACTACAGCAGATTCCGCTACACCGCCCACAGCAAGTAGAGTACTTCCTGCTACGATAGCGCCAACACCAACGTACTTCATAATCTTGTCCTTGTTCATTTACATCTCCTCTTATATTTCCGCACTTGCGGCGGTTTTTATTCGGACAGCCACCTGTGCAACTCTTTTGCGGAATCAAAAAAATAGAAATCCGCTATAGACACACAGACATGTCCTTGCTGAAAAACCTCGCAATGCCGATCTATAAAGTCTTTCACAGACTTGTAGCGATTTACAGTAATGTCACCGCAGGAAGAATTTGGTATTCCATCAGTGTCTTCATTACAAAGGATCGCATGGAGTACTCCTGAGTCTCCGGTGTATACAAGCGTTCCTTTTTCACCGCTAGTGGTTGTAAACCCACAGAAATTACCTATCTCTGTAGTTGTTTCAACAACCTCCGGCTTCCGTACATATAACTTCATGATCCCTTCCTTTGCCTCCGTAGGGGCGGTTTGTTAGTTTTCCAGATACTCGAGGAATGCCCTTCGCATCCGTAGACAACCCCGTTCAGTTCAACTTCAACATCGTTGAACAAAACCCGGCAGTCTTCATCGTCGTACTGGTTCATGTAAGTTACCATTTATACCCCCTTATGAGTTCATTATCTCCTCTTCAAATGTGATATACTTCGCATTCGTTCTATCAGTATAGAACGTGCGTGGTACTCCGTTTTCATCTGTATATTTCAACACAGATGATTGCAAATGCCCTTCAACACGAACATAGGCACCTTCAACAATCCTATCAAGATACTTTTCTGCAATACGATCCCAAGCGGTAATCTGATGCTTGAAGTAAACAGGCTTTCCCTGAATTGTCTTCTTCGTATCAATTACAAAATTAAGTGCCTTTTTACCGTTACCAATGTCATCCTGATAGTCTGGTTTACAAACCACCACCCCAGAAACTACAACCATATCAATGTCATCCATGATGTTCCTCCATTAAATTGCTTTATCTATAGTCATTATACTATAGTTTCGTACTTATGTCAACCCTTTTTCAATAGATTATACGTTTCTCTGATCTCAGCCAAAGAATCATCAAACTGTTGCGTAGTCTGTTGTTCTTCTCCACAAACAGAACAAATCCACCCAGACTCCATATAATCAATATCTACACCCCTATAATTAAGTGTGCGAGATTCACAATAAGATGTGTGTGGTAAAAACTTACCACATGATAAACATAGCAAATTATCTGTTTTCACTTGATACCCCAATTTTCTTAAAGATAGATTGAACCATCTCTGCGGCTTCTCGATCAGTTGCAGTTGATTCCTTATCTTTAGAAGTTTCCTTTTGCATCTTAATAAGCTCCATATATTTTGAATACACAGAGCCTTTATTTGGGAACTTATACAAAAGTATGGTTTCCCCGGTTTTGTTATTTGTCTGATAAAGTACTTCTTCAATCATCAACTGCTGTTCTTCTGTAAGTTCATCAGGAAGTTTGAATCTATCCCCATTCATATAGCTTGCTATGTTAAGAGAACGTATATTCTCAAGATCACGCATAAGACGAATAGGGAGAACAGCCATAGCTTCCTGCCATATCTCATCATACAGAATCGTCGTAGCTTCTTTAATTTTTGGTGTTTTTGCTAATCGCTTACCTTTAACAAGAGCTGTTTTATAAGGAACACCAAACGCTTCCTGATAAGCTTTAACAGCATCATTATATTTAACATTAAGATATGCAAAATATATTTCTTGAGGTGTAAGATTCAACCCCTCAAAATCATCGGGATTGTATTCAGGTATAAACTCCTGAATCTCTTCCTGAATTTGATCTTGGAGTTCTTTATCTTCTAGTGTCACGAATCGCACTCCTTTTTACCCTGTAGGGTATTTTTCTTTAATTTACCCTCTAGGGTACAATACATACGCATAATAAAATCTCTGAATAGATCAACGTCCTCATATACTGCTTTTTCTACACACTTAAATATATACTCCCCATTACAATCCATACCAACAATAAAATCCTTACCATTAGGCTGAACAACCACTACAGGGAAATACTTAGGGTCTTTAACAAACTCTGTAATATCAAAAAACATAGTATCACTCCTTATACATATCTTCCGTTACTTGTTCTACACTTCGGTAGAGCTTTTGTTTTCCGAACATACTGATTAGTAAGTTCAATTAACTCACTTACACTGTAAATATGCTTTCTTGCATATGCTTCTTCTTTTAATTCTTTTAATTTATCTTCGCCATATCGCTCAATAAACCAGTCTATATACTGAAACGGATTTGACTCATGATAATGCTTATGTACACTTCTAACCATGCAGTGAGCATTATACTCGTTCCATCTCACATTAGGATACGCAGACTTTCCAAACAAATGGGAGACATTAGTATTTCTCTGCCCACCAGTAAGAATACAAGAATACTTATCTCGCTTCATTATGTACGCATTGAATACTTTGTCAAGGTTATCCTCAAGTCCTGCTGTATCTAAACCATTAAGTTTTCCCAACAACTCTCGATTAACCGCCAATATATTCCTCCTCGTTTATATAATCTTCACATGACTCTTCCTCTGAAAGTTCATCCAAAGTTATATTTATATGTCTCTTTTTCAAATCAGCAAAACAGACATTTAGATGCATACAAGTATTGCACCTCGTTAGTACTGTTTGTATACACTCATCCTCTTCCTCTTCATCAGAATAACACTCAATTATTTTTGAATTCTCAGGATAAATCCAAGATTTATTTGTGGTATCTTTGTACCACTGTACAATTTCATTATCCGTCACTCCCAACTCCCGCACACAGGACATTGTAAACTGTCATCAAACTCTTCCCATACAGCCGTATCTGGATCAATGATCGTACCACACTTAGAACAAGTAAACATTTCTTTTTCTTCCATGTCAAGTACCTCTATTGTTTCCATTTACACCAACTTTATAGTTTCAACTTCTGCAATAAACTCTATGCCCCCAAGCACCCTAAAGATAAATCGTTTACCCCATGTGATAACATTAAGATGGTCATCACTCTCTGTAAAATCTGCATCCAATTCTTTACACAACCGTTTTAACACCATACGATCTTTTTTATCTATCTCAAATCTGCGCGACGTAGTTACGGGAACAGGGTTATCAAGCAAATACTTTTTTGATTCTGGTAGTCTTGTCACCTTGGTTGGCCAAAATATTGCATTTGAACCATACACCCGAATCAAATAGGTTGTGAAATTACGCAGAGAAACAGTATCTCTGATAAATCCGGGAATGATTCTATTAGGACTGCACTCTGGTTGTACAATCCCAATAATTTTACCCACACGTTCTATCTCACGTGTCTTTGTTTTCTGTATCCAATATACATCTTCACCAATCTTTAGTGTTTCCATATTATTAGTATATACCCCTTTATAGTTATTGTCAAGTCCTTATGATATAACATTTAATATATCACGAAAATGTGATTCATTCTGTTTTCTATTCTCTATCCTAGCGGATACTCCTATAGTTGATATACAAGTATTGGATTTCATTCCATGTGTTTTTACAAACCAATGCCACAATGGAGTATCTGTGTACACTTGTATAGACATAACTATATCCCAAAAATATTCTTTATAATCTCCACCCTCCTGTTGTGATTTATACTTAGCCATATCTATCATAGATTCTATTGCAGTACCAAATCCCGGCATACGAACCTTAGGGTCTTTCACCAAATTATAGGTTTCAATCATGTCCACAGCCCACGCAGTAATACGAGGATCAAACTTTTCTATAAGTCCTTTACCACCATGCTCCAGAAAGTAATCTGTTATGTATCCCTGATATGTACCACCATTTCCATCGGGCATATTCCAAATATACTTATAGGGCTTCCTGCTCTCATACCATTCATAAGGTACTGATTGTGCTACTCGTACTGCATGAAGTTGTTTTGACCCTGATTGTTTATTACCTTGCCGAGAATACCAAAGCAGGTATGGAGATGATACAGTTTTTGCAGTACGCATTATTACTTGCGCAAAAGGATTAGGGGCGGTAGTATTTACAGAAGCAATGATTCCATCAACAATTTCAGAAGGAGACAACCCTTCTGGAAGGGTGTATTTAGTTTTGACTAACCCACCGAACACATTATAAAACGTACCATCAGCAATAGATACAACTGCTTTAGCGAAGTCCTCAGCGTATTTATTTATATTTCCTGCATTTTTACCACGGGAACATAATTTAGAACAAGAGGTGAACTTACCAGAACGCAAACATTTATCCCACTCAACATCAAACCAATCGGGTAGATTATTTTTTTGTTCAGGGGCTTCATCTTGAGTATCAAACATTTCTAGGTCTTCATCATCTGTTGGAATATTATATTCATTAGTACTCTGGATACTATATTCTACATCAGTGCTAAAAAGATCATCAAAACATTCTGTTTTGGCGTAATAAAGTCTTTTATGTCCATTATTATCTATTCTCTCTATACGTTCAAGTAGGGGAGGATTATTATTACTAGGATTACAAAGTAACTCTAAAGCTCTACTTACAGTAGATTTACTTCTAATACCAAAATGCCACAGTCTGGAAATCACTAAATTATAACTCACCCAATAATAAAGATTACCGTTGTGTTCAATAGCAAATTCTTTAGATTTCTGCTGATGTGATAGAGTATAATAAAATCGTGCAATTTCAATCCACGCATAAGAAGTATCATCTTTATACCTATCTGCCACGGTAACATTTAGTGGGGGTTCTAATAAATATATCATCTTAGTACCACGTCGTTTCAGGGATTCTTCAAAGGGCATCCCTCCCTTATTACTCATATAATCTCCTCATTATTCAATGATAGATATAATGTATCAAACATAATTGTATTTGTCAACCCCATACCCCGTTCCATGGGGAACGACCCCGTTCCATGGGGAACGACCCCGTTCCATGGGGAACCCTATGATATTACTATTTATAATACTACTATTTATAATAATATATACTTCGTATATATATAAATAACCACCAAAAATAATTACCTCTGAAAAATATAATAGTACCTCCTGAAAGTATAGTAAGACAATACTTACGAGAGGAAACTCAAATCACGGCTCCCGGCCAATTCCTACTATTTCTATATGTATTATTTATTATAAAATTTATACTTGACAACATTTTTATTATGATATATACTCCTGCATATAGGAGATTACACATGACATCAGTGATATTGCACGGAAAGATTTACAGATCGGCACATCCAAAAAAGACAAACAAAGGACATCCAGTTGCTTTGTTTGTAGTAATAAGTGAATCTAATGGTGAGATCAATTTTTTTAATGTTCTAGCTACGGGAAATTTATACCAATCAACTATGAAACATGCGATAGAAGGTAGGATGGTTAGAATCATAGGAGAGCTACGACAAAGTAGTCCTGTGTCACATACCCGTGTAGTTGCTTTATCAATAGAATATGATGATTATAATGAAAAATATTATTGACATAATATAATTTATGTTGTATAATAAAAGTATCCTAATGAGGATGTGTATGAAAAAGGCAAGGAAAGGAGTATGTAATGTGTAAGTTTTTCAGTTTCGTAGGGGATGGGTATGGGAACTATCTGTACTCGGATTGGAATACACGGAAAGGGAACACGACAGAGAACCATGATTCACATACAAGAATCCTTACAAGGAACAAAGTTCCTCCCCGGTTACAAGACAGATGGTCAAAGTATGAATACGATCCGTTTACAAAGGAGTTCACCGTTGACCAAGGTGTAGAGGGACATGACCACGAAGCGGCAGAGAATTGGGTACGACACCTGAATTTCAAGAGCGTAGTGGAACCGCTTGTAATCAAGAAAATACGGTATCCCCTCACAGGAAAAGCAAAGAACGTAAGTGAAAAAGAGATTGCGCTCCTTGACCAATGGATAAAGGCATGGGATTCGGTCAGGGCTTTGATCTGGTCTTCGGTCGGGGATTCGGTCAGGGATTCGGTCGGGGATTCGGTCTGGGCTTTGATCTGGGATTCGGTCTGGTATTCGGTCAGGGCTTTGATCTGGGATTCGGTCTGGTATTCGGTCAGGGATTCGGTCGGGGATTCGGTCGGGGATTCGGTCTGGGCTTTGATCTGGTCTTCGGTCGGGGATTCGGTCTGGGCATATTTCAGCAGTTTTTTCAAGATTCAGTATGCGCATGATTTTTCTTCAG
>Ga0209506_1003146_pt1 | contig 13630 bp, 8 predicted proteins | sample AD_JPNHG2_MetaG_FD_184409 | JGI IMG/M metagenome (GOLD analysis project Ga0209506, IMG submission 184409) | Active sludge microbial communities of municipal wastewater-treating anaerobic digesters from Japan - AD_JPNHG2_MetaG (SPAdes) (version 2) | ecosystem: Engineered > Bioreactor > Anaerobic >...
CCCGGTTACCTGCAGGGAGCCCAGGCGGTGGACCGCGTCTTCTCGGTGGATTTCCGTGTGGTGGGCAACTGGTACGATGCGGGTAAGGGCAGCGAGCTTGCGGCCAGTATGATCCGGGAAGGGGCAAAGGTAATACTCCCTATTGCCGGCGGGGCCAACCAGGGGGTCATTCAGGCTGCCTCTGACGGCGGGGCCAAGGTGGTCTGGTTCGATGTCAATGGCTATGGGATAAAACCGGGGGTTGTAGTCGGCAGTGCTATCCTGAAACAGGACAGGGCTGCCTATGAAAAGACCAGATTGTACCTGGAGGGCAAACTGCCCTTCGGCAAGGCTGAGCTGGTCGGAGTGGCCGACGGCTATGTGGACTTTGTCGATGATGATCCGGCCTACATCGCCGCGGTCAGCGAGACTGTCCGGAAACAGCAGGCCGAACTGGTCACCCGGCTCCGGAAAGGGGCCCTTACGCTCCGGGAGGATGGGACCGAAGTCCGGAAATAAACATGGAAATTATCCTGCGGAATGTGTCCAAGTATTTTCCCTCCAATGGGGTTCAGGCCCTTTCCGGGGCCCATTTTGAGCTCCGGCCAGGGGAAATACATGCCCTCCTGGGGGAAAATGGGGCCGGGAAATCGACCCTGATGCACATTCTCGCGGGACATCTGGAAATGACCACCGGGGAGCTTCTTGTGGATGGTATTCCCCGTACCTTTACCAGTCCAGGCTCAGCCCTCCAGACCGGTATCGGCATGGTGCGGCAGCACCCGGTCCTGGTCCCAGGCTTTTCCCTCTGGGAAGATGCCCTGCTCGGGCTCCCCGGGCCGCCCCTGGCACCGCTGAATGCCCGCCTTGGTCGGCGTTGTTTTCAGGACCTTTCTGACCGCTGGGGCTTTGATCTGGATGCAAGCACAAAAACCGAGCACTTGACCATAAGCCAGCGTCAGAAGGCATCGGTACTGACACTGCTGCTTCATCAAGTCCAATGTATCATTCTGGATGAACCCACGGCGGTGCTGACCCCCATAGAAACAGAGCGGCTTTTTACATTACTGCGGAAACTCCGTTCCGACGGTCTGTCTATCGTGCTCATTTCTCATAAACTGGAAGAAACCCTGTCAGTGGCAGACCGGCTTACCATACTCCGTCAGGGGAAAAGTGTTGCAACACGGCTCACCAATGAAACAAATACCGAAGAATTAACCCAACTCATGTTCGGCGATGCCATTGGGCAATCTAATGCATCCATGTCTTTCCTTCATATTGTTCCTGCCGTCCAGGAAGAGCCCATATTGATGGTGGACCATCTTTCGGTAGCACAAAAAGAACTGGCCCATCTGCGGGACCTTTCATTTTCAGTACATAAAGGCGAGGTCTATGGGATTGCGGGTGTCCGGGACAGCGGACTTGAGACCCTGGAACTGACAATCACCGGGTTTGTAAAACCCCTAGCAGGCAGAATCTTGCTGAATGGCCGAGCTGTAGAACACCAGGGGCCTCTGGCGTTCCGCCGTGCGGGGGCCGCCTATGTCAGTGCGGATCGTCTTGGCCGTGCCATCGCATTAAAATTGCCGATTATCGATTCTCTTATAGTTCATGCCCATCGACGTTTTGTAAAAAATCGTTTCCTGTGGCCAAGATTCCTTGACCTTAAGGCGATCCGGTCCTGGGCTCGAAATATTTTTGGGTTAAGCAACATACAGGGAAGTCTAGATAGTCCTGCGGAGGCCTTTTCGGGAGGTCAGCTGCAGCGGCTCATTTTAGCCCGTGAATTTGCAGAAGCTGCCCCGCTCTTTGTTCTGGCTGAGCCGGGCTGGGGGTTGGATGCCGCGGGCAAGGTGCTGCTCCAGGAGCGGCTTGATGTATATCTTAAAAATGGCGGTACGGTTCTGCTTTTTTCTACCGATGTGGATGAACTGCTTCAGTTTTCTTCACATATTATGGTGATACGGGATGGGCGAAATGTACTTGAATTGGATGTTCCGGAAGATGAACATCTGCGCCCTATGCTGAAATCACAGATCTCCGCTGCCATGGTTGGAACTGGGGTTCCGCAGGAAACTATCCGGGAGGTTCAGGTATGAGAACCGCTGGCAGGGCCCGTTTCGCTCCCCTCTGGGGTGCGGTTTTTTCGCTGGGAAGCGGTATCCTTCTCATCTGTCTCCTGATTCTTTTTACCAGTGCTGATTCTTTGGCTACGCTGAAAGTATTCTTTTTAGGACCCTGGTCTTCTCCCTGGTTTATCGGCAACACCCTGGATATGGTGGCCCTGCTCATGGTGAGCGCCCTGGGGGTAGCCGTAGCGTTTCGCGGTGGAACCTTTAACCTGGGAGGTGAGGGGCAGATTTACCTTGGAGGACTGGGCGCCACGGTGGTGCTTCTGTCTTTTCCGACCCTGTCCGGTACTTTGTCACTCCTGCTTGCGGCCCTGGTAAGCCTGGTGATTGGGGCCCTCATGGGCGGTCTTTCGGGGGTCTTAAAACGATATGCCAGGGCCGATGAATTGATTACGAGCTTCCTGTTTTCAGCGGCTCTTACTCCGGTTGCGGATTATCTTATTGCAGGCCCCCTGCGGGACAAATCGGGCAGTCTGCTTGCAAGTCCCCGTTTTGCACCGGAGAGAACCTTAACCCATCTATTGCCGCCTTCCAGTCTTTCTACTTCCTTTCTTTGGGCTATAGGACTCGTCTTTTTGGTATATATATTGATGAACCGAACTGAAAGCGGTTACCGGTTCCGGGTTGCAGGGACTAGCCCTGAGTTTGCCCGTTATGGGGGCTTCCCTGCTCCAGCCTATTGGGTATATGCCATGGCTGGCTCCGGAGCCCTGCATGGGCTTGCAGGCTTTTTTGCTGTAGCGGGAACCTATGGCCTCTGTCATCAGGGGTTCTCCGGTGGGTTGGGCTGGAGCGGTATCGCCGTAGCCCTGATTGGCCGCAACAAGCCCCTGGCGCTTTTTCCGGCGGCGCTTATGTTTGCCTGGCTTAAAGCCGGTTCCGATGGGGCCCTGCTTGCTTCGGGTCTGCAGTTCGAAACATCGGCTTTTGTGCAGGCGATTATCCTGCTGCTCGTAACGGTTCGGAGAAAACCATGATATACACCCTCTTAACAGCTTCGGTGCCCCTTATACTTGCAGGATTAGGTGCAATGATAAGCGACTTTTCTGGTTATCTGGCGGTATTTCTTGAGGGAGCCATGATGCTGGGGGCCTTCTTCGTCTGGGTCTTTAGTATATGGAGCGGGTCCATCTTCGTTGGTTTTATTATAACGTTGCTGATTACCGGGCTTATGGGCTGGCTGCTCTCCCGTTTTATCCGCTGGACCGGAGCTAATCCCTTTGTAGCTGCTCTGGCTTTAAATATAGCTGCTTTGGGTATAACAGAGACGATTTCAGTGCTTCTGTATAACACCAAGGGTGTGCTTCGCTCACCCGGTTTTCCTGCTATAAATGGTATCTGGTTTGTGGTACTTGCTGTTGCATTAGTATTTCTTGCCTATTGGGTCATCTACCATACTCCATTAGGACTCAGGCTGCGAGCCTCAGGGAGAAGTCCCGAGGTCCTGCTCCAGCGGGGGATCGATCCGGTGCGGTACCGGGATGGGGCCTGGGCGGTGGCAGCCATGCTTGCAGCCCTGGCAGGGGGTGTTTTAACGGTTAAAATAGGCGCCTATGCTCCCGGCGGGACCAACGGGCAGGGGTGGATTGCCCTGGTTATGGTATATCTGGGATTCAGGAATGTGGGGGGCGTGGCCCTGGCGGCAGTGGTGTTTACTCTTATTGAGCGGGTCGGCATAGAAGCCCAGGCGGTACTCGCCATCCCATCAACCTTATTGCTTGGTCTTCCCTCTTTACTTGCCTTATTACTCTATATTCTCTCCCAGCTATTGAGAAAAGAGTAAGCCAGGTCGATAATTTTAAATAGCCAATGAACATCACGATGAATCTCTTTACCATACTGAGTCCCGCCCTTGTTTTTGCGACTGGCGGATTTTTTCTTGCCCTTCTATTACTCATCTTTACCTTTATTTTTGGTAAACGGATTCGAGGTTTATGGCACATAGCATTGGCAGATATCATTATTTCTGTTGCTCTAGTGGGGCTTGTTGTTACCGGCACTCAGCATGAACAATTAGGTTTCATGTTCCTGTATCCCCTGCTTATTCTAGGTGCAGCCTTTATTGGAATAGGGTATGGGCTGTTTTTTCATGAAACCTTTTCAAAGGGCCTTTGGCTTTATATCCCCGGTCTGCTGAGTTTTCTCTTAGAAATGCTTTTCGCTTCGGTTTCGATCCCCGTAACGGTTCATCGGGTTCTGCTTTCATGGATTATTGCTATTCAGTTTACCGTTAATGGTATCATTATTATACAAGCTGGACTCTGGGTTAAGAAACAGAATAAAGTTGCCCTTGCTTTGAATCAGACCATTCTCACCCATTTTATTGGGTTTATCTCTATTGGGGTGGGCGGGGTTTATGTACTCCGTGGTCTTGGTTTCCTATTCCCATTTAAGCTGTTTACCCTGTTTTCTCATTCCTATACGGGTCTGCTTTTTGCAATGACCGTCGCAGGGATTCTATTCAGTTTCGGCATTCTTATTCTCAGCGCAATAAAATTGCAGGAAGAGCTTACAAGCAGAGAGTTCAAACTTACCCGGGAACAGTATGACCTGCTGGTGCGAACGATTATCGATACGGTCCCTCAGGCTATCATTCTTAAGGATCGTCAATCAACCTTTATATTTACCAATTCCTATTTTGCAATGCTCCATAACAAGGGGCCAGAAGATCTTATTGGTCTTACCGACGCAGACCTGTATCCGCCGGAGCTTGCCCAAAAGTACCGCTCTGATGACCGGGAGGTTATGGAAAGCGGATTAAGCCGCAGTTTTATAGAAGAACATGTACAGGGTGGTGAACGTACCTGGGTAGAAACAATAAAAACCCCAGTCCGGGATGCCTCCGGGACTGTAACGGGGGTGCTCGTTATGTTTATCGACATAACTGGCCGCATTCGTGCCCAGGAAGCCCTAAAGGAAAGTGAAGAAAAATACCGTGAATTAAATGAACAGCTCGAAAAGCGGGTAGAAGAACGGTCCAGAGGGCTCAGGGAAGCAAAACGTGATCTGGACCTCTTTTTCGAAGTAACCCTGGACTATCTCTGTATCATCAATATGAATGGTTACTTCCAAAAGGTGAGCCGGTCCTGGGTAAACGATACGGGATGGCCGGAACATGAATTGGTGGGGGTTTCCATTCTGCAGTTCCTTCCAGAGGAAGATCGGGAAAAGGCAATTGAGGCTGCTAAGCTGTTGTTGTCCGGGGTTCCCCTTAAGGATTTTCATATCCGTTTTAAGCGGGCCGATGGCAGCTGGATGATCCTGGCTCTTTCGGCTGTAGGTGTCCCCGATCGAAATTTAGTAATCGCCGCGGCCCATGATATAACCCAGCAACTGGAAATAGAAGAGCGGCTCAGGCAGGCCAGGTTTGATGCGGAACAGGCAAGTAAGGCGAAGAGTCAGTTTATTGCCACCATGAGCCATGAACTCAGGACTCCCCTTAATGCGGTATTGGGTTATAGCTCTCTATTACAGCCCTTTATCCAGGATGAAAGGGGCCTTCGTTATTTAAAATCTATCGGAACCGCAGGCCGATCTCTTTTGGCTATAATTAATGATATCCTGGACCTGACCAAGGCTGAATCGGGTCGAATTGAACTAGTTCCTATGCCTTTTGAAATCAGGCTTTTGGCGGGGGAACTGCTTGATATTTTCCGCTTTAATGCGGAAGAAAAGGGCCTACTGGTACAGATCCACATTACCGAGTCAGTACCCAAAACCATCATGCTGGACCAGAATCGGCTTAGACAGATCCTGGTAAACCTGATGGGGAATGCCATAAAATTTACCGATGCAGGTTCGGTGACCCTCTTTATCGATGCAAAACCTGAAGTGTCTCAGAGCAATAATGCTGGAAGCCCCAATCGGGTTCACCTGAGTATTGAAGTAACCGATACGGGAATCGGTATTTCAGAAGAGTTCCGGGCCCATCTGTTTGATCCCTTTAGTCAGCAGGATTTTAAAATTGCACGAAAGTATGGTGGGACTGGGCTGGGACTTGCAATCTCTAAACGGCTTCTGGATTTAATGGGAGGTACCATCCGGTGTGAATCCCCGGAGCAGGGAGGAACCCGGTTCAGGATTGATATACCCCAGGTGCCTGCATCGGGCAGTGATGTACAGTATTATATAACCTTTGGCCAGGGCTTCGAAGAAAAGGTTGAAAGTCTGCAGGGGTTGGTCCCTGTAATCCAGCATGAAGATGCATCGCTTACACTCTTAATAGTCGGGGTTTCTGTTGAACGGCGTACATGGTTACGGGAACTTTTACAGGAAAAACACATTAATGTATATGAAGCATCGCTGGAGACAGCCCAGACCTACCCGATTCAGCAGGTGAACGGCATTGTCTTCGATTTTCCTGCCCTCAAGCAACAGGTAGAAGCCTGTCGGGAGCTCATTAAAAAATGGGTACAAATATATAAAACTCCCCTGCTTTTGATAATCCATGCTAAGGGCAGCCGGACAGATCGTGAAAACCTGCTCAGTATTTTAAGCATCGGTGGCTTGGATTACCTGCAGGAACCCATAGATCCGGAAGAATTGTGGCTTCGTTTAATGAATCAGATTGAACTTAAGAGCAGCAGAACGAGAATCGCAGCGGTTAACCGGGCCCTCACCGAAACAACAAGCCGCTTGCAGCAGCTGTCGGTTCAGGTGGATAAACTCGTTTCAGTTGATGAACTGACGGGGCTTGCAAACCGAAAAACCCTATGGCGCTGGCTGGTTCAGGAGCTTGGTAAGTGTAAAACCCAGAACTTGAGCCTTGCGGTTATGCTTGGAGACATCGATCATCTTAAGCGGATTAATGATATGTATGGGCAGCTTCTCGGAGACCAGGCGGTTATTGAATGTGCCCATCGATTCTCCCGCGCCTTGGACCAGAATGTCCTTCTTGGCCGGTGGTCTGGGGAAGAATTCCTGGCCATCCTTCCTGGAGATCCAGAAAAGAGTCCCGAGGATCATCTGGCATTCGCAGTAGAACAAGCAGAAGGTATTCGCAACCAGATTGTGGGCGAACCCCTTATTATCGGCCGCGAGCGGATTCAGCTATCCATTTCCATCGGAATTTGCGTAGTGGTTTGCGATGGTCCGGAACCTGATGAGGCTCTTGCTTCGGCCATGCTCAGGACCCTGGAAGATGCCCTGTACCGTGCAAAAACCAGGGGACGCAACCATGTGGAGGCACTCAAATTTATTCATCAGAACGAGCCGCCAGTTCCTCCCACCGAAGGGTCTTCTCATCAATAAGTCGGAGAACTTCCTCGTAACGGCGGCGGGCTTCCGCAGCGGCTCTGCCATCCTTTGCAAGGGTCCCATCGGTGCTGGAAAAGGCAGCCTCCAGCTCTGACTTCTCTATTTCCAGGGCCTCTATTTCTGGTAACAGCTGCTCCAGTTCCCGTTTTTCCTTAAACGTGAGCCTCTGTTTCTGCTGTCTTGGACTTTCTGTTCTCGAAATCTCCTGTTTTTGCATCTGGTTGGATTCCGGTTTTGCTGCTTCCTGCTGTTCCCGCTGCTGGTCTCTCTGTAGTTCCCTCCAATCGCTGTAACTTCCCACATAGGAGGTGATGTTCCCCTTCCCGTCAAATATCCAGAGACTGTCGGTCATACCCTCCAGAAAGGCCCGGTCATGTGAAACGACGATGACGCTGCCCTTAAAATGGCGTAAAAAGTCTTCCAGGAGGGCTATGGTTCCGATATCAATATCGTTGGTGGGTTCGTCAAAGAGGAGTACATTGGGACTGGCAATTAAAAGCCGTACAAGCTGCAGCCGCCGCCGTTCGCCCCCGGAAAGTTTCTCTATTTTTTGTGACTGCATCGGGCGTGGGTATCCAAAACGCTCAAGAAACTGTTCAGCGGTTAGTTCGGTACCATCATCAAAAGAAATACGTTCAGCGGCACTTTGCACATACTCCAGAATGCTTGCCCCACTATTTATGGAAGACCCGGTCTGGTCAAAATACCCTATTGCAACCGTTTCGCCCCGAACTACTGTGCCTGTATCGGGTTCAATAAGACCTGCAATCAGATTGAGCAGGGTCGATTTACCGCTCCCATTGGGGCCAATAATACCAATCCGCTCTCCCGCAGAAAGGGTATACGAAAATTCCTTGAAAACGGAGCGGCCTTCATAGGCCTTACTTACCCTTTGCAGTTCCAAGACCTTCCCGCCCAGGCGGCGCTGACCGGTTCTAAAGGCATCGGTCTTTGTCTGCGGGGCTTCAGGCCGGCCCTGCACCAGGTCCCGGATCCGTTCTTTTCGTTTTTTATCCTTCCCGCCCCGGGCTTTTGGACCCCGTTTGAGCCACTCAAGCTCTACCCTCAGTATAGCCTCCCGTCTTCGTTCCCGGGCTGAATCTATCTGGGCCCGTTCCTCTAGCCGTTCCAGATATTCACTGTAGTCTCCTGGATATTTGCTGACCCCCTGCCGGTCGATGTCGATGATGACATTGCAGACCGCATCGAGGAACCAGCGGTCGTGGGTAACCAGAACAAAGGCCTTGCCGGACTGAACCAGCTTTTTCTCGAGCCATTCGATGGTATCGATGTCCAGGTGGTTTGTTGGCTCATCCAGTAGGAGCAGGTCCGCATTGCTGGCAAGACAGCGAACCAGGGCGACCTTTTTAATCATTCCGCCGGAGAGGGTTTCCATCGGAAGGCTTATATCAGGAATATCCAGCTCTGAAAGAAGCGAAGTGAATCGATGTTCAACCGTATAGCCGCCCCGTTCTTCCATTTCGTGGCTTAAGACACTTATGGTATCGCTCGGAATTGCAGGATCCTGTAAAGCCCGTTCATAGCGGTCGACCAGCTGAACCAGGGGATCCGTGGAACGGAATAGAAAGTCCCGAATCCGATCTCCGGTTTCCCATCGGGGGACCTGGTCCAGGATACTAACCTGAAGGCCCTTTTTTCGGATAATGGTTCCCTGATCCGTCTCCAGGGTTCCAGAAAGTATTTTAAGCAGGGTCGATTTGCCTGCCCCATTGGGACCCACAAAGCCGATATGTTCTTCCGGTTCTATGCTGAAGGATACATTGGAAAAAAGGGGTGTTTCTCCCAGGGTTTTGCTGACCGAATCCAGTGAAATGAGTGCCATAAGGAAGTTATAGCAGAAATTGATGAACTGGACACGGGGGTAGGGGGGGCTGTGTTTGCGTTTAAGTAGTTCTGGAAAAGTATCCCTATTCGATGTATAGTAACAGCATGAATATTGATGACCCTGCTGTAGAACTGAATCTGAAGGAACTTTCCCGCACCCTGGCTGCCGCAACAGATCCGCAGCTTATAGAAGATTTTTTACGCAGCCTGCTTACCCCTTCGGAAACCGCGGATATTGCGGCCCGCTGGGCTTTAGTAAAGGCCCTGGATAATAAGGTCCCCCAGCGGGAAATTGCAAAGGAATTGGGCCTCTCCCTCTGCAAAATAACCAGGGGCTCCCGGGAGCTTAAGAAACCCGATTCCCCCTTCCGGAAGATGCTGCATATCACGGACCAGTTAAAATCCTAGGTAATGCTTCTGCCTAAAGGGTCCCGACCTGGAAGGATTTTCTAAAAAGAATCCGTCTTCCCCGTTCCAGCCATACAATGATGATAGCCAATATGAAACGGGGAACCACCGCCCAGAAGAGGGGGACGCCGATGGCCATGAAAAGCAGGGTGTCCTCCAGGAGCGAGTGGCTGATACCCACATGATGATTAAAAAGATCCCCCTCGGATAGGCTCAGCTTCCCCGTCTCCACCCGTTCAATCATGATGGCAGATCCATAGGCTAAACCAACAATATTGGCTACGATCCAGAGGAAGCCAGTGGAAGGAGGAAGTCCCAAAAGCCGCATAAAAGGGCTGGTGATCTTTCCCAGGAGTTCCAGAAGGCCAAATTCTTCCATTACTTTCTGAACTGCCATAAGCAAACTCACCAGGATGACTATTTTGATAATCAATGTACCCATCTGCAAGGCCCATGTTTCCAGAATAAGGGGTATGTCTTGCAGGTGCAGGGGCGGTGGTGGAGTAAAAGAAGCTGCCACTCCCGGGATTTTGCTTGCACCGAAGCCGGCGGGAAGGATATAATTAAGCAGGAAGGCCGCAACAAGGGCGGTAAAAATCCTGAGAAATACCATTTTTGTAGCCGATGACCCTGTTTTCCGCATCACCGTGCTTTCTATGATAAGATTGTGGGCGATAAGGCACATGACGGCAAGAATCGTGATTTCCCGCAGGGATAGCTGCAGGGTGCCGATGACCGCAATGGCGGAATAAATATTAAGAAGCAGTGCGCTGAGGAATACCAGGGAACTTTCTCCGGGCAGACCCAGGATGTGCATGAGCGGATCGAGGATCCGGGATGCAATAAATAGTAAACCGGTTTTATCTAGTGCCAGGACCGCCAGTGAAACGGGGATCATGACGGATAGTAAAAAACGGATTGTTTGCAGAGAGGGTTTCCAGGCCTTGCCCAGGGCTGAAAAAAAACGATGGATGACTGATTTTTGATCCATGGGATGTATTAAGCGCCGAATAACGGTGCATTGTCAAGGCAATAATGCCGTATAGGGGGTTGAAGCACGAACATGAAAGAAATGAGTCTAATTTCACAGGGAATCCTTGGATATGGCTTTGTAAATCCCGAATATATCCCTGAGGGAGCCGACGAATACTGGCAGAGAAACCAGCAAATTGGTGAACGGGCTAAACAATGGCGTAAACTGCGCTCCGATGAGATTGCTGTTTTAGTAAAAAACAACAATTTTTGCTCCAATTGGGACAATTTCTTCGTGAGCGACCCCTTTAATCCCCACCTTATTCGAAATTCTCAATTTTATGGTCTCGTTCGCCTCGGTGCAGTCCGGGATAACCTGCTCCAGTACCATGACTATAAAATACCGGCAGGTATTAGAGACAGCACCATCATATCCTGTGATATCGGCGACGACTGCGCCATTCAAAACTGTCCCTATATTTCACACTACATCATCGGAGACCAGGTTATTATCAGCCGGGTAGATGAAATTCAGGTCTCTAACCATGCTAAATTCGGCAACGGTATCCTTACCCCTGGTGAAAGCGAGGATGTACGGGTCTGGATTGATGTGATGAATGAGGCGGGCGGACGCTCCATTCTGCCCTTTGTTGACATGATTCCCGCCGATGCTTACCTGTGGGCTGCCTACCGGGATGATGCCGCCCTGGTAGCTCAGCTTAAGGAAATAACCCAGCGGCAATACGGAGCCGGCCGGGGGCGCTATGGCACCATTGGTTCCTGGTCTGTCATTAAGGGCTGCGGCATCATAAAGGATGTGGCTATTGGGGACTGTGCCTATATAAAGGGAGCCAATAAACTTAAAAATCTGACGATTCTTTCCAGTGAGGATGAGCCAACCCAGATCGGCGAAGGGGTGGAACTGGTCAATGGCATCATCGGCTATGGGTGCCATGTTTTCTATGGCTGCAAGGCGGTTCGCTTTGTTATGGGCCGCAACAGCAACCTCAAATACGGCGCCCGGCTCATCCACTCCGTTCTGGGTGATAATTCCACCGTCTCCTGCTGTGAGATGCTGAATAATCTTATTTTCCCCGCCCATGAACAGCACCATAATAATTCGTTCCTTATCGCCAGTCTTGTGCAGGGCCAATCCAACATTGCCGCGGGGGCGACCATCGGGTCCAACCATAACAGCCGGGCCAACGATGGCGAAATCCGGGCAAACCGGGGATTCTGGCCGGGTCTGTCGGTAACACTTAAGCATCCAAGCCGGTTTGCATCCTATGCCCTCATCGCAAAGGGAGATTACCCCTACGAGCTCGACATACCCCTTCCTTTTGCCTTAGTAAACCATGATGTAGCCCGGGACCGGCTTGAGATCATGCCTGCCTACTTCTGGATGTACAATATGTATGCCCTGGAACGAAATGCCTGGAAGGCCGCTAGCCGGGATAAACGGGTGGTGAAAATTCAGAGAATTGAAACGGACTATCTTGCCCCGGATACGGCGGAGGAGATTCTTCATGCCATGGAACTACTGGAACTCTGGACCGGCCGGGCAGCCCTCTTTGCGGGGGGCGAAAACCCCGAGGCATACACCGAATCGGCCCTGCGGAACCTGGGAAGGAACCTGCTTTCCGCTGCGGAAAACCGCATGGGTGGTCTCGAAGTGTATGCCGAGGGTCTTGAGCGGCATAAGCGACCTGCTCTTATTGTAAAACCCCGCAAAGCCTGGCGGGCCTATAACCGGATGTTGCGCTACTATGCCCTGAAAGGCCTCCTTGCCTATGCGGAAGCCCGCCCCGATGAGGCAGTCCCTGAACTTTTTGTCGCACTGGATGGGGAGTACAGTGCCCGGGGTAAAAAACGGGAAACGGGCTGGGTGAACCTGGGCGGTCAGATTGTCCCCGAGCCCAAAGTTGATGAGCTGCGGCGGGATATAGGCGAAGGAAAGCTCGACTCCTGGGATGCAATTCATGCCCGTTATGACGCCATGGCTGCAGAATATCTGCACGATAGGGCTATCCATGCCTGGGCTCTGCTCCTGGAACTTCCTCCAATGGATGGGGCTGCACCCTTTACCGCTGATGGGCTACTGCATGGCCGGGATCTAAAAACTTTGATAGCAGAGGGCCGGGAAATCAGAGGCTGGATTTCGAATGAGGTGTATAAAAGCCGGGCCAAGGATTGGCGGGATCCCTTCCGTAAAATCACCTTCCGCAATGATGCTGAAATGGAAGCTGTTCTGGGGCGGGTAGAGGACAACCCCTTCATCAATATGGCTCAAAGAGAAACTGAGACCTTTGAAAAACGGCTGGATAGGCTGGAGCAGCGTTTCAAGGTGTGAGGTCCTACGTGTAAGGTTCTACGTGTGAGGTACAGCAGCCAACCCCGCTTGATTTGTGGTCGCGGCTGCAGCAATGGCTCTACGATGAAAGCCCTAGTCCTGACTCAGGATGGCCTCCGCTACCCGGATGCCATCCATGGCGGCGGACATGATGCCCCCCGCATAGCCCGCCCCCTCACCTGCGGGGTACAGGCCCCGAATTGCCGATTGGCATGACTCATCCCGCAGTATCCGCAGAGGGCTCGAGGTCCTAGTCTCTACCCCGGTAAGGAGGGCGTCGGGCCGGTCAAAACCTGCGATGGACTTGCCAAAACGGCTTATGCCTTCCACAAGCCCCCGGCTTACAAAGTCTGGCAAACACTGGCGCAGGTTTGCCATGCTCCAGGCTCTGGTTGCGGTGGGGTGTATTGCCCCGAGCTTTGTACTTGGTCGGTCCTCAAGAAAATCCTGCCAGAGCTGAACCGGCAGAGCATAGGTGGCTCCGGCAATACGGTACGCCGCCGCTTCCCAGTGCCGCTGAAATTCCACCCCGCCGAGTATCCCCGGATACCCGAAATCTTCTGGTCCCACGGCAACTACCATGGCCGCATTGGCATTTATTCCATCCCGGGCAAAATAACTCATCCCGTTACAGACCACGCCGCCCCGCTCGGAGCTTGCGTTTACGACGGTGCCTCCGGGGCACATA
>Ga0209506_1003161_pt1 | contig 13597 bp, 10 predicted proteins | sample AD_JPNHG2_MetaG_FD_184409 | JGI IMG/M metagenome (GOLD analysis project Ga0209506, IMG submission 184409) | Active sludge microbial communities of municipal wastewater-treating anaerobic digesters from Japan - AD_JPNHG2_MetaG (SPAdes) (version 2) | ecosystem: Engineered > Bioreactor > Anaerobic...
AATCGATCCTTGGCGTATCATCATTTTCACCCCGTTGGTGACTTCTATGTTGAGTTTTCACTTCATTTATCCCAAATGAAGCCAACAAGATCCCGCCAACGGGATTTTTCTTAGCCGGGGATCGGGGAGTTCGTTGAGGTGTTCGGACTACGCGCCCCGGATGGAAAATTCCTGTTCAAGCCAGCCTTCGCCGTCCTTGACGCGGATTTTGAGAGTGTGATCGCCGGAAGGTATCACTTTGTCCGAGGCGTCATCTTCGGTTCCGAGCAGATACGGCGGCCCCGGCATGCGATTCACGAGTTGGCCGTCGAGCCATGTCTCCATTTCGCCCAATGCTGTTCCGTCAACCCATACCCGCAGGCGCTCCCATCCGTGATAACCGGGAAGTTCCGAAGGGGGGGTGATTGAGATACGTTTGCTGCGCAACGGACGCAGGCGGGCGTCCTCGTCCCACCATCGCCGGATCGCGCTTGAACTCGACAACAGACGCATCGTCCGCTGGTGCATGGGTGCGCCCATGACGCGCGCGTCCGCCTGATAAATGTACAATCCCGGCGCGCCCGCTTCATATAACCGCATCACGCGCCAGAGAAACGGCCCCGGCATCGGAAGGCCCCATCCCAGACCGTCCATGCACGGCAACACTTGGCAAGGGGTTCCCTCGACGGCGGCGAGATAAGGCGCCGCGTCAATATCGAGTTGCTTGCCTTGGATATTGCTTGGGCACAGGTAATCCACCCATGGTGCGGAACCATCCGGTGGACGCGCCCACGTGCGGTAGTCGAACAATTCGCTCCGCCGAACGCCGGTCCCGGGAAAGCGCGCCAAGACCGGAACATGCACGCCGCGAGCCTGCCCGAATTCCTCCGTGATCGCGTGGAGCGCCTGCAGAAACGTGTTGCACGTTTCGACGGCGTCAATGGTTTCCGGATACCGGCAGAAGTCTATCGAAACGCCCATGGCGCCGAGTTCGAGCGACTCGCGATAGAGCGACAAGGCATACTCGCGCACTTCCGGCGCCTCGAAACGCAAGGCCGATCCACGTATCCATTCCGGATGGTTTTTCGAGAAATCCCCCTGCAGCGGCGATCCGGGATAGCAATTGCTGGCGCCGAAGTTGGCGTGCCATTGCAGGCCGAGATCGCGCGCATAACGCACCTCCGTCGAAACCGTCGTCGTGAACTGCTGCATCCGGCCGACATTGTCCGTCTTCGGTTGTGACACTTCGCCGATGGGGTCGCCGATGGTCGAGTAGATCAGGCGATCCGTCAGGTCGGTTTCATAGACGGATTTCATGCCGAAACGCCCAAGTTGCGTATCCACAAGGGGTATGCCTGCCTGTTTGTAGGCCAGGAGCGGCTCGCGGTGCTGAAGGTTCTCGTGAATATCCTCGACGAACGCCCATGAGTACGGCTCCCAGTATCCGGCGATTCGCTTGTCCGCGACGCCGACATACGGTTCATCCATCTTTGCGGCGAGTTCGCCGGACAACGGCACGAACTTGATGTAATCCATGGCGCCGGGCGTGTAGCCCGTATAGTGATGCGGCTGCCGCATGACAACCCCCTGATGTTCCATGCGTGTCCATCGCCACAGAATTTCCTCGGCGGGAAACCGCGAGGCAAGCGAGTCGTAGCGTTCGTCTCCCGTCAGGCGCACCTTCATGCCGCACGACGCCGGCGTGCACACGAAGATCGCGTAATGCCCTTTCAATCCCGGCATGAACGACAGTTGCGGCAACGGCATGCCGGATGGCGAGGCGCCGTACAGCGCCCGGCCGCCGGAAATGGCGCTGTCCGGTTTATCCGGCGCGCCATAGACCCACTTGCCTTCGGGACGCGATCCATCGGCGACCACGAAATCTTTCTGCAGGACACCCATCCAGTCTTCCATGTAGACCACATCCGAATTGTCCGCAAGAATCCGCGAGCGAAGCAGTTCCTTCGGATTTGTTCCCTCCAATACAATCCGCAGGTCAATGTCTACTTTGCCGTCAATCTGTGCGTCCGGATAGGGGTTGAACACGAGGGTCCGGCGAAGCCCCGCCGCGCGCCGTTCGACTATCCGGCCCTGAATCCATTCCTTCCATTCTTCGCCCGAGACCAGTTCAAGCCCTGTTTCGGACAGAAGCGGCATCACTTTAGCCGGCCGCCAATCGCCGGCATCCGGCGGGGACCATGTGCAAACAAGGGAGGCCGCGTCCGGCGCATCCGCGGGAACCGCATACACGATGTGAATAAAGCGGGTCACGGGATCCACGGAAACGTCCGCCTCCTGGGCAAGGGCGGATCCAAACATAAGAACGACAAAAAAGATCGCCTTCAAATTTTGGAAACACATGACCGATTTCCTCCTTGAAATGCCGGGCCATTTGATGGACACCGGCGTCCAGCGTTTTACGCCGTAACCGTTTCATTTCATCTGTTCCCGGTAAATTTGCAAAGTCATTTCGGCGGTTCGATTCCATGTGAATCCTTGTGCGCGGGCCTGTCCAGACAGGATCAGGCGGTTTCTGAGCGATTCGTCGGTGGCGGCATCGAACAGGGCGGCCGACAAGGCTTCAACATCGTCCGGATCAACCAATAGACCCGCATCCGCCACAACTTCGGGAAGACTCGAACGGTTCGACACGACAACGGGCGTTCCGCAGGCCATGGCTTCGAGCGGCGGCAACCCGAATCCCTCGAACAGGCTTGGCCATGCCAACACGCGCGCAGCCGAATACAACGCGGGTAAATCGTCGTTCGCGATAAAGCCGGGAAAATGGATGCGCCGCGGATGAAGCGATGCGGCGGCCGCCGCGCGGATCGGCCCGGTTTTCCAGCCGTCCCGTCCGGCCAAGACAAGGTCGTATGGGCACGCATCCGCAATGCGATCCCACGCGGCAATCAGGCGGACCAGATTCTTGCGCGGCTCCATCGTGCCGGCATAAAGAATGAACTGATCCGGCAGGCGATACCATGTCCGCGCCGTAGCCTGCTGTTCAGACGAAACGGGGCGAAACTCATCGCCCACCCCCAAGGGCACGATCGCCATATTTTCTTCGCCCAAGCCCAGAAAGGCGCGGCAATCGTCGGCGGTCGCTTGTGAATCCACGATGATCGCGTTGGCGTGGCGGGCGCTCCATCGTGTGGCGAACCGGTAATAGGCGGCCCGGTTGCGGCGGAACCATTCGGGATGGTGGAAATACGTCAGGTCGTGGATGGTCAATACGGTCCTGCCCGGCGGAAAAAGCGGGCCTATATTGGCGGGATAGTGGACCAAATCCGCGCCAAACCTCCGCGCATGCGAATGCACAAGGATTTGATCGACATATACGCGCGCCAGCGGATTGCCTGCCTCGACCTGTTCGAAAAAGTCGGGCAGGCTGGCCGGCGGCAACGGCACATGCCGGGGCCACAGCACGCGCAGTTCGACGTCCTTAGCGCGGCCCGGCAGTCTGCGCGCCAGTTCGGCCACGTAACGCCCCGTGCCGCTGCGGTTGCCTGCCTGCAATGCGTTCAACAAAACTCGCATGCCGTTACCCCAAGGCAATCCGGCCTCGATCATTCCATCAAATGGATGGATTGCCCTATTTTTTTGAAAATTCCAGTTCGATGCGGGTTGGACGGCCCGGTTCGACGGGGAGGGCCAGCCGGGAACCGCTGTTTTTCTTTGCGATGGGAGTTTCTCCGACTTTGCCGGACTTGAGTGTGTATCCTTCCGGGATTTCGACATAGGCGGTGGCTTTGACCTTGTTTTTCCCTTCAAACAGAGCGGTCAAAATGTTTTTGTCGTCTTTCCATGCCACCTGCTTGAGATCGTCGAAAAGCAGGCACGGTCCGGTGGAGGCGCCCAGTAGTGCGGGAAATGCCGGTTTGGACGACACGCCATACACCGCAAGATCGTTTCCATTCGAGATGGCAATGTCGGGGGCTTCGTCTTTTCCGTCCGCGGCGTGCCAGACAATCTTTCCGTCTGTTTTTTCGAGAAGAAGATCGGCCAGTTTCCATGGCGGAGCGCCGGGAAAGGCGATGACGGAATGGGTTTCGACGCCTTCTTGTGCGCGGGCGATTGCAGTCATCCAGAGTTTGGGACCGGTGTGCGATGCGTCAACGGGGCGGGCGTACGTACGTCCCGTTTCGACGGCCTGCGACAATGCTTTCAGGATGCCCTTCGATGGTTTGCCGGTGCATTCGATGGGGGAGGAAAAAAGGACCAAGGCCGCGGCCAGCGCGTCTTCGACGGACGTGCCGTCGGTGGACACCAGGCGAACCGCGCCCGGCGATACGCCAAACTCGGTCATGCGTCCCGTGGCGGCGGCGGCTTCGAGCCACGCATCGAGGGTTGCGGGGAGGGCGCAGGCGGAAGAGGCCGCGACGGGACGCCCTTCGGCCGCCTCCTGCATGACCTGCATGGCCAACACGGCGGCCTGGGCGCGTGTCAGGTTGAATTTTTTCAGTGCTTCGTCGGGGATATTCGACGGTGGTACGACAAAAAAACGATACCCCCACGCCACGGTCTTTTTCAGACGGCCGACGGCATATTTCCGTCCATCCGGATTCGATAGATTAATCCAGCGGGCGCCGTCGGAAGCCGTGAAGGTCCAATCGTCGCTACCACCGAGCGTCATAAGCGGATCGATCGTGAGTCCCGGCTGCATGCCCAAGCCGGACAATTCCTTGGCCGTTTTGGACATGTCCTTGGGGTAGGCGGGCGTGCAGCCTTCCATGGAGCCGGGACGACCTTCCCAGTGTTCGGGAACGAGCGCATGTTTCACGCCGGATCCTTCCCATGCCTTGACTGTTTCGATCAATTTGGATTCCGGATCGCCCTTGTCCGTGGAAATCCAAGCGCGGGGAAGTTCCTTGTGCATTTCCGCGTGAGGCAGGCGGCTGGCCACCCAAGCATAATTCTGGTCAATCTCGGCCGGACTTGTCGTACGATAGGTCAGCCAGACGGGATCGCTGGACAGTTTCTGGCCGGGTTCGATGCGGATGGACGGGGAATAGACGCAGACCACTTCGCCTTGCCAAGAGTCCGCGCCCCGGGAAACTTCGGCGCTCGATTCGGCAATGCCGCCGGGCGCCACGCCGAAAGAGAGGCAGAATTTGTGGGCCGGATCTTCAAATACGTTCAGAATGGAGGGCGCGGATTTATCGAAGACGGCATGTCCCCCGGAGATTCGGGTGCGCCGTGCGGCGATTTTCGTCTCCGCGCTCAATTTGCCGATACCGGACGGTCCCAGGACGGCAGGGGCAAGGCTTTTGATTTCGACCGGTTTGTCGCCGGTGTTGCCGATGGCCAGACGCACCAGAATAAAGGGGCGGTCCTTGTATATGGACATGCTGTGGCGCACGACAAGGCCGTCTTTCACCGGAAACTGGCTGGTAAAGACCGTGCCATGGCCCAAATCGTCGGAAAAGGTTTCGCGCAGACTTTCGGCCTTGCCCAACGTCTGCGCGTTCCATGTGGACCCGTCGGCGAAAGCGATGCGGAATCCCGCGTTTTCGATGACGTGGCCCGCGCCCGGCATGTCCAGGGTCCACTCCGCGTTTTCGACCGCGTAATAGATTTGCCCATTGTCCGAACCAAACCGGTAATGATCACGCAAGGCCCACAACTTCGCGTCTTCTTCGGTCATTCCGTTTGCATCGAGTTTGGGCTTTGCCTTGGCCGGAGTAGTCTTCTTGGCCGCCGGTTTTGACGCGGGGGATTTTGCGGGCGCTGCTCCTGCGCCAAAGGCCAACAAAACGGCCAGGATCATTGATCCTGCCATGCGAATACCTATTTTCACGCCTGTTTCCTCCAAGTGTTATGGCTTGGGATTCCGGCAACGGCCATCCGTTCCCGGCAAAACGCGGATTATACCTGAATGCGGCGTGACGGTTACAGCAGTGTTTCAGCCTTCAAGGTGACGGTTTGGACTTCCTTGCCGTGAGAAATGACGATTTCCGCCTCCTTGCCTTCCTCCGAAGGCAGCGCGGCGAATGCCTCGGCATGGGAAGCCCCTTCCATGTCCTTGCCGTTGACGGAGATAAGCGTGGATCCCGGTGGGATGCCTGCACGGTCGGCGGGCGAATTCAGTGCAATCCAGAGCGTCCAAAGGCCGTTGTGGAACGATGCAAGGCCCAGTCCGCAGCCGATGATGGGCCCATCGGACGGGGGGGAAGGGGAATGCGGCTCAAGACGGAGCCATCCTTGATCGAAGTGGATTGTGGCGTGGACATGTCTCAAGAAACCGGCGCCGATTCGGATGGGATGTTGGCCGGGTTCGATGGCGCATAGGGGATGGCGGATTTCCGCAGTGCCCACACGCACGCTTTTCAGACGGATTTGGACACGTCCAACGGAATCGTCAACTTCACCCGGTGCGGATCGCACCGCCAGTTTAGGTATATTTCCAAGTACGATGCCCAGTTCGGCCAAAAGTGATTCCGGGATGGCGATTGTCCCGCCGAATGTGGTGTCGAGCACGGCGGATCGCACCGTCGTTCCTTCCAGGAGCACGGGAACGGAGATTCTGTCATCCACGCGGGTTATTTTGACAATTCGCGGGTCATGATCATCCTTCAGGACCGCGGCGTCGGCCTTACGGATTCTAAAAGCGCCGCGGCCTAGATCCAGGTCAATTTCCGGGCCGAACACCCGTGGATTGACGATACCGGCCACGGTCGCTCCCAACAGGCCGCATAACGGGGCGAGATCCATGACGACGCATTCGCTGGCAACGGCCGGGCGTTCTCCGCAGCGAAAAGAATCGAGAAGAACTTTGCGTGTATTGGTGGATGCGCCGGAAGTTGTATCGAGGCCAAGGTAATCGGCGACTTCACGCGCGATCACCGTTTGTGGAATGGAAAGATCCAAGAGCATGTAATAAGGCTCTACCTTGTTCAAGGCAACGGGGACCAGCGGACGGTTGCGAATACAAAGAAGTTCCGTGTTTTTTTCGTCTGCGGCAAGGGCTTCAGCGGCAAGCAAGAAGATGAAAGCACAGAGCGCCGCGTGGCGTGGGCGCCGAAAATGCGGAAGGAGGAAGGATGAAAGGGTCATGATCGGAACGATACCGCGGGTGTCACCCTTCTTCGTTTTCCTTTGAGAGCCGCGCCAGCATGTCCCGAATATTGATCGCGCCTTTTACCGCGACATACACGGTAACCGTCGAGTACCAGAGCAGCGCGGCGCCGGTCAAGCCGGCCCAGAACCAGTGAATCATATCCACTCCATGCGTCCCATGCGTCTTATTGTGCCCGAGGGCACGGTTTCAGCAACGAGCCGACAACCATCGCGGCTCCGGCTATGAGATATGTCGCAATGCCGGAATAATAAGGCCCGATGACCTTGGCGATATGCGCCGTGGCCGGCACTTGTTCGATGACGAGAAATCCAACGGGAATCGCTGCCCCGAAGATAATAGCCGCTGTCGCTCCCCAGTTGTTCGCGCGTTTCCAGTAACAACACGCGATGAGCAGCGTGGACATGCTGGACAGGTAAATCGTGCCCGTTACGCCCAAATAGGTCCACAGATCGCCTTTCAACGGATACCAAAGGCCGTAAATGAGCAGGAAGACGCCGATGCACGCCACGATGCAACGGTTCCACAACAGGCCGCGTTTCTCGGACCATTTCGACTTGCGGAACGGTCCGAGGATATCGTTGTAAATCACGCTGCTCCACGTCAGCATGTAGGCTGAATCGGTGGACATGTCGGCGGCAAGCATTGCGGCGACCACCAATCCCATGAGACCGACGGGCACCACCGTGGCCAGCAGCATCGGCATGGCCTGGAGGGTGTTGCCGTTCAGCGCCGCTGCCGGAATCGTCGCGAGGGCGGCCACGCCCCAGATTCCCGGTATCAGGAACCGGCAAATAAAGAAGAAACTCGTGCGCGTGTAGACCTGCTGGCCGGTCTTGGTGTCCTTGGCGGCAAGCAAGCGTTGGATGGTCGTCTGCCATGTCATGACCGCCGCAAGGTTCAACATCAGATTGAAGACGACGTAAGGCCACCCCATCGTTTCGTTGACAAAGGGGTTGAATCCGCCCGCGCCGTAGTTCATTTCCACGGCTTTTACCATCGCGCCCCAGCCCACATTGACCAGCAGGAGCACAGTCACCGCAATCAGACCGACGCTCATGACGATGAATTGGAGGAAATCCGTGACCAGCACCGACAACAATCCGCCCAGGATGGTGTATACGGCGACCATAACCAAAAGCAGGGTCATCGTTATTTCGAGGTAGCCCACATGCAGCCCGCAGACCGTGACCAGAAACTCGCCGCCCGTCCGCAGGAACACGCCCATGTTCAACAGGCCGCCCAGCACAATGACCACGCCGCTCAACCATCGCACGCGCGATCCGAATCGTTTATCGAACAATTCCGGAATAGTCATGACGCCCGCGTCGCGCAATGGTTTTACGCAGAATCCGGTCAGTCCGACGAACAACATGGCCGCCGCGTAGAGGATGCCGGGCGTCGCGCCCGCGAAACCCTTGTCGTACCCGTTTTGGGCCGCATACATGCAGGTGACGATGCCGAATTCCGTGGCCGCGAGCGACGCGATGCCGAGGTACAAGTCCATCTGGTGCCCGGCGATGAGGAAATGCTCGACTTTGCCGACGTACTTACGCACGGCGATACCCGCCGCCATCGTCAGCAGCAGGTACACGCCCACGATACTGCCGTCTATCCATGAAAAATGACCCATCGGTCTATCCCCGTCCACATTTCATACGGATTTTCGCTAATCCCGTCATACGCCGAGCGACCAGCCTTCCCGGTAGGGCGGATTGATCAGCGCGTTGGCCTCAGGCACGTTCGTAATCGTCATGGTTTCGCTGTCCCAGCAAATTTTCTTTCCCGTGCGAATCGCGATGTTGCCGAGCAGGACGGCCTCGGTCAGCGGTCCCGCGAAATCGAAATTCGATCCGGCCGGGTCGCCGCCCTTGCACGCATTGATCCACTCTTGATAGTGGCCCGGCGAACGCGGGAGGATTTTGGGCGGAGCGCCGTATTCCTTCATGCGCGTTTCAGGGATTAGGCGGTGGTTGAGAATTTTTCCCTTGTCGCCGATGTAGAGCATACCGTCGCCGCCGCCCATCTGCCGTTCCGGTTCCAGTTCTTTGGGACGCCACGGCATAAGGCCGCCGTCCCACCACGTCAGCGTCACGGCGGGGCGGTCCCCCAATGCGGGAAACTCGAACCGGACGATGGACGCCGTCGGCGCGCTTTCGTTGTTGACTTCCGGCGGACATTGCGCGGCGGTTGAGGTGGCTTCGACGCAAGAGGGGGGGCCCAGTTTCAAAGTTTTGAAAATGGCGGAGAAATTGTGGCAGCCGATGTCGCCCAGCACACCGGTGCCGAAATCCCACCAACCGCGCCATACGAATGGATTGTAGGCATGTTCGACGTAGGGACGGAACGGCGCCGGGCCGAGCCAGAGATCCCAGTCGAGCGTGTCCGGCACGGGCGACGATCCTTCCGGCCGAGGCATGCCGCGCGGCGAAATGGAGGGATTTCGGTTGCACCATCCGTGGATCTCGCGCACGGTTCCGATGGCCCCACCATGGATGAGTTCATACAGCACGCGGGCTTCCTCGGAGGCTTGGCCTTGGTTGCCCATCTGCGTGGCGACTTTTGCCTCGCGCGCCGCCTTGGCCACCATGCGAGCCTCATACACCGAATGCGTCAACGGTTTTTGACAATAGACATGCTTGCCCAGTTGGATCGCGGCCATCGAAATCACCGCGTGCAAATGATCCGGCGTGGCGATGGTCACCGCGTCAATGTCCTTCTGCTTTTCGAGCATGACGCGGAAATCCCGGTATCGCTTGGCATTCGGGTAACGTTCATATACTTTCGCGGCGTAGGCGTCGTCCACATCGCACAATGCGACGATGTTCTCGCTCTTGAGATTGTCCAAGTCAACGCCGCCCATGCCGCCGATGCCGATGCCGGCGATGTTGAGTTTCTCGTTCGGCGAAACCTTGCGCCGCTTTCGCCGGGGCGTGGCGGCCGCCGAACCGGCGGCGAAACTTCCCGCGGCCATTGTCGCTCCCATCAGAAAATACCGTCGTGAAATCCCCGTATCGCGCATGCTGGATCCTCCCGTAACCGTCATGGCCAACGTAAAAGCCGTTCACATGGGCATTGTAGCCGCGGGCCGCAAGGCAATCAAACCATGTTTCGCGAGCGTGGATGGAGCGTGGACGACGCGGACACAGTGGACGAAATGGGCCGGGGCAGCTCTCCGTCACACAAGGGGCCGGAGGAATTCGACGCTTTGCCGGATGTTGTCGTCCGCGCCGTAGCATTCGAGCGACACAACGCCGTCCCAGCTCGTTTCCTTGAGAAAGGCCAGGCAATTTCTGATGTTGTCCGCATTGACACCGCCGCCGATGGGCGTTTCGCTGCAAGCGATTCCGGTTTCCTCGCCGCGCACCGCGGCGGCCAGACCGGCGCTCACGTCCTTGATATGGCAATGCGAGACGTACGGGCGAAGCGCTTTCAGGTAATCCAAGGGATTATGGCCCGCGATGAAGGTGTTGCCCGTATCGAAATTGCAGCGCAGCCATTCGGAATCGAAATGCCGGAAAAGCCGGAGCATGAAGTCAATGTCGTTCGTGTACGGACCGTGCGGCTCGACGTTGATGACGACGCGGTAGTCTTCGGCCCATGGCAACACCTGGCGGTAATTGTCGCAAGTAATGCGGAAAACTTCTTCGCGCGTGTAGCCTTCGATTTCGAATGCGCCGTCCACCGTATCCACCATGGGGCAATCCAACTCGGCGGCGAACCGAATGGATTGCTGGACATATTGCACGCCGAACGCCGAGCCGTCCGGCCCCATTAGGGGATACGAACCGTCAATCTGCGAAATCTTCAACCCGCGTTCGTCGCAAAATCGCTTGAGCGCGCGCGGATTGGACTGGAGCGAAATGCCCGGTTCATACCCCATCGCCTGGATGAAATACTGGCCGTGGATGGCCGCGAATTCAAGGTGTTTCAGGCCGTATTTGACGGCGGTTTCAGCGGCTTGTTTGAAATTGCCGCTCAGGGGACGCCAGTTGTCCGTGTGCATGCCCAGTTCGATCATGTTGGTTTCCTCCCGGTTATTTTCCCTTTGCTTTTTCGTCGTCGAACGGTTCCAGCCCCGCCGCCCACGCGCAACCCCGTCGCATCAATTCGGCCGCGCCGCGATTCTGGAAGGCGCCCGTGTCGTGTCCGAGCGGACAATGAAACACACGGCCTTTTCCGTATGCAAACGCAAACGCCATGGGATAATCCTTGCCGTCCACCTTCGATCGCGCCGTTGCCAGCACCTCGATGGGGCGATCGCCCGCGAGACAGGTGTACAGTTCATCCGTCGTATCAAAGGCATCCAATTCCTTTGTAATGGGATGCGTTTTGTTGACAATGTCCACGCGGAACGTGCCGAAGGGATCGTGACCGCGCAGTTTGGGATCCCACACACGCCCCGCCAATTCCTTGAATTCCGGCCATTCCTGAAACGCGCCGCACGCGAAATGGACCAGCATAAGCCCCTTGCCGTCTTCCACGAACCGCCTGAGATTTGCACGGGCATCCGGACCGGGATCGGGCTGTTCCCAGTTCATGAAATGCAGGACGATGGCATCGTATTGGCCGAGATCGGACGATGCAAGCGATTTTGGATCTTCTGTCACCGTCACGCGGAGACGTGCATCTTCCCGTAACAATTCGGCCAGAACGGGCGCGGTTTCCTGCCATTTGTGCCCCGGATAATCCTGGCCTGTGACCAGTAGGACGCTTTTCGCGGTCATTTCCACGGGGGGCTTGTCCTGCGTTGCGACTGCCGCGCTTGTAAGGCCTGCCGCCAGCACCATGGCGTGGAACCAAGTTCTTCTCACCGGCAATTTTCCCTCGATACCTGTTGGGTAGTCCGCAAAACAGAAAAAACGTTTCGCTCGGCGCATTATGGGCCATGACAGCGGCCAATGACAAGATACGGAAACATGTTGTGGTTTTATTCCGTGGCCGTTTCCTGGAACAGCAGGGGTACAAGCCGCTGTTTTTCTTGCCAATTTGACTGGGTGGGCGGTTATTTGCTAAGGTATTGGCCGTTTATTTAAGGCTTCAGGGCGGTTGACGTGAATCGGCTTAGACTGTCGTTGTCGGCAATAACGCCTTCCGGGGCGAATATACATGTTGCGTTGAGCACGGCGGATCTTCAGCCGGAAGGCGTGGAAGAGCAACTGCCGGGATCCGTTTCGGTTACGGGTGTTTTGACGGAAGCCGGCGGCGAATATCTTTTTCGCGGCACGGTATCGGGCGCGTTTGATTTGAAATGCGACCGATGCCTCGAGGATGCCCGCCATTTGTTCAGCGCGGATGTGTGCTGGACCTATGTGGAAAGCGCGACGCCGGTTGCGCCCGGCATGGAAGTGGATGGCATGTCCGGTGACGAGACGGTCCATCCATTCACGGGCAATGAAATTGACCTGGCGCCGGAAGTCTGGGAAGAAGTTGTTTTGGCGGCGCCGGCAAAGGCGTTGTGCCGTTCCGATTGCGCGGGCCTGTGTCCGCGCTGCGGAATGAATTGGAACCACGGCAAGTGCGCTTGCCGTACAACAGAGGAATTGGATCGCAAGGGCTTGGCGGGATTGGCCAGTCTGTACCCGAATCTGAAGCCCAATCGTCCGGAGGAATAAAACGTGCCAGTACCAAAAAGAAGAACGGGCAAGGCCAAGCGCAACATGCGCCGTTCGCATCATGCCATGACCCCAGCCAACGCCATTGAATGTCCAAGTTGCGGCGAGAAGACCATGCCGCATCGCGTTTGCCTGAAATGCGGCCATTACAAGGAACGCCTTGTCATCGGGACCGAATCCGATTAACCGCGGGACCCGTTCGTTTTCGTCAACTGTATTTCAGGGCGACCGGCCCGCGCGATCGCGCAAGCCGACCCCTTCCGAGAATCCGCCATGCGAATAGCCTTGGATGCCATGGGGTGCGATCGGGCGCCTTATGTGGAAGTGCACGGCGCGGTCATTGCCAGCATGTCCACGGGGACGGAAGTGTTGTTGGTGGGCGATCCGCATGAATTGAAACCCGCCTTGGCCGCCTACCGCAAGCCGCACCGCGTCTCGATTGTTCCCGCTTCTGAGGTTATCGGGATGGCCGATACCCCGGCCAAGGCCGTGCGCCAGAAACGCGACTCCTCGCTGCTGGTGGCCATGCGCTTGGCCAAGGAAGGCCGCGTGGACGGCGTCGTCAGCGCGGGCAATACCGGCGCGGTGATGATCGGCGCGCGCATGGTGCTGGGGCCCATCCGCGGCGTGGCGCGATCAGCGATTTGCCAGGCGCTGCCAACATTGAAAACCCCGGCCCTCGTGCTTGATTTGGGCGCCAACGTGGATTGCACGGCGCGGCATTTGTGCGAATTCACCGAGATGGGCATTGTCTATTCTGAACGGGTGCTGGGCGTGAAGAATCCTCGGGTCGGCCTGTTGAATATCGGCGAAGAGCAGGCCAAGGGCAATGAAATCGCCAAAACGGTCCATCGGATCCTCAGTGAATCGCAGCATGTCAATTTCGTCGGCAACGTCGAGCCGAAGGCCGTCTATCTCGGCGCGGCGG
>Ga0209506_1003163_pt1 | contig 13591 bp, 12 predicted proteins | sample AD_JPNHG2_MetaG_FD_184409 | JGI IMG/M metagenome (GOLD analysis project Ga0209506, IMG submission 184409) | Active sludge microbial communities of municipal wastewater-treating anaerobic digesters from Japan - AD_JPNHG2_MetaG (SPAdes) (version 2) | ecosystem: Engineered > Bioreactor > Anaerobic...
AAAACGCGAAAAGGCCGGTCGCGCCGGGAAAACCTCAAACCTGAAACCTCAAAAAAGACATCGAAAACCCAAGCAAATACGCATGGGTAAGGGCTGATTGCGCGGCCTATGGGATGCTAGTGAGCTGCATCTTTTTGGCGGTCAGCGCGTCCTGAAGCCTGACCAGCCACGTCACCAGCGTGGTCACCTGTTCCGGCATGCACGAGGAAGCGTCCACGTAGAGCCCGTCCACCTGGTGTTCCTGGACCTTCTCCACGATGTCAGCGGGCGGCACCTTCTGCAGGAGAGTGGCATCGCGGATCTGAACCTGCGGCAAGATCTTCATGTTGTTGGTGCGGGCGAGCAGGCTCAGCGCCTTACGGTCCCAGACCGGGAAGGTGATGGGCGCGCTCTCATACACGTCGAGCCAAGGCGGCGAAAGCACGTTGAACTGATAGCCGTGCTCGTTGAGCCACTGGGTCAGATAGCCCACATCCTTGGCGACGTCGGGCGTCCAGGTGACCAGCGCGTCGCGCCGGCCCACGAGACGCGCGTCGAGGATCGTCGCCGCGGCCATACCCGGCAGAGGATCCCAGATACCCACGCCCAGCATGCCGGGGTGAGGTTCCCCGCGCAGCAACACGCGCCCACCGAAAAGTGTCTCGCCGTCCAGACGCGCGAAAAAGAGGTTGTCCCGCAAGCAGAGGAGCAGCTCATGGCTTTGACGCGGCTCCGCTGAGAGCGAGTCGGTCTCCAGCATCAGCTCGTCCATGTCCTGCAACCGCTGCCGGACCGAGACCTTGCCGGCGTCGTCGAGGCTGAAATAGACGTACTCGCCCTTGGAGGTGGCACGCAGGTAGACGCCAAAACGGCCGCGTTTCAACTGAAAGCGGACAGCAAAAAAGCCGTCTTCGAAGGTGTCACTTCCGGCCAGCCACGCCTTGGCGCCGGTCGTGGCCGAGACCGGCGACTGCCGCAGCGTCATGACCGGATTTTGCGGCGGGATCGCCCGCAGAACCAGTTCATTATCGCGCGCAATGACCTCACCCCACTCGCCGATCCAACGCGCGGTATCGCACGATCCACGGTTCCCGCTCCGTCCGGGCGCGACCGGCCAGAAGGTTTCCAGCTTACGGACAAACTCCTGCGGGCTCCAGGCGGGGTTGACCAGCAGGCGGTTGAGACGGCGCGGATCGCTTTGGCGCGTATTCAGCGCCAGTTGGCCGAGGATAAAGCCCAGCTCATAATGGGCACCGACCTGATGCATGTTGGTGACGCGCACCACTTTGGCCTGTTCTTCATATTGTCCATAGTCACCGTAGGGGAAGAAAAAGGCGATGGGCCGGTGCCCCGTCTCCTTTTCAAACTCCTGAATGACTTTCCGGTGGTCGTCCTCGAGACGCCGGTTGAACTCTTCGGGCAGTTCGTATCGCCGCTGGTCTTCCAGCCATTGGGGGTTGGCGAAGAAGGCGCCCTTGCGTCCGGATGGACTTGTCGGGATGAAATCAAAACCGCGATCCGACTGCGCAGCCAATTCCCACGAGCCCATGGTGAGCATGTCGCGCAGGTAAGGCCACAGTAACGCCTGAGCGTCTCTGGCATGCATCGGGGCAGTCACCACACCCATCACCGCTTTCCACTTGTATTGGTGCAACAGGTCGCGGATCTCAAAGTACGAGCTTTTCCGCGACTGCTCGAAGGTCATGAGGATGGCCTTGCGCGGCAACAGCTTACCCTCTTTGTAAAAATCCCGCACCTCTTTGAGGCTGATGGGCGTATAGCCATTCTCGCGCAGCAGCCGGAGCTGCTCTGCAAAGGTTTCCTTCGAAATGTCCTGCGAACCCTCAGGCGCATCACTGTTGACGCCGTAATAGGCAACAGCAACGAACGTGTCCGCATCGCGCACAGCCTCGACATCCGCCTTGGGATACCCGTAACGGTAATAGAGAGCCCGCAGAGGCGTCCACAACGCGACCAAAAAACAGAGCATGCCTAGGAAAATGAGCCAGGCACGCACGTTGCGGTCCTTCTCGACCGCGACCGGACGTTCCCATCCATCGTTCCGTTCGGCCTCGGCGGGGCCCGCCACACCGGCACCGACACCCGGCAAGCCGGATTGATTCTCACCCGACTCGTTCATCCTCGTGTCCCCCACTTTTTACCGCGCAAGGTGATCAGCGCCCAGTAAATCTGCCAACTGTAGAAGGCGATGTAAGACGCCGTGAAAATAAATCCCGCCCACCACCAGCGGCGGCCGGTGGAAGCCCAGAAGTGCAGCGACCAGACCGCCGTGATGGCCACCACGCCCACCGTGTACGAGGCCGTGATGTGTCCCGCCAGCAGCGGGCCGACAACCAGCGCCTGGAGCATGACGACCGGCTCGAAAATCGGCATCCACATCATCGCGTACCACGAGAGCGCGGGTAGCGGATGTTTACGCCACATGAACTTGCCGGTTTTGATGATTTCACGCAGGTAGGAACGCATCCAGCGCGCCTGCTGCCGGGTGTATTGACGCCAATTCTCGGGCGCGATGGTCGTGGCCAGCGCCTCGTCATCGTACAGGATCTTGTAGTCCCGCAGAATCTTGTTGGTCAAGGAGCGGTCATCCGCAAAATTGCCGTGCTCGCCCATGACCGTGGCATTCATCCACTCGTCCAGCACATGCAGCACGCAGACACGACGGTAGGCCGAGAAACAGCCCGGCAGGCAACTCACAGTACCGAACACACTCTCTGCCGCTTTCATGATCTTGTAAGAAAAGTAGTAACGCACGTCCTGCATGCGCGTCAGCAGATTGACGCCGGCGTTCTCCACGTCGCAATGGCCGGATATCCCGCCGACCGAGGGATCAATAAACCCCTGCATCATCTTTTGCAGCGAGCCGGGAAAGATGAACGTGTCGGAATCCACGCAGACCATGAACTCGCCGCGGGCGATCAGCGTCGCCACGCCCCAGCCGTGGCAGAGGCCGCGGTTCCGCTCAAAATCCACCACGACCAGCCGGTGGTGGCGCGACTGCGCGGCCAACATGTGCGTGAGCGTGTCATCCGTCGAGCCGTCGTTGACGCACACCACCTCCAGCTTGTCCTCCGGGTAGCCGGCCGAAAAAATGCGCTCGATGGTCTGCCGGATGACCGCGCCCTCATTCATGCAGGGCACGAGCACCGTCACCGTCGGTGTGTATCCGACATCCTTGGGCGGCACATAAAATGCGGCAATGATGAAGCGTGAGACGACGAACAGCCCTGCCAACAGGGAGTAGATGCTCACCATCGGCTGGTACCAGTAGTTTTCCGCGCTGCGCAACTGCAGAAACACCGCCCAGCCCAACATGAACATCGCCACAAACGAAATCGCCAAGACCAGCAGCTTGGGCGGCCGCGTATACAGCTTGTCCAGACGCTCCCGCACCTCCTGTTCAGTCGGCACCGGGAATTCCGGCGCCAATTTCAGGGAGGTGGCCTCATGCACGAGCAACCGCTGACAATACGGGCATACGGTCGGCGCCGGCGTCTCGATCACATGAACCGACAGATGGCAGGCCTCACATCGGCATCTCCGACCCCTGACGACACCGTCGTCATGAGTCTCTGGATGGGTCAAGTACGTCTGCATAATCCGTAGGAATCGATTCGCAACTTGTCGTACAGTGTATTGTTTTTTGTCTTTGACCGCAATCTCACTTTTTGCCACAATCCGAACACGAACTTGGGGTCACCTTGTCCCATGTATGTGTTGCGGGGCGAGGGGAGGGGGATCGTTTAAGAAAAGATGTGTTGTGGAGCAGATTATGGGAAATGTGTTAGTCGTTGACGATGAACAGGCCATTGGCGATTATCTGGCTCGTTTGATCACGAGACTGGGGCATCAGGCCGAAACCACGATGAACGCGGCCGACACGCTGGCCAAACTGGATTCGGGCGGGTTTCAGTTGGTGATTGCTGACATCCGGCTTCCGGACGCGCCTGATGCCCAGGCTTGGGTAACCGGGCTGTGCCAGAAGGCCAAGGGCATCCCGGTCGTACTGATCTCCGGCGCACCATCTGCCGAGCTGGATGCCTGCGCAAAAGCCAACGGCGTGCTTGCTTTCTTGAGTAAACCGTTCGAATTGGCATTCATCAAGAATATCCTTCAAAATGTCTTCCCGGGGTAGCCCGGAAAATGACGCGCCGCAGAAAGAGGTTGCCGTGATCGTAGACAAGACCAAACTCGGGCTCACGTTCTTTGACGAAAGCTTTGGCGGCGTTTACCGTGGACGGCAGGTGCTGTGCTGGGGATGCCGTGGCAGCGGCAAATCCATTCTCGCCTGTCACTTTTTGAATCAGGCGCTTTTGGAAGGTGACAAGGCGCTCCTGCTCTCCAAGTACCGGCCGCAGGACACGGTCATCATCGCAGAAAGCATCGGCATGCCCTTCGCCGATGCCGTCACACGCGGACAACTGACGATTCTGGAGTACAACACGTTCATACCGGAAAGCAACGCCAGTTCCAATGTCATGTTGCCGCCCCAGTCGTTTATGGAACTGCAGGAGACCGTCGAATCACAGTCTATCCGGCGGGTCGCGTTCGACACCGTGTTGCCGTGGGTCGCGATTCAACCGACGACGCGGATCGCCGAGCATGTTTATTCCTTCATCCACGCGCTTGAGCGTCTGGGGGTCACCTCGCTGCTGACCCTGCCGAAACCCGTCTCGAACGCCGCTTACACCTTGAAAAACCGGCTGGAGGATCTCTGTCCCGTTGCTGTCCAGCTCTCACATGCCGACGGAGAATCACGCGTCCTGCGTGTCACCAAGTACCTCGGGGAGAGCCGCAGGCTCTCCACACCCTTCCCGTTCGTCATTGTGCCGCAAATCGGGATCACTGTCGAGAATGCACCCTCCCCGGTGATGCCCCCGTCGCAGCCCCCCTTGCCGAACCAGGGCGGATTCCCGCCACCCATCCTGCCGAACCAGGGCGGGATGACGACGCCGTCTGCCGCTGCACCAGCGTCCGCCCCAACGACGCGTAAACCGATCAGTTTTTCCTCCGTGATCCGTTTCCCGGAGTGAACGCGGCCCATTTATGTACACAGCCTACTGGAATCTGCGTGAATCACCCTTCACGAATGTTGTCAGCGACCGTCTGATCTACATGACGGAGCAGCATCAGGAAGGGATCGCCCGGTTGTACTACCTGATTGACCAGGGACGTATCGCCGGACTGCTCACCGGCGCTTACGGCGTCGGCAAAACCTTGACGCTCGAGTACCTGCACCGGCGTGCCACGAAAAACCGGCTGCCCGTCATCAAGGTTGATGCGATCCCCAACGGCAGCCTGCCGATGGCCCGCCATATCCTGCGCTGCCTTGACCTGCCCGACCACGCGCAGACCCTTCCCGAGGCCCTGATGTCGCTGCAGGCTTACTGTCAAAGTAACTCCCACTCCCTCACCCGCTCGCTCCTGCTCCTTGATGAAGCCCACCATCTGGCAGCCGGTGACGGGTTCTACCTGGCCCACTACCTCTGTAATCTCCGGATCCCCGCGACTGCGCATAAGGACGAACGCCCGCTTTTCACCATCATCCTGGCCGGCACCGAGGAGATCCGCCCCGCGCTGGCCAGTCATGAGTCCCTCCGCCGCCGCATCCAGCTCGACTGGCAGCTCAAACCCCTCTCCGCCGCCCAAACCACCGAGTATATCCAGCACCACATGCGCGCCGTGGGCGGTGACATCTGGGCATTCACCAAAGAAGCGCTCGATACCGTCTATGTCTATTCGCAGGGCGTCCCCCGCAGCATCAACAACCTCTGCGACACCGCCCTGATGCTGGGCTTTGCCGCCCAGTCCCCCAGTGTGACCCGGGACATCGTCGTGCAGGCCGCTCGCGACACCGGGCTCGATGCCTTGCTCGGCGACCTCGCTGCGCAGGGCACATCTCCGTCTCCTCCCTAACGCGGGCGTAGCCCGCAACCCAATTCAATCTCACACAAAGGCACAAAGGCCACAAAGGCTTCTTTTGAAACGGCATCCACCTTCGTGGCTTCGTGTGAGAAACAACTTGTTTTTTATTGTGCTTGTCGAGCCGCAAGGCACTAAACTGCCTCCCATGATCACCCGTATGAACAACATCCCCCTATCTGATGTCACCCTCATCGCATCCGCGTTGGGTATCTTCTTCTTGGTCGTGGCTTTCTATAAGAGTATTTTCCACAAGCGTAAGCCCAAAGCACAGGCCGCCCTGCCGACCGCAACCCCCGCCGTCCCGGAAAACCAGCCGGTCAAACTCGCCGACCCCTTCCAGCAGGTGCCCGTCGACAGTATCCCGCTCCGACAGGCGCAGGGCGGGGCCGCCCCCTTCTACCCGGCCTACCCGAATTCTGGATTCAAGACCGTCTCCGCCTTCCGTCAGTTCAACCCCAACAAGGAGTTTGACGCCTCCGCCCAGCCTCCCGACCCCGTCTACGAATGGGAATGATCCGGGCCTTGTCTTTCTTTTTCCTCTCGAATGTGAGGTTGGATGGGTTTGGGGTCCTGATCCCTGGTTTCCGGTGCTTGGTTGAACGTTGAGAGTTGAGCGTTGAAAGTTGACAGTTATGGACGTGTGGCGTGGCATGGGCATCTTGCCCATGATTTTCACGGACGGAACGCCCGTGCCACTGGCTTTTTCGGCAGGGCGTGGCGCGGCCGGCCCGGCTGCCGCCAGCCCAGCAGACGGGGCGCCTGCACCACTTTTTTCGGCATGATCCTGCTCTGCGCCGCAGCCCATTGCGCCGCCGACACGCCGCTCCTCCCGCCGTTCCCCCCTCCCTCCGAAATCCGCGCCGGCGAATCCACGGCCCCGGCTGAAACCGCTTCTGACGGCCTGCGCCTGCCGGTCCGCTTCGACGGCCCGCATGATCGTGTCTACTGGGACATTCCCATCCCCCGTATCCCGAAAACGGCCACTGCCCTTCAGGTCACCCTCTCCTGCACCGATGCCGTACCGATTCGCGGTCTTTCCGTCCACCTCCAGTCTGGCGACGGCTGGTATGGCGTCACCCCCGCCTTCATCCCCGGTACGCGCCAGCGCCTTGATCTGCCGCGCGGCCTCTTCCAGCCCGAAGGCGCCCCCGGATCTTGGGAAAAATCCCGAACGCTCCGTCTCTCCGCGTGGAAACAGACCGCTGGCACCACTTTCCTCACGCTCCATGCCCTCTCCGCCCGTACCGACGCCGTCGCCATCGTCCGTGCCACGGAAACCACCGCCCCGGGCGCGACCGCTCTCGCCGCCACACTCGCCGACCGCTGCGTCCGCCTGCTCACTAAAGCCGCCATCCCCGCCACTGTCATTGATGACACGCTCGACAGCCTCGACGCCTATTCGCTTTTGCTTCTCCCCTGCTCCCCCACCCTTCCCCCACGCCAAACCGACCGCCTCTCGCGTTTCCTCAAACGCGGCGGCCGCCTCATCGTCTTCTACAACGCCTCGCCCCAGCTCGCCGCCGCCGTCGGCCTGCAGCCCGGCACTTGGCAGGGCACCGAGCCCTTGCAGGCCTGGTCTGCCCTGGTCTGTTCCCCTTCAGCCCTAGTTCACGCACCGTCCCGCATCCCACACGTCACCACCAGCATCATCCCCCCCTTCGCCCGTCCCGGTTCCGACGCCCGCGTCATCGCCACCTGGGCCGACGAGACCGGTCGCGTCACCGACCTTCCCGCCTGCCTGCTCACGCCGCGCGGGGCCTGGTTCGCCCACGTTCCGCCCATGGCCTATCCCTCCGCCGCCGCTTTGATGAACACCCTAGCCCGTGAACTCTGTCCGTCACTCGGCCTGCCGCCTCTGCCGCCCCCTCCGCCCCCCCCTCCCCTGCCTGAGGCGCCCTCCGCCGACGAAATCCGCGCGGCCTGGAATCCGGTGCCGACCGCCCGCCACCCGCACGGGTGGAACGGGTTGCTCGCCCAATTGGCCGCGCACCGCGTCAACACGCTCTTCGTCCACTGGCAGAGCGCGGCCACGCCGCTCCACACGCGCCCGGGCAGCCGCGCCTCCTCTGACACCCTCGACGAGGCCCTCGCCGCAGCAGCCCGCCACAAGATCGCCCTTCACGCCTGGGCCACCTGCTGGACGCTTGAAGGCGCCGACCCCGATCTGGTTTCACAACTCACCCGCGAAGGCCGCCTGATGCGCGACGCCGCCGGCAACACGCTGCCTTGGCTCTGTCCCTCCATCCCTGAAAACCGCGCCCTGCTGATCGAGGGCCTGTGCAAACTCGCCCGCCGCGGCGTGGCCGGCATCCACCTCGACTACGTCCGCTATCCCGAAACCACCGGCTGTTACGCGCCGGCCACCCGCAAAGCCTTTGAGGCCGCGCGCGGCCAGCCTGTCGCCGCCTGGCCCGCCGATGTCCTGCCCGGCGGCCCGCATGCGGCAGCCTTCGCCGACTTCCGCCGCGCCACCATGACCGCCTTTATCCGCGAGGCCCGCAGCGCCCTGCGCGCCGCCGCCCCAGGCGTCCGGCTTTCCGCCGCCGTCTTCCCCACGCCCGCCGCCGCGGCCGGACGCGGCCAGGCCTGGCCCGAGTGGGTGCGCGAGGGGCTGATCGACTTCGCCTGCCCGATGATCTACACCGAAAGCCCATCTGACTTTAAGAGCTGGCTGGGACAGTGCCTGGCCGCCGTGCCCGCGGACAAACTGGTGCCCGGGCTCGGCACCGGCGCGGACGAGTGCCAGCTTGACGCCGCCGCGGCCGCCGCCCAGATCGCCGAAGTCCGCCGCCGCCGTCTCGCCGGCTTCGCCTGCTTCGCCGTCGACGATGCGCTCACCGGCCACCTGCTCCCGGCCCTTTTCCCGGCGAGGCAGGAAGGTTTGGAGTGCGGCGTCCCGGCGACGCTTTGACACGCGCGGCTTGACGCGCGGGCGGGGCAGTCGGCAGGAGTTCACGCGGAGGCGCTGTTTCCAGATGGTCGCCGGGCCCATCTCACTTCTCATGACAAGTGAACAAAAGACCGGTTCCCAAGCCTGCCCCGTTCGGAGTTCGGGGTTCAACGTTCCTCTTTCGTTGTCAAATGCCCAAGTCAACGGAGGGCGATAGTCGCCCAGTGATTCTTTGGCATCCTTCACCGGCCCGGACGGAGCCCGGCCAGTTTCTTCGAGAATCCTTTGTTTCTATGATGGGCGACCTCCATGCCGTCCGCGACGTGAACGAGAGCGTCCCCCAGATCCGGTTCTGGCGGACAAAGAGATTCAGGGTGCGATTTTATCTTGTTGAAGTTAAAGCGGTCTCTCGGTGCGAACGGTGGTGCGCGTGGATTGCCGCCATTTTGACGGCATTGGCGTGTCGCCATCATCCAATGCGGCTTCTCCGTTGGCAAGGCATTGCATGCGCAGCGCAGTGCCCCTGCCGCGCGCCAGGCCTTGGTTTTTGTGTTTGTTGGCGGCGATACAGCCGATCTGGCGGGAGCGGAATCACAGCGGGTCATTGTCCACTCCGAGGATGGCGACCTCGTCCGGGATCGCATAGCCGCGTTCAATGCAGATCGTCTCGATCTTCACCGCGTCATAGGCGCTGTAGCAGAAGATCCCGAGCGGCTTGGGTTGCTTCCGCAGCGCGCGTGTCAGCCATGCCTCCTGGGCGCGCCAGTTGTCCGCGCCGTTCCGCGATTGCCGCGCCCAGACCAGACTCACGGCACGATGCCCTCCGCCGGCTTCAAACCGCCTGCAGAATCCCGTCTCGCGCCGCCGTGCGTGCAGCCGTCGCAGAAGGTCAGGAACCAGCCCCGCTCCTTAGCGTACCGCCCGATTCCCTGCCGGATGCGGTGGTCTTAAAGCTCCATCAGCACGAGCACAGAAACACTCTTCATGCAGACAGTATACGGCTTGCAAAGGTGGCAGACAAAGCGCAACCTTTGCTTTTTCGCGCGGGATTATTCCATCATACCATTGCGGATGTTGAAGAAGCTGTGCATAATAGGCTTGTTTCTTGATCATTCACAGATGCGGAAATGCGGAAACAACTGTTATTTTTTGCTGCCATCACGTGTCTGGCCAGTTTTTTCCTGCATGAGGGCGGCTGCTCAAAGCGCGATCTCCCAAATGCGGAACTGACCGTTGTCCATCTGAGCGACCTGCATCTTCCCACCCGCGGCCAGGTCACGGACACGCCCTGGACACATAAAATCGTGGACGGGAAGGTCTGGACTTCGGTGGTGTGCTTGAACGAGGTGGAAGATGAATGAGGGTTCCCCTGCCACATCCGCGTCGAAAGACACTCTGCTGATCACGGACTTTGACGGCACCCTGTACCGCGGCTCCTGCCCGTTCCTGTTCAGGGGGATCGCGAACGCTGATCTGATGGGGGCGCTCTGCCTGCGCAACATCTTCAAGGTGAGGCGGCTCCTGCGCCTGTTGGACGGGATGATACGGCTCCGGTGCCTTGAGCGCCGGGTGCGCTATGCGTATAAGCGGGGGGAGCTAACGCTCTCCGATGCCGACGTACAGTTGGTGAAGTTTTGCGAGAGCCATATCCTTGCGGAATGTGGACTGACGGATATCGACTGGGGCGTCCGCCTGATTTCCGGCTTCTGTTACCGTGCGGCCTGGCGCTGTTTCAGTGCGTTGAAGAACCGGTGTGATTTTGTCATTGTCAGCAAGTCATTCGAGTTCGTGCTGGAGAAGGTGTGCCATAGGGCGGCAAGATACGGGATCGAGATGCGTTATTGCGGCAACGCGGCCGGTTACAGGGCAACGGCTCCGCGTCCGGATTCCGTGACCACGAAAGAGGACAAGTCGGCCAGGATACGCGACCTGCTGGCGGGCGGGACGTATAAGAAAGCCATTGTCATCGGAGACACCGAGGATGACATCGCCATGCGGGACGCGGCGGTGGAAGTGCTGGGGAAGCCCAACGTGCTGTTCATTTGCATGCACGCGAAAGACCCCAAGATTGCCGTGGCCGCCGACCGGGTTTTTAAGTCGTGGCGGGCGGCGCGAGTTTTTTTACAGTCGGAACGCCCAACTTCGAAGTTCTGAGTTCGACGTTCAGCATTGGCCGGCTTCCTGAATATTGAGGCGCTGGGCGATTGGGAACGTGCTGCGAAAGCCGGTGCGTGCGGAGGCCGTGGGTGTCAGATCGCCTGCATAGACAATTGCCGTGAGGGGGCCTGTTGTCACACAATAATCCTGCCTGAGAAAAGAAAAGGGGTGCCATGAAACAAACGCTTCTGATCCACGAGTACAAGGGCAAGCTCTATTTTGCGACGCACGCGGGCTATTACAACATGGTGGACGGCATGGAGCGTCTGGCGACCGTTGTGCCGCCGGGCTATAAGCCTTATCCCGGCGGTCACATCCTGACTTATGACCTGAAGAGCGGGGCGTTCGAGGACCTCGGTCTGGCGCAAGGGCGCGAGGCGATTCTCTCGATGAGCATGGACGCGCGGCGCGGCGTGCTGTACGGCATCACCTGGCCCATCGGCTCCTTCTTCCGTTACGACGTTGGAAAACGGACGCTGCGGAATCTGGGGCCCGTCGCGGGAGAGGGCGAGAGCGGCACGGGGCCGACCTACCGTGTCTTGTGCCGTTCGGTTGCGGTGGATCAGGAGACCGGTTGCGCCTACTTCACCAACCCCGAGGGCGACATCTTCTGTTACCGGCCCGGTGCGGGCCGTGTGGAGAAGATCGCGGACGAGGACATGCGCAAGGATTACTTCGGGAAGTACGATCCGGCGGACTCCGGCAGCATGGGGTATAACTGGCGGCAGACCGTGTGGCACCCTAAAGAGAAAGTGTTTTACGGCGTGCACGGCAACTCGGGCTACCTCTTCCGGTTTGATCCCGGTGCGGTGCGCATCGACGTGCTGGATCGCATCACCTCCGAACCCTCGCAGCGGGCCGGCATGGGGGACCTGTTCAGCTACGGTTACCTCGGCTTCACATGGGGTCCGGACGGGCGCACGCTCTACTGCCTCACGGGCGGACCGGTCTACGAGAACGGCAAACGCGTCGCGGGCATGGACAAGGTGGCGATGGGCATGGCGAAGGGCATCGAAAACCTGCACCTGATCACATACGACATCCCGACGCGGGGTTACAAAGACCACGGCCCGGTCTTTTACCCCGACGGCCAGCGCCCGGCCTACGTCAACTCCATCGCGGTGGGGCAGGACGGCACGGTCTACACGCTGGCGCGCGTCACGGAGAACGGCCACACGCGCACGGATTTGATCCAGATCAAAATGCCGCGGTAGGGGTGTGATCAAAGGAGAAGACCGGATCGTCGGTCGAGCTCCTGTTCGCAGGGAAATGAACATTATGAATCAGCAGGGAAGGGAGGCGGAAAAATGAGAAAGGCCGCAATCGATGGCGCCGACAGGCGCGCAATCAGATGGGGACGCAGGTCGTTCATCAAAGCCGCGGGTGCGGCAACCGCGGGAGCGGCGTTGACGCAGGCGCCGTTCCATGTGCTGGGTGGTACGGACAGCGCGGGGGCCCCCGCGTTACTTGGCGGAAAACCGGCCCGTACCAAGGGGTGGCCGAAGTGGCCGCACTGGATCCCGGAAACCGACGAGGCGGAGCTGCTCAAGGTGATCCGCAGCGGCGTCTGGTCCCGGGCGAATCTCGTGAACGAGTTCGAGCGGCGCTGGGCCGAGGCCATGGGCGCGAAGCGCTGCCTTGCCGTGGTCAACGGCACCAACGCGCTGATCACCGCGCTGGCGCAACTCGACATCGGGGCCGGTGACGAAGTGATTCTGCCGCCCTACACCTTCATCGCCACGCCGCAGTCGATCCTGATGAACGGCGCGATGCCGGTCTTCTGCGACATCGACCCCGCGACCTACCAGCTCGACCCCAAGCAGATCGAGGCGAAGATCACGCCGCGGACGCGCGCCATTCTGCCGGTGCATATCCTCGGGCTGCCCGCGGACATGACCGCCATCATGGCGATCGCGAAGAAACACGATCTGGTTGTGGTGGAGGATGCCTGCCAGGCGTGGATGGCGGAGATCAACGGCAAGAAGTGCGGCACCTTCGGGCATGCCGGATGTTACAGCTTCCAGAACTCCAAGAACATGGCCATCGGCGAGGGCGGCGCGATCGTCAGCGACGACGGGGCATTCATGGACCGCTGCTACTCCTACCACAACTACGGCAACCCGTACGGGACGGCCGTGGGCGAGGTCGGCGGCGGCGCGGTCAGGCTGGGGACGAAGCAGCGGATCACGGAGTACCAGGCCGCCATCGGGCTGGCGCAGCTCGCGCGGCTGCCGGCGGAGACTGAAAAACGGCATGCGAACGCGGAGTATCTGAAACAGCGCATCAAGGATATTCCCGGCATCGTGCCCTACGAGTTTTCGCCGGGGGTCACCCGCGCGGCGTTCCACCTTTTCCCGTTCCGGTATCGGCAGGAGGCGTTCGGCGGCGGATTGACACGTCAAGCCTTGCTTAATGCGCTCCAGGCCGAGGGCAGGGCGTTTTTATTTGAACTGGGCTCGCGCGTTGTTTATCAGGGAAACACTTCGGGGTAGACGGAATCCGGCTTTTTTGCTTACATAGACTGCGGATGGAAGCATCAGCAGAGCAACCGGTCGGATATCTTGCGGAAAGGAGCGGGAGGGATGTTGACGATCAGAAAGATCAGGGGCAGTGAGCTGA
>Ga0209506_1003168_pt1 | contig 13578 bp, 13 predicted proteins | sample AD_JPNHG2_MetaG_FD_184409 | JGI IMG/M metagenome (GOLD analysis project Ga0209506, IMG submission 184409) | Active sludge microbial communities of municipal wastewater-treating anaerobic digesters from Japan - AD_JPNHG2_MetaG (SPAdes) (version 2) | ecosystem: Engineered > Bioreactor > Anaerobic...
AGCACGACGCAGAGGTGGCTATACTCGAGGCAGACAGAATAAGATCGGCCTTTCTTGAGGTTCACTATGGCATAAAGTGGGATTCAATGACCAATTTCGATCTCGTCATCGATACGTCCAAAATTCCGCATAGCTCGGCCATACCAATGATCATCGAGGCTAATAAGGCTGTTATGAAAGCTATCTGCGAACCCAGAGAATCTGCATCTTCCATAGAGGTAGACGACATTCTCTTAGAGGCGACGCGCAAAGTGATCGAGAATTGTTAAGATGGATTTAGGGATTTTTTGCGAGTATGTCTTTGACAGAAAAGCCAGGATATAGTTTTCTGATTTGTCTCTCTAATTGGTCGGTGTTTCAGGGAGAAAATAATGATAAAGCTGAAAAAATCTGCAACCTTAGCGAATGACGCGCGACCGGGGCTTCTTGATCGCTGTATCTTAACGATTTTGGTCTTGTTCATTGTGCTGACCTCTTTACCTTCACAGGGTATTTTGACTTCCTCGACGGGTAACGGGCTTGAAGAAATCCGCCCCACCATAGCTTCCTCGACGGAAAAGCTGGATGTTGTTGGCTCTGTCGATAGGTCGCCCCCGGAAATCCCTGGGCTAATTCCGATAGCATCATTTGATGAAGGAAGAAGCTATAGAACCGCGGTTGGCTCTTATTCTGTTTTGAGCCTCAAGGGAAGTTGGCGCGAAATGGGTCGACAATATGGAGCGCTGCTTTCAAAGGAGCTCAAAGAATTCTATGCGGCGATCAATGCCGATCTGCAGGCTCGTGGCCTGGGACAAGAACATATCGAAGGCGTACAAGCTACATTCCAAACCTACATGCCAGAAATGAAGCAGCTTATAGAAGGAATGTCTGAGACTTCGGGTTTATCTTTTGTAGAGCACATAATTCTGGATGCCTCTTTTTATATATTGCCCGACTTGGTCATAGAAGCGGCACAGGTTATGGCTTCGTGTTCGGGAATTGCCGTCTCCAGCCCCCGGACAGCCGACGGAAAGCTCTATTTTGCGCGCAACTGGGACATGACCCAAGCCGCTATGAAACCCTATCTTCGCTATATGGCGCTTGTAGTTTTCAATCCTACTGATGGAGGATTGTCCTTCGCTAATGTGAGACCAATAGGACAGCTTTATGTCGAAACAGGAATAAATGAAAAGGGCGTGTTTGTCGAACTCAACAATGGTTCGGCTTCAGACCCAAATATCAATGAGAATGCGGTATTTTCGGTGGCCTCTCTTTTTGATTTCCTTCGCACAAGCGAAACGCTCGACGAAATGATCCAGAACATTGTCACGACAAAAATGGATGCGTCATACATTATCCAAGCTGCAAGCGCTGAACGCGCTGTCTCTGTGGAAAAGCCTACCTTCGATGCTCGCGTTATCGAGCAGCAAAATGGTGCATTGTATGCTCTAAATAACTTCGCTCGCCCTACCTACGAGCCCTGGAAGGGGAAAATCGTCGAACTTCCTGACAATGCGTACGATGATCGGCAAAAGTGTCTGGACGCACTCTTTGCGTCGCCGGAATGGCAAAAGGGCGTCAATTTAGATATGATCAAATCAATGATGGACAGAACCATAGAAAAAGGTGGGCCTGTAGTAGAAGGTGCGCTCTTTGGTACCGTGCTTCAGGTTATCGCAATTCCGGAAGACATGCGATTGCTCTTTCGGAGTTATGGATACTCAGATTGGGCTGATATCGATCTGAATACGCTCTTTCAGAAAAATAAGTATTGACCATATTAGTTAACTCGTAAAAGTGATTAAGATTAGACAATTTTGCAATATAAGAGGAATAGAATGAAGCGACTCTCATTCATCTTTATGGCTATTTTGTGTGCCGCGCTAAGCCCAATGCCGCTATTAGCCCAGAGTGGAGGATCGGGAAATCTGGATTCGAATCTGGAGGCTGCAATTGCCGAACTCTCTTTTCCCGATGAGGGAGATTATAGCGAGTTAGGTTGGGGAGCAAGCTTTTTTGCTATGCATGATTTTTTATCTCGAACGTATGCTTTTGGCGATTGGAAACAAATTCCATGGGACTCAATGGCCTCCTATTTCGGGCAAAAAATTATGGCGGCGCAGGCTGAAAAGGATCGGAATTCGTATCGCATTGCGATGGTCGAATACCTGAAGTGCATTCCCGACGGCCATGTGAAGATTACAGGCCCGCTCGACGATTTGAAGGAGCGCTTTATTGGTGGCAGCTATGGACTTGGGCTTGGTGAGCTCGATGATGGGTCTATAGTGGTTGCTGCAGTCAAGCCGGAGGGCCCTGCAGCTCTGGCTGGGATATGTCCAGGGGCGCATATTGCTGCATGGAATGGCGTACCGATTCAGGATGCTCTGGTTGCGGCGGATACGCGTTGGTTTAAGAATGCGGCAACAAAGGATGACCTCGCTCTCGAGCGATTACAAGCGCTTACCCGCGCGCCTGTTGGTACGCAGGCGGTTATTGAATTCTTTGCAGCGACAGCTGAGGAGCAGCCACAAGAAAGAGACGCCACGGCAGAAGAATCGCCAAAAACCAGGATCGCTACGTTGACTGCGCGCAGCGACAATTTTGCCGATCTTGCACTTTTCGACCTAGCGCCAATCCCTACCATGGAAGAGCTTCGCAAGAATGTGGAGTGGCGAATCCTGGATGAAAATGTTGGTTACTTGCGAATTTACCACGTGATCCACTTTGACGACTATGCGATATATCCAACAGAAGTGACCGATGAAGTAGTGAACGCTTTAGATGCATTCTGTGCAGCAGGGGTGAATTCGCTCATTTTAGATTTGCGCGGTAATCGTGGCGGTTCCGACCAAGTTGCAGCAGATATATCTGGCCATTTTGCCGAAGAGCCTTCGCTTTTCGAACGAACTGCTTGGTATAATGCGAGTTCGGGGCATTTCGATTTTGCGCATTCCGATCTTTTTGCCCAGACATTCGAGCTAGGTGATGAGCCTTTATGGGTGAAGCCTCGCCAACCTCATTTTTCGGGCAAGATCGCTGTGCTGGTTAACCCAGCGACCATAAGTTCAGGCGAAGGTCTTGCTATGGCAATCGGTCGCCTTCCTAAAGCGACAGTGATGGGGTTCTATGGTACACACGGTTCTTTCGGTCTTATTCCTTGGCCAATTGCGATGCCAGAAGACATTTCCTTCGAGTTTCCTATAGGACGCTCGCTCGATGAACGCGGTACTATTCAAATCGATTCAGATGTTTCTGGCAAAGGCGGAGTGCAGCCCGAGATTCGCATCCCACGAACTTGGCAGAATATTGCTGCATATGCGTCAGGCAAGGATGTCGAGCTTGAATTCGCCAAGCAATGGCTTCTAAATCAAGATCCTAGATAGGCGCGCTTAGATTATAGAAATCGGCCCAAAATAATCTTTATAGATACACTCTCAAGCCATTGCTCACTGCAAAGCCATTGAGATACGACTGGCCGCTATTGGTCTTTGCTCCAACGCCATTCGATCCTAATTTCTCCATAGAGTCGAGTGTCTTAGTTTGCCATGAAGCTAAATTATATTTAATCACTTTTTGATGGGTTCTTAAAATGAATATTTACAACGGCTTTTATGTCTCATATAATCCATTAAATCAAACAGCTTATCTTGCATAAGGAGGCAAATATGATAAAGCTGATAGGAGTTGTAATTGTCATTGTTGGCTTCGCTCTGAATCTCAACAATATCGCCATTATTCTTGTTGCAGGATTTGTGACTGGTCTCGTTGGTGGAATGGATTTGATAAAAATCTTGGAAACAATCGGAAGCAGCTTCGTAGCCAATCGAGGAATGGCAATATTCATCATGATAATGTTCGTGACAGGCACTTTAGAGCGAAATGGATTACGAGAAATGGCCGCCAAGCTTATCGCAAAAATCAAAAATGCTACCGCTGGCATAGTTATTGCTGCCTATGGTGTTCTACGGCTAATTCTTGCAGCATTCAATGTAAGCCTAGGAGGTACAGCTGGATTTGTTAGGCCAGTTGTCATGCCTATGGCTATAGGAGCTGTCGAGGCGAAACATGGCCAGGCAAATGAAAAACATGTAGAGGAACTTAAAGGCATGAGTTCTGGTATGGAGAATACCACCTGGTTTTTTGGACAAGTCCTTTTCATTGGTGGTGGAGGCGCTCTCCTTGTTCAGTCTACGCTGAAGAATCTCGGATATGAGACTGACTTAGCAGAGCTTGCAAAGGTGGAGGTACCTGTTGCTATTTTTGCACTTATCGTAGCATCGATTATTTATTACCTAAAAGATAGGCACCTTGATAAGACTCTTTATGGCCAGAATCAATAAGGAGGCGATAAAATGCAATTTTTCATAGATCCTAAGATTGCCCTTGGGGTAAAGTTGCTTGAGGTTCTCTATATAATAATGGGACTAATAGTAGGATATAATGGAATCAAAACCCTTTTCGAGAAAGATCATAAAGCAAGGATTGGTACTGCAATATTCTGGATTTCTTTGGCAATAATATTGATATTTGGTCATTGGTTGTCGAAGCTAACTAGCGGCATACTCGTAGTTATCATGGCCATCCCTGCAATATTTGGTCAGGTAAAACCTGGCCCAGCTGCCCCACCAAGCAAAGAATATACCCAAGCTCAAGCAGAGAAAATAGGTTACAAGATATTTGTTCCGACCCTCATGATGGGAATAATGGCTATTATCTTTGCCCTTTTCACAAAAATCAGCCCATTGGTAGGCGTAGGATTTGGTGTCATTATTGCAGCGATACTTCTCATGATTTTCTCAAAGGATAATACTCCAAAGGTTTTTCTTGAGGATTCCAAACGCATGCTTGATGCAGTTGGTCCACTTTCTATGTTGCCAATGCTTCTTGCTGCCCTTGGAGCTATTTTCACTGCCGCTGGAGTTGGTAATGTCATAGCTAACTTGGTAAGTAAGATTATTCCACAAGGGAATATTACTATTGGCATTATTGTCTATGCTTTGGCTATGCCACTTTTTACAATCATAATGGGCAATGCTTTTGCTGCTATTACAGTTATCACGGTCGGTATTGCTGCGCCATTCGTTCTTGCTCTTGGAGCTGATCCAACTATTATTGGAATGCTTGGATTGACATGTGGCTATTGTGGTACCCTTTGCACGCCAATGGCGGCTAACTTCAATATAGTACCTGTTGCCATCCTTGACATGAAAGGCAAATACAATGTTATCAAGAACCAGCTTCCCATTGCTGCGATAGTATTGGTGTTTCAGATCTGCTATATGCTAATAGCAAAGTAGATCAAAAAGAAAACTATTGCTTTTTTGTTACCGTAGAAGCCCTAAAAACCTTCTACGGTTTCTCGATGAGAAAGGAGGTGCGTGTAATGCGAATATTATTGACAGGTTTTGATCCATTCGGAGGAGAGAAGATAAATCCGGCTTTCGAAGCTGTAAAACTTGTTCAAGACAGAATTGCAGATTCTGATATCATAAAGCTCGAGATCCCCACTGTCATTGGCAAGTGCGACAAGCTCGTAGCCCAGATGGTCAGAGAAAAAAAACCTGATGTAGTGCTCTCGATTGGTCAAGCAGGAGGCCGATTCGATATTTCGGTAGAACGTGTTGCAGTCAATATTATCGATGCGCGTATACCTGACAATGAAGGCAACCAGCCTTTCGATCAACAAATTCGAAAAGATGGTGAAAATGCATATTTCGCCACGATACCTGTAAAAGCGATAGCAGAACGCATCAAGTCGAAAGGTCTACCCGCAAGTGTATCCTATACGGCAGGCACTTATGTCTGCAATTACATCATGTACTGCGAGCTCTACATGGCAGCAACTGAGTTCCCAAAATTGCGCTGCGGCTTTATTCATGTTCCTTTTTCTACATCTCAGGCGATAAATAAGCCTACTCCAGTACCGACCATGTCTATCGAGAATATGACTTTGGCAATTGAAGCTGCAATTGAAACAATTATTGCCTCATGAACCACTCTAGTCATAAATAGACATAATCATATATAAGCAGGACAGCAAATAACATGCCAATTCCATTAGATGAAGGAGCGAGAATTGTCATCCGTGAATGGCTTCGAGCCCGAGAAGGCGAGAGGATAACAATAATATCCGATGAGCTGCATGTTGCGGAAGCTATGGCTATGCGTGAACAAGCCCAATTAGTAGGAGCATCACCTATAGTAATCCTCGTGGAAAGCTCGAGTCCCCAATGTGGCGAGCTTTTTGACGATCGATTTGATGCTTTTCTCAACACTGATGCAATTGTTGGCGCAACACACAATTCAATCATGACGACTCGGGCAATACGCGACTCAGTCAAAGCGGGTGCGCGTTTCCTATCTATACCTTTGTCCACGAATGATGGAATTCCTTTGCTACAGCACGATTTTATTAGGATGAATACAAATGAAGTCAATAGGATAGGCTTGCAAATTCGAAGCTTATTCATCGATGCATCTGAGGCTCACGTGACTACGGATCTGGGTACTGATATACAATTTTCAATAAAAGGCCGTCTAGGAAATGTCTTTCATGGCTTATGTGATCAACCAGGAGTTTCTACTTCTGCAAGTTTCGAATTCTCCATCTCTGTGGTCGAGAATAAAACAGAAGGTGTGGTTATTCTTGATGGCTCAATGGGATACATAGGTTTGGTGGAGGAACCAGTAAGGATACTTATTGATCGAGGCAGAATTGTTAGTATTGAACAGAATACTTCTGGTCGCAGGCTCGCAAAATATCTGTCTGACTTCCAAGACGAAAGAATGTACATAATCGGAGAACTTGGAATAGGGCTCAATAAGATGGCAAGCTGCGCAGGCCGTTCCTATATCGAAGATGAATGCTCTTATGGAACTTTTCACATTGGCATTGGTCGCAATATATCGCTCGGTGGGCAGCATTATGCTAATGGCCATTTCGACCTTGTTATGCATAGACCAACAATCAAAGTCGATTCCCACAATGTTATGAAGGATGGAAAGATAGAGATTTTTGAATTTTGAAAATAGATTGGTCTTATATTGATGGAGAGGCAAATCGCTGGATCTTGGGATTATCGAAGAGCGAGGATTAAGCCTTGTCGCAAAGAAGTCCCTCTCCTCGCTCAGATTATAGAAATAGGCCCTAAATAATCTCTATAGATATACCCTTAAGCCTGTGCTCGCCGAAAAGCCATTGAGATACGACTGGCCGCTATTGCTCTTTGCTCCAACGCCATTCGTACCAAGCTCGATAAAATAAGAAGATGATAGCGGACCGCTGGCCTTCGGCATAAAGAACTCAAAGCCAAAATGTCCATAGCCGCCAAAAGCAAAAGGATCGCTATCGAAGGATGCAGCGGGAAAGAGAAACAAGAATCCGCCTTCTCCATAGAGTCGAATATCCTCATTTCTCATGAAAGTCGCCCCCACAAGCCCCAATCGAAGCGCATAGAAGGTCGCCCAATTGGCATCTTGCTTCCATAATACAGAGCCACCAAGCCGGACCGCAGTTTTTTCATGCCAAAACCAGGGGCTAGTAATCTGAAAGCCCGTGCCAAATTCGTTGCCCCATTCCTGAAGAGAAAAACTCAGCGAAATACGGCTCGCGGACATATGGCTCGCGCTGGTGGGTGCTTTCTCAATTTGAGCAGCTTGAGAAGATGCCTGGGCTGGCAGCATAATTGCAGAAACAAGGAAGACCAATACAGGCAAAATCTGACCCAATGTTGTGCATAGTATTTTATGTGGTTTCTTTTTCATTTGATGAACCTCCTAGATTATTGGAATTCTTCAATAATTCCGTCAATTGACGGCTATAGTCTAAAAGGGCGGACCTCCCTTTTGGAGTAATTCGATAGTATGTAGTGGGTTTACGGTCGATAAATCGCTTTTGATACTGCACATATCCGCTTTCTTCCAGCTTTCGCAAATGACTTGCTAGATTGCCATCTGTCGTTTGGATCACATCGCGAATATAGGTAAACTCTGCTTCATCGCAGCCGGCCAGCAACGCAAGCGCGGCAAGCCGTATTCGAGATGAGAGCATTTCATCGAAGCTTTGATAGCTATACTGATTCTTTTCGTTCTCTTGCATAGAGATAGATCCCTGGTACAAATTCGCATAAGAAGGCGCATATTCCCACAACCGCTGGCGACCAGAAGGCCTGTACCAACAGAACGACAATACTGCAAACAATCCAAAGGGCGCTCACTATTCGCAAGAGCAGATAATGCGTCATGCTGCTGCTTATCCAGTATGCGGTGCCTACAAGGAGCGAAATTACACAAAGGACGTAGGAAAGAGAAATATTCTGTGGGCGAAAATATCCGGCTATTCCATAGAGTACTGTCACCCCAACTACAAAGGTCCACATTTCATTGGAGATTTTGTGCAGCGATGTCGTTTTCAAATGCTTATGCTGCGCATGCCTGCTATGTCGAAACACTATCAGAAAGGCACTCAACATAAGAAGAGCCCATAATAGCCCTATAGCCGCATACCATTGCCATGACTCAAAGGCATAGCTCAAGGCGGTACCTATGCTGACAAAGCCTCCCCATACCATCGAAGAGAACCCCGTTGATAGAAAGGTCTTGCGAGATTCTTCCAGCATGCGCGCAATGAGCTCCAGTTGCTGATCCGGGCTTATGGAAGGTTCTTCATTCATGATTCACGCTCCTTGGGAGTCGGTGCTCCTAGTATTTCTTTATATATGAATTATAGCGCAAAGTACTTTGAAATGTAAAGTATTAATTATGAATTTTTAAAAGACCTGAGGATATTTGAATTTTGCATGATTAAGAGACTCTTTCGCATAGAAAAATAGACTCTCAAATAACTCTTAAGAAGAAACTTAAAAAAGCCGGCTTATCCTCTCTTGCCAGAGGAGACAAGCCGGCTTATGGAGCCAATTAGCCTAACCTCAGCCTATCTGTTATTTTATCTAATCGCAATTCTCTTCGATAGCTGTTTACTCTAACCTCAATTTCCAGAAACTACCTTCTCCCAGTCAGCGCGAACCTGAGCCAAAAGCTCTGGTTCGGCGGCAAGGCGATAACCAAGGTAGGCCATGATCTTCGAGGCGTTTATAAGGGCTTCATTGCCTTCCGGGCTCTTTGTTGCGATGGCGTATTCCCTTGAGTGGCCCGCTACATCTGCTGGAGCCACGGGTAGCCCAAAGATCAATGCGGGAATTTGCGATGAGGCGGTACCGAAATCGGTCGATGCGCCAGCTGGATCCCAAGGTCCAACTTTCTTTGCGTTCGGAATGCCAAACTCCTTCATGGCTTCGTCGGCGATATCCATAAAGCTTGGCACGTTCACTACATTATCGTATTGTTTGATTTCCGTGATGATGAGCGAGCTGTAAACATAGGCAAGCAAAATATCCGCTATCTATCATGGAAATCCCGAAAATCCAATAAATTCCGTCGAATGATTTTTGTCCATCATAATGGACAATAGCTTGCAAATTATGGTTTTGTCCATCATAATGGACACTGGAGGCGCACCCTAATGAACATCATTCCTCGCCCAAGGTATATTGACAGAATTCGCCCTTACATCGGTACAAAACTTATCAAGGCGATCATTGGTCAGCGGCGTGTAGGGAAAAGTTATATCCTTCTTCAGCTTGCAGAATATCTTCGCAATGAGCATCCTGATTGGTTCATACTGCATATCGATTTGGAACAACTCGAATGGCGGCATCTCAGAACAGGTGAAGACCTTGTCCGCGAAGTCATGTCGAGGATCCCCTATGATGCTCAAATTGGCCGACAAGTTTCGATCGCGCTTCTTCTTGATGAGGTACAGCAATTGAAGAATTTTGAAATTGCTGTACGCGGATTTGCTGCGGATGATCGTTTTGATGTGTATATTTCTGGATCGAATGCTGATCTGCTTTCAAGCGATATTGCAACATTGTTTGCAGGAAGGGCTATCCGCATCGAGGTGTTCTCCCTTACCTATGATGAGTTTTTGACTTTTCATCGTCTTGAAGACAATGATCAGGCACTCAATAAATTTTTGTACTGTGGTGGCTTGCCATTTCTTGCAAATCTGCCGTATGACGATGTCGTGTTTCGCGAATATTTGAGCGCAGTGCTCGATTCTGTAGTATTGAAAGATGTGGTTGACCGTTATGGTATAAGAAGTCCGTCGCTCCTAGAAAGGATTCTTGAATTTATTGCAGACAATATTGGAAACCCCACCTCGGCGAGGAATATTGCCAATTACCTAAGAAGTATACGGATTGATGCGTCGCCACAATCGGTGCTCGATTACTTGGGATATCTTACTCGATCGTTTGCGCTCCTGCGATGCCCTATTGAAAATGTGGGCGGCAAAAAGGTACTTGAAGGAATCGCTAAGTATTATTTTCAAGATCTAGGATTGCGATCAGTCGTCCATAACAGCACAAGCTCAGATATCAGCAAGATCATTGAAAATGCTGTATTTATAAGGCTCCTTGCGGATGGCTGGAAAGTCTCAACGGGTCGAATAGGCGAGCGCGAGGTCGATTTTATTGCCGAAAAGGGACAAGGGCGCTGCTATATTCAGGCTACGTATCTCATGCCAGACAAAGCAACTAAACAAAGAGAGTTTGGAGCGCTTGCAGAGATTGAAGGCGGCTGGCCTCGCTTTGTAATTTCGATGGATCCTATCGTCCACGATTGGCAGGGGATTCATCATATTAGGCTCAGAGATTTTCTACGCGATGGACTCTTGGCAAATCGATAAATATACTCTTACATGCTCGATGACCGTGAGAGTCCCAGAAATCAGATCAGTTTGGAGTTTTTACATCTTTAGCACCGAGAGCCCTTTATTCCAATATCCCAAAATTGTGTCCATCTCCTTGTTCATTATGGAATCTGGCATTTTCAACTGTGGATTAGCGTCGTACCAGGCTAGCGAGCGCCGAATGCCCTCTCTAAAGGTAATCTGCGGGCGGAATTCAGGGACGAATCGTCTGATCTTGGAATTATCGAAGAGCACTGATACAGCCTTGTCGCCAAGGAGCCCCGCTCCGCGCTCGGGATTTATTCTGGCAATGTAATCTGAAGGGACATGAACGATTCTCGGGCTGACTCCAAGCTCTTCTGCAATAATCGTGTGTATTGCATCCCAGGTGAGATGCTCATCTGAAGTAATATGAAAGGCTTCCGAAAGCGCGGCAGGGTTTCCTAAGAGCCCAACAAGGCCCACCGCAAAGTCCGATGCATGTGTGAGAGTCCATAGAGACTGACCATCTCCCGGCACTATTATTTCTTTGCCATTGAGCATCCTCCACGCAAGGCCATAACCCGCGGAGCCAAAACACCCTGGTATCCAGCCATTGTCGTAAGTATGCGAAGGCCGCACGATCGTATACGGAAAGGAATGCGTGTGTCCGCTTTCCATTAAGACCTTTTCGCAGGCTGCTTTTAGACGTGCATATTCCCAAAACGGGTTTTCGAGAGGTGTTTCTTCGGTGATAATTGGGGTTAGGGAGGGTTTTTTATACGCTGAACAGCTGCTTATGAATATATATTGATGGGTGATATCCTTAAAAAGCTGTATATCGGCTTCGATATGTTTGGGCTCGAATCCCAGGAACTGAACGACGCTATCGAAGCACAGCGATCCAATGGCTCTTTTTACGGCCTCTGGCTGCCTGATGTCCGCTCTCAAGACTTTTACTTCTCGTCTTTCCTTTTCCGGTCTGTTTCCTCTGTTAAGATGAAAGACCTCGAAGCCCTTTCTGAGCGCTTCGTTTGTACAAGCCGATGAAATATTGCCGGTTCCCCCTATGAATAGTACACGCATCTCATTTCCTCATTTTGATAAAAAATTTTATTGACAACTGACGTCTTACAACGTAATATTTATAGGAACTCTTTTGTTTTGTCAAGGAAATTCACTATAGGAGAGAATTGATGTTCGAATTTGTCCATCAAGAAATCGCCGAGAAAAAACTCCGTGTTCGTAAATTGCTACAGGAACTCGAGCTAAATGCTGTATATCTCAAGAAAAGCTCCAATTTTTCTTGGATTACGGGAGGCGGCTACAATATTGTTGGTATAGCTACGGAGATGGGCGTTGCTGGAGCCCTCATCACAGCCGACCGTGAATTCATAATATGTAATAATATCGAAGCACCGCGGATGGAGAAAGAGGAGCGCCTTACCGAACAAGGCTACACGATTGTCTCTTTTCCCTGGTATGATGATCAGGAAGCATCGATTGTCAATTCTCTATCCGGTGGCAAATTCGGTGCCGACCATGCTTTTCCAGGCTCCTTAGACATTTCCAGCAAGATAAATCCCCTTCGCTATTCCCTGACACAATGGGAAATTGATCGTTATCATCGTCAAGCCCTTGATACGGCACGGATTGCGGAGGAAACCGCTCTTTCAATTAAGCCTGGCGATGAAGAGAGGGCTGTTATAGGCAGGCTTTCGGAAAAGCTCTGGAGCCAAGGCATGGATTTCATTGTTGCCTTCTGCGCCGCGGATGAACGCATTTCTCTCTTTCGCCATCCTATTGCCACGGATAAAAAGATCGAAAAGCGCGCGATGATCAGCGTCAATTCCAGAAGGCGCGGGCTTATCGTCTCGATAACGCGTTTCATTCAGTTTGGAAAGGTGCCTGTCGATCTCAGAAAGCGCTATGAGGACAATGTCTATGTCGATACAGCGATGATGACAGCCACGATCCCGGGTCGACCTGCTTCAGAGGTCTTCGAAGCAGCCTTGCGTGCTTATGCCGAAAAAGGCTATCCAGAAGAATACAGGCTCCACCATCAGGGAGGCGCAATTGGCTATATGGGCAGAGATTACAAAGTGACTGCACAAACCAGGGAGATCATTCGGGAAAACCAAGCCTTTACCTGGAATCCATCGATTACGGGAGCTAAAAGCGAAGATACGATGCTTGCCACAAAGAATGGTCCAATTGTCCTCTCCGAACCCTCGATTTTTCCAGTACTCACTATTGAAAGAAATGGCTATGTATTCAAAAGGCCGGACATCTTGGAACTATAAGAAGGAGGTGTCTACCTGCGAAGAGAAAAAAGGAACTGTAAGAAGGGGCGCTTCGCCCTAAAACATTGAATAGCAACTTTTAGGAGGGGACTAAAGTCCCTACAACATATTTAAGGAGGTTTCCTATGAAAGCAAAAAAAGCCGTGCTTTTGATTTCTGTGCTCTTGCTTCTTAGTACCTTATGCCTTGGAGCGCAGCCAAAGGAAAAATTCCCCACAAGGGAGATCGAAATCATGGTGCCATGGGCTGCCGGCGGAGCTACTGATCTCATGGTGCGGATTTTCTCACCGGTGATCCAGAAATATCTTGGCGTCCCGATTCTCATCACCAACAAGCCAGGAGGGGCTGCGGTTCCAGGTTATGTGGAAGCTATGACAAAAAAGCCCGATGGCTATTACCTGGTAGCATGGGCGACGCCATCCATAACCGTTACGCATATGCAGAAGACTCCCTATGATGCCAACAGCTTCGAGCCGATCATCAACATAGTCACTGCACCAGTGTGGTTCTTAGCTCCAGCCTCTTCTCCCTACAACAACTTGAAGGATCTTGTGGAAGATGCAAAAA
>Ga0209506_1003169_pt1 | contig 13575 bp, 17 predicted proteins | sample AD_JPNHG2_MetaG_FD_184409 | JGI IMG/M metagenome (GOLD analysis project Ga0209506, IMG submission 184409) | Active sludge microbial communities of municipal wastewater-treating anaerobic digesters from Japan - AD_JPNHG2_MetaG (SPAdes) (version 2) | ecosystem: Engineered > Bioreactor > Anaerobic...
ACCCCAGGAGATAGGGCGGCTCATTTGATAGAATATACCAAAAGCATAGACAGGCTATCTAGAAATATAATCAACTTAGATAAACAAATTCAGACTAAGCGAAGAATGTTATTTGATATCGAAAAAGAAAACATAATGACTATAGCCTCTGCATTAAGAAGTATACCTAAAGAAGTAAAACAGGAAGAAAACCCACTTCTAAAGGCGTTGCAAGGATAATGATTAAAGAAAGTAGAGCTTATAAATATGCTCAGTGGTGTTTGGAGCCCGACAATCGTAAAGTTCCTAAGTATGTGAAAAAGCAAGCTAAATCATGGGTAGATATAGTAGATGGTAAAGACGAAGAAGCTTATATTGATGAAAAGGCTTTTGATAAAATCAATAAATTATTAACGTTAATAGTGCATCCTGATTTACAATGTCCTATGGATGAAGGCTTAGAGGACTATGCTTGGCTACTTATTGTAGCAGTACTATGTACTAAGCTAAAAAATGATGAAAATAAAGATATAAGATATTATGTAACCGCAGTATTAGATATATGTCGAAAGAATTTTAAGACATTTAATGCAGCGGTTATTTTTATTCTATTAATGTTAACCGACCCGAAATTTAGCAGATTTTTCTCAGTTGCTCCGGATTTGAAATTATCTAAGGAATTGCAAATAGCAATAAGAAAAATCATAAAATCAAGCCCACTGCTAGCAGAAGATGATGTATTTAAGCTACTGAGAAGTGAAATAAGATGTCTTTTAACAGATAGTGAATATATACCTTTAGCTTATTCAGAGGACAGAATGGATGGTAAATTGGCTAATGCTTTCCTAGCAGATGAAGCAGGGGCAATGGATAGTTATCCGATAGAATCAATGAGGTCTTCGCAAATTACTTTACACAATAAACTAGGAATTATAATCAGTACTCAATATCCTAACGATAATAATGCAATGATTGATGAAATAGATATATCAAAAAAAGTGCTAGATGGTTTATTGGAGGACAAAAGAAGATTTTCGTTATTGTATGAGCCTGACGATGATTTATTGGTTAATGACCAATGGCAGACTAATGACTTAGTTATATATCAGTCTAATCCAGTAGCTGTAGCACACGATTATATATTTCAAGCCGTTAAAGATATGCGAACAATGGCAATTTTATATGAAAATAAACGTGAGAATTACCTTTGCAAACATAATAACATTAAATACAAAGGGCTTGGGGTAGAAGGGTTTATTGATATAACAAAGGTTAGAGAGTGTAAAATCAATGAAGATTTAGACTTCTGGAAAGGGAAGAGAGTATGGATAGGTCTTGATTTATCACAGACTGATGATAATACCGCAGTTGCTATGGTTACAGAACATGAAGGAGTAATTTATTCTAAAGTATTTGGATTTATTCCGGCTGATAAAGTTGATTTTAAAAGCAAGAAGGAAAAGGTTGATTATAACAGATTAATAAGGCATAAAGTATGCTATGCCTGCGGTGATGAGGTAATTGACTATTCATGTGTTGAAACGTTTTTAATTGAACTAGAGGTTTCTTATGGTGTCGAAATAATGCAAGTAGGTTATGACCGTTATAACGCAATAAGTACAGTGCAGAAGCTTGAAGCTGCTGGGTACGAATGCGTAGAAATTAAACAACATTCAAGTGTTTTGCACATGCCAACTAAACTGTTAAAAGAGTGCATATTAAATAAAACATTCCGATATGATGAAAACTTAATGCTTGAAATTAACTTCCAGAATGCACGTTGTACAGAAGACACTAACCTAAATAAATATGTAAATAAGAAAAAATCAGAGGGTAAGGTTGATATGGTAGTAGCATTAATTAATGCAACTTATTTACTGCAACAAGACATGCTATTTGGTATAGATAATTTTGCAGTTCAAGTCGGATAGAGGGAGATGATTAAATGAATTTTGGAAAAGCAATAGAATTATTAAAGCAAGGGAAGAAAGTAAGACGTAGGGGCTGGAACGGTAAAGGGATTTTCATTGAATTACAAAGGCCTGACGCACACTCTAAAATGACGCATCCTTATATTTTCATAGATACAACAGGTTTACAAACAAATAATCCAGATGCACCGAAAGATAGAGTTCCATGGTTAGCAAGTCAAACGGATATGCTTTCAGAAGATTGGGAGGTTGCTGAATAATGTATGGTGAGTTAGAAAAAATAAGTGATTTAGAATTTATTATTAAACAAGCAATAAAAACTAAAGTAAATGTAGGGGTTTTTATTGAGATGCCAGGTTTTGAATCTCCTGAAATAATAATAAATCCAGTTGAAAATTTAGAAAAGAAACTTGAATATTACAAAAATATATATGACGAAAATTTAAACCATAAGCATGCTGAAGGTATCAAAATTATCGGATATGCATTTTGCTAATATTCTAAAGCAGAAAGGCGGTGAGAATTTGGCATGGTTTAATAAACGGAAAAAGGAAGAGAGAGCGGATCCGGTTGTTGAGCCGTCAGTTGATGATGTGCTGTTAAAAGCTTTATTAGACAATATCTATGTAACCAAAGAACAGGCATTGAATATTCCAAGCGTGAAGAGTTGCATTAATTTCATAGCTGATACGGTATCAATGCTACCGATTAAGCTTTATAAAGATAACAATGGTAAAACTGAGGAAATCAAGGATGATATTAGAATTAAGCTTCTAAATGATGATACTGGAGATACCCTTGATGCAGTTCAGTTTTGGAGAGCTCTTATCGCTGATTACTTTCTTGGTAAAGGCGGGTATGCTTATGTTAATAAGAGACTCAATGATGTTGTTAGCCTGCATTATGTTGACGAATCTTATGTTTCTATAATTAAGAATGAAGATCCTATATTTAAAACATATAGAATCTTGGTTAATGGTAGATGTTACTGGCCATTCGAATTTATTAAAGTCTTGCGAAATAGCAAGGATGGAGCTCAGGGGGTAAGCATCATTAAAGAAAATAATTTGATGCTTAGCGTAGCTTATAACTCATTGGTATTTGAAGAAACTTTAGTAAAAAAAGGCGGTAATAAAAAAGGTTTTGTAAAATCACCAAGGAAACTAACACAAGAAGCTATTGATAAGCTAAAAGAAGCATGGAAGAGGCTCCATAGCAATAATAGTGATAATGTTGTAATCCTGAACGAAGGCTTAGAGTTTCAAGAAGCATCTAACACATCGGTAGAAATGCAGCTAAATGAAAACAAAGAATCCAACTCAGGTCAACTTTGTAAGATATTCAATATATCCGAATCCATTACCAAGGGTAATGCAACAAGTAAAGATTATACAAACAGTATAAAAACTGGTGTTTTACCGGTATTAAAGGCAATCGAATGTGCATTAAATAGAGAATTCTTACTCGAAAGCGAGAAGGATTTTTTTTATTGGGCATTCGATACCAAAGAATTGCTAAAAGGCGACATAAGAGAGAGATTTGAGGCTTATAAAATAGCTATTGATGCTAATTTTATGCAACCTGACGAGGCAAGATACATGGAAGACATGGAACCTTTGGGGCTGGACTTTATTAAGCTTGGACTTGATACAGTGATGTATAATCCAAAAACAAAAGAGGTATATACTCCAAACACAAATCAAGCACGGAACATGGCAAAACTGAAAGGTGGTGAGGACAGTGAACGTGGAAATCAGAAGTGATGGATTACACATAACGGGATATGTGAATGTTCCGGGCAGAGAAAGCAGACCAGTGGTTACACCACGAGGTAAGGTAATCGAAGTAATTGAACAAAGAGCGTTTCAAAGGGCATTGCAAAAAGTTGATAATATTGACTTAATGGTCGATCATGAAAGAAAAATAGCTTCAACGAAGGAAGGAACTCTAAAAGCTTGGGAAGATGAGATAGGACTTAGAGCCGAAGCAGTAATTACGGATGAAGAAGTTATTCAGGGGGCGAAGCAAGGAAAATTAAAAGGTTGGAGTTTCAACATGAAAAAAGTTGTTGATGAACTTGAAGAGAGAGCTGGAAAACTGCCTTTGCGACGTGTCAAAGACTTTATCATGACAGAGATAACCTTGGCCCTTAAAAAAATCCCAGTCTATTCGGCGACATCGATTGAACTTAGGGCGGAAGAAGAGGAAGAGATTGAAATTAGAACTTCTGAGTGCGAGATTACAGTTAAGGATATGACAGAAAAACAGCAAAGTGTTGATTACACGGAAATTGAAAACAAAATTAAAAAGTTGAAGGAGATGTAAAGTCATGAATCTAAAAGCGTTAATCGAAAAAAGAAACGGTAAAGTTACAGAAATGCAGGGATTACTTGAAAAAGCAAAAACAGAAGAAAGAGCTATGAATCAAGAGGAGATAGAAAAATTTAACACCCTCGAGCAGGAAGTGAAGGACTTGGACGCAACGATTGAAGCGGAAAAGAGGGCGAGCGGGTACTTAGTGATCGAAACTAACAAAAAAGTCGTAAAAGACGAAGAAGAGAGGGCAATCGAAGAAGAGAGGGCTTTTGCGAACTACATAAGAGAAAAAAGCGGAATAGATGTGGAAAAAAGAGCAGGTGAACAAAACCTTGACATGACTAACAATGGTGCGGTTATTCCTACAACCATTGCAAATAGAATAATCTCAAAGGTTGAGGAAATCTGTCCGATTTTAGCAGGGGCAACTCGATTTAACGTAAAAGGAACATTAAAAGTGCCTGTATACGGAAAATCCGGAGATGGTGGAAACCAAGATATCACTGTTGCATATCAGACTGAATTTCAAGATATTACCGCCAACGTAGGTAAATTTACAAGCGTTGATTTGACTGGATTCTTAGCTGGGGCGTTGGCACTTATTGGGTTATCTGTAGTTAATAACGCAGACGTTGACGTTGTAAACTTTGTAATCGATGAAATGGCTAAGAAAGTAGCTATATTCCTCGAAAAAGAATGTATTAACGGCACCCCGGGCAAAGCAACCGGAGCACTTGCAACAACTACAACAATAAACGCGGGGTCAACAAGTGCAATCACTGCAGATAATTTGATTGATTTACAGGCTAAAATACCTACTGCTTATCAAGCTAATGCTTGTTGGACTATGAATCCAGCTACATTTACAGCAATTAGAAAGTTAAAGGATGGTAATGGGCAGTATCTGTTACAGCCAGATTTTGCTGGTGCTACACCTTATAGATTACTTGGAAAGCCAGTATATCTATCTGACAACATGCCTACCATCGGCAGTGCAAATAAGGCTGTTTTGTACGGTGATTACTCTGGATTAGCAGTTAATTTCCGTGAGAACATCTCTATTCAGGTATTACGTGAGAAATATGCAACTATGCATGCTGTTGGTGTTGTATCTTGGTTTGAGTTTGATTCGGATGTTATTGATAATCAGAAATTAGCTACATTAACCATGTCAGCAGCTTAGTAAATTAAATGGGCGGTGTAATATCCGCCCATATTTTAAGAAAGCGAGGATGAAAAAATGTCATATAACGTAAAAAACTATACCGAACAGGGTGGAGAAAAAACTGTTATAGGCGGCGAGCTGGAGGTTAGAGGTGCGCTAACCGTAAAGGACGGGGCTATTGTAGTAGGCATTACTGAAGTTACTGGAGCGGCAACATCAACAAAACTAGGCGGAATAAAGGCAGCTACCAAAGGCTCTGGTGACACGGTAGAAGTAAAAATAGATACTACATCATCAAAATTATATGTACCAACTTATCCTGTGTTGCCAGAAGGGGCAACGACCGAAACGGCAGGGGTAGTAAAACAAGCTGCTAATGTTGCAGAAGCGGCAGGAGCTGCACCAACCGCAGAAGAATTTAAAGCATTACTTGATGCGTTAATAGCAGCTGGAATCATGGCAGCCGCAGAATAGGCGGTGATGAAATGAAGGTAAGCGAAATAAAAGTATCTGATATCGCAGCCTATCTCAAACTTGAAGATAAAGAATATACAGACACAGAATTAAAAGTATTGATAGATACAGCAAAAGCCTTTATTAAGTCATATACCGGGCTTGACGATACCGGCATAGATCTACATAAGGACTTTGTAATAGTTGTGTATATACTTTGTCAAGATATGTACGATAATCGAAGTCTTTATGTAGATAAATCTAATCTGAATAAGGTTGTTGATACAATTCTAGGTATGCATTGTACTAATTTGTTACCAACACCTCCGGAGGATGATGCTATATGATAAATCCAGGAAAATACCGTTGCAAAATCGATTTTCTGTCACGTAAAATTAAAAGAAATGACTATGGCGAACTTTGCGACGAATGGTCGAAGTACAAAACCGTATGGGCAAGCAGATTTGATCTTATAGGGACTGATTTTTATGCAGCACAGACGAGTGACACTAAAGTCGAGATTAAATTTAAATGCCGTTACACAAAGAACATTACAAAAAACATGCGTATCCAGTGCGGTGAAGAAATATATGAGATAATTGGTATCCCGATTGATGTTGACAACAAACATATGGAATTGTTGATATATGGTAGGTTGGTGAGTTAAATGTCGGCATATTTCAAAATCGAAGGCATGAAAGAGCTACAAAAAAGCCTTGAAAGACTTGGCAAAGTGCCCCAAAAACATGTAACCAGCAGCTCCAAAAAAGGCATGAACATTGTTTTAAAACAATCCCGAGCAACAGCTCCAGTAGATACAGGGCAACTCAAAAAAGGCATGAAATTAATCGGGGAGAAATCCAAAGAAAAAGGCAAAAAAGTATATCGAGTAGTGTTTGATCGCAAAATGAATGATTTGTTTCAAAAGAAAAACAAAGATGGCAAGATTACTGGTTATTATCCAATTTCGCAAGAATATGGTTTTTTTTCGAAAAGTGGGCGATACATACCAGGATATCGATTCATCCATAATAGCTTGACAGACAATGCACGCAAGATGGAGAAAACTATAGTAAGTACTATGAAAACTAAAATTGATGCTGAGATAGCGAAGGGTGGGTTGAAGTAGATGGGACGAATTATTTTTGTTAAAGAATTCAAAAACAAAATAAAAAAGATAGACTTTGTTATGTGCCCGATAGAAATTCAACCGATTAGACCGATATTAGGTAGGATATATGCCATTTATTTATTATTAAAGTGCATTAAATTATTTAAGTTTAGTTGTTATGGCTATAAATTTTATAGGATATCTCTACCTAAGCTTGTGAAGGTAGGTGATTAAATGGAAAAAGCGTTAAAATACGAATTAGAAAATCAAATATCCGAATTATCCGGTGCAATTTACCCTACAAACGCCCCAAAGACTGCAACTAAGCCTTATCTGGTATATATGCGAATTAACACTGACAAAGCCAAGACACTTAAAGGATTTGAAGGAAGCCAAGCACTAAGTTTTATGTTTAATATCATGACACAAAAATATTCATCAATGAAGTCTTTAACCAAAAAGGTTGAAGATTTTTTAATGTCATTACCTGGCACAACCATAGGAGAAGAAAATATCAGCATACAAGACATTGACATTAATGACATTACCGAACAATACGAACACGAGTTACAAGTCAATAGGGGCATTATTGACTTTACAATCTATTTTTAGAAAGGAGAAATAAAATGCCAAGAAAAGCATTAGGAACTAAGATACTAATTAACGCAAATGCAATTGCCGGACTAACAAGTATTAACGGCTTAAGCCTGTCAGCCGAAACACTTGATATTACAACCTTAGATAACACAACAGGTTATAGAGAGTTTGAGGGTGGATTCAAAGACGGCGGCGATGTATCTATTTCGGGATTTTTTGAAGCAGGCGATGAAGATGGTCAGATTGCCGTCTGTAATATCTTTGAAACTGGTAAAACAACACCATTTGCAATCTTGTACCCGCAAGGTGCTTCGTGGGGATTTAATGGCGTCGTAACTGCTTTTAGTACAAGTGCAGAACTTGAAGGTCACATTAGCTTTGAAGCTACTATTAAGGTAAGCGGGAAACCTACTCTCAACTTTGTTACAAGTGCGGGATTAACAAATCTTGCATTAAGTGGCACAGGCGGTATATTGTCGCCTGAATTTGACGCAGGAACAAGATACTACACGTTTGCGGATGTAACGGCGGACAGTGTGATTATAACAGCTACTGGTGCAGGGCAAACCATTAAAATGTTTGTTGATGGTGTATATGTGCAAAATCTTGTTAGCGGTGCAGGTGCAGAGGTAAGTCTCGATACAGATAGCAAAAAGATAACGATAATGGCGAATGAAACAAGTAAGGCACCGAAGATTTACGAAATAATTGTTACTAAAGGAGGAATATAAGGGATAGGCAAGACCTATCCCTTTATTTTTTTAAGGAGGAAGATGTATGAATTATATACCAATCAAGTTAGATAAAACAAGAAATATGTTGATGGGTTTTGGAGCTTTACAATTGTTCAAAAAAATAACTGGTAAAAGCCTTGCAAAGTTCGACTATGAAAATGAGGATATAGAAGATTATATTCCGGCTTTGTTTTTTGCCGGTTTGGTTCATGAAGATAAGGAACTAACGCTGGAAAAAGCAACAGAGTTAATTGACGAACATCTAGGAATTAAGGGAGCGTTAGACTTACTACCTCAAATTATTGAAGAAACATTTGGAGAAGAAGAAGACGTAAAAAACGCTCAGAGGGCAGTGAAGAAGAAATAAGCGAAGACTACGAAGAAGAAGCTCTGAAACTAGCTGCCCGAATCGGTATTGATTATGACAAGTTTTTGGATATCACACCAAAGGTACTGAATATCTACGCAAAAGCTTATGAAAAAGAAAGAGAACTTAGACAAAAAGAAAGTATTTATCAGGCATATTTAATTTCGCGTTGGGTTTGGCAGAAGAGAGTTGACATAGAGAAGGTTGTTAATTCTATAGACTTAAAAGATCCAAAAGATAAAGAAATGACAGATACAGACATGTTGGAACAAGCTAAAAGGTTAAATGCTTTATTTGGCGGAAAAGTTAAAGGTTATGAAAAAAAAGAGGTGTAAATAATTGGTTAAGTCGAATTTCATTGTGCGCGGGGGAGCAGATTTTACCAAAATCAAACAAGCACTGACGCAAACACAAACGCAGCTAAAAACTTTTCAAAACAATACAAATAAATCTCTGGCAAAAACTCAAGCAAGTATAAAAGGGTTTGGAGTGTCTGCAAGCAAGCTCCTTAAAAGCTTTGGGGTCATTCTAAGCACAGTGGCAATAGGTAATATAATAAAATCTTCTACGCGAATGGCAATGTCTGTGGAAAGTGCCATGGATAATATTCAGAGAAACATGGGCGATGCAGTAGAAGCTTTTGATGAGTTCGCCAAGTCGCAGGCAAAATACTTAGGAATGGCAAAAAGAGATGCTTACGCTTATGGTTCAACATTCTCTAATCTGTTAGGGAGTTTTTTAGGAGACACGCAAAAGGTTGCATCCGAAACGCAAAACTTGATGAAAGCCGCCGCAGTTATAGCAAGCAAGACCGGGCGAACATATCAAGATGTTTCAGAAAGAATACGAAGCGGAATGCTCGGATCTACAGAAGCGATTGAAGACTTAGGAATCTATACGCAAGTCTCAATGTTAGAAGCAACTGATGCTTTCAAGAAATTCTCTAACGGAAAAAGTTGGAATCAGTTGACATTTCAGCAGCAACAGCAGATTAGACTTGCAGCTATCCTTGAGCAGACATACAAGAGATATGGAGATACTCTAGCAGATACAACACAGACGAAGCAAGCCAGATTCCTGGCAAGCTTAGAGAACATTAAATTAAACTTAGGTCAAGCGTTTTTGCCAATTTATAATGCGATACTGCCAGCTCTAACGGCATTCCTTGGCAAACTTGAGCAAGTTACAGCACGATTGGCGGTTATATCTGAATCAATCTTCGGCAAAGCAACCTCTATACAAGCGATAGAGAGCCAGACCGAAGCAATAACAGACCAAGGGAATGCCATCGAAAAGGCTGGGAAGCAAGTCAAAAAATCTTTAGCAAGTTTCGACCAATTGAATATATTACAGTCTCCTAGCGGAGACAGCGGCGGAGAAAGCACAACAACAACCAAACCCAAAACACCGCAGGAAGCTGAAAAAACTATCAACAAGGTTAATTCGATATTTGATAAGCTACAGCAGAAATTCCCGGTAATTTTTGACCTTGCCGCAGAAAGAGCACGACTCACGAAGGAAATGATAGACATAGTGGCTGATATTGCTTCTGTTTTCAGGTCCGACACAGCAAAACAAATAGGTGAAAATCTTAGAAGTATATTCTCTGAAAGTTTCGAATTCATACTTGAAATGAGCTTGCGGTTCGGTAATGGCTTCATGGACGTCATTATTACGACTATAAGCAACAACAAAGAAAATCTAAAGTCAGTCTTAAATGATACTCTATCTGCGACACAAACTGTCACAGGAACTATCAGAGACTTCTTGAGCGATGTGTTTGACCATATACGAAAACGCTACGACGAATATATTGAGCCTGCTATAGACAACTTTGGCGAAGGGTTTAACACGGTATTTACAAAAATTTCGGGAGCTTACGCACAATACTTAGCACCTACAATTGAGGAAATAGCCGGCCAGTTCAGTAAGCTGGTTGAGGATTACACCAAGCCCCTAGCAAAAAAGATAATAGATTTTGGTGGCTCAGTAATTGAACTAATATCGAAATTATACAAGCACATTTCGCCTTTTGTCGGGTGGATAGGCAGCTTTGTAGTAATTGCTATTTCAAATGCCTTGCGGTCAATATGGGAAATATTCGAGTTTATAACTAAAGTTATAACAACTAGACTTGAGTCTATTTTTGGTGTTTTGCACGGACTGACAGAATTTTTAAATGGTGTTTTCTCCGGGGATTGGGATAGGGCTTGGGGAGGAATACGAAAAATTATTGATTCTTGGTGGAAAGGTGTTACTTCTCTGTTTAGCATAATTAAGGAGACTATAACAAACAATTTTGGTGACGCTATCGAAGGAGCAAAGAATTTAATCGATAGCGGATTAAAAAGTATCAAAACTCTATTCAGTACGTTTATGGAGCAAATCGGGATTATTATAAGCCCGTTCAAAAACGTTTTTAAAGGTGCAATAAATGGGGTTATTGAGCTGTTTAACAGGTTTGTTAATACGATCAATAACAATCTTAAATTTTCCTGGGACGGTTTGAAAATCGCCGGAAAGACTATTTTTGAAGGCGGCAGCGTGCAACTTGCAAAACTGCCAACAATACCAAAACTAGCAAGCGGCGGGCTCGCATATGGTTCAACGCTGGCGATGGTGGGGGACAATAAGAATGCAGGTATCGATCCGGAGGTTATTGCACCATTATCCAAACTAGAAAACTTGCTTGAATCTATGTTTACAAAAATAATAAATCAACAGCAACGACCTACGGAACGCCATGTGTACAAAGTTGGAGAAACAGAATTAGCTGAAATCATAGTCGGCGCTATAAATACCTACAATCGGAAACTTGGCTATACAGGACTGGAGGTCTAGAAAAATGTCTATACAAGTAAAGCTTGGCGAATTTAATGTAATTCAATATCTTAAGCCGGGCGGTTTTTCTGTTACAACGGCTGATACCGATTCTGACAGCTCAGGGAGGACGGCAGATGCAATGATGCACAGAGATAGAATAGCCGTAAAAAAACAAATAGATTTAGAGTTCAGGCTCCTAAAGTGGGATGAAATTTCAGCCATACTGCAAGCCGTCGAAGATATCTTTGTGGATGTCTATTATCCTGACCCAAAGTCGGGGCAACACGAAACAAGGACATTTTACGCAGGCAATAGAACCGTAGCTGTACCGTTTGAGAAAAACGGAGAAATATACTGGGATGGCTTGAAGTTTACGCTTACAGAGAGGTGAGTTTATGTATAATGTAAGTAATTATTTCCAAAAATTGATACGTGAACCTGGCAGAACTTTTGATATGAAAGTTATCATAAATAACACTGAATACGGAACTAATAATATAGTTGAAATGGGATTACAGGAAGCGATTGCTGAAGGCGAAGATTTTGCAATTGGCAATGCTATCGCCACACGTTTTGATTTGGAAATTAGGACAGAAGACAACTTCGAAGCTAATGCCGAGGTTAGGCCGTATATAATGCTATACGGCGAAGATGCTTCTACCGAGTGGCTACCTTTGGGCGTTTTTTATATTGACAGTAGGGAATATGCCGAAGGTGGGGTATGGCGATATGTTTGCTATGACAAGCTTATGTTCGCCAATCAGCTGTGGGAAACAAACTTAACGTTGCCGAATGGAATGCTGAGTGTTATGAACGAGATATGCGGCATTCTCGACATCGAAATAGCAGAAGATACAATAATCAACAATTTATTTGAAGTGCCTCTCATGACTCATGAGTTTACTATGCGACAGGTAATTGGTTATATTGCTGGTTGCCATGCGGCTAATGCACGGATTAACAGGAACGGAAAACTTGCGTTTGTAATTCCTAAACAAGGGGAGGTGGTGTAAGGTGTATAGTGGCGGTAACGGAACAAAGCAAGACCCTTATCTTATAGGCACAAAAGCCGATATTGAATTAATGTTCCAAAATGGAGAGGATGAGGCGTATTATAAACAAATAGCTGACATAGATATGCTTGGTGCAGAATACTCATGGCAAAGCGACTATAAAGGAGCGTACGATGGACAAAACTATAAGATATCTAATGTAAACTTCGGTGCCGGATATAGGGCAGGTTTTTTTGGTGGAGTCTGTAAAATGGCTGATTTTGATGGAGATGCGCAGATAAAAAATGTAAGACTTGTTGCGATAAGCGTGTCAGGCAATTCTTATTGTGGTTGCTTTGCCGGAAGCCTTTCCGGGGTAACTGTCAAAAATTGCCACGTAGAAAGCGGCGAAGTTACAAGCTTGGACGGCATTGATTTTCCTAGCTACTCGGGGGGCTTTGTGGGAAATGCTAGCGAATCTCAAATTCTTGATTGCTCATTTTCGGGTGCGATTGAAACAGGATTTATTTCTGCTGGTTTCGTTGGCTCTTGCTTGTACAGTGTAATTTCTAACTGCATCGTCAATGCCTCGGTAAAGCATAATAATAGTACAACAGCAGGGTTAGTATCTTATTTGTCATATCATTCGATTGTAGAAAAATGTAAAGTACGAGTAATATTTAAAGAAGTCCCCGGTGCATGGGCTGATATTCGTGTTGGTGGAATAGCCGTGACGTGCAATGGCTATATCGGTCAATGCACCTGTGACATTTCTATAAACGGCAATAGAAGTGGATATTTTGGGGGGATTGCCGCAACTATGCAAGCAATAAAACGGCAGGGAAAACAATATAATCCTGCCATAGAAAATTGCTATGTACACTACAATAACACAGTTTTTATAAACGATAATAAACATGCCTATATCGGAGGGATAGCTGCGTATATAGACGCAAAAGATAACTGTAACGCAACGATACGAAATTGTTATGTTTCAGGGAGTATAAAAATTGAAATCCCGGAAAATATGTACATAAACAATAAAGTAGTAGTGGGAGGCTTAGTTGCTTTTACAATGCAAAGTAGTGGAGGAACTGTTAATTTAGA
>Ga0209506_1003175_pt1 | contig 13549 bp, 14 predicted proteins | sample AD_JPNHG2_MetaG_FD_184409 | JGI IMG/M metagenome (GOLD analysis project Ga0209506, IMG submission 184409) | Active sludge microbial communities of municipal wastewater-treating anaerobic digesters from Japan - AD_JPNHG2_MetaG (SPAdes) (version 2) | ecosystem: Engineered > Bioreactor > Anaerobic...
ATTCATTATACCTTCAATAAGCTTATCGACAATCTCATCCGGAACAGTGCTTGCCGGTTTGCCGAGCATGCGGTAATCGGTAAAGAATACTGATTTTTTATTATTCAGCATTGCTTCCGCTTTTGGAGTAACTCTCACTGCTCTTCCTGTGGCTCTGTCAACCAATGTTACCGCCCATTTCCCTTTGTGAGTTTTCTTGATGTTCCCTTTACCGAAGGTTGTACCCATAATCACCTGAAGTCCATCGCCGTAACATGTTGCACAATGATCTTCTCCAAGATCAACAAAGGCAACAAGCTGTCCGTCTTTCGCACGTTCAACGCCCAATGCGTTCATGGCGGCGGCGCCTGCCCTTAAACCCATTGGCATGGCAGGACATTTATGTCCGTGAAATTTCTGCCCGAATTCGAGCCATTCTTTTGGATTAATCATAATTTTAAATTTTAAGTTAAATGTTTATTAATGAATAATTTGTTTATTGTCGTTAACCGTAAACTCCGGCTGAATTGTTGAGTGATCTATATTGTGTTTCAATAAAACCTCTTTAATCTTTTCCAGGATCTTCTCAAAACCGCTTACCTTAAGATCTTCTGAAACATCAATATGCGCCTCAAACATAAGATCGTGATCATTAATCTGCCAAACGTGGACATGATGAATATTTTTAACTCCAGGTATATTGCCGATTTCAATGGCAATTTTTTTAATGTCGATTTCTTCAGGTGTAAATTGCATAATGATTCGCAGGGATGTTCTGAAAATTCCCCAGCTCATATAGAGAAGATAAACAGCTATAACCATTGAGAAAACACTGTCTGCCCAATACCAGTGAAAGTATTTCATAAACAATCCTCCTGCCAGTACTGCAACTGAAGTCAGCATATCAGTTAACAGGTGCAGATAAGCTGATTTCATATTTATGTTATCATGCGAGTCTTTACGTATGAAAATCACGCTTATTCCGTTTACAAGTATACTGGCAGTGGCAAGCCAGATGATCCAGCCGGAAGATATGGTGACAGGATTTATTAGCCTTTGTATTGCTTCAATGAGAATAATAATTCCAATAACAATTAACGTGATTGAGTTAATGAATGCAGCAAGGATTTCAGACCGTCGGAAACCGAAAGTCTGTTTTTCAGTAGCTCTTCTTCCCGATAAACGGTTCGCCAGATAACTTATAATCAATGACAGGACATCGCTGAAGTTATGAGCCGCATCGCTAAGTAATGCAATACTGCCCGATATTATGCCACCGATGACCTGAGCTAAAGTGATACCAACGTTGAGAAGAATTGCAAACCCAAGATTTTTGCCGCTTACTTCGTGGTGATGATGTTCAGTTTCTTTCATAAGCTGGTTTTTTAAATTATGCAATTGCATCGTAAATCAATTTGGCTGCTATCAGAAGAAGAACTATAGCATAGATTAATTTCACCTGTTTTGATTTTGCCTTTTCTGTCATGAAGCGTCCTCCCAGTTGAGATCCTATTATTACCGCAGCCACAACAATGATAGTCAATGGCCAGTTCATTTTGCCTTGCGCCATGTGCCCGAAATAGCCTGAGAAAGAAGAAAAAGTGACAACGAATGCAGTTGTTGCCGCAGCTTCCTTCGTTTTATATCCGGTGGCCATTAAAATGGGAGCAATAATAAATCCTCCGCCAATACCAAGCATTCCACCAACGAACCCGGCAAAGCCACCTGTAAAAAAACCTATGATGCTTCTTTTTCTCAAAGGCATCATTTGTTCCGGCTCAGGATTTTTTGTAGCCCATATCATTCTTACAGCAGCGATGACTACCATAGCAGCAAAAAGGATTTTAAGGGTATGCACCGGAACTATGTCGCTGGTTATCGCACCCAACGGGGCCGCAATTAATGCTGTTACTGCCATAACAGCACCTCCTTTCCAGTCGACCAGTTTTTTGCGTGCAAATGGGATAAGGACCAGCAGTGTATTTAGTCCATTGAGCAATAGTCCGAGTGGGATTGCAACACTTACCATATCAAATCCTGCCCAGCTGAGCACCGGGACGTAAACCATTCCCCCTCCGAGTCCGAGCATTGCAAAGAGAAAAGAAGCAATGGCTATGATGAAAAAAACAATCGTGTAAAGCATATTATTTGATTTAAATGTAAGTGATTGCTTACATTATGGGCAAAAAAATTATTTGTTCAGAATTTTAAGAAGTAATTGCATCATACGGTTGCAGAAATTATCGGCATGGAATTCACCTCCGCTTAATATCAGCTCGATATTAAGTGAAACAGGTATCCCCATGTATAACATAGCCAGGCTTTCAACAGGAACACTTTCGTCCCATGTACCTGCAGCAATACCGTCGAGAAAAATTTTGCTCACAAGCTTTTTCTGATTATTAAATATTTGCTGAAGACTGCTTTTCATTGAAACATCATTATTATGTGAAGCTTCTGAGAACAGAAGCATTGTAATTCCTTTATTCTTTGTCAGATAATTAACTGTTTCGCAAACAAATTTTTCCAGTCGTACTTCCGGTTCCATGTGTGAGTTTGCTATTTTTCGCAGCTGCCCTATGAAATCAGTCTGAACATCTTTAATTATTGAAAGGATAATATCCTGTTTGGTAGGGAAATGTCTGAAGATTGCTCCTTCGCTCATTCCAATCCTGTTGGCAAGATTACGTGTCGACAAATTCTTTAATCCATCAGTATAGATTATATCGAGCACTGCCTGCTTTATCTGCTCCTGCCTTATATCTGTATTTTGACGTTCCATTATATAAGTAAGTAATTACTTGCAAAGATAATGGCATTTTTTAAATCTCCAAAATATTTATAAGATTTTTAAATAAACCAATTCAGCAGCACTTTTTATTTTCCTAAATGGAAGGGCAAGGAACTGTTCCATAAGAACAATAAACACAGCAATCGCCGGGTTTGGGTTTCAGCACTGTATGGCAATTCTTGCACTCATAAAAGAACTGGCATGCATCGGTGGGCATTGTTTCAGTTTCCTTATGCCCGCAAACCGGACAGGTGATGGTTGATTCGGGAATAATTTCCATAAAAAGCTCTTATTATGGTTTGCAAGGACGGAAAATTTTCATTACAAAATAAGTCCTTTTGTGAAGTAAATGAATAACTAAAATCCGGAAGTTTTTTACCTGATAATTGTCTTGCCCTTCCCTCTGTTGACAAAATCATGGGTATTTATCTTTACGCCACTCCCTGAACTGTACAGCCTTTCCTTTATCTGCCAGAAAATCCAGATTATGCCTGTTGATGCCGGAGGCATCCGATTCCAATGGCCATGGTTACGTCCATGGAAAATATGACATATTTTCATACAACGCCGGAGGCGTTGAAGAAGAATCATGTAAACAGATATTCCTCCCGGAATCCAATATCATTTTCTTCCAACATCCTGATCAGTTCTTCTTTATATGAAACAATTTTATGATGTTCCTCCTGATTCTTAACATAATTAATAAGTGCATTTTTACTCGAAATATGATATGTAAATCCGCCGTATCCAACCTGCCACCCGGGGAAATTGTGAAACAGAGATCTCTCCCTGCCTATCATCACATGGGTTGCTTCCTTTATGTCCTTAATCAGATATGAAGGGCATATTGCAGGATGAACATGAGTAATTATATGAATATGGTTATATGCTCCTCCGACAATATATGAATGACAGGATTTGTTTTTCAGGATTCCGGCTATATATGCAAAAAGAATATCCTGGTTTTTATCTGAAAGAAAAGGTTTACGGCCCTTACTGCTGAAGACAAACTGATATAAGAATTGGGTATAGGTTGACATAATTTTCCCTTTTAGCACGATTATAAATTTACAAAATAATTCTGGATTTGCAAATTCAACCCCTCCGGGGTTGTAAACAATTCCATCTCTGTAACCCCGGATATTACCGGGGCTACCGGGCTTCAAAGCCTCCGGCTTTGTTTATTCCTGCCGGTGATTCAAATCCCGGACGCGACCGGGGTTATTGGGTTTAAAAGCCCCGCCAGGGCCGGGCAGGCTCTTTGGCTTTTTTGATTCCGCTAATATGTAAAAAGCACCTGCAGTGCTGTCCAGAATGAATCCTTCGGATTCGCGAAATTTATCTGCTCCAGGTCTCCGGGATGAAAGTAACCAAACACCCCCGTAAACTGCCATTTTTTAAACGGCTGGTAACGTATAAAAAGGTCCGCCTCATCTCCGAGATGATGTTTCCCTGGCTGAATTTTCATTGTTCCGAGTGTCGTTACATCATCGGGTACCGGGATACTGAAACGATTGTACTTAATTTCTATCCACATTTTTCCCTTTAAAGGATTCAGTTCAAGTACAATTTCCGGGTTGCTGAGGTTTGACCACTGAACAATGTTCATCCATCCGTAATACTTGTCGCTTGCACCAAATGCAGGGTCAAATGTTCTGATCACTTCATCGGCCTTCCGGCCTCCTGAAGCATAGGTGTACCGAAAGCTCAGAACAGGAGAGGCAGGCAGTTTACTGAATCTGTAACCGGCTTTCAGGAAATAGCCGTAAGCATTTATTCTTTTTCCGTTTTCTTTGCCGTATTCCTGCGAAAACAGCAGATCATAAATAATATCATGGTTGTCCGGATTTACAAGCCTTATTCCGGTCCAATTCCGATTAATGGAGAGATTCCTGATATAGTCTGCCGAACCCTGGCTTTTGAGAGCATAAAACAGCTCGGCATTTAGCCAGGATGAAACCCGGAAGTGTGAATATATTCCTCCGCCCCAATATTCAGTGTTTGTAAACGGGATTGAGGTCATCAGCGGATCATGTGTTTTCGTCCCGCCAGCAAAAGCATCAATATAATTCTCCCCTTTTCTGTATGATATTTTCACTGCGTCCCATGTCCAGCGGCCGGTGTTGCCCCAGTCGCCCGGACCGAATATCCTGTTGTCGGCATAAAATATTTTCTGCCTTCCAGCCTTAATGGTAATGTTTTTAAAAAGATTCCGGTATTCAACAAATAGATCATATATCTCAAGAAACTCTTCCTGCGGATTCATGGTATAATATGGTGTCTCCGTTCCGGTCTTCCTGATCTTAAACAGGTCTGGATATATGCTGTTACGCAGCGACCAGCCGAATGCCCTCGAATCCTGAAGGTGGAAGGCTGCGGTTAAGTTTTTATTTTTATAGGTTACTCCGGGAATTATCCTTTGAAATAAGATTTTATCGTGGAGACTACCCACTGCCCCGGGAGAATCATCGCCATAATTCTTTGCATTCATTCCATTCCAGACTTCAAAGCGGTACCGGACAGACAGGTCAAAACTGAGCTTCCCGTTACTATCCTGAGCTCCTGATTTGTAGAATAACAGAAGCAGACCAACTGATAATAGAATATATTTGTTCAATTTAGTTATAAGGAAGGGTTGAATCTATTTTATGAATGGGTGGTAAAATACCTTTTCATCTGGTGCGTGTCCAGCACATTGAATACAAACTTTTTTTCCGTCTTTGACCCTGAGGTAACGTTCAAAGACGTATTCACCACAATTTTCACATTTTGCCTTATTGAATGAGCCTTTAACCGGTTTATATTCAAAATCAGGCAATTCGGTTATTTTGAAAAGTTCGTCATCTGTTGCTGTCAGAACCATATCAATAATGTCTTCACATACATTCAAAGGTATCTGTGAAGGTTCAATGCCTTTCTTCCTGTAGGCAAAGAATTCATGAGGCGCCATCTTGTCCTGAAACTCATTTTTTACATAAATTCTGACAGCTCCCTTAATACCGGGATACCAGAATATTGCAGCAACTTTACCATAATACAGCCTGTCGAGCATCCCCTTGCCAAATGTTGCACCGGTGGCCGACATGATCCCGTCCTGCATGCATCCCTGGGGGTGTCCTACTCCCATTTCCGAGAAAACATGCATCTCATGATCTTTGCATCGTTCAACGCCTAATTTATTAAGAGCAAGTGTGCCCATCCTGTAGCCGATAGGCATAAACGGGCATTTGTGTCCATGGAACTCAAATGCCCAGTCAGGAATGTGAAATTTTCTTGTTTCCATAATGTTTTAAGTTATTTCTTTCAATTATGAGATTAAGATACGTTTTTATAAGGTTTTTATCATCTTTGGTCTTTTACCATAAATGATCATGTAGGTCACAGGGAGGAATATAAAGACGAGCAACAGGCCAAATAACACACCTCCGATCACCACTATTGCCATTGGTTTAAGCATTTCCGTTCCGTCTCCCATTGTAAGAGCCAGTGGAAGTAAGCCAGCCAGACTGTTTAAGTTGGTAATAAGAATTGGCCTCAACCTAATTAGTGCAGCCTGTTTTATTGCTTCCTTAATATCCATTCCTTTTTCACGAAGTTCATCAATAAATGTGAGCAGGAGGACCCCGTTGTTGATCTCCATTCCTGTAAGCAATATTATTCCGATGAGTGCTGTCACGCTGATGGGTGTTCCCGTAATATAAAGTGCATAGGAGATACCTGCCAGCGATAAAGGTATTCTTATAATTATTATCAGGGGTTTGATAAAACTCTCAAAATAGAGGACCAATACCGCATAACCAAGGAATAGTGCAAACAGCAGGATTATGGCTATCTGTCTCATGTTCTCGGAAAGCATCTGGGACTGGCCCCCATAGTTGATTCTGTATCCTGAAGGCAGGTTGAAATTATCAAGTTTCTGCTTTATAATATTTGTTGCTTCACCAACACTTATTCCCGCAACGTTTGCAGTTACTTTAATGAGACGGTCCTGATTCTGCCTGTCGATCTGAACAGGACCTGTGGTCTTAACCACTTCCGCAACAGCAGACAGAGGTATTTTTACCCCTTTAGCCGAATAAACATAAAGATTTTCAAGTGCTTCTGACGACTGAATCTCTCTTTCATCCATAACGACCCTGACCGGGTAATAGTATGCACCCTCTTTATATCGAGTGGGAACGGTACCTCCAACCATTGTCCTGACTGTATTCCCGATATCGCTGTAGCTGAGACCGAGGTCAAATGCTTTTTGCCGGTCAACATGTATTTGGTATTCCGGCTTTGTAAGCTGAAGAGAGATATCAAGTCCTGTAAGAAATTCATATTCTCTGACTTCATTTCTTACCGACGAGGCAACGTTGTATATTTCCTGCATGGAGACGCTTCGGGGCGCTGAGATCATGACTTCTATGTCAAACTGGCCGATCTGTCGGATACCTTTCATTTTGGCATGCATCACCTTTACTACGGCTCCCGGTACCTTTACGGCTTTCATAATCTGCGGTCGCAACATCTCCACATATTCGTCAGTATTCATGGGCCTTTGTGAAGCAGGAACCAGTTCAACATTAAGCTCTCCCAGGAAGCTGCTTTCAGTGGTTACAAGTCCCCATACCTTGCCTCCGGCCAGTGTGGCATATCCTTTAATAAATTCCTGTTTTTTTATTACCTCCTCTGCCTGGCTTAGCGCTCTGTCAGTCTCTTCCATTGAAGTTCCTGTCGGCATAACGATATTGATGTTTATCAGGCCATCATCGGCTTTTGGCAGAAACTCTGATCCTGTTCTTTTCAGAAAACTATATCCGGGAATAAGAAGAAGCAGGAATGCAAGCAGAACAATCCACCTGAACTTCAGGGAATACTTAAGTATTGGTTTGTAAATAAATATAATACCTTTTATGAAATAGTCTGCTCCCCGTGAGATAATGCCATGTTTAGGTATTATCCTTTTCGAAGCAGGATAAAACAGCGCCATCAGCATTGGTGTCACGGTAAGTGATACCACCATTGAAAAGAATATTATTATCGCAACGGTAAGAACCAGTTCACGAAAAAGAAGTGATGATAATCCCGGAACCAGAAGGAAGGGGATAAAAAGAGAAAGGAATGTAACGGTTGACGTAATAATTGCTCCGGTAACCTGTAGTGAACCTAAGGTAACCTGATCTGATGATTCAGGTTCGGTTTCCTGTATTCTTGTAATATTTTCGAGTATTACCACACTGTTGTCAAGGACCACTGTCATGGCAACTACCAGCCCGCCCAGTGTGAAAATATTAACAGAATAGCCCAGCAGCCACATAAGAAAGAATGTTCCGAGGATCGTAACCGGAAGGCTCAGTATCAGAACCAGCACACGCCTCCATCCCGACAGGAAGAGTGCAGTGATCAGTACGACAAATATGGCGGCCAGTAATACTGCATCCCTGACACCATTTGTAGCGAGTCTTACATATTCTGCCTGATCATAAATTATCTCCAGCCTTGTCGTTTCAGGTAATTCTTCTTTTAATTCCTTCACTCTCCGGGCAATCTCATCAGATACTTCAACTGCATTTGCTTCCGCCTGCTTGAAAATTGAAATCCGGACTCCTTCATGGCCATTATATTTGGTACGGATTTTCTGTAAGGCATAAAGATCTTCCACTACTGCAACATCCTTCAATAAAATCTGGGCATCAGTTGATGATTTACGAATAACAAGGTCCTCAATTTCAGAGATCGACTTAAATTCCCCATAGGTTCTGACAATATAATCGCGTGTGGGGGTAAGCATTCTTCCTCCCACCATGTCAATATTTTCATTTTTAAGTCTCTCGGTGATCTGTGATAAAGTAATATTATATCCCTGCAGTTTTACTGGGTCGACATGTATTCTTATCTCACGCATAGTGCCGCCTGAAAGTGCAGTTCCTGCGGAACCCTTAACAGAGGCAAACTGCTCCTGAAATTCATTCTCAATCCAGGTCCTGAGCTGTGTCAGACTCATATTATCTGATGAAACAAGCAGTTCAACAACAGGCAGCTGTGAGGGATCAGCTTTAAAAATAACCGGTTCAAGGATCTCCTGGGGCAGTTCTTTTTTGACGAGTCCCATCTTAGCAAGAACATCCTGGTATGCAACGTCCCTGTCGACACTGTAATCAAAATTCACCAGAAGAGTATATACTCCTTCTTCAGATGTAGATTCAATGTAATCAAGGTTGTCGACAGTAGCCATTTTTCGCTCAATTACCATGGCCACTTCATTTTCCATTTGCTCCGGTGTTGCCCCAGGCCAGTAAACATAGACTTTCACCATAGGGTATGTGATGTCGGGAAGCATATTCACCGGAAGGCTTGTAAATCCCGCTATGCCGAGGACCGCTATTACGATCATCAGTATAATGGTACCGGCAGGCCTTTTTATCGATTCAAGAGTCAGTTTCATTACTTACTGTTTTTTTGTGGTGCGGGCAGGGAGACCTTCATATTATCTTTTAAAGTTTCCTGGCCAGCCACCACAATCATTTCTCCCTGGTTCAGGCCTTCTGTAATTTCTGTCATTCTGTTCACAGTAACACCAGTTTTTACAATTCGCCGACGGGCAATGGTGTCATTGTCAACTACAAACAGGAATCTCTTGCCGTCAGGTGAAGAGAGTATAGCATCATCATTGACAATTATTGCCTTATCGTTTCTGTAAACAGGAATTCTAAGGTGTGCCATCATTCCCGGTAAAAGTTTCTTGTTGAATCCCTGCAGCTTCAGATCAAACTTAACTGCTCTGCTTTCGGAAGAGACAGAAGGGTAAACCAGAGAAACAATACCTGTCAGGGAATCGGAAGGGTAGGCATTCAATACTACAGGAAATTTACGGCCTGGAGCAATTGCCTCAAAATATTTTTCATTCACTTCAGCCTTGATTACCAGGCTGTTCATATCACTTATGGTGACTATTCTTTCCCTTGCTGCCACCTGGCTCCCAACCTCAACCCAGCGCGATGTAACGACTCCGTTCATCGGGCAGATTACGGGTACCGGCTGATACATATCCCTGGCAAATCGCAGGTGGCCTTTAGCCTTTTCCAGGTCCTTTGCAAGCGAGTCGTATTCGCCAGAATTCTTATCTGCAGATAAGATCATTTTTTCAAGCTCTTCTATGGCAAGTTGATTTGCTGAGATCAGTGACAATCTTTCATCCGGGTTTATTACAGCGATAATCTTATCCTTTTCTGTCCTTTGATTCTCACGGTAATTAAGCTGCTCAATTATACCATTCGCAGGTGACTTAACATCAGTAGATATGTTTGCCTCTATAGTTCCAGTTACATCAATATATGAGATCATTGTTGTGGATGAGGCTGATTGTACCCTTACCAGTGGTGGAGCTTTTTTAGCTGCAGATTGCACGGTGTTTTCTCCTTTTTTTCTGTCACATGATGTTAATGCCAGAAGAACTGAAAGTGAAACAAGTATTGTGATTTTAATCTTATTCATTATCTGTTGATTTAATAAGGATTATTATCGTTTCCTGTAAGATACCTAAGCTTTGAAAAGGCCTGAAGAAAGGCAATCGTTGACTTCTGATAATTAATTGTGGCCTCTGACAGGATAGTCTGTGCATCAAGCACATCAATAATTGTACCCTGTCCTCCCTGATATAACACTGAAGCATTTTCGAGAGTCTCCCGCGCCAGATCTATTATCTTCTTATTATTTGAGATTTCTTCCTTTATGTCTTTAATTTCATTGAGAGTGATGTCTATTTCCCTGAGCAGATCAACAAAAAGCTGAGCCTTCTCGTCATTTATCTGTTCAACCCTGAGATCGCTCTGAAGCATCTTTGTTTTGTAACCAGAACCTCCGAAATATGGTATGGTATAACGTATGCCTACCCCGATATTATAGTTGAAATTTTTTCCAAAGGGGATATAACCGTGTTCCCATGTACCATTACCGTACGAGTATAACTCCGGACGGTTTAGCAACCGTGCAATCTCCTTCTGCTTATCTTCAAGAGTTATCTTAAGATTGGCTGCCTTTATTGACGGATGATTATCAAGAGTTTGTTTATAAAGTGAATCGGGGATAAGAATTCGTGACAGATTTGAAGTAGAAATAGTATCAATATGCCCTTCAATAAGCAAAGGATGCGGCCTCTCCGGGAAGCATAGCCTGCCCAGTTTTATCTGATGAGCCAGAACTGAATTCACGGATTTCTGAAGTGCTTTTTCTTCGACGGAGATCTGGACATTGATTTTAAGAACATCCACACCCGATACTTTACCTATTTTATACAAAGCTTCAGCGTACCTTAAATGAGTTCTGAGCTGGTAAAGAGTATTATGGTGAACAGTAACCTCAGATTCAGCTTTCAAAATTTCATAGTAAGTATCTTCCACTCCCCATATAATTGTACTTCGAAGCTGCCGCTTTATTTCTTCATTCAATAAAATTTCGTCCTTTATAGCCGACTTCCTGACTTTATTTTCACCCCACTCATAAATTGTCTGATAAACTGAGATATCTGTATAAACATCAGTAAGACTATTGCCGAGAAGTCGCTGCTTGTTCGGAAGGAGGAATTTCCACACGGAGGCTGTTGCAGATGCAGAAATCGTTGGTTGATAGGTAAGTCTTAACAACTCAATATCTGACTGTTTTACAGCAGACTGCTTTTCATTTGCCTTTATGAGGTAATTATTTTGCAGAGCGCTGTCAATCAGTTGTTTGAGATTATAGACATATCCCGGATCCTGTCCTGCTGCAGAATAAATGCATATCAACAGCAAAATGTAAATCAGGACTGCTTTTGTTTTCATTGTCAGTTATTTTTCAATATCCATCGGTATTAGTTGGCAAAAACCAAGGATTATTAATTGTTTATTTTACAGATCTTTGACGTTATTATAATATCGCTTCGTAAGTATCTCTTTTATAGGAATTTATTCTAGCAACAGTAAGCGATAACCACAATTATTCTGGATTTTCACAACATTGAGATTAGTGTCCGGGAAGGATTTTATCTTAAGATGCTGCTTTATCCATTTGAAAGACTGAGAAAAATTTCAGTTTTAAAACTCACTATGAACAGGAACAGGACCCTGAACAACTGCTGCAGGCTAGCGGCAGGATACTTTCAAAAGGCAGCCCTTTAGCTTTCCACGTTTTCAAGCCGCCATCGAGATTAACAGAATTTACGAATCCGTTCCGGTTAAGCATATTTGCAACTTTAGTGCTACGAACACCACCCTGACAAAATACTATAATTGGTTTGTCATCAGGAATATTCTTCAGATTATCCATTATTGCCGACATGGGAAAATTAAAAACATCATTAAGCGAGATAAATTCAATCATGAACTCAGATTCTTCCCGCACATCGACGAATATTGCTAAACCTTTATCTAATTCTTCCAGCGCATTTTCAGGTGAGATATGCTCAACACCAAATATGTTGAATGACTGAAATGAAGGTGTTTTTGGAGTGATCATTTTTATTTTACTCCTTTCTGCTGAAGTACTTTTACAAGCTCTTCTTCGGGAAAATATCCGACATGCCTGAAATATTCACTGCCGTTTTCATCGAGAAATACCTGAGTTGGTATAGCCTGAATTCTATACTTTTGAGCGTAGGGCGCTCCGGCTTCGGTCCACACATCATAGAATACAACCTTTACTTGATCGCCGTACTTTTCCTGAATTGATTTCATTATCGGTTGCATCTGCTGACAGGGAATGCACCGGACGGAACCCAATTCGATAAAAGTCACTTTATACGTCTTTTTTTCAGACCCTGTGTTATTTTTATCAGCTTTTTTTGTCTGGCCTGAACAATCAGTGCTCAGAATAATTGTTGCCAGGGCTGCAAAAAGCAGCAAAGATTTTCTGATTTTTTCCATTATGCAATTTTTTTAATGTATTCAACAATTTCGTTTATTTTTTCATCTGTAACAGGTGTTTTTCCCTTAATTATTCCAAAGTCGGTTGTGTTGACATGAATGATATTGGTAATGGTAATATTTTCTTTACCAAGTATTTTCATGGCACAATTAATTGCGCATCCATCCAGCACTACTATTTTTTTATCCTGCTGTGTCTTTAATTTATTTATCAGAGACTGGTCACCTACAGCAACCTTGGCAAGGCAAACCATGTTTGCTTCACCACTCTCGTCAAGTTTACGCGCAACTTTATCGGCGAATTCACCGGTGTTTGACGCGCCGCTGCAACTGACGATTTGAATTTTTTGTGAGTTTTCCATATAGGTCTTATTTATTTGCCTTTTCAATTAATTTTTCAGCTTGATCATAGATATCTTTTATAGGCCACTGCTTTATCATCTTTCCCGGTCCGATTGCTTCTTTAGCCTGTTCAAAGGTACAGCAGACTTCCAGTGCTTTTTAAAAATGGTAATCGAGAGAGAGGCGGCAACCGCCTGCAATTGAAGCTGATATACCTGCCAGTTCTATGGTTCTGGCATCAAGATGTTTGAATTGCTCCATAATAATTAGTTTTTAAATGGATCTGTTTTGCTGATTTCTTCTGCCTTTTTTCTTTTTAACATTGCCAGCGCATTTTTACTGCGGGAATTTGGGATTGCTTTCCTGTTCAGAAACTCCAGGTTTTCGACAATAGGGAAGAAATCTTTGAAGGGTAATCCCAGAACCGTTTCATTATTACCGATATCCGTTGCATCGCGGCATCCATAGCACCCCATACTTATATTGAACTTCTGTTCTACATATGGAATCAGGGTTGCATCAACACAGGTCGCCTGCAAAATTGCTGTACTGC
>Ga0209506_1003177_pt1 | contig 13546 bp, 15 predicted proteins | sample AD_JPNHG2_MetaG_FD_184409 | JGI IMG/M metagenome (GOLD analysis project Ga0209506, IMG submission 184409) | Active sludge microbial communities of municipal wastewater-treating anaerobic digesters from Japan - AD_JPNHG2_MetaG (SPAdes) (version 2) | ecosystem: Engineered > Bioreactor > Anaerobic...
GATGTAGTTGAAACGCTACAAAGTGTAGCGCGTCCGCACGCGCCGCGCAAGTGCTATCCGATTCAGCGTAATCCGATTCGCTGGCCACTAGCCTGGCACACCCCTGTCACTTTCTTGACACACACCCGCGTGCTTGCCAACCCCGGACGCGCCCTCTACACTGGCCCCGAACCGATCAAGGAGTCACAGGATGTCTGAACCGAAACGCATCACCCTCGCCTACCGCGTACCGTATGCCGACACCGACCAGATGCGCGTGGTCTACTATGCCAACTACTTGACGCTTTTTGAGCGCGGCCGCAACGAGCTGATGCGCGCCTGCGGCATCACGTATCGCGAGCTGGAGGCCGACGGATATGCCCTGCCGGTTCTGGAAGCGCATGTGCGGTACCACGCGCCCGCCACCTATGACGATCTGTTGGAGATTGTCGCCTGGTTCGATTCCCTCAAGGGCGTCCGCCTGAAGATCGCCTGCGAAGTGCGGCGCGACGGACGCCTGCTTGCCGAAGGCTACACAATCCATGCCCATGTCGACAGCCAAACACTCCGACCTGTACGTCCCTCCGCCGCCTTCCTCGCCGCGATCGGCTGCCTCGCCGCGCCCCTTACCTCACCTTGAGGGCTAAAAGTTGAACGTTGAACGTTGCGCGTTGAAAGTTATCCCGCGTTTATTCCCAGACCCGCCAGAAAGCAGTCTAACCGGTTATACCTCCCACCCCTGTCCTCATCCAGCCTTATGCCCCTCCCCCTCCCTCTTTCGCACGTCATTCCGGTCACTCGCCTCACCGAACCCCTGCCCATCGATACCATCTTCGATCCGGCGCGCCCGCTTGAAATCGAGATCGGCTGCGGCAAAGGACGTTTTCTGGCCGCGCGTGCCGCGCAGAATCCCGAGACCCAGTATCTCGGCATCGAACGCATGCTGTCGCGCGTGGCCAAGCTGGACAAGAAGGCCACCCGCCTGCACCTCGACAACCTCCGCATTCTCCGTCTCGAGGCGTTCTACACCTTCTACTATCTGCTGCCGGCACATCGCGTGCGTACCGTATACGTCTTCTTCCCCGACCCCTGGCCCAAGCGTCACCACCACAACCGCCGTCTCTTTTCGCCGCTTTTCCTCGACGCGCTTTGGGCGCGGCTCGAAATCGGCGGCACGATTCAGGTCGCCACCGACCACCTCGATTACTTTGCCGAAATCCGGAAGCGATTCGCCGCCGATCCGCGCTTCCGCGAGATCCCCGCGATGGAGCGCGCCCCGCACGAACAGACCGAATTCGAGCACATCTTCCGCAGCCAAGGCCTGCCGATCGGCCAGTGCGGGTTTCAATCGCTGTCCGCGCCAGAGCGGCCGCTGCCGCCGCTCACCATCCCGCCGGAGATGGAACCTCATGAAACGACTGCTTGAATATGGAAAAGTTGGAGTCGCCGGGTTCGTCGCGATCGCGTTGACGTCCGGTGCGGCTGATGATGTGCTAAGCCTACGATTCCAACGTCTGGCCGCACGCCGATTCGTTTTCTCGCAAAACATTCCACTCGCTGAACTCGCACCGGCCGAGACAGTCGCTTTCACCTCCATGCACCCGGCTTTCCTCGTTTCCTCAAACGATACGCCGATGTGCGACGCCGCTTTCGTCCCTGCGCTCAGCCGCGGGCACCTCGAACTGAACGGCCCGCCCGCTGGACGCCCCGTGTGCATTTACGTCGGGGCGGTCAACCCCTTCGCGTCCTACGATGTCGCGATCGAAGAACTCACAGCCCCCGCAGCGGACGTATCCGCCGAGGTCGCGATCGACCTCGCACGGCACGGCCTGCGTGACCGCGTCCAAGCTGTGGCCCGCGCCGGCGCAGAGGCCGGCTTGTTTCTGCGTGTCTGGCAGGGAGGACGCCAAGTCCGTGAGATCCGCTTTTCTTCGAAGATCCCGGAATGCCCGTTTGTCCTCAGAGCACAGCTCTCCGGGCGCAACATTGCGGTCTTTACAGAAACGGACGGGGTGACCGCCTATCACGGACATACCGACGACTCGGCGTCGCATGCAAAGGCCGGCAAGCAGCACTTTGGCGATGTCCTGGACTTTCGCCGTCGCGAAACCGCCCGGCAGAGCACCTTTAACGTGCTGTTCAACGGACAAGGTCACGCCGTACTCCGCAGCGCACGCGCCTACCTCTCGGCCGGCATGGGCCAGGTTGACATCCGTGCCGTCACCTATGAAGACCTGACCCCCTTCCTGGAAAACGGACGCCTCTGGTTCACCTTCTCCATGCGCGGGATCGCTCTCCCGCACCCGTCGCAAGGCGTCTTCAGTCTTGACCCTTCCGTATTCGACTTGCGTTTCGAGGGTGCCATCGCTTTCGATTTCGGCGACGGTCTGCTGCGCAACGCGGTAGCTTCGCACCTGTTTTATGACCGTTCCGCTGCAGAATGGCGCGCTTTCTCCAGTGATTTCGGCGGCAGCTCGAACCGTGAGGGGCGCGCCGAAAGTCAGCTCTTCCGGGCCCGCTCCGCCAAGGATCCGCGCCGTGGCTTTTCGGTCATGCGCGCCGCCCTGATCCCCAACACGCAGTTGGCCGGACGCCACGAGGATCCCAGCATTTTTTACGATAAGAGCGCTGGAAAATGGCGTCTGCTGACCAGCACCTTCACACAGATCAATGGCCAAGGCAACATTACCGCGAGCCTGCACGAGGCCGACACATGGGATGGCGCTTTCACGACGATCACGCCGCCCATCGGCGCGAACGCCACCGGCACCACCCTCGCACGCATGGGGAACACAGTCTACGCGCTGATGGGCGGACACGGCAACCTGCGCGCCCATGCCTATCCGTCGCTTGCAGAACTCGGCGAGATCCGCATGGATTTCCAGCCCCACTGGCCCAAGCCCGCCGGACGCGTCTGGGCCGACATCGTGCCATTGCCCGAAGGCTATCCCCACCGTTACGTCCTGTTGACAATGGACCGCGCCAACTTTCCCGAAGTCAAACCGCCCACATGGAGCTACGGTGCGCTCTATCTGTACGGCGCGGACGAGCCGCAACCGTAGGCGTTTAGCCCACCAGCAGAGCGGGATCAAACGACGGCATGATGTTTAACGCGCAACGTTCAGGTCATGGGCGAGAACGTACTCCAACACCGCGATCAGCGCGATGCAGGCGGTGTCGGACCGCAGGATGCGGCCGCCCATCGAAAAGAGGCGGAAACCGCGTGCACGTAATTGCTCGATCTCGTAGTCGGTCCATCCGCCCTCGGGACCGACAGCCAGCAACGGCCGCGCACGGTGCGCAGGGTCACAGGACGGCAGAGCGGTGGGTGTTCCTGGATGCGCAAGCAACCGCACGGTCTCAGGAAAAAGCCGGCCCAACTCATCTTCCACAAAAGGTTTGAAACGCGGAGCGACCAGCACCTCGGGTAAGCGCGTGAGGCCTGCCTGCATCAATCCCTCGATCAACAGGGGACGGTAGGCGCGGGGCTCCAGCCACTGGCTGCTGAAGTAGCACTTCTCGACTTTGGCGGCATTCAGCAGCACGATGCGCCCGACGCCCAGCGCGGCGAGCTGAGGCCAGAGACGCTTCAACACCTTGGGACGCGGCAAGGCCAGCAGCAAATCGATCCAGGGTTCCGGCAACGCGACATCGTGCACGGGGCACAAGCGGACGCCCTCCTCCCCGATTGACAGCACGCGCGAGACCCCCGCAAGACCGTTGAGGGTGCCGGACGCGACCGTCTGCCCCGGCTCGACGTGCAGCACGCGACGCAGATGCTCGGCGCGTACGTCAGTCAGCAGCACCGTCCCGTCCGCGAGAAACTCGTCCGCCTCAAAGAGGATGCGGTTCATGGGCCCCTCCGCGCGGCATTCATCCCAGATCGAGACAGGCGACCCACTCTTCGTCGCTCAGCGGGTGGGTGTTGGGCACGACCAGCGAGAGCGTCATACGCGAGGGCTCGAAGATATCCTCCGCCACATGCCGCACATCCGCTGCGGTCACCGCCTGAATCGCCGCGATCGTCTCTTCCGGATGGACGAAACGTCCGTAATTCTGCATGCACTCGCCGAGGTAGGTCATCTGGTTGCCGGCCCCTTCGAGCCCCAGCCGGAACGCTCCCAGCAAATACTCCTTGGTGCGCTTCAACTCCGCCGCCCCGACATTTGACGTGAGCACACGGCGGATCTCCTTAGCCGTCAGCTTCAGGGCGGCATGCGCGCGCTGCGTGTCGAACCCGCCGCTGATGGTGAAGAGTCCGGTCTCTTCGAACAACTGGAAGCTGGACTGGATGGAGTAACAGAGGCCATGCCGTTCGCGCACGCTCTGGAAGAGGCGCGAGCTCATGTTCTCCCCGAGCAGACCGTTCAGGACACGCAGCGCATACCGGCGGTCGTCATGCCGGCCGAAGATGCGGAAACCGACCACGGCGTGAACCTGCGCGATCTCCTTGCGCACACACACGAAACGCTCCTGCGCCACCGCCCCATCGACACGCTTGGCAGGCCGTGCTCTGGACGTGCGCCGTGCGCCGATCGCCCGCTCGACACACGCCACGCAGGCGGCATGATCGAGCCGTCCGGCAAAGGCGAAGATCGACGCGGTCGGCGTGTAGGCGCGCATCTTGTAGTTCAGTAACGTTTCGCGCGTCATGCGCCGTAGCGAGGCTTCGTTGCCGGAGAGTGGCGCACCGAGCGGATGGTCTTTGAACATGACCTCCTGCAACTTTTCCTGCACCACATGCTGCGGCAGATCCTGATACATCTTGATCTCTTCGAGGATCACGTCGCGCTCGCGGTTGAAATCCTCCTCGCCGATCACGGCGTTGAGATACATGTCGGAGAGCACATCGAAAGCCTGCTCCAGATATTCGTGCGGTAAGCGCGCATAGTAGCAGGTGCTCTCCTCCTGTGTGTAGGCATTCAGGTAACCGCCGCGGCCTTCAATCGCCTGTGAAATCGCCAGCGCCGAACGCGTCGGTGTGCCTTTGAAAAGCATGTGCTCAAGAAAATGGCTGATGCCTGCAAAACGGGGCGCTTCATGGCGGCCGCCGACGGCCACCCAGATTCCGACGGAAACACTTTCCGCATCCGGCATCTGCGACGACACGACGGTGGCGCCGTTTTTCAAGACAGTGACATCAACATGATCAAGCATAGGGGTTCTCCGCAATCCGCGCGTTCAGACCGCAGCGGCACGCATCGCGGCCAGGGTCGTCTTGCCGTCGTAGAGCGCTTTGCCGACAATCGCGCCGAACAGATTGGCGCAGCCCAACGCTTTGAGGGCGACCACATGTTCCGGGGCGCTCACGCCTCCCGAAGCAATCACGCTGCAAGCCGGCACAGCCTGGCAGATCTCGCGCATGGCCGTCAGATTAGGCCCGCCCAGCATACCGTCCGTCGCGGTATCGGTGTAGATGATCGTGCGCACGCCGGCATCCCCCACCTGCTGCGCCAGGGTCGTGGCACGCGTGCCCGTGGTCTCGACCCATCCCTTGACCTGCACGAAGCCGTCACGCGCGTCGATACCGACCGCGATGGCGTCACCGAAACGCCGCACGAGGGCCGCCAGGGCCTCGACGCTCTCCAGCGCACGGGTGCCAATGATCGCTCGTGCTGCGCCGGCGGACAGGATCTGCTCGACGTGCGCATCACTGCGTAATCCACCGCCGACTTCAACAGGTATGCCGATCGCCCGCACGATATGCTCGATCACCGCCGTATGCTGCGGCTCACCTTGGAACGCCCCGTCCAAATCCACCACATGCAACTGCTCCGCCCCCTGTTCGCGCCAGGCCAGTGCCTGCGCCACCGGGTCGTCGTTGTAGACCGTTATATCATCAGCCTTACCTTGCCGCAGCCGAACGCAGCGTCCATCCTTCAAATCAATCGCGGGCAGAATAATCATCCAATCGTTCCCTTGCTTGAGGGGACACCGGTCTCGCGCGGATCCACTTCAACGGCCATGCGCAACGCACGCGCGAATCCCTTGAACATGGCCTCGCACACATGGTGCGTCTCGTCGCCGTACACCTGCCGCACATGCAGGTTGAGGCGCGCCTCGACCGACAGCGCGCGGAAGAACTCTTCCAACAGCTTCACTTCGAAGTCGCGCACTTTGAGATGCTTGAGGGTACAGGCGAAAACCAGAAACGGACGTCCGCCCAGGTCGACCGCCACCTCGCAGAGCGCCTCGTCCATCGGCAGCAGAAAGAATCCGTAACGCCGGATGCCGCGGCGGTCACCGAGCGCCTCGTTGAGACAGGCACCGAGCACCAGCCCCACATCCTCCACGGTGTGGTGGTAGTCCACATGCACATCGCCTTTGGCGCGCACTTCGAGATCGACAAGTGCATGTCGCGCCAAAAGCTCCAGCATGTGGTCAAGAAACCCGATGCCGGTTTCGATGCGGCTGACACCGCTGCCGTCCAGATTGAGCGTCACCGCAATATCCGTCTCGCGCGTGGTGCGTGTACGTGTCGCCGTGCGTGCCATGGCATACCTCCCAAAATCTCAGTCCGCGCCGCCGGACGGTGCGGAGGGTTCGTCGTCTTTCGTGTCCCGCCGCGCCAGCTCACGCAGACGGATGATCCAGATGCAGCCCTCGTACAGCACGCACATCGGCAGCGCCATCAAGATCTGCGAAACCGGGTCGGGCGGGGTCAGGATCATCGCGATCACGAAGATCGCAACGATGGCGATCCGGCGCCGTGACCGGAGCGCCTCGGATGGAATCAAGCCAATCCAGCCTAGCACCAGCAGCAGCAGCGGAAGCTGGAACGCCAGTCCGAAGGCGATAATGGTCTTGATGACGATGTCTACATGCTCGTCGAGGCGCACGATATCGACCTTGATACCCACCCACGCATTGATCTGCTGCAGAACCTGAATCGCAATCTCCAACGTCGCCGCATAGGCCATCCAGACACCGATGCCGAACAGCAGCGTCGAGGTGAACAGGCAGAAGACAATGATCGAACGCTCGCTGCGCTTCAATCCGGGAAAGACGAAGCGCATAACGAAAAAAAGCAAAAATGGCAGGCTGAGGGCCGTGCCGCCCCACAACATGATCTTCATCAGGATGCTGAAGCCGGCGGTCCAGCCGAGCCCCTGCACCATATCCTTAGAAAGCCCGGCCGGAGCGATGAGCCACTCTGTAATCTTCGGAGCAAATGGAATGATGACAACCTCGCACAGGGCCCAAGCGATCGCGCAGTGCAACAGGCAGTCGCGCAGATCGATCAGGTGCTCCATGAACGGCCGCGGCGGATCATTGTAATCATCGGCTCCGCCGAACTTCTTGACCGAAAACCGTCCGATCTTCATGGTGCGCGCTCCACGGGCGTCTCCGGGGCCTCAGGCGCTGTCGGCTTTTCCGCCTCCGTCGCGCCTTGCGAGTCAGCCGGCGCCTCCGAAGAGCCTGACGACCATTCAGCGACCTGATCCTCGTTGCCGGGATAGTCTGCAATGTCGGGGTACGGATTATCGTACGGCTCAGCATGATCGGGCGGCGTGTCACCGCCACCATACGAGGTGTCCGGCGATGACGGCGGTGCCGGCTGATCCATGTTCATCAACTGATCTCTAAACTCGTCAGCCGCACGGCGGAACATCTCCATCATGCGGCCCACTTTGCGCGCGATCTCCGGCAGGCGTTTGGGGCCGACCACAATCAGGACGACCGCAAACAACACCACCCACTCGCCCGCACCCACGGAGCCGCCGAGGAACGCCAGACAGGGAAAATACGACATACCCGGAAGCCCCTACTCGCCTGCTTATTTCTGGAACAGCGAGAACTCGCCGCGACGGTTCAGGCGCCAGACCTCTTCGCCGGAACCCGCCACGGCAGGTTTTTCTTCGCCATAGCTGCGCGTCTGGATACGATCACCCGACACCCCCAGTTCGATCAGGCGCGTACGCACCGAAATGGCGCGATTCTCGCCCAGCGACAGATTGTACTCATTGCTGCCGCGCTCGTCGCAGTGGCCCTCGACCACCAACACGTGATTCATATTCCGCTGGAGGTGTGAGGCAACCTGTTCGATCTTGGCGATCTCGGAGGGGGCCAGCGCGTAGCTGTCCAGCGCGAAATAAACCGGCGCGAAGGTTACACCCTGCACGGGCTGGAGCGTGTCCTCGAAACGCGCTCCGCTGACCACACTGCCGGCACTGTCGTACACCGCAGGAATGTCAGTGGTCTCCAGCAGCGTGGGGTCATCCAACTCGGTGCCAGCGCCGCTGCCCGCGCCGGCTTTTTTCGACCACGGCATCCGACAACCCGCTGCGAGAAGCAGGCCGACCAGCGCGACATTGACAAAGACGACCGAACGAATATGCATACGTGAACTCCTCATGAACCGTTTTTTAACGCTCAGACCAATCCGGGGACATCCAATTACCGGCAATGTTGAGTAACCGTACCGCAGGATCCCCCAGAGTGTCAAGAATGTACAGTGCGCCACCGTTCGAGCAGACGATATGCCGCCCGTCCGCCGCCCACGAGGGGTGCTCGTAACTGCCGGGCTGCGTCACCATCGTCGCCGACTGTTCGCCCTCTTGCGGATTGAGAACCGCGATCTGATAGCCCCCGCCGCGCTTGGTCGCATAGACAATCCCGCCTTTGGCATGCCAGTCAGGATTGACATTTTCGGAGCCCCTGTAGGTCAGCCGGCGCGAGCGGCGCGTCGCCACGTCCACCAGGTAAAGCTGCGGCGTGCGGTCAATGTCGCTCACATAAACAATACTGCGCCCGTCGGGCGACCAGCAGGGGCTGGCCTCGGAGCCGTGGGGCGTCTGGGTCAGCCGCGTCAGGTTGCCGCCGGACAGCGTCAGCACATACAGTTCCGGATTCCCCTGATAAGAGAGGATCAGCGCGGCGCGCGAGCCGTCCGGCGAGATCGCCGCACCGGTGTTCAGCCCCTTGAACGCCGCCAGCGCCTTGCGCTCGGTGCCCGCCACCATGCGGTAGACCGCCGGATAGCCCTTCAAAAAACTGGTGTAGTAGATGTCGCGTCCGTTCGGCGCCCAGCGCGGGCCGACCGCCGCCACATTGTCATGCGTGATCTGCATGACGTTCTGGCCGTCGGCGTCGCAGACGTAGAGATCCGCGTTGTTGCGGCCGCGGCGGTTGACAAAGACGATACGGGTCTGGGCGATGCCGGTCTCACCGGCGATCAGCCTGACCATCTCGTCGGCGAGCTGGTGCGCCTGACGCCGCACCTCGGCCTGTCCCATCGAAGTGCGCGACCAGTTGAAGGCTTTGCCGGGCCACTCGACGCGACAGCTACTCTGGATGCCCGACCCCGCGTCCGCCACGGAACCCTTGACGATCACCGCGCCCGACGGCGCGACCTTGAACCAGCCAGACAGTTCCAGGTCACGCGCCAGCGTCTTCACGAAAAGCTGCCCGTACGGCCCAGGCGCCTGCACGCCGGACAGCGAGACGGTGTTTTTGTCCGCCCCCTTTTTGACCACCGAAATCAGCGGCGGCTGCGCGAACGCCTCCCGCATACCCCCGGCCATCACGAAAAACAGAACGACCCAGAAAAAGCGATGCATAACGACTCCAAAAACGTGAGAACAGTATAACTTGCCACCGCCATATCCGCAAGCGCAGACAACATCTCAACGGAGAACACTTATATAGCCTTCGGAGAGAAGTGCTCGCCAATCGGCCGCTTGCGGGGAGCACCCGGCACATCCATCACGAAACGCGGCAGCGCGAGACCACCGATCCGTTCAGCCAGCGCACGCTCAAGCGCACGGGCACGCCGCAACGGCACGCGGAAGTGCGCGATCCCCGCAATTGGGTCACATTGAAACACATAGTACGGCCGCACACGGATGCGCTGCAGGCCCGCGCAGAGCGCGAAAAGCGCCTCAACCGAATCGTTCACCCCCTTGAGCAGCACGGTTTGGTTCGAGACCGGAATCCCGGCATCCACCAGTCGCGTGCATGCCACGACAGCCTCCGGGGTGAGCTCGCGCACATGATTGAACTGCGTGTTGACCCAAACCTTCTTGAAAGCGCCGAGCGCCCCCGCCAACTCTGACGTCACACGCATCGGCAAGGCCATCGGGACACGGGTTCCGATGCGTACTGCGTCAATCTGCGGCAAGCCGGCGAAAGCGCGCACCAGACTCGTCAGTTTGCGATCAGAAAGCAGCAAGGGATCCCCCCCTGAAAGCAACACCTCGCGAACCTGAGGATGCGCCCGCACCCACGCCACGGCTCGCTTCACTTGTGTCGGCGTGCGCAGAACACCGGCCGTGCCGAGCAACCCTTTGCGGGTACAGTGGCGGCAGGCCATGGCGCACCGGTCGTGCGCCATCACCAACACGCGATCCGGAAAACGCTGTTTGAGGCCGTGGCAACAGGCCGCCTGCGTAGTCTCACGAAACGGATCCGCCGTCATGCCCGGCTCGTCGATCAGCTCGGAAGCGTCTGGCAAGCTCTGCAACGCGAGCGGGCCGGGCGGATCCCCTGAACGCAACAGCGACAAGGCGTACGGGGTCAAGCGGATCGGATAGCGCCGGTGCACCCGCGCCGCCATGTCGAGATCAACCCCCAATTCGGCGAGTTCTGGCGCTGGGCCGATGACCGCATGGCGCATCTGCCAACGCCAGTCCTGCCACGCTGCGGGTGATGGTTGAAGCCGAAGCGTTGAAGGCCGGGCGCTCACGGTATCAGAAGGCGACATGAACTTTGGGCAACGCGGCACGGACGCGCGCCTTCTCCGCCTCGTCGATCGGGCAGCGCACCAGAGAGAGAACCTGCAATGAGGCCCAGCCCGACAAGTCATCCGGCAATTTGTTCACCGGACAACCGTCCAAATCCACCTGCCGCAGTTTCGGCAACTGGGTCATCCACAGCGGGATCTGCGTCACCTTGTTTCCGCTGAGGCTGATGTCCTCCAACAGGGGCAACGCCTTGAGACATTCCGGAACCGCCGTCAAAAGGTTGTCGCGCAGATAGATGCGCTGCAGACGGCTCAAGGCAGCGATTTCCGGCGGCAGCGCAGTCAACTTGTTGCTGTTCAACCGCAACCAACGCAAGCCACTCATACGCCCCACTTCAGGGGGCAGCGCGGCGAGCTGGTTCATGTCCAGATTGAGATAAGAGAGTGCGGTCAGGTTACCGATGGACGCCGGCAGTTCTTTGATCCCGTTGTCTGAAAGGTAGAGTCTATCGAGTCCGGACAACGTGAACACGGCCTCCGGCACTGTCTCCATGTGCGTGGCAGAAAGATCCAGCTGCCTCAGCCCCTTCAGGTCAGAGAGCCCCTCCAGCGCGCCCAGTCCTTTCGTTCCGCGCAACTCCAACACGGTAAGCTTCGGCATCGCGGCCAGTTCCTTCGGAAAGGCCGACAAGGTCTGTCCGGCAAGGATGACGCGCTCGACCCCCGCCTGGTTCGTGATCGCCTCGTCCAACGAACGCGCCGTGGCGGGCCGGTACGGCGCCTCACGGTTCTCAAAACAGCCTGCGCACAGCAAGGACGTCATCGCGCCGATGACCGGCAAACTCCTTTTCACTTGTTCAATCCGGTTTCCCATCATTCACTCCCGATCTGCGTGAGGGCAGGCCCGTCCGGCATCCTCACTCGTCCGTTCAACTGAGTACCCGCCGATCAACATCCGCGACAAGGTGATCCCGAAATCTTCCAATATTCTCCCTTGTCTGCCGCTGAACACACCTCACGCAAAAGCAAATCTGCCTCTTGTTGAGTGATCGTACCAAAGGCCTTTCTTTGGGCACAAGGCCTTTTTGGAAAGTCGCGCGGGCGCCGCGAAGGGCGCTTCCCAAAACCAACCGAACCTGCTTTAATACCGCGCCATCCGGGGTGCCGCAACAGGTGCAGGCGCGTTGGCATGTTATGATCTTATGGAGACGGGGGAATTTTGTCTGTGAAGCGTGTTTTTCTTTTTTCTTTGACCGTGCTGTCGTTTGCATGCGGTGCGACCGCCCAACGGCCCAGAGGCTGCATTTCGCGGACGCCCTACATCGGCGCGATCATACTGGACGCCGATACCGGGGCAACGTTGTTCGAGGACAGGGCAGATGTGCCCGGCTATCCTGCCAGCACACTCAAACTCATGACGTTGCTGGTGGTGCAGGAGCAGATTGAGGCCGGCAAGGTACGTCTTGACGACACGGTCAAGGTCTCAGTCGAAGCCTACAAAACCGGCGGTTCTCAAGTGTACCTCGACCCCAAGGAATCTTTTCCGCTGGAAGAGCTGCTGTACGCCATGATGATCCAATCGGCGAACGACGCGGCGGTCGCTCTGGCCGAACATGTGGCGGGATCGAAAGAGGGTTTTGTCGAAATGATGAATGCGCGCGCGCAACGGATCGGCATGAAAAACACGCGGTTCGCTTCGGTTCATGGCCTGCCGCCTTCGGAAGGGCAGCGCCCCGACGTCTCGACCGCCCGTGATATGGCGCTGCTGGGACGTGAACTGTGCCAACATCCCGCGGTTTTCGCCTACACCTCCGCCGTCTACCGTCAGTTTCGTGCCAACACGCCCAAACCCTTTGACATGCGCACGCACAACCCTTTTCTCAAAGAGGGTGCAGAGGGGTGTGATGGATTCAAGACCGGCTACACGGCGACGGCAGGCTGGTCGATTGTCGTGACGGCGAAACGCAATGGACGGCGCGTGATCGTGGTAGTCCTGGGCAGTGAAACCCGCAAGCTGCGTGATGCTAAGGCGCGCGAATTGCTGAACAAGGCCTTCACGCTGTTGCCTGCCGCCACGCAACAGTCAGCGCCGGTTGCCGTGCAACACTTGCCGAGCACAGGCCTTGTGCCCTCGCCGCCTCCCCCACCACCGACCATGCCGTAACGGGGTCACCCCAATAGGGGAGATTGATTCAACTTGCGATAGAGCGCGCCGCGCGGCGTCAAACGACTTTCATACAGCGTCACGCCCTTGACGGCCCACACGCCGAACTCGGTCTGCTCATCGGCATCCATCGCCTCCACCACATTCCGGTTGTTCGCATCGCCGTGGCAGCGTCCGAGCGTGATGTGCGGCCGAAAATCCGGGGCCTCATTTTTAAAGCCGTATTTTTTCAACTCCGACCACAGTCGTTCGTGCAGTGCGTCCAGCTCGGGCGAAGGATCGACGCCCGCCCACAACGTCCTGGGCATGCGCTTCGTTCCGAAGATCCCCCATCCCTGCGCATGACAGTCGAACGGCGGCAGCGTTGCGCACACATGGTCTGCGGCAGCGGTCACATGCGACAGGATAGGAGGCGCTATCTCACCCAGGAAAATCAGGGTGATGTGGAGCTGGTCGCGTTTGCACCATGTGACTCCAGACGCGAGCGGCACCAAGCGCTCGGCCGCGTCGCACAAAGCCGTTTTCACATCATCAGGCACCGGAATCGCAAAGAAAATTCGCATGCCGGAAGGATACACAAATCGACCCTGCAAATCACTAGCATCCCATAGGCCGCGCAATCAGCCCTTACCCATGCGTATTTGCTTGGGTTTTCGATGTCTTTTTTGAGGTTTCAGGTTTGAGGTTTTCCCGGCGCGACCGGCCTTTTCGCGTTTTTGCTG
>Ga0209506_1003197_pt1 | contig 13475 bp, 4 predicted proteins | sample AD_JPNHG2_MetaG_FD_184409 | JGI IMG/M metagenome (GOLD analysis project Ga0209506, IMG submission 184409) | Active sludge microbial communities of municipal wastewater-treating anaerobic digesters from Japan - AD_JPNHG2_MetaG (SPAdes) (version 2) | ecosystem: Engineered > Bioreactor > Anaerobic >...
ATCGCACGAAGGCGGGACGAAACAGAGGCGGCCCGAGATCGATCGGGCCGCCTTTCTTTTCGCTTTTCCGTGCAAGCCTTTGGAATCGGTGAGCGGTCAGGCGTATGTCCGCCGCACTCGGCCGGGCGTCGGCGGAACGGGTTCGAATCCGCCGGGCCGAATTCGTCACGCCGTGGGCGAACAGCGTTCGCCGGGCTGACGGCCGGGTGCCGGGCCGGGACGTCCCTCCGCCTGCGAGGTATGCCGCCCGATAAGCTCCTGCAGACGATCGGCCTGTTCATCCTTTTCTGCAATCCTGAGCTTTGCAACGGCGGGCAGAAGCTGGGCACGGGTGTCGAGTCCCCTCTCCTGCAGGCGCTGCATGCACTCCAGGCTCCGTTCCTCCTGTCCGGTCAGGGCGAAGGACATCGCCAGAAGACCCAGCGCCGGGGGATAGTCCGGGTGTTTCCGCAAGAGCCTCTGCGCCGTCGCGGCGGCCTTCCGGAGGTCTCCCGCGAAGAACTCGGCGGCCGCGCAGTTCAGGAGGAGCTCTCTCGTGCCGTTCGCAAGCATCTCCGCCTTTCGGGCTTCCGCGAGCGCCTCGTCGAACCGGTCCGCGTTCAGGCAGGCATTGATCAAATTGACGTAGGCCCGGACGGCCTCTCCGCCGGGGTTGCCGCCCAGGAATCGCCGCCAGAGATCGACGGCGTCGTCCCAGCGGCCCAATTCGCCGGCCTGGACGGCCAGTTCGAGGACCGCCCGGGGCGTTCCGCCCGTTTCCTCGATTTTCTTCATCCCCAGCTCGAAGTACCGCTCGCCTTTCTCCGTGACGCGTGCCCGATCGAGCTTGCCCGTGTGGTGGACGGGAATGTCGCACGCGGCGATCTTCATCCCCGCCTCGAGCATCGACGCCTCGACGAGTTCGTGGACGGCGCCCGAGAAACGGATCCGGGGGTCGTTGCGGAAGAGACGCACCTTGCGGTTGGCGTACCAGCCCGTCCCGGCCTCCTCGCCCGGGTAGGAGCCGTCATTGGCCGTCCAGCCGGCGGTGTTGGCCTCGATCACGTAGTTGCGGGTCGCGAGATCATAGCCGCCCGTGCGTTTCGGGCTCTTCCGGATGAGCTCCCGGAGTTTGCGGTGGTCCGCGGGGGAGAGGGTCTCGTCGGCGTCCAGGACGAGAATCCAATCGCCCTTCGCCCTGGCGAGGGATTCGTTCCTCGCGCTGGAAAAATCGTCGGTCCAGGCAAAATCGAAGACCCGGGCCCCGAAGACGGCCGCGAGGTCCTTCGTCCGGTCCGTCGAGCCCGTGTCGACGACGACGATCTCGTCGACGGCGGCCTTGACGCTCGAGAGGCAGCGGACGAGGTTGGACTGCTCGTTCCTGACGATCATACAGAGAGACAGGGTCGGCCCTGGCGTCTTGTCGCCGATTGCCATCGGTCCAAGCCGGCGCCTGACCTCAAGCGCGGCATCGATGAATCCCCCATCCACCTCGAAGGCGGCCATGGCGGCCTCGATCTCCGCCATCGCCTCCGCGTGCTTCTCCTGTGCGATTAAAAGGTCGATCAGGAGGAAGGCGATCGTGCGGGATGCCGGGTACAGGCTTCGGGCTTCGCGAAAAGCCTTTTCCGCCCGGGCCTGAAGACCGAGCGATGACGCCGCGGCGTGATATCGCTCGGCGAGGTCCGAATCGCATGGCGTAAGAATGAACCCTTTTTCGAGGAGATTGAAGGCTTCTCCATGCCGCCCGTCGGCCCAGGTGAGCACGCCGAGATTCGTTACGGGTTCTCCCCAGGAAGGATCAGCCTCCGACGCTTTCCCGAAGAACGATCTCGCCTCTCCCGCGGCACCGCGACGGAAGGCAACGACGCCCCGGAGATTCAGTGCCGATGGAGAATCGGCACGGGCGGAAAGCGCTTCGACGGCCATTTTCTCTGCTGCGTCCAATTCGTCCAGTCCCTCCCGGCACCGTCCTTCAAGCACGAGCCGTTCGGCCGATGCGGGGCCTGCCGGGACCTCGTTCAGGACGTCAAGGGCATCCCGAAACCGCTTGGCGCGAATCAGACCGTCGGCCATCTCGTGGTAGGCCCTGTGGTCCCCCGGAAGATGACGGATCGCCGCAAGCCACAGATCGACGGCCCCCTGGACATCGCCGCGCAGGAATTGTTCCTGGGCCCTCTCCCGGGCGACGAGGGAACGGATCTTCCCGCCTTCCTCGACCTTCCGCTCGAAGGCCTGCCATTTGTCCGTGTAGATTTTGCGGTTTCCCGCCAGTGCAGTGCCGTAATCGATGCGGTTCCCGATGAAGCTTCGGCTTCCAAAGTGGTGGATGAAGACGTCGCCGGCGATCACATTGCGGTATCCCGCGAGGGCTGCTCGAACGCAGAAGTCGTCATCCTCGAAATTCCCGGTGCCGAAACTCTCGTCGAGCGGGCCGATCTTGTCGACCAGGTCTTTCCGGAACAGCATGCAGAAGCCGACCACCCGCCGGGCCTTGATGCAGCGGTGGCGGTTTTTCTGCCTGAAGGTGCGGGCATAGTCGTCGAGGCCCTCGATTGAATCGTAGTCGACGGTCTCCACTTTCTGGATGCCGCTGATCTGGTTGGTCATCGGCCCGACGATGCCCGCGTCGGGCATGCGATGCAGGCATTCCAGCATCCCCGCGAGCCACCCCTCCGTCACGACGGTGTCGTTGTTGAGCAAGAGGATGAACTCGCCTGCGGCGGCCTCGATCCCCTGGTTGCAGCCCTTCGCGAAGCCGAGGTTCCTGCCGTTCTCGATGAGCTTGACATGGCTATTCTGCTTGACGAGCTCTCTCAGCCACTTAATGGTTCCGTCCTTCGACCCGTTGTCGACGAAGATGATCTCGTACGGCTCCGGCGTGTGCCTGCGGATGCTCTCGACGCAGCGCTTGGTGTACTCAAGCTCGTTGAAGGTGAGGATGACGATGGACGTCAGATTGCGTCCGGAGGGAATCGGCATGGGATGCGGATGAACCTCGGAATCGTGGCGCGCGGGGATTCCGAGCAATCGATCGTATATCCGGGCATAATCTTCGATATTTTCCCTCATCGTCTTTATGTGATGATCTCGAAGGTTCGCAGTTACCTCTTCGAGCAGTGAGGGATTGTCCAGAATTTCCAACAGTCTCGCCGCAAGGGCCTTGGCATCTCCCGGGGTAACGAGAAATCCGGTCTTGCCGTCGACGATTCTCTCGCTGATTGCTCCACAGTCCGAAGCGATAACAGGTATGCCCATCATCTGCGATTCGCTTGCGGTCAGGCAGAATGTTTCATCCCAAACGGACGGTATCATGACCAGGTGCGTCTTGGCTAGCAGGCGAGGCAGATCGCTCCGATTGTAGAAACCATGTTGGATGATGCCGAGTTCTGACGCCATTTTCGTGAGTGAGGGGGGAGCTCCGCCGAAAATTTCGAATTGAATGGGCTTTCCCTTGAGAATCCTTGCAGCCTGCAGGAGAGTGAAAACGCCTTTTCTGTCGCTGGCATTCCCTAGAAAGCCAACCCTAAGAGCGTGTCCCCGTTTTGACCGCTTGCTTTTGTCCAGATGCTCTATTCCATGGGGAACGGTGACGATCTTGTCTTTGACTTCCTCTTGATAAGCTTGGATGAAGCGGTCGCGCACGAAGTTGGACGGGGCGATCAGCATGTCCGCTGCTTCGAATACCCGTTTGACAATGAGCTTTCTATGGTCCAGATAATCCTGCAACAAAGAAGGCTTGCCAGCTCCGTGATATTTTCGCTTTGTGCCAAGACAATACAGACACTCGGAGTCTTCACCATCCGGTATGTATTTCCCGCAGCGCCTCAAATTCGGGAGAATCAAATTATATTCGGGGCAGAGCAGGTAGTAATCGTGAAGCGATATCACGACCTTGCAGCCTTGATCTTTTGCGATCAGCGGAAGCAGCAGGGAACTCCATCCGCCGAGATGCTGGAAATGGACGATCGAATAACGGCCGCCTCGCAGGATGTTTGAAAAGACGGTTTCTACGAAAGGGTTTGTTAAATCTCCGTATAGTTCGAGGAAAGAATCATTTACCGCGATGGACTCCTTTCTCAGTTTCAAGACACGCAAATATCCGTTTACTTCCTTTGCCGCTAGATCGACCCACTGATCGGGGAGGGATGCCGGGTAAATGACAGTACTGCGCAACTGCTCGGCGAGCCCGTCAATAATGTTTCTCGTGTGAAGTTCAGTACCTCCCGGGGCATCGAAATTGTGCATGACATGAAGCACTTCCGGCAAAACAGGACTTTCATAATCCTTGATGGTCGCGAGTATCCGTTCCTGAACCTCCCTTAAAGGATTTACGCAGCAGAACGTATATATTTCTTTACTGTAGTTAGGCCATTTCTTACTGAGTAACATCTCATTCAGTTTGCGCTTATCATCAATGCGGTCGATGCGACAAAAAGACGCCTCGCCGTAGTGGTGCACATAGGCATCATCACAGCAGACGATCTTTTTCCCGGCGGCCCGGGCTTTCATGCAAAGATCGTTTTCCTCTCCGTAACCGAGGCCGAAAGCAGGATCAAAGAATCCGGTGCGTTTCAACGTATCGCGGGAGATCAGCATGCAGAATCCCACGCCGGTTGGAATTTCCGGGTAATCTGCCCGGGAGACCTTGGCGACAAGAGCAGCGAAGTCGTTAGGGCTCATTCCTTCCGGCAGGCTGTTGCACTTGTTCATGACGGGCACGGAGAGAATCGTTGCATTGTTCGAGAGTGGACAGACAATGCCGATGTCTGGATGGCTGTGGAGGCATCTATGCATCCTGGCGAGCCAACCCTCCGTAACCTCCGTGTCGGAATTGAGAATGACAACGTCATTTTCAGACAATTCGAAACCGCGGTTGACGTTGTGGACGAATCCCCGGTTTATGGAAGATTCGATCAGGCGGACCCTTGGATCTGCCTTCTCGAATGATTCGAGCAGCGGCAGAACCCGGGAATCCGTGCTGCAGTCATCAAGCAGGTAGATTGCATGGTTGCCGTGCGTGTGGCGGATAACACTGTCGATGCACCGTTGGAGATGTTCGAAGGCATTGAAAATCGGAATCAAGATGTCGTATGTTTGGTCGGACAGCGGCGTCGTGTCGAGTCCTTTCGTAAACTCACCGGGTTGGGTCCTCAGCTTTTTCAAACGTTCGGACAGGAATGTGTCGACTTTGTCCGCAACGGGCTTTTCCGGATTCGTCTCGACAGTGGACCGTATCGCGCGGGATGCTTCTATCTGGGAAAAGTGCCGAGTCGTGTCAACCGTAGCGAGGAACGCATCGATCTGATTACAGGTGCTTTCCTCTAAGTGTGGAATGTCAAGGGACATCGCTTCTTTGTATACATCAATCAGGCGGCCGATATTTTTATCGGCATCAAACCGGTCGAGAGCCATTCTTCTGAGAGAGTCACCAAAGGAAGGCTCGTAGCGTGCTATTTCCCGCATTAATTCATCGGTGTTGTACATCCGACGATGCGTTCTTCCCGAGAAGTTCCGCTTCATGAGGTGTTCGACGTTGTCCGGGGTGACCATGCCGTCTCCGCCGCGATGGTCCAGGACAATGGGGACACGTCCGCACATCATGGTTTCGATCACGCCTCTGCCCAGGGTGAAGACGATGTCAGCCTGGTTGATCATCTCAGGCAGATAATCTTGATGAGCGACACCGAAGCGCATGCCTGCAAACGTAGCGACGATGTCCAAGCGACTGCAGGCCTCTCTGATCGTCCTTTCTGTTGCAGGGTCGAGTTTGTTGCTCAAAATGAGTGCCCTCGCAGGATGGGCGGACAGAGCCGCGCGCGGAGAGAACTTGTCCGAGTCGACAATGTTTCTGAATATTTCCAAACGGTTTGAGTCGACGCCGTGCTGGATGAGATTCTCATGGACTTCTTCCGAAACGGCCAGGTAACGAGATACGCCGATGTCGACAGGCGGATTCTGTTCGAGGAACGGAATGACGCCATGGGAGAGGAAAACAAGGGGCAAGTCCTTGAAATGCCGTCGGACTTCCATCGCCATCACGTTGTGATGAATGTGGGCAACATCGAAGGATTCTCCGATCAGTGTCGCGATATCTTGAACGACCGTGACACCGATTCGGTTGAAATAACGGCGCAGACTGTTGTCGACATACTTCGACAGAACGGTGACCCGGTGCCCTTTCTTTTTAAGGAAATCGGCGATCGTGAACGTGAAGACCTCGGAACCCGTAAAATCCGTCAAATGATGATTGGTTAACAGGACGTTCAAATGGAGTGTCCCGGTCACGCCTGCTTTTTCTTGGCCCGCTTGAATTGTGCAGACGTAATCATGCATCTGTTTGTCAGGCTGCAGGTGGTCGTCGGTATTCGCCATTGGTGGCTCGTCGAGACTTTTCTTGAGAAGAAGAAGTTTATCGTACAACTCTCTGACTTCGGAATTATGAGAGTCGAGTTCAAGGACACGTCTGAAAAAACAAATGGAATCGTCAATGCGTTCTATCCGTGCGCAAAGCTGTCCGAGGGCGATCAGTGTTTCGACATCATCGGGACGCTGGGCCAACACCTTACGGTATAATTCCAATGCCTCCTCCACGCGGCCTTCTGTGACGAAATAGAAATCGGCCAGATTTTTTCGAAACATGGGGTTCTCGGGAGCCAGGGTGACGGCCTTCTCATAACAGGCAAGCGCCTTGTCCCCGTTGCCGGACTCATAGAAAAGGACTCCGAGATCATTATGCGCCGGTGCATAGTCCGGCCAGGATTCGACAAGCCGCTCAAGGGCCGGAACGGCCTCGGCGCGTTTCCCCGCTGCGATGAGCGTTCTGAGGATGCCCGCGTGGGCTTCGGCCGCGGTATCCTGTTCGCTTCTGCGTACCGCGTCGAGCGCCCGTCTGGTTGCTTCGAGATAGCCCCGGCCGAACCGTGCGTCGGGTTCCAAATGGTTGCCTTCCCCCCACTCGTTCCATGCATTGAGGAACACGAAATTCTCCTCCGGACTGGCCGGCTTGAACGTCTCGAGCGTCGCCCGCAGCCATCGCTCGTAGAGCTCGGGAGTGGAGTCGACGAAAATCGTGGCACCTCTCTTCCATCGGGGCGAGTTGTCCCATCGTGGCGTGACGCATGGGAATCGCTTATAGGGAGGTGCGGCTTTGTTCATCATGCGTTGAGCGACATCGCCGTATCTGTAGATTCTGCAATCTTTGTCGGCCAAGTGATGCACGGGAGGTCCGACCTGTGTCCAGTCAGGCTGAAACTCGACGGCGGCATCGAAGCCCGATGCCGCAGGATCCGTGTGTTCATCCGGAAAACTTTCGACCCGGCACAAATACAGCTCGCCGATGCCGAGCCTGCGGGCCTCTTCTCTCCAGATCCGGGTCGTTTTCGACGGATCGGGCATGCGGTTGGCCCGATAAACCAGAAAGAGAGGCTTCCCGTCGACGCGGATATAACGCGGGTCGCGGAAGTATTCCGCCAAGTATCGGATGTGATCACGATCGTCCTGCTCGCTGTACTTCTGTTCCATCAGGATCTCGTGATCACCCCCGTCCCATCTTCGGGTCCAATTTTCATTTGCCCAGCAGAGGCAGAAGGGGAAGTCGGGCTCGCCTGACTTCAGCACATCCTGGATGGGCCGCTCCAGCAGGAGTTTGCCGTTGAACCAGTAATGATAGTAACAGAACCCGTGGATGCCGTGCTCCCGGGCCAGATCGGCCTGAGCCTTCCGCACTTCGGGCACGCGCAGATCGTAGAAGCCAAGGTCTGCGGGCACGTGCGGCTGGTAATGACCATTGAAGAGGGGCGTGGCCTTCGCGACGTTGGTCCATTCCGTAAATCCCTTGCCCCACCAGCGATCATTCTCCGGGATGGGATGGAACTGGGGCAGATAGATGGCGATCAAGCGCGCTTCGTCCATTGTCGAGGCCTTGCGCGGCCCATTTCCCCCCTTTTCGCGGGTCTTGAAACCGGCGGCAATCGACGAGCCGGTTGCCGTTGGAAAATTTTGTTTTCTTGCAGTCGCTTCTGTGAATTCTCTTGTTATGTTGATGAGTTGTACCAGAGATTCCAATTTTTCGCGGACATCGGCTTGTTCGGCTCCGGTGGCGGCGTGCATAGCGTCTTGCAGGTGTGAAACAAGGGTGTTGATGCCCCGGCCTGCGTCGAAGAGTTCAATGGCCATCTGCCGAAGTTTCTTGCCATTTCGCGGATCATATTGCTTGATCTCGTCGATCAGTTCTTGCTTGCTGTAATATCGACCGTACAAACGACCTGAAAAGTTGCATGTCATCAGGTTGCGGATGTTTTCGGGTGTGACCATGCCGTCTCCGCCCTGGTAGTCGAAAATGATGGGGATCTTGCCGCACATCATGGTTTCGATGGCACCTCTGCCCAGCGTGAAGACGATGTCAGCTTCGTTCAGCAGATCCGTCAAGTCGTCCTGATGGATTGCCCCCGGCTTTTCGCCGATGTGGCGACAGTGGATACCGAGCGCTGAACAGGCGGCCATGACCGTAGCGATCATATCCCGGCCCATTTTGTAACTGTAGATCAGGGCGGATTGAGGTCGCTCCCGAAGCTTTCCTTTCGGCACGAACTTCCGTGAGTCTACGATATTCCTGAACAGGGCAATCGCAGAGCGGCTGATCCCTTTCCGAATCAGGTTGTTCATAACTTCCTCGCTGATGGCGAGGTAGCGATGGACGTTCAAGTCCAGGATAGGAGGCTGTTCAAGAAAAGGCAAAACACCGAGCGAGGCGATGACCATCGGCAGCTTGGGAAACTGATGCCGTACCTCGAGAGCAACAGTCTGGTGCTGCACATATGCGGCGTCGGGCTGGTGCTGGGACAATGCCGTCACGTCGGTATGGACCTGCGCGATTCCGTTGAAAAACCCCATGAAGCGGGGGTCGATATACTTGGCATACAAGGAGACGTGGTGGCCTCTCTCCCGTAGGCCCTTCGCGATGGTGAGAAGGGTGATTTCAGAACCGGTGAAACCAAAGAGATGGTTGGTCGCCAGGAGAACGGAAAGAGGTTTGGAAGACTTCTGCTGTGAGGGGCCTTCCTTCATGCGTGGCGAGCCGGCTTGGAAAGGCTTTTTTGCCGCATCGATGAACCCCATCTCGACAGCACAGTGCCGGCACATGGGGTAGCGGCCATAATCACCGCTGCGGAATTCATCGACGATCCGGCTCATCAAGGGACCGCTGTATATGTTCTGGATCGATTCATGCATGACATTCGGAAAATCGTTCTTGGACTCGTGGGCCCAGTCGTTGCAGCAGAGGACAACACAGCCGTCGAATAGGATGTTGAAATTTTGTTCCGGCTGGAGGCAATAGTCGGAGATCTTGAACCGGCTCCCTCTTCCTCTGCTGCTGATCCCTTCCAGCAAGCCACCCCGGCTGTTGGCCCAATATTCTGTGTTGACCCGTGTGCTGGGGAACATGCCGATTAACTTCTCGACGTCCACCTCGGGCAGTACGGGGCAGTTGATTTCTACGTCAATTTTCCCGGCCGCTTCAGCAATGAAACGCTTTGCCTGACGGATCGTGGTTTCGAAACTCAGCCCGGTCATCTTTTCGTACTGATCCTTTTCAGCGGAATTGATGTTGATGTGGACGATCCGGGGCTTGGAAGCGATCAGCGCATTTCGGTTTTTTTCGCTAAGAAGCGAGCCATTCGTCGAGATTACAACAAACGCTTCGGTCTCCTCGTTGATCTGCTTGATTTTATCGAATAAGGTTCGCTCGAGAAGGGGCTCGTGGTGAAGGTACAAGCCGACCTGATTCCGATAGCCCATCGTCTGGAGATCCCGGATGATCTTGTTCCAGACCTTATCCTCCATCGTTCCCTTTGGATGTTGTCCCCGCGGTCCATAGGTAAATGGATGGGGACAGTTGATGCACTTCGCATTACACGCGGTCGTCAATTGGATAAAAATGGCGCCAGGGTGTTTGAGCCCGCCATCACCGTTCTGAGGGGGCGCGCTCGGAATGCACTCCATAATCGATGGTCCTCCTTGCACATCGGATTAGGGCATTATCCGATATGCCGTCGATGAGCTCGTGGCGTTCTTGTAGATTTACGTTGCAACAGGGATTCCATCTCAAGTATTCGATCCAAATCGGGGAAGTGGATTCCTCGGAACGAATGAAAGAACGATCGTGCAGGTTGCATGCCAGTTGAGTGCACGGGGAGAAAGGTTTCCGTGAAGAGGAAGAGATCACATGGACGGCTGATAGAAATCGAAAACTGCATCAAAACGGAAGCGGTTTCTTGAAATCCCCGGGCGAGATGCCGAAGAGGAGGATCGCAGAAAGTGCGGCACTCAATGATAAGAGAAGGGTGGTTTCCGGTACCCGGATCGTCTCCTTCATTCTCTCAGGTAGCCATCTGCTGCAGGTGATTCAGCAGCGCCTGCGCCTCGGCGAAGGCGGGGTTGATCTGCAGGGCCTTGCGGATGGAGTCGACGGCGGGTTTTGTTTCTTTCTTCGCCGCGTAGGCGCGGGCGAGGTTGTAGAGGATGCCCTCGTCGTCGGGGGCGACGGCCAGGGCCTTCTGGAATTCCCCGACGGCCTTCTCGAAGGCGCCTTCCTTGCGGGCCTGGATGCCCCGGGCGTTGTAGGTCTGGAGGATGAAGGAGAGGAGGTCCTCGTTTTCGCCGATCAGGGCCCGGGCCTTCTCGTGCTCCCCCTTGTCGATGAGCCGCATGATGATGACGGCCCGGTTTTCCTCGCTCTCTCCCCCTGCGGCGAGGCTCCGGGCGATCTCCTCCTCCGAGACGCTGACCAGCTGCCGGATGAAGGCCAGCGTCGTCTCGTTGTCGTTGTCCTGGAACGTGACGGGGCCGAAGGCGTTGCGGAACGCGGGGCTCGCCATGAGGTAGCGCTGGAATTCGTTGATGCCCTCCTGCAGGTCCTTCTGGTCCTGGGGGAGCATCCGGGTGACGAGCATCTTCTCCAGGACGTCCCTGAAGCCGCTGAGGCAGGCGTAGACGTTTCCCTGGTGGATGAACTTCTTGCAGTTCCCCAGGGTCCTGGAGATCTCGGCGGCCCGTTCCCTGACGATGGCTTCGTCCATGTCTCCCCCCGTGGGCTGTGGAGGATCGTCCCTTGCCCGCTGACTCGTCACCCTGCCTCGGCCGGTCTCGGAAGCGGCCGCGGCCCCTCTCCATGGCACGGAACGTGCTATCCTGATATCGGCAGGACTGAATCCGGACTTGAACCGCGGAGGGGTGCGAACCGATCATGGACGAGGGCGAAGGCGGCCGGAAAACGCTGGATTTCGACGAGAAGAATTTCCTGTTCGAATGGCTCGTCGAGAACAACAAGACCCTGACCCGGAAGAACAAGGAACTGCTGGTCGAGAACCTGAAGTTCCGCTCCCGGGTGGAGGAGCTCGAGAAGATCAGCTTCATCGACCCGACGACGGGCCTCTACAACCGCTGGTACCTGCAGCCCCGTCTCGAGGAGGAATTCTCCAGGGCGAGGCGCAGGGAATTCCCCCTGTCCTGCCTCTTCATCGACCTCGACGACTTCAAGGCCGTCAACGACCGCCACGGCCACTTCATCGGCGACAAGGTCCTCCGGGACATGGCCCTGCTGCTCCGGGGGCACTGCCGCAAGGAGGACGTGCTGGTCCGCTTCGGCGGCGACGAGTTCGTCCTGCTCCTCAGCGCCTCGGGGCAGAGGGCGGCCAAGGCGGCCGCCGAGCGCATCCGGGCGCACGCGCCCGCGGCTGTGGAGCCGCCGATGACGCTTTCGGTCTCCATCGGGGTGAGCACCCTCCGGAAGGAACACGTCGCCTCGTACCGGGATCCCTGGGAACTCGTGTGGACGGCCGAAGGGGCCATGCACCTGGCCAGGCAGAAAGGGCCGGGCCGGATCCACTGGCTGGACTGCCGCGGCCATCGGGAAAAGGCCGATCAGGGCCGACAGGCCGCCTCCTGATGAACAGCCCTCTCGCTCCCCCTCCCTCGACGGGATGGGATACAGGGGAGGGTGAAGGACTTCAGGCCCCCTCACCCTTGCCCTCTCCCGCCAGGGGAGGGGGTGTTCATTCCATCGATAACCCCGTCCCCAAACGGGGTCCGTGGCTCGTAACGACAGGTTTCCGGGGCGGCGGAGGCGCGGGGAGCGTCGCGCAGAGGAAAAGCGCCTAACAGGGAGACTGAATTCCGATAACTGCCTGAAATGATGAGAAATCTTGTTTTTTCACCGTGAGCCGTCCAAGAAAAGGGCCGCCGGCCTCCTCTTCCCGCCCCGCTGCCGTCCTTCCCTGCTTCCGTTCTGCGCTAAAGTTTCTCCGCTGTCTGACGATAAAACAGGTGCAGTAGTTGCACAGGGTTTATATGTTGCTGTAGGATAGCAGACCAGGCCCGAACCGAGAGGTGCTTCATGGCGAAAATGTTTTTCTCCACGTCCGAAGTGGCGGATCTCTTCAACGTCAACCGGGTGACCATCTACCGCTGGGTGAAAGAGGGGATGGTGAAGGGGTACAAGGTGGGCAAGCACCTCAAGATCCCGCTGGCGGAGGTGGAACGGCTCAAGCGGGAGTTCGGCTTCGGCGACGTTCCCCTGGAGAGGCTCCAGGGGGGCGAGGGCCCGGCCGAAGAGCCGGGCAAGGCGGACCCGAGGGGCCCTGCTTACAAGAAGCTCGTCATGGTCATCGACGACGACGAGAACATCCTCACCTTCATCCAGAACGCCTTTGAAGGCCTGGGCCTCAACCGGCACTGCAATCTCAAGACCTACGCCAACGGCCTCGAGGCGGTCCTGCAGATCGGCGAGGAGAAACCGGATCTGATCCTGCTCGACATCGTCATGCCCAACCTCAACGGCCTCGAGCTTGCCGAGAAGATCCGCAGGATGCACCGCGACATCAAGATCATCATCCTCACGGGCTACCCGGAGTATCTCACGGAGGACGAGCGCGGCAAGTTCCTCGACTACATGACGAAGCCCGTCGACCTGAGGAAGCTCTACGAGACGATCGTCAAGGCCCTCGACATCCCCGCGGACAGGGCCAACGGCGCCCAGGCGCGCTCCTGAGGCCCACCGGACGGAAGCGGGGGCGGTCGGTCAAGGGTTCGGCCGGAACGGTTCTCGATCGGGTTGACGATCCACGACACAAAAAAGGGAGGCGGCAGGACATGCAGGCGGAGACGATCGAAAGACAGGAAAATACCGCGGCCGGCATTCCGGCAAAGGAAGGAAAATACCTGACCTTCTCGCTGGCGGGCGAGGAGTACGGGATCGGGATTCTGAAGGTCAAGGAGATCATCGGGATGATGAACATCACCCCGGTCCCCCAGACCCCGGAGTTCGTCAAGGGGGTCATCAACCTCCGGGGGAAAGTCATCCCCGTGGTGGACCTGCGGCTCCGGTTCGCCCTGGAGGCCGCGGCCTACACGGAGCGCACCTGCATCATCGTCGTGGAGGTGGCGGGACAGAGCGGCTCCGTCATGATGGGGATCGTCGTCGACGCCGTCTCGGA
>Ga0209506_1003216_pt1 | contig 13382 bp, 11 predicted proteins | sample AD_JPNHG2_MetaG_FD_184409 | JGI IMG/M metagenome (GOLD analysis project Ga0209506, IMG submission 184409) | Active sludge microbial communities of municipal wastewater-treating anaerobic digesters from Japan - AD_JPNHG2_MetaG (SPAdes) (version 2) | ecosystem: Engineered > Bioreactor > Anaerobic...
TTGGCCTGCTCCTGCAATAAGGACCCGTCGCGTGCCGCGGGCTGCCTTCCGGCCCGAAGCCTCGTGTACCAGGCGCGCCGACAAACGCGCGCCACCGAGGAGAAGCAAGGCCAGCGCACCTGTGATGACCGGCACACTGCGCGGGACAAAGATCATGCCCGTGAGGCCCAGCCCCACAAAGAACAGCACCACTGTATCCAGGCCGACGGCCACGAGGAGGCGCACGAGGTCCTGGAGACCGATCGAGGACCACGACTGTTGGTAAAGCGAGAACGCCCAGATCAGGAGCGCGTGCACCGGGAGCCCGATCAGCGCATAGGCAAGCACACTGGGGGTGTACTGGGCGGAGATCGTCTCCAGGCGCAGGAGATAGGCAAGCGGAACCGCCCCCGACCAGAGGACGAGGTCCAGGAGGAACTTCGCCCACGCCCGGGAGAGGAGCCTGAAGTTCCGCGTTATCCGCTTACCCCCCCCCGCCGTACCCTACCTCCTAACCCGCTCACACTTGTTCGGCCTATGTTTCACTGCCCAGGCACTAAACGCCCGCTCACGGATGACTGCAGCTCCCCATCCACCGAACTCCCCACTCCCGCAGAACGCTACGGGGCACATGCCCGCTTCAGGACCGCTACCACCGTCTCCACCTGCCCCTCCGTCATGTTCCCATGGAACGGCAAGGCGATCGTCCGTTGAGCCACAGATTCCGTAATGGGCAGCATCCCGTCTCGTGTACCCAGCAGGCCCTGGATGTACGGCTGCAGATGCACCGGAGAAAAGTAGCCCCGGGTGGGGATTCCTTCCCCGGCCATGGCCCTCATCACCGGGTCCCGGTGGAGGCCCTCGGCCAGCGTCACTACGTACACGAACCAGCTCATCCGCACATGGGGCCGCACCACTGGCGGCCGCACCCAGTCAAGACCAGCGAGGCGCTCGGTGTACATGCGGGCTACCCGCTCCCGCTTGGCAAGCAAGGTTTCGAGGCGCCGGAGTTGGGAGACGCCAAGGGCGGCGGACATCTCAGTCATCCGGTAGTTGTAGCCCAGCCGCTCGTGCTCCAGCCACTCGCCCATCTCCCCTCGGCCCTGGTTGCGCATGCTGCGGCACATTCGGGCAATGTTCTCATTGTTGGTGACGATGATCCCCCCTTCGCCGGTGGTCATCTGCTTGTTGGGATAGAACGCGAATGCGGCAGCGTCGCCGAACTGTCCAAGTTTTCTACCTTTGTATCCTGCCCCGAGCGCTTCACATGAGTCGTCAATCATCTTAAGCCCATGTCCCTTAGCGATGCTGGAAATTGCATCCCACTCTGCCGGGTGGCCAAACACGTCTACGGCCATGACAGCCTTCGTGCGAGGCGTGATCTTGCGCTCCAGGTCTTCTGGATCCAGGTTGTACGTGTCAGACTCGATATCCACGAAGATGGGGGTAGCCCCTTCGTACAGGACTACGTTGACGCTGGAGACGAAGGTAAAGGAGGGGACAACAACCTCATCCCCGGGTCCGATCCCGAGGGCCTTCACAATGAGGTGTAGAGCTGTGGTGCCCGAGCTCACGGCCACGGCATACCTCACGCCCACATACTCGGCGATCCGGCGTTCAAACTCCTCCGTTTTAGGTCCTAAGGCGAGTCGTCCAGAGCGGACCACCTCAGCCACCGCCCGGACATCCTCTTCGCTGATGTCCGGGGCCGACATGGGGATGCGTTCAGGCAAGGTTCCCCCCCTCGCTGGGCCGTGGGGTCTGAACAGATCCGAGAGTCCGCGCTGGAACGCCGGCCGCTCGCACCCCAGACGGAATGTCCCTAATCACCACACTTCCTGCTCCGATCACGCTCCATGCACCAATCCGAACCCCAGGGATAACGGATGCTCCTACGCCTACGAGTGCTCCCTCCTCCACGTGTACACTGCCCGCCAGGTTGACTCCTGGGCCAATGTGAACGTAGTCCTCTACGCAGCAATCGTGGTCTACATTCGCCCCCGTGTTCACGATAGCGTGTGCTCCAAGCTCCGCCTCCGGCTGGACTATCGCACCGACAAACACCACGGTCCCCGACCCCACTATCGCTGAGCGATCCACATACGCTCGGGGGTGAACGGCCGTTACCCATTCCCAGCCAGAAAACCTTGATGCCAACTCGCGCCGCACGTGGTTGTTCCCAATGGCCAGTACACCCTTTGCGGGAGGCAGCTCTTGCGCTTCGGCAACCGCTCCCAGAACAGGAACACCGAGAACCTGAAGCCCCTGTTTGCGAGGGTTATCATCGAACACCCCTTCAACGACATATCCCGCAGCCAGGAGCGTGCTCACTACCACCTTGGCATGTCCACCTGCCCCAAACACGTAGATCCTCAACTGTCAGCCTCCACCGAACTTAGGCATCGTTTCGTGACCAGCATAGCTGATACCCTCCCGCCTAATAACCTTCCAAACCGTGAGAAGCAGGATCTTGAGGTCCAGGAACATTGTCCAGTTTTCCACATACCACACATCCAGGTTGAACTTCTCCTCCCAGCTTAGTGCATTACGGCCATGCACCAATGCCCAACCCGTAATCCCAGGCTTAACTTCGTGCCGCCGTGCCTGCTCTGGCGTGTACAAGGGCACGTACTCCATAAGCAGCGGCCGTGGCCCCACCAGGCTCATATCACCCTTGAGTACATTGAACAACTCGGGAAGCTCATCAAGTGACCATCTCCGCAGAAAGCGCCCCAAACGAGTCACACGAGCCTCATCAGGAAGCTGCCGCCCAAGGTCATCCACAGCTTCTCTCATGGTTCGGAACTTCACCAACGTGAACGGCTCTCCATGCAAACCAGCACGAACTTGTCGGTAGAGGACTGGCTTCCCCATACCCACCCAGATGAGGAAGGCTATCAACACCATAGGCACGCCAAACGCACAGAGTAGGCCAATCGCCAAAACCATGTCCATCAGTCGCTTTACAATGGATGCGGCTCGCCTTCGCAACGGCATAACGCGACCAAGAGCAGAGGACAGAATCGCATTGAGTTTTGCGTATCCCAGCTTGAGGAGCAGGGCAATGATGGGGACTAATCCCCTGCACAGTAAGGCAATCCCTCGGCCAAAGCACCGCCACACGCGATAGCAACGGTTCCGATACATCTCCACTCTAGTCCCACGTTTCTCAAGAACCACCCCGACTATATCCTGATAGAGCTTGTCAATATCGCTCACTGTTTTCGCCAGGGTGAAACGCTCAAGTGCCCACTCACGCCCTCTAAGCGCAAGTCGCCGCGCTTTGTCCTTATCACTGAGCAGATCGAGAATCGCTTGAGCTAACCCCTCTGCGTCATCAGGTGGGACTAATAGGCCAGTCTCGCCATTCCGGACCGCGTCAACCATTCCACCAACCGCAGTCACCACAGTTGGACGTGCCATAAGTAGGGATTCTATCGTGCCACCAAGATTTTCACTCAATGAACACTGAACCGCTACATCCAAGCCTGCAAGGACATCGGGGATGTCACAGCGGAAACCCGTGAAGATCACATAACCGTCAAGGCCCATAACCCGCGCTAGTTGTTTCAGTTCTGCTTCGTACTTCTTGCCCGCCTCTTCCCAGCCTGTTCCAACAAGCAGGAACTTCACACCATGCATCTCGCTACTGACAAGCTGCGCAGCCTTAAGGAAAATCTCATGCCCTTTGACCCCCCGACCCCACAACTGCGGTGGAGTCCACGGGCCAGGGGGCAACGGCGCATAAAAGTGGGCCACCAAGCCCACAACGGAACAAGACCTCGGAATGTCAAACTCCCGCCGGACCTTCCCTGCATCCGCCAACGCAGGATCAAAACGACCACTATCCGCTCCGTAATAGATTAGCTCTACAGGCCTGCGCACGCCCAACTGCGTGTACAGTGCACGTGTGTACTCACAAGAAGCGATCACCACAGTATCCATCCAGATCGTCTGAAGGTCGATCTTCCGAGGGGCAGGGGCTTCTAGATAGAACGGGCCAGTGACCATGGAAAACCGAAATGGAACACCAGCTAACCATGCTGCGGCTCGCCCAAGAATGATTGAGGTAAAGAGGTGATAGTGTACTATGTCAGGCTTGATCGATCGTAGCAACCGAGCGAGCGCAAAGACCTTGCGAGATAGTCCTAACAGATCCCAAGGAGACACGACGGTTAGATCGCAACTGTAATAGGATATGCCTGCGCTTTCGAGTTTGGGTGCCAGATCACCGGCACCCTTTGAAATCACTGCTACTACGTCATACCCCAGCTCTCTCAAGCCACACAGGATCTCGAACATCCAGTGGGCGCCACTGGTCGTAGCCGCAACATGAACCACTCTCAGGCCATGTACTCGTTCTGGGCCTTTAGCCATTGTGAGCAAGCCTCCAAACATGATGCACTAGCATGAACAAAACATGTACCGCTTAGCAATCTCGGATGGGCTACCATCTGCTTGCACTCTTCCCTGTTCGAGCCACACAGCCCGAGCGCATAGGCTACCTATGCTCGTCAGATCGTGGGAAACCAGGAGAACGGTTGTGCCGCTGGCCTTAATCTCGTGCAACTTCTTATAGCATTTCTCACGAAACACATGGTCCCCGACAGCTAGCACCTCATCTAGTAGGAGAATGTCAGGGGTGACATGTACGGCTACTGCAAATGCCAAGCGGACATACATCCCGCTCGAGTAATGTTTCACAGGGGTGTCCAAGAACTTCCCGATACCGGAGAACGCTACAATCTCGTCGAATCTCCGGCGTATCTCGGCCTTGCTCATCCCAAGGATCGCTCCGTTCAGGTAGATGTTCTCGCGACCGGTGAGTTCAGGATGAAAGCCCGTCCCCACCTCAAGGAGCGACCCGACCCGTCCTTGGATCTGAGCACGTCCTGTGGTCGGCTCGGTGATCCGGGCGAGGATCTTGAGAAGGGTGCTCTTCCCGGAGCCGTTCCGCCCGATGATTCCCAGTGCCTCGCCCCGCTTTACTTCAAGGGACACATCCTTCAGCGCCCAAATGTACTGACTGTTCTTCTGTGGGGTCTTCGCCACGGCTTGGCTCCCTAAAGCGCGGAACGGGGCCCCAGCAGCACGGGTGATCGTCTCACGGATAGTCTTGTACGGCGCACGCTCGCCCAGTCGGTACCGCTTCCCCAACCCCTCGATGCGGATCGCGACGTCGCTCATCGCATCCCTCCTACACCACGTCGGCCAAGGTGCGCTCAGTCCGCCGAAAGTATACGGCACCTGTGATAAGGAGCACTGCCACCATTCCCACCGACGCCCACACCATCCGCCCCGGTGGCTCACCCATACCAAGGAGGGTCCAGCGAAAGCCCTCCACCACGCTCGTCATCGGGTTCAGGCCAAGCAGAATGCGCCACACTCCTGTGAGGAGGGTGCTCGGGTATATCACGGGGGTGGCAAACATCCAAAGCTGGGTTAGAAACGGCACCACATACCGTATGTCCCGGTACTGGGCGTTCAAGGCGGCCAGCCACAACCCCACGGCAAGCGAGGTCATCAGGGCAAGTAGAAGGAACACAGGTAGCCAAAGGGCGGCGACGGTAGGCACAATCCCGTAGTAGAGCATCATCCCAATGAGTACAACAAAGGCGATCGCGAAGTCCACCAGTGGTGCAAGGACAGCAGCGAGGGGGATGATCGCCCGAGGGAAGTACACCTTGGTAATGAGATGGGCGCTGCTAGCAAGGCTATTCCCGGCCTGGTTCATCGCCTGTGAGAAGAACGTCCATGGGAGCAGTCCGGCATAGCTGAACACGGGATAGGGGAGACCATCGGATGGAATCCCTGCCAAGCGGCCGAAGAACAGGCTGAACACAACCATCGTCAGGAACGGTTGGAGCACCGCCCACGCCGCGCCAAGGACCGTTTGCTTGTAACGAACCTTGATGTCCCGCCACACGAGGAAGTACAGAAGCTCTCGGTACTGCCAGATCTCGCGGGCGCTGGGCAAATGCCACCCCCGCGATGGCTTAATCACGATCGTCGGAGTCCTCTCAGGCAACGGCACCTTCTCTCACTCCCCGCCTCATGCCACGCTTCGGACTGCCGTACACTCAGCAGGGATAGCACACAGGACATCAACAGGGATCATTATACATCCATTGTATCCGAAGGCCGGTTGACTGGTCCAAATATCGTTCTCTGGCACGACCCCGTAGACAAGGCGCGATGCACCCCAGGCCGTAGCGAGTAATCCGGAACGGGCGGTCCAGCCTGTCTTGGGCAGCTGCGCCCAATACTGCCGTCCCATAAGAGCGGGCAACATCTGCTGCGAGAACACTCGCGGGATCAGATCTTATCTCGTGCATCAAGTCCGGAGAGGCCGTCCGGTTCGTTGGGTGGCAATCCTCTGGGATGTGAGGGCATCCGCAATCGAATCAACGGCCCCGTGCAGGACGGTTTCTTCCGGGCCCTCGACCATGATCCGGATGAGGGGCTGGGTCCCCGAGGGACGCACGATCAGGCGGCCGGTCCCGTCGAGCTTGGCCTGCGCAGCCCGGATCGCGGCCTGCACCCGGGGGTCGGCGAGCGCCGCCTCCCGGTCCTCCACCGGCACGTCCCGGCGCAGCTGGGGGTAGAGGGGGACCGGGGCCACGAGGGAACCAAGGTCGGTCCCCGCCCGGATGAGGACCCGCAGCACAAGGAGGGCGGTGAGGATCCCGTCCCCGGTCACGGCCCACGGGCGGTAGATGATGTGGCCGGAGGGCTCCCCCCCGAGGTCGCTCCCCCCCTCCCGCATCGCCCACGCCACGTTGCGGTCGCCCACACCCACCCGCTCCACCCGGAACCCCCGTGCGGTCAGGTACTGCTCGGCTCCGAGGTTGGCGAGCACGGTGAACACGACCTGGGGGGAGGAGAGCTCGTTCCAGCTGAGAAGGTACGGGGCGAGGGCGGCCATGAGCCGATCGCCCTCCACCACGGTCCCCCTGGCGTCCACGAACAGGGCCCGGTCCCCGTCGCCGTCGAACGCAACGCCGAGGTCAGCCCGCTCGGCGGGGACGGCTGCGGCTACGGCATCCATCGCCGCAGCGCCAGTAGCGTTGATCCGCGCCCCGTCCGGCTCCGCGCCGAGGAGGACGAGGTCAGCCCCCAGGTCAGCGAAGAGCATCGGCGCAACCCGCGCCGTCGCCCCATGGGCGCAGTCGAGGACGATCTTCAGGCCCGCAAGAGACAGGCCAGCAGCCCTCTCCCGCAGGAACGAGCGATAGCTCTCCCCGACCGCCGGGCGAGGGACAACCCTCCCCGGCGGGCCGGCGCGGGGCCTAGCTTCGAGGAGGGACTCCACCCGTTCCTCGTCGGCAACCGATAGTTTTAACCCATCGCGACCGTAGAACTTGATCCCGTTATCGGGGGGAGGATTGTGGGAGGCAGAGACGACACAGCCCAGGTCGTACCCGGACTGGACCACGAGGTGGGACACGGCCGGGGAGGGGAGGACCCCCGCGAGGTCCACATCGCAGCCGGCCGCGGCGAGCCCGGACGCACAGGCCGTGGCGAGGGCCGGTCCGGAGAGGCGCGTGTCCTGGGCCAGCAGGACGTTGCCTGGGCGGAAGGCGAGCCCCGCCGCCCGCCCCAGGCGGAATGCGAGGTCGGCCGTGAGGTCCACCCCCGCCACCCCGCGCACGCCATCCGTCCCGAAGTACCGCACGCCCACCCCCTAGTGCCAGTCCAATATTGTCGCCACGCGGTCGGCCGAGGACAAGAAATTGCCGGGACGGGGCGACGCTCCAGGATAATCCTAGGTCGAACGACCGATGGACACGGGGCAAAGGCGGTCGGGCAGGAAGCCCGGCGCTATTCGGGTGCAGTAGCGGGGAACCCCATGCCGCCGCCGTTCTCCGAAACCGGGCCCCGTCGGCCACAACGCTCGCGTTACAAACGGCGGAGCATCCACTGCCAGGCGGTCTCAACGATGGGGTCGAGGGTCGTGAACCGCGGCTCCCAGCCGAGGTCCCTCTTCGCTCGGGACGGATCGGCCACGAGGGCCGCCGGATCCCCCGCCCGGCGCGGCGCGTCCACGGCGCGGATCTCGCGGCCGGTGATCTTCCGGCAGCACTCCACCACCTCGCGCACGGTGTGCCCCCGCCCCGTCCCGAGGTTGTAGGCCGGCGCCGCCTTCCCCTCCTCGAGCGCCCGCAGGGCGAGGACGTGCGCCCGGGCGAGGTCGGAGACGTGGATGTAGTCCCGAACCGCGGTCCCATCGGGCGTATCGTAGTCGGTGCCGAAGATCTGCACCTCACGCCGCACCCCGGCGGCGACCTCGAGGACGATCGGGATGAGGTGGGTCTCGGGATCGTGGCATTCGCCGATCTCCCCGTCGGGGTCAGAGCCAGCGGCGTTGAAGTACCGGAGCGACACGTGCCGTAGCCCGTAGGCGACCCCGTAGTCGTGGAGGATCCCCTCGAAGGCGAACTTCGTCCGGCCGTAGGGGTTCTTCGGGGCGCAGGGGTGATCCTCGGGGATCGGGACGCGCACCGGATCGCCGTACACGGCAGCGCTCGAGGAGAACACGATCGCCCGCACCCCGGCCTCGACCATGGCATCGAGAAGGGAGAGGCCGCTCACGACGTTGTTCTGGTAGTACTTCCGCGGGTTCGCCACCGATTCAGGGACGGAGGTGTGGGCGGCAAAGTGGATCACCGCCTCGATCGGGTACCGCCGGAACGTGCGCGCAAGGAGCGCCGCATCGGCGAGGTCCCCCTCCACGAACTCCGCACACAGAACGAGCTCGCGGTGGCCAGCGGACAGGTTGTCCAGGGCGACCACCTCCCGCCCGTCCCGCAGAAGCTCCTTGATCGTGTGGCTCCCGATGTACCCTGCCCCACCCGTGACGAGGATCATCCTCCCTCCTTTAGCTGCCCGGGGAAAAGCCGCTGCTTCCGATGCCACGTAAGTCCTTTCCCCTACGATGTTCGTTCACCATGGGGGTCCCTCCCCCACCGGGGGAGAGGGATTGAAGGATCATGGCTCCACCTGCACTTCCCCGTCATCTCCCAACCAGGTCTGCACGGCTACCTTGCCTCCCCGCACGGCGGCCCGGCGGCCGATCACGGACTCCTCGAGGGCCACGCCCTCGATCCGCGCTTCGTCCATGACGATCGCCCGGGCGATCGCAGCCCCGCGGACGACCGCCCGTGGCCCGATCGCGACGTGGGGGCCGACGGTGGACCGCTCGACCACCGCCCCCGCCCCGATGAAGGCGGGCCCGCTCACCCGGCTCCCCGACACCTGAACCTTGCGCTCGATCACGACCGGCCCTTCGATCGTCGAATCCCCGTCCACCTCTCCCTCGATCCGCGGCTCGACCTGCGTGAGGAGGAGGCGGTTCGCGGCGAGGAGGTCCGCCGGCCGGCCCACGTCCTGCCACCACCCGTCCACCGTGAAGGGGAGGACGGGGTAGCCGTGCTCCACAAGCCACTGCAGGCAATCGGTGAGCTCGAGCTCGCCCCGGAACGACGGCTTCACCTCCCGCGCTGCCTGGAAGAGAGCTGGGGTGAACGCGTACGCGCCGACGATGGCGAGGTCGCTCGGCGGATCCTTCGGCTTCTCCACGAGCCGCACGAGCCTCCCCCCCTCGATTACCGCCACCCCGAACCGCCGGGGGTCCTCCACCGGGCACAGGGCGATAACAGCGGACGGCTCTCGCGACCGAAACAGGTCCACCACGCCCGTCACCCCCTGCTCAAGGAGGTTGTCCCCGAGGTAGACGAGGAACGGCTCGTTTCCCACGTACCCCTCGGCGCAGAGGACGGCGTGGGCCAGGCCCTTCGGCTCGGGCTGGAGGACGTAGGATAGGTGGAGCCCAAGCCGGGCCCCGTCGCCCAATCGCTCCCGGAACTGGCCCTCCACGCTCGGGCTGACGACGATCCCCACCTCGCGGATCCCCGCTCCCTTCACCGCGGCCAGGGCGTGCTCCACGACCGGCCTCCCCGCCACGGGGAGGAGGTGCTTGGCCTGGGTGAATGTGAACGGGCGGAGCCGGGTCCCCTCGCCCCCGCACAGCACGACTGCCTTCATGACGGAACTCATTCTAGCCAAATCCCCGATCGCCCGCGCTGGGACCGCGCGCTACGCTCGAGGGCCATGATACGGAGAGTCCTGTCGTTACTAGCCATTGCGGCGGTGGCGGGGGCAGGGTGGGCGCAGTCGGTGGCCGACCTCACGGCGGAGGCGGAGGCCCTGTTCCCGATCCGGTACGAGCTTGCGAACATGGAGCGGCTGATCGGGGTCTACGAGGCCCTCCTCGCGGCGGAACCGGGGAACGCGACTGTCCTCGCCCAGCTCGCCCAGCTCTGGTACGAGCGGGCGGTGTTTGCACCGGAGGCGGGGAAGGAAGCGATCCTCCGCACCGCGGCCGACTACGGGTTCCGCTCCCTCGGGCTTACGGGCCTCAACGAAGGGCTCAGCCTCTCCGATGAGGAGCTCCGCGCCCTCCTCGCCCGCACCACGGACCCGGCCGCGATCCTGTGGACGGCGCACAGCTGGGGCCTCCTCCTGGGACGGATGAACCCGTTCGCAGCGTTCGCGAGCCTCGGCAAGATCCGCACGATGTACGCGCGGGTGATCGAGCTCGACCCGGGGTACTGGGGAGGATCGGGACCGCAAGCGTACGGTGCGCTCCTCGCCAACCTCTCCGACTACGGGATCCTGTTCGGGGTCAAGCTCGCCGATGCGAAGACCTACTTCGAGTGGGCACTGACCCTCGATCCGACGTACCTCGAGAACCACATCGCCTACGCCTGGGAGTACGCCCGACGGGCCAAGGATCGGGCCCTGTTCGAGGATCTCCTCCACTACGTGCTGGAAGCCCCGATCGGGGACTGGCCGTTCTGGAACCGCCATGCCAAGGCGAAGGCGGCGGAGTACCTGCACGAGGTGGATCGGCACTTCCGATGACGTGGGTGCTCCTCGTGGCCCTCATCGGGGCAGTGCTCGCGGTGCACCAACCACCCCCGGTGGTCCCCCTCGCGTTCGATTCCGCGGCGCGGGCGGTGGGGGAGGTAGCGCGGGCCCTCGGCGGGACGGGGCGCGGGCTGCGGGACCCCTACCCGGAGGCGTCCCGCCCGGTGATGGCCGTGCTGCGCCATCTCTCCCCGGCGGTGCGGGAGGCCGTGATCGGGTGGGGGATGCGCTTCTCCGTGGGGTACCCGGCAACGGCCCTCGCCGGATTTGACCCCGACTCGCTCTTCGCTGGCTACGTCCGCCGCTACCCCAACCGCCAGTACCCGGCGATCGTCCTCGGCTCGCCGGGAGGGGGGGTGGCGCACCTCGCGGCCCTCCTCGACGCCCCGTTCCTCCCCGTGTGCGCCCTGATCGGGATCCGCCACGCGGTGCAGCCGGATGACCTCGCGGCGTACGTTGCCACCGCCCGCGTCGCGCGGGCGCTCGCCGCGCCCGGCCGGTGGGAGCTCATCGTCCACTACGACCCGATCCACGACCGGGACCTCGTCGCCCACGCCTGCCTGATCCGGGTCCGGCTCCTCTCCCTCCCCGCTCCGTACCGGGAGTTCATCGGCGAGCACCTCGCCCCAGGGGGGACGCTCATCCTCGCTGAGGGCACCTACCCCTGGCCCCAAGCGGAGCTCGGGGACGGGATCTGGCTCCAGATCGGAGGCCTGGGCGGGATCGAGTCGGAGGACTACCTCGCCTCCTACCCCCCGCCGGGGCCGACGATCGCCCGCCGGGAGTCGGAGTGGGGGTGCCCGGACGCGTTTGCCCAGGATCTGCGGACCTTCGCGGCCGACGCGGGGATCACGCTCGTGGAGGTCCCGGCGGCCCACCCGACGGACTATAGTGAACTCGCCTACCGGGCCTACCGCGCCGCCGGCGGTCGAGACGATGTGGTGATCCTCGACTGCTTCACCTCCCTCGATAGCCGGTTCTGCAAGTGGACCGGGATCCCTCCCCTTCATCTCCCGTTCGGGACGGAGGACGCCCTCCGCTTCGCCCAAGGGTTCCTCGTCGCGGACCCCGTGGCGGAAAAGCTCCTCCTCCTCCACCCCACGTTCGCCCGTCCCCCGGACTGGGTCCCCCTCTCCCGGTGGGTGGAAGGAGGTTCTAGGAGAGGGGACGACGGTCCTCGTGGACGAGCGGTACTGGCCGGACGATCCCTATGCCCCGTTCGCCGCCGCGGCGGAGCTCGCCCGGCTGGAAAAGGAATGGAAGCTCGCTTGCCCGCTCCACCTCTCCGTTCAGGAGTTCCTCGACCTCGGAGGGCGCTGATCTGCGGGGAGGACGGCCCGCGGGCCGGGACCATCGCCCACGGCGATGAACGGGATCCCGTAGGCCCGTTCGAGGAGGGGGGGAGTGACGACCTCGCCCGGCGCCCCCTGGGCGAGGACCTCCCCCGAGGAGAAGAGGGCCACCCGGTCCGCGTAGAGGAGGGCGTTGTTCGGGCTGTGGGAGGTGATCGCTGCCCCGAGGCCCTCCCCCACCACCTCCTGCACCGCGCGGAGGACCCGGTGCTGGTTCGCCGGGTCGAGGTGGGCATCCGGCTCGTCGAGGAGGAGGAACGCCGCCCCCTGAGCGAGCCCCCGCGCCACGAGGACGAGCCTCCGCTCCCCCCCGCTCAGGGTGTAGTAGGGGCGATCCCGGAACCCCGCCAGGTTGAGGGCCGCCAGCGCCTCATCGGCGGCGCGGCGGTCCCGCTCGTTGGGCTGGCTGAGCCAGCGCACGTAGGGGGCGCGGCCCATGAGGACCACCTCCCACGCCGTGAAGTTGAACGGCGGCTCGTGGAACTGAGGCACGTACCCGACCTGCTGCGCCCGCTCCCGGGCGGAGAACGACCCGAGCGGCCGATCGTCGAGGAGGACCTCCCCCTCCGCGGGGGGCCGCAGGCCGCCGATGCAGTCGAGGAACGTCGTCTTCCCGCTCCCGTTCGGGCCGAGGAGGAACGCCGTCTCCCCGGAGCGAAGTTCGAGCGTGATCCCGCGCAGGACCGGGCGGCCCGGGATGTAGGCGTAGACGAGCCCTCCCGCCCGGAGCCTCACCGCCACCCCCCCCGCTCACGGAGGAACCGGAGGAACAGGACGAGGAACAGCGGGGCCCCGAGGAGGCCAGTGAGGATCCCCAACGGGATCTCCGCGGTGAGGAGGGTGCGGGCGAGCGTGTCGAGGGCCACCACGAGGGCCGCCCCCAACCCGGCCGCGGCGGGGAGGAGCCGCGCATAGTCCGGCCCCACCACCGCCCGGGCGGCATGGGGCACGAGCAGCCCAACCCAGCTCACGGTCCCGCTCACGGAGACCGCGGACGCGACGAGGAGGGTCCCCATCCCCACCACGAGGAACCGCGTCGGGCGGACCCTCACCCCGAGCGCCTCCGCCTCCTGGTCGGCGAGGGTGAGGAGGTTGAGGCGCCACCGGGCGAGGAGGAAGAAG
>Ga0209506_1003224_pt1 | contig 13358 bp, 15 predicted proteins | sample AD_JPNHG2_MetaG_FD_184409 | JGI IMG/M metagenome (GOLD analysis project Ga0209506, IMG submission 184409) | Active sludge microbial communities of municipal wastewater-treating anaerobic digesters from Japan - AD_JPNHG2_MetaG (SPAdes) (version 2) | ecosystem: Engineered > Bioreactor > Anaerobic...
ATGTTCACGATGCCGTCGACGAGGGTCTCGCCCCGGTTGACGAGACGCGCCACCAGCTCCACGGGGTTCACGCCGCCGCCCGCCATCTCGCTGAACGAGACGCCCTGCCGCAGGAGTCCTTCGGCCAGGGCGTCCTTGTTGGTGATCAGGCCGCTGGCGGCGATGGCGTAGGTGCCGAACCGCGAACGGACGATCAGGGGCTGGGGCGCCACGTTGTTGATGGAGCCGATCCCCATGGTGCCGCTCATCTCCCGGTAGTCGCCGATGAACTTCGACTTGAACTGCGCCTGGCTGATGCTGTGGATCGTCTGATAGAACCCCCGGCCCCCGAAAATGGCCATGCCGCCGTTTTCGGTCCCCAGGTGCGAATGGTAATCGGTCCCGTAGAACAGGACCTTTGCACAGTTCCGGTTGGAAACGACGCCGAACAATCCTCCCATTTGCCTTCCCTTCCTCGCTTCTCTTGATGCGCCGCGGAGCCCCGCGGCCTACTCGAGCGTGGCGACGGCCCGGGCGATCCGCTTCGTGCCCTCGACGATGAGGTCCATCGATGTGGCGTAGGAGAGTCGGACGTAATCGTCGTTTCCGAACGCCTGCCCGGGCACAACGGCGACATTGGCCGCCTCCAGCAGAAACTCGCTGAACGCGTTCGAGCCGGTGATCGCCTTGCCTCCGGCCTTCTTCCCGTAGAGACCGGCCACCCGGGGGAACACGTAGAAGGCGCCCGGCGGCGTTGCGCAGGAGATCCCCGGCACCGCGTTGAGCGCCGCGACGATCGTGTCCCTCCGCCTCTTGAACTCCGCCACCATCTTCGGGATGAAGGACTGATCGCCCAGGAGGGCCTCGATCGCGGCCTTCTGCACGATCGACGTGGGGTTCGACGTGCTCTGGCTCTGGATCTCCGTCATGGCCGCGATCACGTCCTCGGGTCCCGCGGCATACCCCATCCTCCAGCCCGTCATGGCGTGCGACTTGGACAGGCCGTTGACGACGATCGTCTTCTCCTTCATCTCCTCGCTGACGTTGGCGATGTTGGCGAAGGCAAAGCCGTCGTAGACCACCTTCTCGTAGATGTCGTCGCTCACGACGATGATGTCCTTGCCCCTGAGCACCTCCGACAGGGCCTTCAGTTCATCGAGGGTGTAGGCCGCCCCCGTCGGGTTCGAGGGGCTGTTGAGAATGAGGGCCTTGGTCCGCGCGGTGATGGCCTTACGGAGTTTCTCCGGCGTCAGCTTGAAGCCTTCCGCCTCCGTCGCGTCGACGATGACGGGCGTGGCGTCGGCCAGCAGCACGATGTCCGGGTAGGAGACCCAGTAGGGCGCCGGGATGATCACCTCGTCGCCCTGCCCGAAGAGGACCTGGGCCATGTTGAACAGGGTGTGCTTCGCGCCCGTGGACACGACGATCTGGGAGCGCTTGTAGGCAAGGCCGTTGTCCCTGCGCAGCTTCTCGATGACGGCGTCCTTGAGCTCGTCGATCCCGCCGACCGGGGTGTACTTCGTGAACCCCTCCTGGATGGCGCGGATCGCCGCGGCCTTGATGTTGTCGGGCGTGTCGAAATCGGGCTCCCCCGCGCCGAAGCCGATGATGTCGCGCCCCTCCTTCTGGAGGGCCTTGGCCTTCATGGTGACCGCCAGCGTCGGAGACGGCCGCAGCACTTTCGTCAGAGGTCCGAGCTTCATGGGCTTACCCCCTTGCGGATGGATTGGCGTATTTTTCCTGCAGTCTCTGGAGGACGACCTCGGGGACGAGCCCGCGCACGGACCCCCCGTGGCCGGCGGCCTCCTTGATCAGGTTCGAGCTGGTGTAGAACCACTTGTAGCCCGTCATCAGGAAGACGGTCTCGATGTCGCGGTTGAGGCGGCGGTTGATGAGGGCCATCTGGAACTCGTACTCGAAATCCGACAGGGCCCGCAGCCCCCGGAGAATGACCTGCGCACCGGCGTCCCGCACGTAGTTGACGAGCAGCCCCGAGAAGCTGTCCACGCGGATGCGCGGGTCGTCCCCCACGACCTGGCGGATCAGGTCCATGCGCTCCTGCACGGCGAAGAGGCCCGACTTGTTCGGGTTGTAGGCCACGAGGATGATGAGCCGGTCGAAGAAGCGAAGACCGCGCTTGATGATGTCGAGATGCCCGTTGGTGATGGGGTCGAACGACCCGGGATAGACCGCCAGTTTCTCCATGCTCCCCTCCCCTTGCGAGATTTCGGATTGCCGCGCAGGGCCCGACGCGTTGCCCCCGGGGGCTCAGGGCGCGCCCGGCCCGGGGCCGTCCCCCTCCGACGGCCTGAGAAAACTCAGCGCCGTATCGCCGTAGCGGCGGCTGTCCTCGACCCGGTATCCCTCGCGCCGCGCGGGCAGTTCGTCCCGGACCGAATGCTGAACGACGAGAACCCCGCCCCGGGCCAGCAGCCCGAGGGATCGGATGAGCCGGAGGGTCGCGTCGATCGCGCCTGCCCCGTAAGGCGGATCGGCGAAGATGATGTCGAAGCGTTCCCCCCGCCGGCCCAGCAGCCTCAGCGCCCGGTCGACGGGGCACTCGGTCACCTCGATGTCCGGCACGCCGTCCTCACCGGCGGGCCTGTTGAGAAAGCCGCATCGCCCGATGTTCGTCCGGATGGCCTGCGCACAGGCGCGGTGGCTCTCCACGAAGAGCACCCGCGAGGCCCCCCGGCTCGCGGCCTCGAGCCCGACGCCGCCCGCGCCCGCGAACAGATCGAGAAACCGCCGGCCCTCGACGGACAGGATGTTGAACAGGGATTCCTTCACCCGGTCCGTCGTCGGCCGGAGGAGGTTCGCCCTCGGCGCGACCAGGATCCGCCCCTTCGCCTTCCCCGCGATGATGCGCATACGAAACCAGGCATCAGGCATTAGGCATGAGGCATCAGGGCCCGAAAGAATTCCGTTCCTTTTCCCAATGCCTGGCGCCTGTTGCCTCGTGCCTGCTATTGGAGATACTCCCTCGCGTAGATCTCGGCGATCTGGATCGCGTTGAGGGCCGCCCCCTTGCGCAGGTTGTCCGAGACGACCCAGAGGTTGATCCCGTTCGGGATCGACTCGTCCTCGCGGATCCGGCCCACGTAGGTGGCATCCTTGCCCGCGGCATGGATGGCCAGCGGGTACTCCCTCTTGGCCGGGTCGTCCACGACGACGACACCGGGGGCGTTCCGCAGCAGTTCCCGCACCTCGGCCGCGGTGATCTTCCGCTGCGTCTCGATGTTGACCGATTCGGAGTGGGCGCGCAGGACGGGCACGCGCACCGTCGTCGCCGTGACGGCGATGGAATCGTCGCCGAAGATCTTCTTGGTCTCCCAGACCATCTTCATCTCTTCCTTCGTGTAGCCGTTCTCGAGAAAGATGTCGATCTGGGGCAGGCAGTTGAACGCGATCTGGTAGGGGTAGACCTTCGCCACGGGCTCCTTGAAGCTCAGCAGGGCTCGCGTCTGGTCGATGAGCTCCTCCATCGCCTTCTTGCCCGTCCCCGAGACGGACTGGTAGGTCGACACGACGATCCGCTTGATGCGCGCCGCGTCGTGGATGGGCTTCAGGGCCACCACCATCTGGATCGTGGAGCAGTTCGGGTTGGCGATGATCCGGCGGTTCCTGTACTCGGCGATCTTCCCGGGGTTCACCTCGGGCACGACGAGAGGGATGTCCGGCTCGTAGCGGAACGCCGCCGTGTTGTCGATGACCACGCAGCCGGCCTTCGCCGCGAAGGGCGCGAACCTCTGGCTGACGCTCCCCCCGGCGGAGAAGAGACCGATCTCGACGCCCTCGAAGGAATCCTCCCTGAGCACCTGCACGGGGTAGGCCTTGCCCTTGAACTCGAGCTCCTTGCCGATCGAGCGCTCCGAGGCCAGCAGCCTCAGTTCGCCCACGGGAAAGTTGCGCTCCTCGAGAATGCTGATCATTTCGTTCCCCACGGCGCCGGTGGCGCCGACGACGGCAACACGGTACGTTCTCATGAAATCCAACTCCTCCTGCGTTGATCTGCCCGGAGTGCGCTCGCGCCCGGCCCCGCGGCGGCCGCTCAGGGCGTCGACTCCGATTTCGTTTCCGTTTTGATCTCCCCCGCCCCCGTCGGCTGGTCGCCCTTTGCCGGCCCGAAGAGGCGCCGGATCATCCTCAGGACCCACCAGACGGGCCCCGAGACGGCATAGCTGACGGCGAAGGTGAAGATCATGATCTGCGGCTCCGCCAGGACGATGATCATCAGGATGACCGCCAGCACCACGGTCATGAAGGGCTCCCGGGTGAGGAAGTGCAGGTCCTTGAAGCTGTAGAACTTGATGCTGCTCACCATCAGGAGCGACAGCGCGACCATCCCGGCCAGGACGGCCGCGTGCGGGAATGTCCCCTCCCCGCCCAGGTAAAAATAGAGCAGCACCGTCGAGGCGACGACGATGGCCGCCGCCGGGATGGCCAGGCCGTTGAAGTAGCGGCTGTCGATGACGCCGATCTGCACGTTGAACCGGGCCAGCCGCAGGGCCCCGCAGGTCGTGAACAGGGCCGCCGCGAGCCACCCCCACTTCCCGAAGGCGCTCAGCGACCAGGTGTAGGCCAGCACGGACGGCGCCACGCCGAAGGCCACCAGGTCCGCCAGCGAGTCGTACTCCACGCCGAACCGGGAGGTCGTGTGGGTCATGCGGGCGATTCGCCCGTCCAGGCCGTCGAGGATGAGCGAGATGGGGATGGCGAAGGCCGCGTGGATGAAGTTGCCCTGGATCGAGGCGATGATCGCGTAGATCCCCGCGAAGAGGCTCGCCGTCGTGAAGAGGTTGGGCAGGATGTAGATGCCCTTCTGCATCCGCTCCTTCCGGAAGAATTTCTCCCGCCGGCTGAAGCGGTCTCTCTTGAAGTTCTTGTTCATCACAGGACCCCCAACGGTGTCTCCCCGGCACGCACCTTCTGGCCGGGCTGCACGAGAATCCTCGAATCGAGCGGCAGGACCACCTCGAGGCGCGAGCCGAAGCAGATCAGCCCGAACCGCTGCCCCCGGGCCACCTCCATTCCCTCCCGGACCCAGCAGACGATCCGGCGCGCGATGAGCCCCGCGATCTGGATGGTGAGGAACGCCTTGCCCTCCTCCGTCCGGATCAGGACGGTGTTTCTCTCGTTGTCCGCCGAGGCCTTGTCGAGATCGGCCGAGAGGAATTTCCCGGCGTGGTACTCGATCCTTTCCACGCGACCGGCATGGGGGACGCGGTTGACGTGGACGTTGAAGACGTTCATGAAGATGCTGACCTTGCGGTGCGGCCCCTGCAGCAGGCCGTCGAGATGCACCTCCTCGACCCTGAGGACCCTCCCGTCGGCCGGGGAGACGACCAGCCCCTTCTGCCCGGGAACCGTCCGCTCCGGGTTGCGGAAGAAGAAGATGACGAACAGCATGGCCGCACACGCAACCAGGGCAAGCCCCTTGAGCCCGATCCAGGACAGGGCGACCGTGAGGAGCCCAAGCCCGACAATGAACGGGACCCCTTCCCGTACGATGTATCCGCCGTGTTCGTCCATGGGTGTGCCGGCTCTCCGTCGCTCAGTCGCCGTGCCTGTACTTGGAGAGTAACGCGTAGATCCGGTCCTTTGCGGCCAGCTTCATCTTCTGCAGCGTTTTCTTTTCCATCTCCTCCTGCGCGGTGAGGTAGATCCGCCTGTTGAAATCCTCGAGCGCGGCCTCCAGCCTCCGGTGATCCTCCACGTGTTTCCTCAATTCGCCGTCCTGCCCGATGTGTCGTTCGATGAGCAGTTCGTCGGTTCGTTCCATACTCGCCTCCCGCATCCTGAAAGAGTCCTGCTTATACCATAAACGCCCCGGTCCATGTAGCGAAAATTGGACGGCCGCAGGCTTGGGGCCCACCGGGGTCAAGGCTTTCCCCCGAGCCGGATCTCGGCTTCGGAGCGCCGGAGGTAACGGGGAACGAAGGTCGTCAGGTCGAGGATCTCGCCCCGCCGCATGCGCCTCCGTCCGATCAGCGCCACGCTCGAGGCCCGCACCGATTGCAGGTTCGGAGCCGGAAAATGGGTGAGGCCCCCCGGCCTGGCCGCGATGCAGTCCGCCGCCGCCGCCAGCCCGTCGCCCAGGAAGAGGGTGTCCCCGTCGGCGCGCGAGATGATCTCGGCGGGGGGAGCGACCCTTTCCTCCATCAGCGCCTCGGGAAACCCCTCCCCGTCGGCCCGGTAGAGCGCCCCGTAGACCTCGCCCTTGCGCGCGTCGAGCAGGGGACAGATGAGCCCGGGGAAGCCCGCGGCGTTGTAGGCGAGCGCCTCGAGGGTGGAGACGCCGACGACGGGCGTACCCGTTGCGAGGGCCAGTCCTTTCACCGTGCTCGCACCGATGCGCAGGCCCGTGAAAGAGCCGGGCCCCACGGTCAGCGCGATCAGGCCCACGTCCCCGATGCCGATTCCCGCCAGCCGCAAGCCCCATTGCAGGGCGGGCAGCACCGTCTCGGAATGATGGACGGGCAGCTGAAAGAAATACTCGGCGAGAACCCGTTCATCGCTCAGCAGGGCCACCCCTGCCGTTTTCGTCGCCGTGTCGATGGCCAGTGTGATCATGCGCGGCCCTCACTCCCCGAAGATGCGCATGATATCGTTGTAAAACACGAAGATCATGAGCATCACCAGGATGAAGAACCCCACCTGCTGGGCACGCTCCCTCCACCGGATATTGACCTCCTTGCCGGTGACGAGCTCGATGAGGAAAAACAGCAGGTGTCCGCCGTCCAGCACGGGGATGGGAAACAGGTTCAGCACGGCCAGGTTGATGCTCAGAAGGGCCATGAAGAAGACGAAATTCATGATGCCCTTTTTGACGTGCGCCCCCGCCATCTGGGCGATCGCGATGGGACCGCCCAGGGAGTCCGGCGAGACGATGCCCTGGACCATCTTGACGATGCTGATGACGGTGAGCTCCGTAATGTTCCAGGTCTGCTCGATTCCGGACCACAGCGCCCGGAATGGGTTCTGGCGGTCGACGAAGGTGTTCTTCGACGCCCCGACGCCGATCCTCCACGTGTCCATGTCTTCGCCGAAGATGCTCTTGCCCCGGGTCATCTCCGGCTTGACGCGCAGATCCTGCAGCGCCCCGTCCCTCTGGATTCGCACGACGAGTTCCCGGCCCTTGCTCGCCGCGACCGTCTCCGCCAGCTCGCCCCAGCGGACCACGGCCCTGCCGTCGATGGCGACGACGGTGTCCCCGGGGCGGATCCCTGCGGCCTCCGCAGGCGATCCCGCCTGGATGCTGCCGATCTCCGTGGTGAGGCTCGGCACGCCCACCATGAACAGCACCGAGAAGGCCAGGACGGCGAAAAGGAAATTGAACAGGGGGCCGGCGATCACGATCGCGATCTTCTTCAGCACGTGCTGCTTGACGAACGAGCGCCTCTCGTCGACGGGCGACACATCGTCGGTGTCCGACTCGCCGAGCAGTTTGACGTATCCCCCCAGCGGCACGAGCGAGATCATGTACTCCGTTTCGCCGACCTTTTTTCCGATGAGCCTGGGGCCGAACCCGAGCGAGAACTTGAGAACGCCCACCCCGAGGGACTTGGCCAGCAGGAAATGCCCCAGTTCGTGGACGAAGATGAGGACACCCAGCAATATGATGACCGATACGACGTTGACACCCATGGCAATGTCACCCTGCTCTTTTTTTCATGATTTCCTCCGCCTGCCTTCGGGCCCATGCATCGGCCGACAGGACGGCCTGCACGGAGGAAAGGGCCACGGGCGCATGCCGGGACATGACCTCCTCGATGACCTGCGCGATGGCCGTAAACGGGATCCGTCCTTCCAGGAACGCATGGACGGCCGCCTCGTTGGCCGCGTTCATGACCGCCGTCATGGTTCCGCCCGCCCGTCCCGCCTCGTATCCGAGCCTCAGGCAGGGGAACCGCTCGACATCGGGAGGCAGGAACTCCAAGCGGCCTGCGGCGGCCGGATTGAAGGGGGGGAAGCCCCCCGGAGCCCTCTCCGGGTAAAACAAGGCATAGGAGATGGGCCCCCGCATGTCCGGGACGCCCAGCTGCGCGAGGACGGACCCGTCGATGAACTCCACGAGGGAGTGCACGATGCTCTGCGGGTGCATGACCACGTCGATTCGCTCGTAATCGATCCCGAAGAGCCACCTCGCCTCGATCACCTCGAGTCCCTTGTTCATCATGGTGGCCGAATCGATCGTGATCTTCTTACCCATGGCCCAGTTCGGGTGCCTGAGCGCGTCCGCCACGGACACCCGCTCCAGCTCTTCCCGTGTTTTTCTCAGGAAAGGGCCGCCCGAGGCGGTGAGGATCACGCGGCGCAGGCTGCCGGGCGGGGTGCCCTCGATGCACTGGAAAACGGCGCTGTGCTCGCTGTCGACCGGGATGAGCCGGACGGCCTTCGCGCGCGCCCTTTCCACGACAAGGGGCCCGGCCGTGACCAGAGCCTCCTTGTTGGCCAGGGCCACATCCTTGCCCGATTCGATCGCCTCCAGGGTGGGGACCAGGCCCGCCGCACCGACGATGGCCGAGAGCACGAGCTGGGCCGTCGGCGCCGTCGCGACGCGGCGGCAGCCTTCCTCACCCCACAGGACGATGGTCGTATCGGCCGGGCCGAGCCTTTCCTTGAGCCTGCGGGCATGGTCCTCGTCCATGACGGAAACGAATTCCGGCCGGAAACGGCGGACCTGTTCGCTCAGCCGATCGATGTTGCGGCCGGCGGCCATGGCGACGACTTCGAGCTGTTCCGGGTTCTTCGACACCACGTCGAGGGCGCTGACCCCGATCGATCCGGTCGATCCCAGAATGGCGATCTTCTTCACGAGAGAACGTACGTCCTGTAGTAGTATACCCAGGGCACGATGAACAGCAGGCAATCCAGCCGATCGAGGATCCCGCCGTGGCCCGGCAGGATCGTGCCGGAATCCTTGGCGCCCGACGCCCTCTTGATCAGCGATTCGAACAGGTCTCCCAGCTGGCCGATCACCCCGCCCGCCAGGGCGATGAGGGCGATGTGACCCGCGGGCACCTCGGGCAACAGGAAATGCCGGTAGACCAGGCACCCCGCGACACTGCCCGCGGCAAGTCCCAGGAGGCCCTCCACGGTCTTTCCGGGGCTGACGTGGGGCATGAGCTTGCGCTTCCCGAAGGTCCTGCCCGCGTAGAAGGCGGCGATGTCGCCCGAGAACGCCAGGACGATCACGAAAAAGATCCAGAGCACCCCCCTGTCGCCCCCCCGCAGCAGGATGAAATGGGACAGCATGAGAGGCAGGTACAGGTAGCCCAGCGCGTAGCGGGCCAGCGGATTGAGATCGAGCACGCCGTCCCGCGCCTCGAGGAGGTAGAGGATGAAGACCGCCAGGGTCGATACGACCGAGACGGCCAGGAGGGCCGCCGGGCCGCCGAGCGCGGCGGCAAGCGGCGCCAGGAGGCCGAACCCCAGCAGGGCACGCTGCAGGCTCACGCCCGTCTCCCCGTAGACGAGGCGGTTGTACTCGAGGACGGCAACGGCGGTGACCAGCAGGATGAAGCCGGCGAACAGCCCCTCCGTGCCGAAATAGATGACGGCGAAGAGAATCGGCACGGCGACAATGCCCGTGACCCATCGCTTGGCGTGAGAACCGGTCATGATCGTCTCTTCGGCAGCTGTTCGCTGGTCAGCCCGAACCGCCGCTCCCGTTTCTGATACTCGACGATGGCCTCGATGAGATGCTCTTCGCGAAAATCGGGCCACAGGGTTTCCGTGAAATAGAACTCCGTGTAGGCCACCTGCCAGAGAAGGAAGTTGCTCAGGCGGTACTCGCCGCTGGTCCGGATGAGCAGATCGGGGTCCGGGATCCCCTTCGTGTGCAGATAGCCCGCGAAACGCTCTTCCGTGATGTCCGAGGATTCGACGGCGCCCCGCCGCGCATCCTCGGCGATCCTGCGGACCGCCTGCAGGATCTCGTCGTGGCTGCCGTAGTTCAGGGCGAGGATCAGCGTCATGGCCGTGTTGCCGGCCGTCGTCGCGATGGTCGCGTTCAGGGTCTCCAGCACCCGGTCGGGAAGCGCCCCCGTCTCGCCGATGGTGAGCAGGCGGATGTTGTTTTCCATCATGGTCTTGAGTTCGGAGCGCAGGTAGCGGTCGAGCAGGGTCATCAGTGCCCGGACCTCCCGCTCGGGACGGCTCCGGTTTTCCGAGGAGAAGGCATACAGGGTGAGATAGGGGATCCCGATTCTTCGGCAGGACTCGACCACGCTCCGCACCGATTCCGTCCCTTTGCGGTGGCCTGCAATGCGCCCCAGGGAGTGCTTCCGGGCCCACCGGCCGTTTCCGTCCATGATGATGGCGATGTGGCGCGGCAGATTGGTTTTGTCGAGCTGCTCCATTCAGGCTCTATTTATCGATTTTCAATGATGAATTTCCGTTTGACTATCACAGCCTGCCGACATTTTCAAGGGATGTTTCTCCCGCCCGCGGCGCGGCAAAAAAGAAGGAGCCCGGGGGCTCCTTGCCTTGTCTTCAACCTCTTGCCGCCGGGCCGAGTCGGTTCTTCCAACGGGTCGATCAACCATGCCCGCATGCAGGGCCTGAGGGATCGGTCTTCAGATTTCCATGATTTCCTTTTCCTTGGCCTGCAGGACCCGGTCGGCCTTCTCGATGAAGTCGTCGGTGATCTTCTGGACCTCGGCCTGCAGCCTGAAGAGCTCGTCCTCGGCGATGTCGCCGTCCTTCTTCAGCTTCTTGAGCTCCTCGTTGGCGTCCCGGCGGAGGTTGCGCAGCTTCACCTTGCCCTCTTCGGCCATCTTCCGCACCACCTTGACCAGCTCCTTGCGGCGCTCCTCGGTGAGGGCCGGGATGTTGATCCGGACGATCTTGCCGTCATTGACGGGGTTGAGGCCGAGTTCGGATTTCTGGATGGCCTTCTCGATATTCGGGATCACGCTGGCGTCCCAGGGGGAGATCTGGATCAGCCGGCTCTCGGGAACGGACAGCGAGGCCACCTGATTGAGCGGCGTGGGGACCCCGTAATAGTCCACCTTGATCCCGTCCAGGAGGGCCAGCGAGGCGCGCCCCGTCCTGAGCTTTCCGAAGGACTTTTCGAGAAACTTGATGCTCTTCTCCATGTTGTCTTTCATTTCGGAAAAGACCAGGTCGGTCATCTCGCTCATGTCATCCTCCCACGGTGGTTCCGATGGATTTCCCGCATATGACGGCCTTGATGTTGCCCTTCCTCGCGATGTTGAAGACCCGGATCGGGATCCCGTTTTCCCGGCAGAGGGATATGGCGGTTGCATCCATCACTCGAAGGTTTTTCGCCAACGCCTCGGTGTAGCTGATGTTTTTGTACATCTTCGCGCCGGCGTGCTTCACGGGGTCCCTGTCGTAGACCCCGTCGACCTTGGTCGCCTTGAGGATGACGTCGGCCTGGATCTCCGCGGCCCGCAGCGCGGCCGCCGTGTCCGTCGTGAAATAGGGGTTCCCCGTCCCCGCGGCAAAGATGACCACCCTGCCCTTTTCGAGGTGCCGGGAGGCCCTGCGGCGGATGAAAGGCTCGGCCACCTCCCGCATCTCGATGGCCGTCTGGACCCGGCATCGGACCCCCATGCCTTCGAGGACGCTCTGGAGGGCGAGGCTGTTGATCACCGTCGCGAGCATGCCCATGTAATCGGCCTGGGTCCGCTCCATCCCCCTGGCGCTGCCCTCGACGCCGCGGAAGATGTTGCCGCCGCCGATCACGACCCCCATTTCGACGCCCATCCGGACCGCGTCCCGGATCTCTCCGGCGATGGCCTGGACGACCGCCGGGTCGATGCCGAAGGATCGCGCCCCCATGAGCGCCTCCCCGCTGAGCTTGAGCAGAACCCGCCTGTATGCCGCCTTGGCAGCCGCCGCCATGTCTCCGACGTCCCTCCCCCGTCGCCGCCCTTCGGCCGGACCGGGTTACAGTGCGTTGTCGGCCGCCTCGTCGCCGCCGAGCTGGTAGCGGACGAACCGCCTGACGAGAATGTTTTCCCCCGTTGCGGCGATCGAGGCCTTGATGAGGTCCTCGACGGTCATGGCGGTGTCCTTGATGAACTTCTGCTTGAGGAGGCAGACCTCCTCGAAATACTTCTTGAGCTTGCCCTCGACGATCTTGTCGGCGATCTTCTCGGGCTTGCCCTCGGCGATGACCTGCTTGCGATAGATGTCCTTCTCCCTCTGCAGCACGGCCTCGGGCACATCCTCGGGCTTGACGTAGAGGGGGTTCATCGCGGCGATGTGCATCGCGAGATCGCGGGTGAGATTCCTGAAGTTCTCCGTCTTGGCGACGAAGTCCGTCTCGCAGTTCACCTCGATCATGACGCCGACCTTCCCGCCCATGTGGATGTAGGACGTGATCAGGCCGTCCTTCGTGGCGCGGGACGATTTCTTCGTGGCCGCCGAGAGGCCCTTCTCACGCAGAAAGTCGACCGCCTTGTCGAAATTGCCGTTCGATACCTTCAGGGCCTCCTTGCAGTCCATGATGCCGGCGCCCGTTTTCACCCTCAGTTCTTTTACGAGATCCGCTGCGATTTCCAATGGTCCAGTACCTCCTCGTCCTCGGGATGGGTTTTCCTGTCGGGTTCAGCCTGCGGGCTGTTCCGCGCCCGCCTCCGTGCCCTTGAGTTCGACGCTTTCGGGCACGTCCGTCTCGACCGCTTCCTCGGCCTTCGCCTCGGGGGGCGGCGTCTTGTCGCTCTGCGCCTGGATCTTCTCCTCGAATTTCTGCTTGCCCTCGAGGACGGCATCGGCGATCCGGGCCGCGAAGAGCTTGATCGCCCGGATGGCGTCGTCGTTTCCGGGGATGATGTAATCCACCACGTCGGGGTCGCAGTTGGTGTCCACGATGGCCACAACGGGGATCCCGAGCTTGCGCGCCTCGTGGACCGCGATGTCCTCCTTCTTGGGATCGACGACGAAGACGGCCGCAGGGGCACCCTTCATCCGGCGGATCCCGCCGAGCACCCGGTCGAGCTTCTCCCTTTCCTTCTGGTAGAGAAGGATCTCCTTCTTCGGGAAGACGTTCACCGACTCGTTGCCGAACATCGCGTCGAGTTCGTTCAGGCGGTCGATCCGCTTCTTGATGGTTGAAAAGTTGGTGAGCATGCCGCCCAGCCAGCGGTAGTTCACGTAGGGCATCCCGCAGCGCTCGGCCTCCTCCCGGATGGATTCCTGGGCCTGCTTCTTCGTGCCCACGAAGAGGATCTCGCCGCCGTCGGCGACGGTGTTGACCACAAAGCTGTAGGCCCCCTTGAACATCTCGACCGTCTGCTGGAGGTCGATGATGTAGATGCCGTTGCGGGCTCCGAAAATGTAGGGTTTCATCTTGGGGTTCCACTTGTTGGTCTGATGACCGAAGTGGACACCCGACTCGAGCAGCA
>Ga0209506_1003229_pt1 | contig 13344 bp, 7 predicted proteins | sample AD_JPNHG2_MetaG_FD_184409 | JGI IMG/M metagenome (GOLD analysis project Ga0209506, IMG submission 184409) | Active sludge microbial communities of municipal wastewater-treating anaerobic digesters from Japan - AD_JPNHG2_MetaG (SPAdes) (version 2) | ecosystem: Engineered > Bioreactor > Anaerobic >...
ATATATCATTTTAGAGTATGGGGGGACCTCGTCGCACCCCGTGCGGGTGCGTGGATTGAAACTGAATTCCATTTCTGTAAACGATTTCACATTACGTCGCACCCCGTGCGGGTGCGTGGATTGAAACTAAGGTGTACTGGCAGACGGACTATCACGAGATGTCGCACCCCGTGCGGGTGCGTGGATTGAAACTATGATGCATTTCCGTCAAAAACTAATGCAGGCGTCGCACCCCGTGCGGGTGCGTGGATTGAAACTCAGTAATCTACCTCAGAAACTCAAATTCTATAAGTCGCACCCCGTGCGGGTGCGTGGATTGAAACCTGTTCAGTTAATGACATTTGCGATTGATTAATTGTCGCACCCCGTGCGGGTGCGTGGATTGAAACTTATAATACCTGAAAGCACGTTTCAGCGTGCTGGGTCGCACCCCGTGCGGGTGCGTGGATTGAAACAACGTTTAACATATTGATTTATCCCAACCAGATCGTCGCACCCCGTGCGGGTGCGTGGATTGAAACTTTTGCTGATGAAGGATTATTATAAATAATAATTAGTCGCACCCCGTGCGGGTGCGTGGATTGAAACTTGACAAAGATACAGGTTGGACAATTGCACATCAAGTCGCACCCCGTGCGGGTGCGTGGATTGAAACCTCAATCATGACCAATTCCGACGAAACTACTAAGTCGCACCCCGTGCGGGTGCGTGGATTGAAACTTGCTTTCCTCCTCCCGGGCATAGGCTGTAACTTGTCGCACCCCGTGCGGGTGCGTGGATTGAAACGAAATAGAATTTGAAATTTAAAAATAAAAAGAATGTCGCACCCCGTGCGGGTGCGTGGATTGAAACGTGAAAAAACGCCCGTTGTATTCCATCGACTCCGTCGCACCCCGTGCGGGTGCGTGGATTGAAACCTCTCGGCGCGAAACCCCACGTCGTGTTTGTCTAGTCGCACCCCGTGCGGGTGCGTGGATTGAAACTAACTGCATTATCAAATTGTATCATGGCTTTTTAGTCGCACCCCGTGCGGGTGCGTGGATTGAAACAAGGGACAATAGTCAATAAGCTGTGGCTGATGAGTCGCACCCCGTGCGGGTGCGTGGATTGAAACCAACAAATTTGGCGGATACTATTACAGATCAGCTGTCGCACCCCGTGCGGGTGCGTGGATTGAAACAGCCATCTTACGACTTTTAACTGCAGAGATCACGTCGCACCCCGTGCGGGTGCGTGGATTGAAACAGCTAGCTGCGGCTGATGACCTAATAGCTCTGCGTCGCACCCCGTGCGGGTGCGTGGATTGAAACATTTTCGATTATCGCAAGACCTTCCCACCTGAAGCACGTCGCACCCCGTGCGGGTGCGTGGATTGAAACTTGACAGCGCCAAATGCAGCAGCTATACCTCCTGGTCGCACCCCGTGCGGGTGCGTGGATTGAAACGTGTCGTGAGCCATCTGGTGCGCAGCCTGCCACTGTCGCACCCCGTGCGGGTGCGTGGATTGAAACATAGTAATTGTCAATCAGAAATGACTTCATCATCGTCGCACCCCGTGCGGGTGCGTGGATTGAAACCCTAATAATGTTAAGTATTATAAAAGTTATGAAGTCGCACCCCGTGCGGGTGCGTGGATTGAAACTTAGGTGATGGATTAGAAAATGTCAGTCGTGAATGTCGCACCCCGTGCGGGTGCGTGGATTGAAACTTTAAAAACAAAAGAACCAATATTTCCTGAAAAAGTCGCACCCCGTGCGGGTGCGTGGATTGAAACAGATGTAATCTCTGCCAACTTGTAAGAGATAAAAGTCGCACCCCGTGCGGGTGCGTGGATTGAAACATATCGAAAACTTGATGGAAAGATCGCTAATAAGTCGCACCCCGTGCGGGTGCGTGGATTGAAACATAGACGGTTCCCTGGGAATGCTTGGCGGCACCTGTCGCACCCCGTGCGGGTGCGTGGATTGAAACAAAATATAGATATACTCGAAACATCAAAAATAAGTCGCACCCCGTGCGGGTGCGTGGATTGAAACACTGAGGCATTCAGCTGCAATAATCGCGCTGAAAGTCGCACCCCGTGCGGGTGCGTGGATTGAAACTTGTACTGACTCTTTATCAAAAAACCATCCGTTCTCGTCGCACCCCGTGCGGGTGCGTGGATTGAAACATCGATTCGGTAATGTCGACAAATGTCTCTTTTGTCGCACCCCGTGCGGGTGCGTGGATTGAAACATTTGTGCAGCATTAATCTGTACGAGGGTGGCATGTCGCACCCCGTGCGGGTGCGTGGATTGAAACTCTTTCATTATGGCGAGCCTCTCCCGCTCAAGAGTCGCACCCCGTGCGGGTGCGTGGATTGAAACTATCATCAATGCCTATCTTACGCAATCTCCCCTTAAGTCGCACCCCGTGCGGGTGCGTGGATTGAAACTTCCCTCCCAATTTCTAACAACGGGGTCTATATGGTCGCACCCCGTGCGGGTGCGTGGATTGAAACCGATAAGCCGCTTACCTGCGAAAGGGTGCCAATAGGTCGCACCCCGTGCGGGTGCGTGGATTGAAACCTCACAGCGCCGCCATTTATACTCCTTTCCTGCGTCGCACCCCGTGCGGGTGCGTGGATTGAAACAATACCTCCAGCGGCGCCACATACAGGTCGACAGGTCGCACCCCGTGCGGGTGCGTGGATTGAAACATCCTCCCGGCCAACCTGTATGTTCCAGAGCTTGGTCGCACCCCGTGCGGGTGCGTGGATTGAAACATGAGAGCTTCGGCTTCATTGATGAGTGATAATGTCGCACCCCGTGCGGGTGCGTGGATTGAAACGTAACAATGTCCCGAATATCTACACCTGCCATTTTGTCGCACCCCGTGCGGGTGCGTGGATTGAAACATGGCCGCAGCGTTATCAACACCCTCCGGTACTAGTCGCACCCCGTGCGGGTGCGTGGATTGAAACATCGATGCGATGATAGGCTACAATGACGCGGAAGTCGCACCCCGTGCGGGTGCGTGGATTGAAACAAAGCGTCAGTGTTCTTTCTCATCGCAGTTTTCGTCGCACCCCGTGCGGGTGCGTGGATTGAAACTCATACAACTTGCCAGGATGCTTGCAAGCAATAGTCGCACCCCGTGCGGGTGCGTGGATTGAAACTGCCATTACGGGGTTTATACTCATGACAAAATCTGTCGCACCCCGTGCGGGTGCGTGGATTGAAACACGGAATCTCTTATTCCTCTCCTCGCGGAGGTAGTCGCACCCCGTGCGGGTGCGTGGATTGAAACTTTCGAGATAACCGGCAGCCGTAAGGGTGTTAATGTCGCACCCCGTGCGGGTGCGTGGATTGAAACACGGATAGCGGCATTAAAAAGTGTCCTGACAGCGTCGCACCCCGTGCGGGTGCGTGGATTGAAACTTAATGGAACCTGCCTCGGCATAATAAAGGTCGGGTCGCACCCCGTGCGGGTGCGTGGATTGAAACATCGCAATCAAGTTCTATCTATAATATATTAAAGTCGCACCCCGTGCGGGTGCGTGGATTGAAACTTTATTTTCAGATCTTCATATAGCGTTATCCTTCGTCGCACCCCGTGCGGGTGCGTGGATTGAAACTCAGAATCGACGCTCCTTTTAATCCTCCGAACGGTCGCACCCCGTGCGGGTGCGTGGATTGAAACATGGTTACGCTATTTACGAGAATTTGGGAGCGAGGTCGCACCCCGTGCGGGTGCGTGGATTGAAACACTTGATTACGTCAATAATAACCCGATGCCAAAGTCGCACCCCGTGCGGGTGCGTGGATTGAAACATAATCAGATATTTAATCTATTTTTTGACTACTTAGTCGCACCCCGTGCGGGTGCGTGGATTGAAACTTTTATTTTGCTCTGCCTTAGTTCGTTAATTTCTGTCGCACCCCGTGCGGGTGCGTGGATTGAAACTCGGTCATAAAATACTTACATGGCCCGACTACAAGTCGCACCCCGTGCGGGTGCGTGGATTGAAACAAATGATATAGCAAGAAGACTTGGATATGATAAGTCGCACCCCGTGCGGGTGCGTGGATTGAAACTTATATTTGTATTGACGGAAGAAAATTAAAAATTGTCGCACCCCGTGCGGGTGCGTGGATTGAAACCTGGCAAGAGAATATAAATGAATATTTCCCTGCGTCGCACCCCGTGCGGGTGCGTGGATTGAAACGAGTGCATTCTCAGCACTAAGGATGTTGATGCTTCTGTCGCACCCCGTGCGGGTGCGTGGATTGAAACAATAACCATTCAACTGCGGTTGGATGTGTAGCGTAAGTCGCACCCCGTGCGGGTGCGTGGATTGAAACTTGAAGGAGTATTGCCACCCAGAATACCAAATAACGTCGCACCCCGTGCGGGTGCGTGGATTGAAACTAATTTTAATCATTTTCTTCATCCACGCCAGAACAGTCGCTCCCCGTGCGGGTGCGTGGATTGAAACTGTTTTGAGTGTAGCAGAGAGTTGGAGAATGGAGTCGCACCCCGTGCGGGTGCGTGGATTGAAACTTTTATTTTGCTCTGCCTTAGTTCGTTAATTTCTGTCGCACCCCGTGCGGGTGCGTGGATTGAAACTCGGTCATAAAATACTTACATGGCCCGACTACAAGTCGCACCCCGTGCGGGTGCGTGGATTGAAACTTATGTTTTTGATTTTGCGGAGATGACAGACCGTCGCACCCCGTGCGGGTGCGTGGATTGAAACTTAAAATGCGATGTATTGATTGTGTAAATTCCGGGGTCGCACCCCGTGCGGGTGCGTGGATTGAAACACAGACATAACGTCATGGGTGTTGACAACTGATTGTCGCACCCCGTGCGGGTGCGTGGATTGAAACGCTTGTCCTCGATGCTTCATTCGTGGCAACCTTGTCGCACCCCGTGCGGGTGCGTGGATTGAAACGTTGTTACATCCCTTAATGATCACAGGATTGCCGTCGCACCCCGTGCGGGTGCGTGGATTGAAACATTATATTTAAACAAGAATGACTCATGATTATGAGTCGCACCCCGTGCGGGTGCGTGGATTGAAACCCCTGACCTTTAGTGTAGCTGATCGTTGACCTTAGTCGCACCCCGTGCGGGTGCGTGGATTGAAACATGACAGAATCACCAGGAACTACTTGTAATCGTTGTCGCACCCCGTGCGGGTGCGTGGATTGAAACATTTCGTGTAATCAATAAAACAGCATGAACATGGGTCGCACCCCGTGCGGGTGCGTGGATTGAAACTTATAATGTCAGATGAACCAAGATTGCCCCATTGTCGCACCCCGTGCGGGTGCGTGGATTGAAACGCCGGAACACAAATGTATGGTCAGGATGTAAATGTCGCACCCCGTGCGGGTGCGTGGATTGAAACACTTTTCAGGTAACAGTAAGAACTGCCGAGTTTGTCGCACCCCGTGCGGGTGCGTGGATTGAAACCGGCTCTTCAGCCGTTCCCGGCACTATCTCAACGTCGCACCCCGTGCGGGTGCGTGGATTGAAACTCAGAGGTTAAGGGCAGTGTTATATAGATTATGGGTCGCACCCCGTGCGGGTGCGTGGATTGAAACTTTACTTTTCAATGGCAGGAATAATCCACCGCCGTCGCACCCCGTGCGGGTGCGTGGATTGAAACTCCGTTATCCAAAAAACATGCTCTCAGGTTTGGTGTCGCACCCCGTGCGGGTGCGTGGATTGAAACATATTTTCTTTAAGCTGTTTATCTTTATCATTTTGTCGCACCCCGTGCGGGTGCGTGGATTGAAACATATCGAAAATATCGTATAGGGCGAGATATTCTGTCGCACCCCGTGCGGGTGCGTGGATTGAAACTTACCGCATCAAGTTGTTGTATTACCTCCTTATGTCGCACCCCGTGCGGGTGCGTGGATTGAAACTTATATTTGTATTGACGGAAGAAAATTAAAAATTGTCGCACCCCGTGCGGGTGCGTGGATTGAAACCTGGCAAGAGAATATAAATGAATATTTCCCTGCGTCGCACCCCGTGCGGGTGCGTGGATTGAAACTTCAATGTTTCAAGGGTAAATCCCCTTTTAAACAGTCGCACCCCGTGCGGGTGCGTGGATTGAAACACCAAGAAACATGCCCAGATAATGTCTTAGTAATGTCGCACCCCGTGCGGGTGCGTGGATTGAAACACCTGAGGTTCATTAAAAATATACTCCCCGGTACGTCGCACCCCGTGCGGGTGCGTGGATTGAAACTACATAATGGTCGAGCAAATTCCTTGAATGATACGTCGCACCCCGTGCGGGTGCGTGGATTGAAACAATCATAGGAACACCTATCACTCTCTCATAAAAGTCGCACCCCGTGCGGGTGCGTGGATTGAAACACTACCGAAAGAACCAAGTTGCATTATCTCATCGTCGCACCCCGTGCGGGTGCGTGGATTGAAACCCCAAACCTTCCCACCAACCTGTCTCCATTTTTAGTCGCACCCCGTGCGGGTGCGTGGATTGAAACTTAGTGGAACTTATTCTCTCACCACACAACACAACGTCGCACCCCGTGCGGGTGCGTGGATTGAAACCAAAACAATAGGGTAGGAGAGGGGCTAATCGTACGTCGCACCCCGTGCGGGTGCGTGGATTGAAACAAAGTTAATTAATTTAACACAGTAAAGTTAAAAGTCGCACCCCGTGCGGGTGCGTGGATTGAAACAGATAGAATTGCATATTTAACAGCAACTGTTGTGTCGCACCCCGTGCGGGTGCGTGGATTGAAACTTATTTGACAAAAGACACCTTCAACTCAACAGTGTCGCACCCCGTGCGGGTGCGTGGATTGAAACTCGGCTGAAGAGATTGTTGACATGTTAATTAACGTCGCACCCCGTGCGGGTGCGTGGATTGAAACGCAATTCTGAATAAGTTCAGATAAGTGAATGTCAAGTCGCACCCCGTGCGGGTGCGTGGATTGAAACTCATACCACCAGAGCAGATTGCCCTGCCGGTCGCGGTCGCACCCCGTGCGGGTGCGTGGATTGAAACTATGTTGATGAGCGCATCACCGGGCCCAAAGTCCAGGTCGCACCCCGTGCGGGTGCGTGGATTGAAACACTTGCGCCCCCTATCGGTGCGAGTTTGAAGACAGTCGCACCCCGTGCGGGTGCGTGGATTGAAACATAACCTCATAAAAAAGAAAAAGCAGCCCCCAAAAGTCGCACCCCGTGCGGGTGCGTGGATTGAAACTGAAATATCAAAAAAAATCTTCCTCTACTATGCGTCGCACCCCGTGCGGGTGCGTGGATTGAAACTTTACTTACAAATTTATTAAACTCTTTCGTTTTGTCGCACCCCGTGCGGGTGCGTGGATTGAAACTGGAGAGGAATATGAGAAAAACATTGTAAAGAGGGTCGCACCCCGTGCGGGTGCGTGGATTGAAACAGAAGCTGGCTGAAGATGCAGAGCGAAAGAACTGGTCGCACCCCGTGCGGGTGCGTGGATTGAAACGTAGATGCTGAAAGAGTTAGGGTTAAAAGAAAAGAGTCGCACCCCGTGCGGGTGCGTGGATTGAAACATCGCACAGAAAGCGGCTGCAATTCCGTGGTTTGTGTCGCACCCCGTGCGGGTGCGTGGATTGAAACATCGCCGCCACAGGCGCTATCTTATCCCTGCATGTCGCACCCCGTGCGGGTGCGTGGATTGAAACCGTCAATGAAAATAAAAGAGCTGATAGATACGAGGTCGCACCCCGTGCGGGTGCGTGGATTGAAACCGGCGATTATCGTCCGGATCATCTTGCATTAAATGTCGCACCCCGTGCGGGTGCGTGGATTGAAACAAAAGAGAACGGGCCTGAAAGCTCAAACCCACGGTCGCACCCCGTGCGGGTGCGTGGATTGAAACCTACAATCAGGCACATACACAATTAACAGCGACGTCGCACCCCATGCGGGTGCGTGGATTGAAACCCCCCACATACGTGGGGGGAGTCGAAATACCGGGTCGCACCCCATGCGGGTGCGTGGATTGAAACTGGACGTACGGCATTGGAGGCGATGGTGAATGGTGTCGCACCCCGTGCGGGTGCGTGGATTGAAACGCGTTGGTAACAGGAGTGAAGAGTCTGAATTTGGTCGCACCCCGTGCGGGTGCGTGGATTGAAACAATTGTAGAAGTTAAAGTTATTGATTACGAAGGAGGTCGCACCCCGTGCGGGTGCGTGGATTGAAACTAATTCAAACAGACTCATATCGTCGTCATCTGTGTCGCACCCCGTGCGGGTGCGTGGATTGAAACAAAATTATATACACTATGTATCTAAAACAATCAGAGTCGCACCCCATGCGGGTGCGTGGATTGAAACTTAGCCTCCATAAACGGAAGCTTAACGGACACTTTGTCGCACCCCATGCGGGTGCGTGGATTGAAACGAAATAAGGCGTAACACAGATGTCTGGGCGGGATGGTCGCACCCCATGCGGGTGCGTGGATTGAAACATCATTAATTCCGTTAAAGCCCACACAAGTGCATGTCGCACCCCATGCGGGTGCGTGGATTGAAACTCTCATATTCCTCTCCAATAGGCGTTAAAATATTGTCGCACCCCATGCGGGTGCGTGGATTGAAACACAAAAGAGCAGCAGGATGCCCTTACAAGGGCGGTCGCACCCCATGCGGGTGCGTGGATTGAAACGCCTTCGCAAGTAGTTGACGGGCAGGGAGGTTATGTCGCACCCCATGCGGGTGCGTGGATTGAAACTGTGATGGCTTATTATGCTTATGTTACGGCACGTCGCACCCCATGCGGGTGCGTGGATTGAAACTATCTGAAGACGAAAGGAAAGAAGAGGGGTTATGTGTCGCACCCCATGCGGGTGCGTGGATTGAAACTCTCTAAACAGGTCTAAATTAACATACACCTGAGTCGCACCCCATGCGGGTGCGTGGATTGAAACTCATGTCCTAATGTGAAATAAAAACCGATAGGTAGTCGCACCCCATGCGGGTGCGTGGATTGAAACATCCTCTCTACCATATTCAGTCTCATCTGCTCAGTCGCACCCCATGCGGGTGCGTGGATTGAAACGCAGAATACTGCGACTGGGAGAAATTAGAAGAGTGTCGCACCCCATGCGGGTGCGTGGATTGAAACACTCAGCCCCTCCCAAATCAATCTTAAATCTTCGTCGCACCCCGTGCGGGTGCGTGGATTGAAACATAACATCGTCGTTGAAGATTAATCTATACACACGTCGCACCCCGTGCGGGTGCGTGGATTGAAACGAGTTTGAGGGAGATACGGATGAAAATAGATTAAGTCGCACCCCGTGCGGGTGCGTGGATTGAAACTCGGTAAGCCTCATATTTTAATGGAAGATGAAAGTCGCACCCCGTGCGGGTGCGTGGATTGAAACATGAATGAAGGTTTTATTGAAAATGTAAAGGTTGGTCGCACCCCGTGCGGGTGCGTGGATTGAAACTTTTTAAAAAAAGGGGCCGGGACTTAGTCCCAGGTCGCACCCCGTGCGGGTGCGTGGATTGAAACCTAAAATAACGTCAAGATTATTAACGACATGTTTGTCGCACCCCGTGCGGGTGCGTGGATTGAAACGTTCAGGAAAAAGGATAATAATGAGTGACTTTCGTCGCACCCCGTGCGGGTGCGTGGATTGAAACTTTAAAAAGGGGCCGGGACTAAGTCCCAGTCCCCGTCGCACCCCGTGCGGGTGCGTGGATTGAAACATAGGTAACACCATTTTCTGTTACTGTTATAGCGTCGCACCCCGTGCGGGTGCGTGGATTGAAACAACAGGTGGCTGGCACTCAATTATGATAGTACTGGTCGCACCCCGTGCGGGTGCGTGGATTGAAACGCCTGTGCAGCCGTGAACTTACTTGCATCAAATGTCGCACCCCGTGCGGGTGCGTGGATTGAAATAAATTATTACTATAGGTTCTTATATAGTTGTTACCCTACTTTGTACATCCTCCTAAATTACAGTTCAGACAAAGATACAAACTGAAAGCAGTTCCCGACTTAACTGGAGACTTAGTTTACGGCAGCTCTTTCAACGCAAGAATCGCATCGTTGTACGACATGCCTTTCTCTATTAAGTATTTCATCAACGAATGAGGAAACTTCAATTCCTCCGGCTTTGCCTTCCTGAGTTCTTCCTCCGAAAGTGTTATCCCATACTTTTGTTTTAACTGATTGATTAATTTCTGTTCAGGCGATTCTTCCTCCTGCTGCGAGTCGCTCTCTGGCTTCACTGAAAACATCACGAAGCTCTTTCCAATATTCTCCTGAGTAACGTCCCGAATTTTCAGCTTTTTCGATAATATCTCGATAATCTCCTTTGGAGACAAATTCGAGAAATCCATCTGTTGTGGTGATTCTTTTTCCGGTAATTTATCATGTTCCTGCATTCCACATTAATATTTTAAACTACATTAAGCTCTGTTCAATTATTGAACGCAATTGCAAAAATATATTTTTTTTTAAAATGAATATATCCTTGTTCTGCATACTGTCTGAAGAAATATTTAAAGTAAACCAGCGATTTACAAGTGTCTTTTTGCATGTTCCCGATAATAAAAGCATAGGCACCGGAATTTTACCCGGTGCCTTTTAAACCTTAAACTAACTGATACCTGTTAAATTAAAATTTTAAAACATATATCCTATAACAATTCCAAAACCCTTGTTCCGAAGATCAGGATTAGTTTTGTCTACTTTACCCAGGCCCATATCATACCTTAAATCGGCAGTAACCATTGTCCCTTTAAGCCGTTCGGAATACTTACTCTAAAATTTAATTATTTTTAATACTCTTCATCCCTCTACGAAAAATCGCATGCAAACGTTGTTACCCCCATTATAAAAGAGCATGACTTAATGAAAAGTAATAGAGTCTCATTAAGATTTAATTATATTTAAACCCTGACAATATGAGCTTAAATGTATTGTTTTTTTAAATCGGAGGTTCTAACTTAATGTAGAGTAAAATAGTTCAGAACAGATATAATAGAAAAAAGCGTAAAATATTCAATTATGAGAAGACTCGTATTTATATCTCTGGCAATGTTGCTGTTGGCAGCATGCAACCGCAATTCAGAGCAGGACTTTGTCCTGAACAAACTAGGTTATTACGAAAGACAGGGCGTTAGTGTGCTGGTGTACAACAACCTCTTTACCGGAGGTTTTAACGACGAGAAGACCGCCGGCATCGAAATAATACATCATGGTGTCAGAACCGCTCAGGGCGGTGCTGTAAGGCTTTCAAACACACCGGAGCAGTGGGATCTTGTTCCGTCCATACCAACCCGGACTGTCGACACTGTTACGCAAACCATCGAAGCATTGTTAAAATATGAAGATTATGATTTTGACTCTCGTGTGGTTGTCAAACCCGAAGGTAAAAGTGTTGAGATATCCGTTTATCTCGATAAGCCTTTACCGGCAGCTCTCGAAGGAAAGGCAGGGTTTAACCTCGAGTTTCTTCCCTCGCAGTACTGGGGTAAGGTATACCTGATGGACGGGCGCAATAACAGATTCCCGCGCTATGTTGTGGGCAACACCGTTACCCGTCCCAACAGTGAGAAAATAAAGCAGTTCAAGGGCTATGTAACTTCCGACGACAGGGGTACCGGAATGTTTATCGATCCGCTTCCCCTCGAAACAGGCCGCACTCTTCTGATGGCACCTGACGACCCTGAACGTATGGTGAAAATCACATCACAGGATGCCGATCTGATGCTCTTCGACGGCCGTATCCTGGCACAGAACGGATGGTTCGTTGTCAGATCTCTTCTTCCCGCCGGTAAAACAGGAAAGGTTCTGTCGTGGAAAGTTGAGCCAAACGCTATCAAAGGATGGATAAGAGAACCAAACATTGGCTTCTCCCAGGTGGGTTACCTTCCCTGGCAGCCAAAAGTTGCAGTTATAGAACTGGATAAAAAAGATAAACCGCTCGCCAGAGCTTCAATTTATAAGATTGGTGAAGACGGAAAAGAATCAAAAGTTTTCACCGGACATATAGTATCATGGGGCGACTATTATAAATATCATTATGTGAAATTCGATTTTTCTTCAGTACAGACACCCGGTATTTATTATATACGTTACGGTGACACAAAAACAAATAACTTTCTGATAGATAATAGCGTTTACGATAAGATCACTGATGCCACAAGCGATGTATGGATTCCTGTTCATATGAATCACATGTTTGTTAATGAGGCTTACAGGGTATGGCACGGCGAGCCTTTTAAGGAAGGCTATCGCCAGGCGCCTCCCAATACCGACCATTTTGACCTACACAGACAGGGACCCTCTACCGACACAAAGTATAAAGCTTTGGAACTGATACCCGGGCTGAATGTCGGCGGCTTTTTCGATGCCGGCGATTTTGACATCGAAACGGGATCAAATATAAGCGTGGTTCAGAACTTTGTACAGATATGGGAATATTTCAAGCCACAGCGCGACCAGACTTTTGTAGATCAGAAACATCGTTACGTTGACCTTCACCGGCCTGACGGAACGCCCGACATTCTGCAGTTTATAGAGCATGGAATCCTCAATCTTCTGGCCCAGGCCGAGAATATAGGCCACATGGCACAGGCACTTTCAAATTCTGTACTCGATAATTACCATCACCTCGGAGATGCAGCATCGATCACCGACGGACTTCCCTATAACCCCAGGCTGGGTCCTTACGAGGTGGCGCCCGATGGCCGATCAAGCGGCGTGAAGGATGATATGTGGGCGTTTACGAGCCGCAACCCCGGTCTCGACCTCAGGGCGGCAGCAACTTTCGCTGCAGCAAGCCGGGTGCTGAAAGGATATAACGATAATCTTGCCGAAAGAGCACTCTATCAGTCGAAGAGACTTCTGAAAGAGGCAACCGAATTGCTTGACAGACAACTGCAGAGTCGTATGGGCGGAAGAGGAGCAGGTTTTGGTAATCTGGATACAAATCTGCAGCTCTACATCTCAACAGGGGAGAAACAGTATATCGATAAGTTCCAGGAATCCCTCTGGCCGGCACTCGAGAGGAACGTCAGCGGCACCATCCTCACAGCTCTGCATGCCATACCTCACATGGATGCATCATACAAAGAAAAGCTCCGTCCATATGTTGAGAAATACAAAGAGTACATCGAAAAGCTTGAAAAGGATAACCCGTACGGCGTGCCTATAGGCCTCGGTAATTGGGCAGGAGGCGGAGCTGTGGTAAGCTTTGGAACCACAATTTGCTTTGCAAGCATGTATTACCCTGAAATAATCGACGTAAGTCATGCTTTCAAGGCTGCCAACTGGCTCTTTGGCTGTCACCCCTACCACAACTA
>Ga0209506_1003259_pt1 | contig 13274 bp, 8 predicted proteins | sample AD_JPNHG2_MetaG_FD_184409 | JGI IMG/M metagenome (GOLD analysis project Ga0209506, IMG submission 184409) | Active sludge microbial communities of municipal wastewater-treating anaerobic digesters from Japan - AD_JPNHG2_MetaG (SPAdes) (version 2) | ecosystem: Engineered > Bioreactor > Anaerobic >...
AAATTTCTATGTAATAAAATTAACCCCTGATAAAACAATAGATTATGCTAATTTGTGGAGCCCTGAACTCATATTAAAAGCAAATTATATAGAAATAAGTTTAGGAAATCCAGGCACCGATATTGGTCAATGTTTCCTAATTCTGGATTATATGGTAATATGAAGATAGTATTTATCACTCCTTATCCGCAGTTTATTAAACAAATGATGCAAGACTTGGCTAAGTTGGGTCATAATTGCGAGTATTACTCAAGTTTTGATAAGAATGTTATACCTTTATGTGATGTTATCTGGTGCGATTTTGCCACGAATGAAGCGATTAAAATACAGGAATATATGACGCACGCTGTTAAGATACTGAGAATACATAGGTATGAGATATATACGGATATATTACATTATATTGTGCCTTCCGCTTGGGATAAGATAGTATTTGTTAATGAGGCATATTTAGCTAAAGCAGAGGAGAAGATAGGCAAGATAGAGAATGCAGTGGTTATGCCAAATTATCTTAATCCTGAATATTACAGTTATCCTACTCAAAAGAAAGCAAATAATAAGATTGCTTGGGCAGGTTATATCAATGACAAGAAAGGAATAGATGTAATTTGTATGCTGGCTCAGGAATTGAACAAATATGAGTTTCATCTTATCGGCTCAATACAAGACGAAGCTTTATGGGATTATGTAAGAAATAACAGTCCTAAAAATATGTTTTGGTATGACTGGACAGATAATCTGGTGAAGTTTTTTGAAGACAAGACCTATTACCTAAATGCGTCTACCACTGAGTCTTGGGCTGTAGCTCCTGCAGAAGCTATGCTTTGTGGCTTGAAACCACTAATCCGTAATTGGATGGGCGCAGGCTATGTTTATGATAACGAGTTTATCTGGAGTAATTTCGTAGAACTTAAGAATATGCTCAAATATGATAATCCTGAAGTATATAGAAAGAAGATAATGTCTCGTTTGAAACCTATAGAGAGTTATATAGATTTGTTTAAGAAAACAGAGAAGAAGATAGAATATCCGTCTATTACCATAGCCATAGTCAAGACCAGAAATAAATACTTTCCGCAATTGCTAAACTCACTGGAATATCAGGATTACCCTATTAACATAGATGTTTTAGATAATATGGATAAAGACAAATCCATAGGTAAATGCTATAATATTCTGGCGGATAGATGCAAAACTGAATGGATATGCTATGTAGGAGATGACGATATTTTATCCGAAGGCTATATCCGTAATGTGATGTTGGCATATATCAATAGAAAAGATATGTATCCCAATACTATAGGTCTCTTAACAGGTGCTCTCTTATTTGATGAAGAAGGCAATCGCTCATATAGCTCTGCTTTTCCTACGGGCATTTGGAAAGCGGACTTTGTGAGAAAGTTTAGATTTGACGAGAAATTAAAAAGACAAGTAGATACAGAATTTATAGATAGATTAAGCAATAACCAGTTAGGAACGCTAATGCGGATGGACTGGATAGTAGGCTATTTCTATCGTCAGCATAGTAATAATATATCGGGGAATAAGTTTAAAGAAGGTGCAATAACATCGCAAGAGGTTTAAAATGACTTTAATCGCTCCATATCCGACCAGTATAACGATTACTCGTGAGACTTATAAAAAGCTATATCCGAATAGCACTCCAAGATTCGTGCCTGTAGTATTTCGTGGTAATCCACCTCACGCAGATGTGGATAATAAGATAGGGAAATATATACTGGAGAACTATGATATAATTAAGAAATTTAGCGATTATAATAAAGAGTTAAAAAATGACGAAACCAGAATTATTAAGAAAGATACTAAGCAGAGTGGGCGACCCACAAGCTAAATCTTCCGAGTGGAAAGATATGGCTTGGGATTTATTTATAGAAAGTGTCTATGAAGCAGAACCCTCACTTACTATGATAGAAAGTAAGTTTATGACCAACAGAGTTATAGTAAGCGAAGCTGTAGATGCAAATGGTTGTATAACCTATGATATGGATTGGAGTGCCTATTCTAATGTAGGAGAAATAACTATTCACACCGATAGAGGCAATATAATTTCTCAAGAGATAGATTATCCTACTTTTTGCACTATGTTAGCAAATCCCTATTTGCGTCCGCAACAAATGGGTGGTAGCTATGAATCATTGTTTTATCATAGTTATGATGGTTCAAATTTGGTTATTCTCACTCCATTTCCTTCGGGAAAAGAGATAACCTTTGAAATAAGATACTATCCTGATATACGAGATTTACTCAAGAATTGGGATGATGTTTCCGATATACCTCTGCACAACTCACTATTAACTCGGTTAATTCCGCAGGTAGCAGTTAAGCTTAAAACCGAGATAGGACTGATACTATGAACTTACTCAATATGTATTACGAGATACAGAATACACTTTATCCTATATCGCTCAATCAATTAAGCTATGGAGATTTTATTGTCTCGCTTAATCAGGCACTAAGAACTATCAATGCGGAAGCAGAAAAGCCAAATGAGTTAGTGCATATATACCCTCTTGAAGGCAAACTCATAGCCGAATTAAATGAAGAAACCATAGAAGAAGAAACATATATTATTGGTGGTGAAAACGAAAGATACCCCTATCTAAGCTGGAACGATAATGAAAATATGTTAGTAATCCCTGATACTTGGACTAAAATATTGGCAATATATATGAACGATAGATTAATGGAACAGGTGCCTATAACTATTTTAAAACAAGAGAAAAATCCTAATCAATACTCTATCTTTAATCGCAGTATCTTCTTTAATATCACTAAAGACCAACTGGAAATATATATGAAAATCCGAAGAGATTATCCTTTCCCTCAGATTGAAGAGATGGAAAATTACACGGGTTTCCCCGAGAATGGTTATCAACTACTCTTTTCTGCCGTGATGACTTCACTATTAAGCCGTCCACGCTTTAATGATATGAATTTACTTAATTTTTATAGACAACAATATTATGAACTTCTGGCTCAATTCTCACAAATGAATATGACCAGACCGCAACCTACGATGCACTGGAGGACATAATGGCATATAATCCATTACCTTTACACGATAGTATTGGCAACAATACTTGGGAACAAACTTGGAAAAGGGTCTTTGTCGTTGATACCCTGTCAAACATAGGAATAGACAGAGGCAATAAACAGATGGCAGATGGTGAAGGACATCCCTCTCCTTTCATAGTGGGCTTAACTCAGCTTGGCGTCTCAGGTGGACAAAAACTTTATTTTGGATATAAAGAAAATTATATCCGTCAAATACGCAAGGGAATATTGGAATTTGGTGCAGTTAAACTGGTAGCAAACACAATTTCTCTCAGAAAAATTATAGGCGATGATGTCAGTATAGATAACCTAAGCACACAAAACATTTATGCGCATACAGGTAAATTTGATAGTTTGAATAAAATAGAAAACCTTGAATTTGGCGAGATAAAAGGTAAAATAATTGGAGCAGATACTGCCACATTAAGTAAGATTAATTTTGGAACCTTATCGGGTAAAGAGATAACAACTGACCAACTGCATATAGAAAATCTGATATTAAATAATCTTATAGCTAATGATATAAAATCAAACTATAAAATAAAGTCTCAAATAGGTGATTTTATAACCGTTTCTACTAATCTAATAAAAACTGGCACTTTTAATGTAGACTATCTTAATGTAAATAATCATTTAAATGTAGATAGTTTATCTGCTAAATCCATAGAAGCAAATGAATTGCATACAAATTTAAGTATTTTGGGAACGCTTCAGGCTGTCAGTATTATATGTAGCAATCTACAAACTATTAACTTTGAAATGCCACAAGAGATTACGCTTAGTAAATTAAATACAAATGTTATATCTGCCAACGGTGCCGTAATAAATAATATTGCTGGAACAGAAATATATGGAGTTAACTTCAAAGGCACAAATCTTTCTTCATCTACGGTGAGAACCACTAATTTCTGGTCAAAAACACAGACTGTATCTAAAAGCGTGATAAGTCAATTATCTGTCTTGTCTACTGCCAAGATTAAAACACTTTCTTCTAATCAAATTAAGGGATACAGTATAACGACACAGTTTGGAACGATGGAATATTTCAATTCTAACGAGGCTTGTATATATAATTTTAGTGGAGATGATTTGTTATTTTCTAATGGAGAATTTAACAAAGTTAAATCTGCAACGGTCTCTGCAAGTGATTTTAAGGGGATAACTGCGTCTCTCAACAAGATAATAGGGACAACAGTATCCATAGATAGAGTTATCGGCAATAATCTGTCTATTTCTGTAAATATTATAGCAAATCAGTTATCAGTATTATCTTTAGCCAAGATAAAAACCCTATCTTCTTCTACAATTCAAGGGCAAAGAATATTATTTTCATCTGGAAATATAAGTAATTTAACTGCTAATATTGCTACTATTGTGAATTTTTCTGGTGATAATCTGGGTTTTAATGTAGGAAATTTTAACACTAAGATTAAATCTCCTATGGTTTCAGCTACGACTGTTTCATCTGATAAATTTAAGGGAACTACAGTATCTGCAGGTCTTGTAAAAGGAACAAACGCATCTTTGGGCTTAGTTAAAAGCACGACCGCTTCATCTGATAAATTTAAGGGAACTACAGTATCTGCAGGTCTTGTAAAAGGAACAAACGCTTCTTTGGGCTTAGTTAAAAGCACGACCGCTTCATCTGATAAATTTAAGGGAACTACAGTATCTGCAGGTCTTGTAAAAGGAACAAACGCTTCTTTGGGCACATTTAGGGGTTCTACTGCTTCAATGAGTAATTTCAAGGGTGGAACTGCATCGCTTAATACCTTTAAGGGTGGCACAGCTTCAACAAATACAGTAAAAGGATTAAGTATTTATGCTACACAATGGCTGAGAAGTACCAATATATCGGCTTCAACTAAGATTATTACTAATCAATTATCAACCTTGTCTACTGCTAAGATTAAGACTTTGTCAACTAATAAAGTGAAGGGAACTAATGTTTCGGTTAATACTGTTAGGGGACTGAGTATATATTCTACAAACTGGCTAAGAAGTGCCAATGTTTCTGCTAATTATTTGAAGAGTTCTACAGTATCTGGTAATACAATTAAGAGCATTAATTTATCTGTTTCTACAAAAATTATGGCTAATCAATTATCTGTTTTATCAATAGCAAAAATCAAAACTTTGTCCTCTAATCAAATTAAGGGCACAACTGTTTCTATGGATAAAGTTAAGGGTACCAATGTCTCAGCAAATGCAATAAAGGGTGTTAGTCTGCAAGGATTTGACAATGTAATGGTCTGGTTCTAATGAAAAGAATTACTCTCACAGATTTCTCTGGTGGCATTATAAATAATGTCAATCCTGATTTAGTGCCTGATAATGCCTTTGAAGATATAGTAGATATGGAATATCGGGCAGGTGAGGGCTTAACCAAGCGAAGTCAAGAGATACTCTATTCCGATTTAGCTGGCTTAACCGACGATTTGGGACGCAATGTCTTACCTATCCAGTCATTTGTAGTTTGGTATCCCGATATTATTCCCAATAATGCCATAGATAATAAGGTATACATAATCCAGTCAAGAAATAGGATAGTAGTATATTATAGAAAAGGCGTTAACTGGTCTAAAACCTGTATTCTGGAAGGAAGCAATAAAACTGCTACATATTATGTTTCAAGAAGCAAAGTCTTGATTGCAGACGGAATACATACAGTAAGACAATTGTATGTAGATACAGCAAAAGAAATTAAATGTTTAGAGATAGGGCTGGAAGCACCTAAGACTATTCTACAAGTATCAGACAGTTTAACTGACAATGTATATTTGGGCATAAATGAAAGTAATCGGGGTATGGACATAGAAAAAGGTAATATCCTGCAGTATTGTTATACTGTAGAGAATAAATATGGCGCAGAAAGTAATCCCTCTCCTATAACAACTTTTACCAAGTTAATGTATAAATACAAGGATTGGCAATATCCCAACGGCATAAGATATGTATGGTATAAGACAAGATTACAAGGTCTATCCATAAAAGGATATTCTGAAGAAATTAAGGATACATTGAAATATTACAATATCTATAGACGAGATATAGAATATGTAGAAGGAACGATTTATAAAAACTTTGTTTTAGTGGCAAGAATACCTATCAAGAAAGATGCGGAATATCAAGATTATATTGATATAAGCAATCAAAATCTGAAGGATATGGAATATACAGGCGAATCTATCATAACAGATAAGATTTCAATGACTGGCAATGTTATCTTTGTAGCGGATAAAAGGGACAAACCCATTAAATTTCCCTATAAATATGACGCATATCTTGATATATCAATTCTAAACAATAATGATATAGACTATGTAAATGCAGTCATAGCCTTAAAAATTCCCTGGATTACCAATAAATACAATATTTATTCCCTGCTTTATAATTTGGAAGATAACAAAGATAAAGTAAGATTTTATTTTGAAGATTGTATTACACCCCTACAATGTTTATATCAAACAGATGAAGATAATGAAACTACAGGTTTTTTAGTTAATGTCCCGCATTTAGATAGAAATAAAGCTACCCATATATACTTCTGCTGGAGCTTAAGCGATGGAGTAATAGATGACCATATGAAGAATTTCAATGCTGGAGAACCGCTTTCTATCTTTAATGATAATGAAACTCTGGAGTGGCTAACTAATCCCGTGCGTGATATATCACAAAAGATATATAGTTATGTTTATGATAACTGGGAAGAGAGCGATAAGTTGCCGAATAAAGCGGATGAAAACAATCTGGGGTTTGTATACGATGACACAAATCCTGATGCTGAATGGTTTCCCACTATAGGCAAGAAAGAATATACTCGTCAGCCAGTCCTATTTATGGATAGCAAGGCTTATCCTATATATAATTATAGTTTTAAACCCATTGCAAAAACGGGCACGGAAAACGGAAACTATTATGTAGGCTATCAATGGCTAAGTTATGTAAAAAATAACTATAGACTGGAAGCAAGATTTAATTTAAATTTGTATCATAATGCTGGTAGCACAGTATTGGACAGTCATTTATTATCAATAGGTCTTAAAAATGAGCCTAACAAGTTTATGCGGTTAAACATAAAAGTTTTGAATGATAAATTGTTTTTCTATTTGGAGACCAGAGCTGGAAGTGACCCCATAATAATCTATAATGGAGATGGTGAAATTTGCCTAAGTCCTGAAGATTTAGGTTTACCCAGTTTTAATCCTGATTATTCTTTGACTTTAGATGTGTATGTAATATTTCAAAACGATGTATGCTACGCATCTTTTAAGAGCGATATGATAACATACAATGAAATTAAAAAGATGCTTCCCTCATATGAAGATACTTTGATTTCTGGGATGGAAACTAATGAAGCGAGAGTTGGCTTTTCTTTGGATATTACAAAAACAGATACAGATTTAAGATGGAATTATGATATTGTAGCTTTTGATTATTCTACGGACACAAACTTAATAAATTCTTTAGATATGGAGAAGGCAATATTATGCAGACTTCTGGGCATCACTTATTTTAAAGATTGGATAGGATGCAACCATTGGCAAGATACAAGATTCTGGGGAGACAATATCAATATCAGCCAAGAATATCATAAATTAGAAAATCCGAATGCAGAGAATACTGTTTTAAGATGGAGCAATATAGAGGGCAATACTTTCCCCGTATTAAATTATTATCCCTTTGACGAGAAAATAGAAGCCATAATCCCGCAACCTGCATATTTGCCTATGCAATATATCAATACTATAATAGTCTTTACCAGAAACTCTATCAATAGGATAGTGCTTTCAAATGAGTTAAATCAAATGGCTGAGATGCCTGCTAATATTATTAAGGAATATAGCAATCTTGGGTTATATGCACCGAATAGTTTAGTAGAAACTCCGCAAGGTCTCATTTGGCTAAGTGAAGGCGGAGTAATGCTGTGGAATAGAGATGGGATAAATAATATCAGTAAGAATAAGATAAATTTCAATATTTACGATAAGGATGCCATAATCGCTTGCTATTACCCATTACTTAATCAATACATTCTATTTGTAGGAGAGCGTGAGCGCATAGCCTATGTTTATCATTTAGATTATGATTGCTGGACGAAATTTACTAACTTTGAAATTAAATGCACGGCTAATCTAAACTACGGCACAGAAGACATTAACTCTATGTTAATAGTGCGAGATGACGGTATCTGGGAATATAATCCCGCTATGGATAAGGTTAGAACAAATTATTTGCGAACCAAGCGATATAGACTGGATTATATCAAACCCGTGAGATTTAGATTGCTTTGCACACAATACCCAGAACAAACAAAAGTTATGACAAGGAATATTGAATTGGACGGGTATTTAAGTAATGAAGTAGAAGTAGATAAATATAAGTGGGTATTAATCCCTAACGGTATTTGGGGTGAATACCTGCAATTTTACTTTAAAAATATAGACCAGTTAATAAGACTGGAAATAGATTTAAAGGAGACACTATAATGGATCCGACAACCTTAACATTATTATTACAAGCAGTGCCAATGGCAATGAAGACTGGTTATTTGCTATTTAATAAACCCAAGAAGTCTTTGTATCAGAACAAAGAACTGGAAAATACAGTGCAGAGATTGATTGCCAATAATCAGGCGGATATAGTAAATAAAACCTTAATGAACCAACTCACTTCACAGGCTAAATCTTTAGGTGCGAGAGTTTATCAACAGCAACAGCACGCACTGGAAATAGGAAGAGAGCAAGGTCTTTTATCATCTGGTCAGTATGCACAAGGTTTACTTACTGCGGGCGCACAAACTCAGGCTACGGTAGGAGCGCAAGCACAACAGGCAGAAACCACTGCATTGCAGAATTGGCAAACAGAAAAGGAGAGCACTAACCAACTAATGATACAGCTGGCAATGGCAAAAGACGAGGCACGAAGAAATTATAAGATGGCTAAAGAGCAATGGAAAGCAGAATTATTCGGTGCAGGTATGGATATAGGCACGGTAGGCGCAAGTGCACTTGCTAATTATATAAACAACAGACAAAACGAAAAAGCATTTCAAACCATAAGAAGCAAGTATGGCGACCCGTCAGATTGGGATACGGACACTATGATAAAGGCATATACCGAGCTTTCAATTAATCAAATTACTCATCATCTTGATAAGGGGAAATCAATATATGAAACTTCTCCATCTACAACCTTAAATGCTACTCCAACAGGAACGGAACCTCTATCGGTATCTACTGAAACGGGAGCTGAAGAATTATTGAAGCCAACCAATCTACCTGAAACCGTAAGCATAGAACCAAATAGAATGCTTCATCCTTCAGCTACAACGGGATTATTGCCTGATATAGCAAGCTTTACTAAGAACATATCTAAGTATACCAGCGCAACTAATGTGCCTATTTATATGAACCTCTATAACGAATTGACGAAGAGCAATCTTGACCCTACCAGTCCCGAATGGGTAAGATATGTTAATTCTAAATTTAAACTTGGTAAAGAAACTTATGTTAACTTTATGAAGAGTTTAGGTTATAGCGAAGCAGATGCACTTAGATACTATAATCAGGCCATAAGGAGATAAAATGGCAGACAAATTATTTCCTACACCCGAAGCTACCGTCCTCCAGTTTCAAATGCCGAATGAGCATAAGGATTTGCTGGATTTAATGGATAATATGATAAAAATGAAGATACAGCAACAGAATGAAGAATATAAGCAGAAAAGGCAACAGTATGAACTAACCCAATTAGAAAATGAAGAAAAGCGCAACCAATTTCTAATAGAAAACTTGATACAAACTTGGGGAGAAGAACCTGTAAACAAATTAAAAAGTCAAGGCTTTGTAGATGCCGTATCTTTACAACAATATTTGCAACAGGACTTTACAAACAATTATCTTAAGCAAGCACAGAAAGACCCTTCATTGTTAACACCAGAAAACTTAGAGGCAAATAGAGACAAACTATTACCAGATGTATATAATGCCTTGTCTAAAAACATTGTAGCGGAAAGAAACACACAAATAGTAAATGAACTAACTAAGAATTTATACAAATACAGCTGGCAATATGATGTATGGCGTGATAAATTAGCGCAATATGGCTTAAATCCCGATGATTATGAACATATCTATAATCAATATCAGCAGGATATGAACAGAAGAAAGGGAACTGGAGGCGGAGGCGCAGGAACTACAACCAAACCCGCAACAGAAAAAGAACCTGAAGCGCAATCTATCAGTATATATAATATGTCTAAAATATTTAAATCTGCGGGCATAAATTTAGAACCAGGTTATTTCAATGACCCTGCCTTAAATAAGGCAAATGTAAATCAAGTAGAAACTGATTTGGATAGTGCATATAAGGCGGTTTTAGATGCAAGAGAAGGATTGCCAAGCAGTATTTATAGTTCCGATGCAGAAGGCTTGGGTTTGAAATATGAAATAAAAACATATGGCGAAGGTGGAGATTATTATATGGAGTTAAAAAACAAATATAATAAGCAAGCCTATAGAATACGAAAAGATGACGGAAAATTATCTCAATATGACCCGCAAAAAGGTAAATGGATAGGAGTTAAGGATAAAGGTGTCAAGGCAGAGCTGGAAACCTTATATAATGATTATTGGCAAAAATTGATAGATTATGACGGTGCTTGGCGCAATTTCAAAAGAATGGCAAATCAAGCTAAAGAAATAATGGACGAAGCTAAAAATGCTTCTAAAATAGCTAGGGATATACCGAATATTTATGGCAAATAGCGCATTTACTCCTCTCATTCTGGATGACAAACTCTCTCCAGAAGAAAAGATAAAACGAGCACAGAAGTGGCTTCAGGAGAATAAGTATAATTATAATCTTATTACTTCAGCTTACACTATGACTACTCGTCCCCCAGAAGTGGAGCCATATCTTGAAAACATAAAGAAAGATATAGATACCTATAAAAATGTCCAAAGCGCTGTATCACAATATCATAACGAATTGAATGCCATTAAGGCGGAAAATGCACTAAAAGTAAAAGCATATAATGACCAGATAACTACCGCTGTAGAACAAAAAAGAAGTATGGAGTTTGGTAGACTGGCTAAACCCGAGAAGACGGTTTATTATACAGATAAGAATGGAGCAATAACAAGATATGAAGAATGGATAAAAGCCAGACCAGAAGATTATACATTTGGTGCAGAATTACCTAAGAATGCAAGAATAGTTTCACACGGTAAAAATAAATATGTAGTTAGAACCTATACCATAGATGAACTTGGAAAAGAAATAAACAGATTATCGGAAGAGCAAAAAACAAGATTAAAGACATATCAGAATACTATTGGCTATTATTCTATGAAGGAGTGGACACCATTTAAGAATACCACAGCAGTAGGCAGAACGGCTAATGCAGTATTGGGTGAAGTAAATAAAACCTTAGTGGGAACTGCCTTGTCTTTAACAGAAAATGTCGCTACAGCTTCTCTTGTATTGAAAAATCACTTAGATTTACAGCGTCAATTTGTTAATGATTTAGTTTCTGGTAAAATTAGAGATTTCAATGATGCCATTGGACAATATGGTAAAACTTGGTCTCAAGCTGTAAAATTGTCTAAAATAGATTTCCCAAGATTTGCATTAACAGGTTCTCCAGCAGTAGACTATCGTCTGTTTATCAAAACACATCCCACAAGTCCTGAGGGAATACCCCAAGAAATAGGTATGGCTGAAGAAGTCGTGCAATCTGTATTAAAGATGATTGCCGATATAGCATTAGTATCTGGAGCACTGAAGGCTGCAGATATGGCTAAATTACCATCTATTGCTGAAGGCACAACTAAAATGGCGTCTCTATCCTATGCCAAAAGATTTGGCGGAACACTTGCCGCTTTAGACGCTATTAAGACCTATAATAGTTTAACTGGCGATACCTTGATGAAGCAGGGCGGAATGGATGCCTTAGACATAGTCAACGCTGCATTAAAAACTGCTGTATCTGCAGGATTAACTTATGCACTGTTTGCTATACCTCCGCTAACTGCAACCTCTAAAACTGCACAAGAATTAACCGTTAAACAAATTCAAGACAGAATATTCAATGCTGGCAAAAAGGCAATGCAAGATGCCTTGAAGAGTGCAGTATTTACTACCCCACTAAAGTTAATGACTATAAATACTGCCAATATAATTGCTAATTATGGGATAGATATAGCTACAGGTAGAAGCACAAGCAAGACCGTTAATGAGATGGGTGCAGAAGTTTTAGGTCAGGTAATCCAAGAACTACCCCAAAGTTATCTAACTGGACTTGCACTTGGAACAGTAGGAGCCATTAAAACGGGAATAAATACAATTAAGGTAAACAATTTTATTAAAAATATCTACAAAGAATATGAGAAATGGAGCGACCCGAATGTAGTTCCTATAACTCAGCACCAGAAAAATATGCGTCGCTTATCAATGACATTAGTTAAAACAATGGATTATATAAGAGAGGGGGATATTGCGGCGGCAAAAGAAGCATTAAATTCTTTTTATGGAAATAATCCGCTTAAACCCGAAACTTATAGTAAAATGGAAAGATTTATGGCAGAATTGGGCAAAAAAAATACTTTTATGGTAGAATATTTACTAAGAGAACTTGAGGGCGAATTACACAACAGCACCTTAACTGATGAAAATTTAGGGATAGTAAATGGCGACCAAATCTTCAGACAACTATTAACCATTAAATATTTATATGAACAGGGTAATTATGCGGATGCAATGAGTATGTGGAATAGCGTTTATAATCAAACTCATCCTGTGGATTTTAATAAAAATAGCGCAGTTTACCGCACAGCTATTTTAGATATGTTTGTTAATAATAGTTTACTAAAGAAAAAATTAACCCCACAACAGAGAAAGTTATATAGAGAAGAATTAAAATCTTTTGCTATGTTATCTTATTTAAATGATATTCTGGAGTTATGTAAACAGCCAATCGTAAATGTAGCAACTGAAGATATAAATAAAAATAATTTAGCTAAAAGTGCTATCGTCCCGAGAATGAAAGATGTAATGGAGCCAGAAGGCACTGAAACAAAACCAACAGAAGGAGTGCCGATTGTTAAGGTCAGTCCAGAAACCAAACCTCCAGTGAAGCCATCTATTACACCTGAACCCACAACGCTGGTAAAACCTACGGCTGAACAGCCTCCGAT
>Ga0209506_1003265_pt1 | contig 13261 bp, 6 predicted proteins | sample AD_JPNHG2_MetaG_FD_184409 | JGI IMG/M metagenome (GOLD analysis project Ga0209506, IMG submission 184409) | Active sludge microbial communities of municipal wastewater-treating anaerobic digesters from Japan - AD_JPNHG2_MetaG (SPAdes) (version 2) | ecosystem: Engineered > Bioreactor > Anaerobic >...
ATGGCAAGCCGGTGAATATTTTACCTGGAATCCGCTGAACGAACTTCATGTCAACAACAATATGCGCTGGCCTGATTATTATATGGTAGATTTAAAAGTTGATAAGAAGTTTAACTTGTTCGGATTAGCAGCCTCTTTCTACGTTGATATCAGTAATTTATTCAATTTTAAGACCACCTTAATGGATGATGGATACTGTTTTGTCAGAGAAGGTGGTGATCTGGAAGAATGGAGTGACTTCGTCAAATATTTTGGCTCGCTTCGTCTCCCGATGTACGAGTCTGCCAAATATGACGCTCTTCGTCAGCAATATCCCGGAATGTATATCGCCGGCAATGACCGGATCGGCGAATTGCGCTCAAAAGAAAAACCATATATCAACGATCCCAACTATTCATTCTGGCTCTACGAACAACCGCGCGATATTTGGTTTGGTCTGAGGTTTAGTTTTTAAGGATTGATTTTTGAAGGAGTAATTGACTTGAAAAATTACAGAGAGAACAACCTGAGGTTTAATTTTTCTTTGATCTTGCTGGCAATATTATGCGCGGGTCAATTCGGCTTTTCCCAGATTCAGCCGGAACTCGCCACGGCTTTAATCAAAATGGGACACGTTTGGTGCGGGGTGACCGCCAATGGCGACAAAGGTAGTTTCGAATATCGGGCTGGCTTTTTCCCTAATGATTACGATATTATCGCTATTCGGGGACAGGAACTTGATGCTTGGGCGGGTACCGGTTTTCGTCTGGCGGCTACCAATTGGCAGGACCCGGTTGATCCCGACTCCATACATAAAGTAGCTATTTATGGGCCCACAAACGATTATATGCGCACTGGCAAAGTGATTGTCCCATTGACCAATTATGTCCGTTATACTTATCCCGAACAAATAATTAATTTTAATCCCATTAATCTGGAAATGTTCGGGACCTACGACCCAAGTAAATTCGGCGAAGAAACTTACGACCAAATCGTCGAGGTAACCACTCAGAACATTCTGGGAGTCAATATTCATCGCAAGATTTTAGCCTGGACTCAAAATTATAATGACGACTATATCATCGTCGATGTCACTTTCACCAATGTCAGCGAGGATACGCTCCACGACTTTTTTATCAATATGGAATCGAACGGCGTCAATGCTTTTCGTTCCAATGGTTCGAATCCCTCACCGCCATCCAACGAACGCTTTAATCCTACTATAGTCTGGCAACATTATTATGGCGGCCGGGTCGGGGATTCGTTGCGGGTATTTTACGAATATAGTGCCGATGACCCGACAATTGCCGGCGACAATATGGGCGCACCAGTTACCGCACAGGGCGGGCGTTTAATTGGGGCAAAGTTTTGCTGGTATTCGATCCTGCACGCTTCCGGCCAACCGTATGATGATCCGGCCAACGACCGCGATGATTTTACCCAACCGAAAGTAACGTACATTGGCACTGCGACCAAAATTCCTTATAACGACGCCAGCGATGAATATGGTAATAAGAATTACTGGGCAATTCGCGGTGGCTATTCAAAATACTGGCCAATGATCGGGGATACAATTCCCGGAACATTCCACGGCGGCAACAGCGACGAATGCGGTAGTCCCGATTATTCCGCCTTTCCAGCCGGTACCAGGAGCAGTCCCAATTCGAAGATGTCCTGTAGTTTCGGGCCCTATACTTTTGCTCCCGGGCAAGAGATTCACATCGTTTACGCCAGCGGTTACTCCGGCTTAGATCTGCCAACCGCTCAGGAAGTTGGCAAAAAGTGGCTTAATGGCACTCTCGAAGATCCGCCCAATCTACCGGATTCTCGCACCGGTTATTTGCCATCCAATTTTGTTTTTCCAATAGATGCGACCGAAATGGATTTGCGCAAAGACCGCTGGGTTAGTACCGGCGTTGATTCAGTTATGAAAAGCGCCCGACGTGCTAAATGGAACTTTGATAACGGCTACAAAATACCTCAGGCTCCGCCGCCGCCAACTTATCTCGAAATCACCGGTTTGGGTACTGGGGTCGAAATAAAATGGCGCGACCCAGATGCCGAAGCTATGCCGAACTTCGCCGGCTACCGGATTATGCGCCGCCTGAGCGCAATGGATACCACCTTCTATCAGGTGATTTATGATTCCGGTCCTGATGATAAAGCCACTGACCACCTGTATGTCGATCGCGATGTCTTAATCGGCGCGCAGTATTATTACTATCTGCAGGCTAAAGCCCGGATTGCCGACGATGATCCTCTGGCAGATGCAACGACTCGTGGTAAAATTATTTACAGTTCGCGGGTGCTGGTGCCGAATATTAATTGGATTAATCCCCCTCACTTTTCGCAAACCGATTTGACTAAAATCCGTATCGTCCCCAATCCTTACAACATCAACGATCCTTTACTTGCCGCCCAGGGCTGGACCGACCAGCGCGGCATTCAATTCTTTAATCTACCAGGCAAGGTTACGATTAAAATTTTTACCGAAAATGGCGACCTGGTCCAGGTTCTCAAACATGATAGCCCGGTGGAAGCCGGATACTATTTCTGGGATATGATTACTCTCAGTCAACAGGTTATCAGTAGTGGCGTTTACATCGTTGTGTTTCAGAAACCGAACGGCGAAACGGCTTTTCAGAAATTTCTGGTGGTACGATGAAGGCGGGAGGAATTATCATTAAAAAACTGATTTATTTGACTATTACTTGTATTTTGATCCTAAGCCTTTCCTCGCCAATCAATGCTCAAGTCGGGCTGAAGAAAGTAGCGCAGAGTACGATGAACTTTTTACAGGTGGGTGTCGCACCGCGTGCCAGCGCTATGGGCGAAGCCTATTGCGCTCTCGGAATCGGCGCAGAAAGCATTTTTTGCAATCCGGCCGGCATTGCCCAATCCACCCATCGGTTCGAACTGCAAACTTACCAGACCCGCTGGATTGCCGACATCAATTACCTTGCCGGGAGCTTTATCTGGAATTTGCACCAGTATGGAACGCTGGGATTGAGTATGCTTTCAGTTGATTACGGGACAATTTATGGTACCAGCCTCTTGTCGGCGGCGGACAAAGACCTTTATCCGGCAGGCTATATTGATTTGGGCAATGTTGATAATGTCGGCGCCTATGCGTTTGGTTTAACTTATGGTCGCGCGATCAGCACCCAGTTTTTAATCGGCGGCAGTGTACGTCTCGTCGGTCAAAATTTAGGTCAAAGTCAAATGGCTGACGGCTTGAAAGATAATAATGCGGTTAAACTGGCGTTTGATGCTGGGGTAAAATACCTGACAGATTTCAAGAGCTTTCGGTTCGCGATGTCTATTCGCAATTTCTCATCTAATATCAAAAGGGAAGAAATAGACGAACAATTACCTTTGCTTTTTACGATGGGAGTCGCGATGGATTTGCTGGATGTCATAGCGCCCCCATTCTCGCAAAATAATTCACTCAATTTAGCGGTTGATTTTCAGCATCCGAATAACTATTCCGAACGGATTAATTATGGACTGGAATATTTGCTATTCGATCAATTTGCGATCCGCGCCGGGTATCAAACCAATCAAGACCTGGCTTCTTGGTCGCTTGGAATGGGAATCAATATCAACATAATCGGCAGTACCGTCCAGTTTGATTATTCCTATTCTGACTTCGATTTATTTGATGGCGTTAATCGTTTTTCAATAGGAATAGCCTTGTGATAATTAAAAAAATGGTGAGTTCACGTCATCAGAGAAGTTGTTTCCACCAGAGAATTTTTCTGATAGGCTTCGGATTATTGACGATTCTGGCAATTAATCCCCTCACCGCCGAGTCGCCCGATTTGACCTATTCCAATCCGATAATTCAGGCTGACTATTCCGATCCGGACGTTATTCGGGTAGGTGACGACTTTTATTTGATTTCGTCCTCGTTTTCCCAGGCGCCAGGTGTTCCCGTTCTGCATTCTCGTAATCTGGTAAATTGGCAAATCATTGGATATGCTGTCCCGCATTTGCCCGATTCAATCTATGCCGCGCATAATAAGCCTAGGATTCACCTGATCGGCGATTCGACTATGGCAGACAAACCGCTGGACGATAATCCCGAACGCGGCTGGGGTCAGCTTTTACCTTTGTATTTTACTGAGGAGATTCAGATTATCAACTACGCCGGTAACGGCCGCAGTACAAAGAGTTTTATTGACGAGGGATTATGGGCTAATGTTTATAATAACCTAAAGCCAGGCGATTTTGTTTTTATCCAATTCGGTCATAATGACGCCAAGTTCAGCGATACGACTCGCTACGCTCCCGCTCGGACAACCTACCGCGCTAATCTGATCCGATTCATCGCGGAATCACGCGACAAAGGCGCCTATCCGGTATTGATTACTCCAGTCAACCGCCGCAAATTCAATGAAGTGGGCGAATTCGTTGACCAACACGGTGATTATCCGGTCGTTGTCCGCGAATTAGCCGCTGAATATGACGCGCCTCTGATTGACTTACACGCCCGTAGTCGGGAACTATTTAGCCAGCTGGGTGCAGAAAAATCTGCGGAATTATTTCTGCGTGTCCCAGCGGGAGTCTATAAACATTATCCCGAAGGAAAATCTGACAACACTCATTTCAATCGCTCCGGCGCAATTCGGATTTGCGAACTGGTCATCGAGGAAATGAAAGCCATTAATCTACCGCTGGTTAGGTATCTCAATGAGGGTCCGGAATTATCGGATATCGGTGTAGGCAAGGTTGTCGGCTTAGACTACTTTTACAATCGCGAATTCAAAAACAGTTGCCAGTATCACTACATCTGGGAAGATCGCGAGAACTCCGGGTTTTACGAACTGGGTAATTTGTTCGAAAATTGCGGTGCATTTATTGCCGAAGTATGCGCTGAACCGACGCTGGAAGAACTTGCGCGACTTAGCATTTATATCATCGTTGATCCGGATACGCCGCAAGAAACCACCGTGCCGAATTATATTTCCGAAACAGCAATTAAAACAATAACTAATTGGATTAAATCCGGCGGCGTATTAGTCCTACTCGGCAATGACGCTGGCAATGCCGAATTCGAACACTTTAACCGACTGGCACAGAATTTCGGGATTCACTTCAATGAAGTCAGCCTCAACCGGGTTACCAATAAGAATTACGAAATGGGCAAATTCGACAACCTGCCAGATCATCCGTTATTTGAGAATATTACCAAAATTTATATGAAAGAAGTCGCATCGTTGACTTTAGCCGGGAATGCCGAACCGATTCTGATGTCTGGCGGCAATGTAATTATCGCCAGTTCGAAGTACGGTCAGGGATTGGTATTGGCTATCGGTGACCCTTGGCTATATAACGAGTACATTGACAAGCGCATACTGCCGGCTGATTTCGCGAATTATTCAGCCGCCTTGAACTTTTGTAAATGGTTATTAAATCAGTCAAGGCCGGTTCGCTGATTGAATTGGTAATTTAAAATTTATGATTAAACAGGAGGTATGTATGAAAAAGAGGGGTTTCCTAGAATTAATTCTGACTATCTGCATACTGGTCACCGCCACCGTTCAAGCCCAAACGCTGGCGTTCGTAAATTGGAAATGTGCGCTACCTGATAGTCAGAAAGTCTCCGCCACAGCTGGCAATCTCTTGGGACTACCCCAGATCGGCGCGCCGGGCTTTGTCGTCCGGGATTATAAAGAAGGACCCGGACCCGATCAACGCTGGTGGCCTTATGAAAACGGGACTCCGACCTACTGGGGAGCAGAAAGCCTCCAGGTTGATACTCGCTGGGTACAGTTTGCGGCTTACCCCAAGGAGAATATTACTTTTCAGGCAGACAGTTTCACCTGTTTCATTGGCGCTAAGGGCACCGGTGAAATGCGAGCAAATGTCTGGTATGCCACCGATACCAGTTTTGCGGATGCAATTCAAATGAATGATAGTACATTGGTTCTGGCCAAGGATAGTCATATTTACTACAATTTCGCCATTGATACCAGTATTACCTTCGCCGATACTCTTTTCATTCGGATTTATCCTTGGTATCAAGGCTCAGCTTCGAATTCTAAATATCTTTTCCTGCACAACGCTACTATCTGGGGCACTAGTGAGGGCGAATTTGTGGCGAATCTTCCCACAGTGACAACGGCGCCGGTAACTGATATTTCGACAACCTTTGCTATCAGTGGCGGTACTGTCACCGATGACGGCGGCGCGCCGGTGACCGCCCGCGGCGTTTGCTGGAATACGAGCGGCACGCCGGACATTTCCGACACCAAAACTAATGATGGTGAAAGCAGTGGCGCTTTTGTCAGCCTCATCACCGGATTGGAACCCCGCACGACTTATTACCTCCGAGCGTATGCCATCAATAACGCCGGTATAGGTTATGGCGAAGAAGTTACTTTTAAGACACTGGATTCACTGGAAGTACCCACGGTTGTGACGGCTAAAGTAACCAATATAATGGTAAAAACTGCCACCTGTGGCGGAAACGTAACTGCCTGGGGTGGCGATACGGTACGCGTCCGCGGCGTTTGCTGGAATACAACCGGCAATCCTACTATTACCGACAGCAAAACCGAGAACGGTAGCGGGCTGGGTTCTTTTCAGAGCATTCTTTACCCGCTGACTGAAAACAAAACTTATTATGTACGCGCTTATGCCACTAATAGTAAAGGCACTGGCTATGGAGCAGTGGATTCTTTCACAACGCAAACTCCAGCTCCGGATGTGCTGAAAATCGTAGCCGCGGACGGCAGTGGGGATTACCCAACCGTGCAGGCGGCTCTTAATGAGGTACCCGATTATTACACCGGTCGCTACATTATCTTTGTTAAAAAAGGCGTTTATCACGAAAAATTGTTCCTGGATCGCTACAAAATGAACGTCATTCTCATAGGTGAAGACCGCGACAGCACCATTTTGACTTACGACGATTATGCCGGTAAAGCCGGCGGAACGTCGAATTCTTATAGTGTCGCAATTGATGCCGACGATTTTGTGGCGATGAATATCACTTTCCAGAATACAGTAAAAAACGACGGCACGTTTAGCGATCAACAAGCAGTGGCTCTGAGAGTCAATGGCGACCGGCAGGCTTATTATAATTGTAATTTGTTAGGTTACCAGGATACTTATTATCTCTGGGGCGCCTGTGGTAATCGCGTTACCGGTCGCGTTTATATGCACAAATGCTATATCGAAGGCTCGGTGGATTTTATCTTTGGACGCAACATTGCCGTCTTCGATTCTTGCCACATTAATGTCAATCGCAACGCCGGCACAATAACCGCCGCCAGTACGGAAGCGGAATCGCAATTCGGCTTGGTTTTCAGAGATTGTATCATTACCGCCGACGAAATCGGGTTTAATAGCCTGCCGATCGGGAACATCTATCTCGGTCGCCCCTGGGCGGCGGCCCCACGAACGGTTTTTATTAAATGTGAAGAACCGGAAGTCCTGAATCCGGGTGGCTGGCTGGAATGGAATGTTGTTCCGGCGCTCTACGCCGAATATCAATGTACCGGTCCGGGCTCGAATACCTCCAGCCGCATCGCCATTTCCCGGCAATTGACCGACGAGGAAGCTCAAGAATATACTCTGGAAAACATCTTTGCCAAGACTTCCTATCCCACGATCGCCTATGATTGGCTACCGATTAAACCGAATGTCAATATTCCGGGCACTGCTATCAAACCCGATGCTAATGTTCCGTTAACTTTTAATCTTGGCCAAAATTACCCGAACCCCTTCAATCCGACGACCACTATCCGCTATGAACTTGCCCAACCGGGCAAGATTAGCTTGACAGTGCATAATTTGCTGGGTCAAAAAGTCCTGACAGTCGTTGATACTTACCAGCCAGCCGGATATTATACGGTAACTCTGGATGGAAGACAATTGTCCAGCGGGTTATATTTCTACCGGATCGAGACGGAACATTTTCGCCAGACTCGTAAAATGATGATTTTGAAGTAATAAAGGATTGATTCTATAACTATATGACTGAAATAATTTGATGTTCCGATTAGATTCCCAGCGCCGATTTATTATTAAATTACCCCAAAATAAACAATTTATTAATCGGGGCATTATTTGGAAAAATTGGAGTACAATACCGTTTTTTACTGCAGTGATTTTAAACTGGCTCCCCATCGGTCAACTGCTCGCCCAAACCAGTGCCACGAGCACCTGGCCGCTAACCGCCAATCAAAATGCCGTAGTTACCGGAAACCTTAACGCCGCTCCCCAGACTTTAAGCAATATGCAAGTCAAGTACGAAAGCAGTGTGCAACGCAGTAGTCCGAGTGGAACAGCCGGTTCCTGGCTGGAGGAAACCAGCGAGAATATCAACCGTTTTATGCAATTCACAGTAACACCGGACGAAGGTTATATTTTCAACGTAAATTCCATTGAAATGAAACTGTATGTCAATTCTGGAAGTAATATGCACGCTAACGTGTATTACGCGACCGACCCGCTCTTTATGACTAAGACCCAAATCGGTTCGACCTACACCTTAAGTTCATCGGTACCATCAGCCCCAAATATCACGGCTACCTTAAACTGCGAAGTTGCTTACGGTGATACTTTCTATGTCCGCATTTATCCGTGGTACACCACTTCAAAGACCGGCAAGGGCAAGTACGTCATCACTAATTCGGTGGCTATATCAGGCACAACTGTACCATCTACCTATATACTGGTCTTACCGGCGTCGCTGAACGGATTTATCCAAGAAAAAGCCGCAATCCCCTCATCAACCCAGACCTATTTGCTAAGCGGCAAAAACCTGATGGATTCCGTAACAGTTTATCCACCACCGAACTTCGAGATCTCAGCGGACAACGGCTCGATCTGGATTAGTAGCGGCGACTCGCTCCGCCTGCCCGTTTTAGATGGCGATATCGTCGGTCAACCTCTTGCTATCGCCGTTCATCTGAAAGCCGACTCATCCGGCGAGTATAGCGGAACAATCGAACATAAAAGCGACGGCGCTACAACCACCTCCCTAAACGTGTCGGGAGCCTTTCTGGCAAATGAACCGACCGTAGCTTCGGTAATATCAGCTGACTCGGTAACCGGTAAAACGGCTACTTTATCTTTCAGCGGCGGTAATGGTATGCGGCGGGTGATCACAATTCGCCCCGGAACTGAGATCACCTGGTTACCGGAAGATGGCAAGCCAGTCAATGGCGTCTCGGCAATTTTTACTGAGGCAATTGATCAGGGCGATGGCACCAGAATAGTTTATGACGGGGAAGATACTTCCGTTACGGTCTCCGGCTTGACTAGCAATACAACCTATACCACAGCTGTTTTCGAATACAATTTCGCTACCGGTAATACTCTTAACTACCTCACGGCGCAATACAGTTCTTTTACCTTGACGACGGCTATCGTACCGGAGCTTAGCGTATCACCGACTGTATTGAATTTCGCCCGTGTGCTTATTTCCCATAAATTGATAAGAAGCTATACGCTCACGGGTAATCACTTGACTGCAAATGATTCGATCCGCCTGATTGCGCCATCGGGTTTTGATTTATCATTAGCGCCCGATACAGGATTTGTGCCATTATTGTCAATTGCTTCCACAACACTATCCTTTGATACAACCGTGTACGTTCGTTTTACCCCAACAGAACCGCATACTTATTCCGGCTTTATTATACATACCTTCGGCAATGATACCGTAACTCTTGCCGTATCAGGTCGGGGAACCTATTCTCTGGCGCCAACTGCAGAGCCGGTCGGATTCGCCGCCCTTGGCGGGGGAACTTCCGGTGGACAGGGCGGCGACAGCGTCATTGTTACTACAGCTGAGCATTTTTACGAATTGATGCACGCGCGCGAAAATAAAAGTACGGCGCCTCTAATTGTCCACATTTCCGGAACGCTCAGCGGCTATTCTTCAAAAATTGCCATCAAGCGCACTGCTAATATCTCCATAGTCGGATTGGATTCTGACGCCGGGCTGAACGGCTTCGGCATAAAAATCGTCGAATGCAGTAACATTATCGTGCACAACTTGACCTTTGCCGATTGTCACGTTGACGAAAAAGATGCTCTCGAGATTGATAATTGCCAGAACGTATGGGTTGATCACTGTACTTTTACCGATAGCCCAGCCAGCGATCCCTCCGGTAGTAATCATGATGGCTTGCTGGATATAAAAAACGGTAGCCGCAATATTACGGTTTCATATAATTATTTTACCAATCATCGTCAAACTTGCTTACTCGGACATACGGATAGCCAGCCTTCCGATACGGTAATGACCGTAACTTATTATCGTAACTGGTTCGACGGTACCTATTCGCGCCATCCCCGAGTTCGGTTTGCCAGAGCTCATGTAATAAATAATCTCTACACCAACATCGGGAGCTATGGTATTGGAGTAACTTGTGATGCTCAAATTTTGGTTGAGGCAAACTACTTTGAAAATACGCCCACGCCCATATTAATTTCTCAGGTAAACGACCCGAATAGAACTCTCAGTGGCGATCCAGCCGGTTATGTTAAGGCAATTAACAATTTAACGGTAAATTCCGGAGCAATCGTCGAAAATCTCTCCAACTACCATTTCGATCCCAACGATTATTACAGTTATGATGTGGCACCGATAAATATGGTAAAAACTCTCGTTAGGGAAAATGCCGGGGCTGGTCGTCTGGACACTAATCAATTAGTAACACGTAAACCTGACATTCCATCGCCCAACCGGTTTCAGCTTCTGCCGAACTATCCCAATCCGTTCAACGCAGTTACCACCATTGGCTTTATATTACCGATAGCTGATGAGGTCTCTTTGAAAGCCTACGATTTACTCGGGCGGGAGGTAGCGACAATTTTCGCAGGCGAGAAACCAGCTGGATATTACCGGTTCACCTTCGACGCCAGCCATCTACCGGGCGGGATTTATCTCTGCCGATTCAAATCCGGTAATTTCCATCAAACTCGCAAAATGACTCTTCTAAAATAATACCAACCAAAAAATCTATGGGGTGGAACACAATGATTAACTCTAAAGAAAACCAGGTTAAAACGATAAAGCCCAAAATATTTCATAAGCCAATATTAATTTGTGAATTAATCTGGTTGGGATCTTTCGGCTGTTTAGCAAGTAATTTACAGGCATCCGCTAATGAGGTTAACCGTTACTTGAGTGATATTCCATTTGAAATGTCGGAAATAGCCTTACCGAAATTTCCCGAACGCGCTCTCAACGTTACCGATTTCGGTGCGATTGGGAACGGCTTGACGATGAATACCACAGTCATTAACGACGCCATTAAGGCTTGTTCGCAGGCCGGTGGCGGGACGGTAATCATCCCACGAGGACTTTGGTTAACCGGTCCATTAGAGTTAGCTGATAATGTGAACCTGCATTTGCAGAATGGGGCATTGGTAATTTTTAGTCCCAATCGTAGCGACTATCCGATTATCAATCTACCGGGCAAAGGTTTTGTTACCCATCCCTTGATTTACGGAGAAAAACTGGAAAATGTAGCTATTACCGGCGAGGGAGTCTTCGACGGTTGCGGTGAAAATTGGCGCCCGGTTAAAAAATTCAAGATGACCGCCTCACAATGGCAGGGACTGTTGAAATCTGGCGGGGTAGTCAACCGCTCCGGCGACATCTGGTGGCCTTCAGTAGAGGCAATGCAAGGCGAACATTATCGCGATTCGCTCCTTGCATCTAAACCGAAAAAACAATTAACTGCGGAAGATTTCTTGCCCGCGCGGGATTTTCTCCGTCCCGAATTGCTACTTTTAAATAATTGCCAGAGGGTTCTGGTTGATGGTCCAACTTTCAAAAATTCACCCAAATGGGCTTTTCATACCCAACATAGTAAAAATATCATTATCCGGAATGTCAAAATTAATAACGAGTGGTGGGCACAGAACGGCGACGGTATTGATATCAGCTCCTGCAAAAATGTCTTCATTTACAATTGCACAGTTACAGCCGGTGACGACGCCATTTGTTTGAAATCGAGTAAAACCAAAGGACAAACCGAACCCAGCCTCCAGAACGTTGTTGTGCGCGATTGCATCGTCTATCGTGGGCATGGGGGATTAGTCATCGGCAGTAATACCGACGGTGGAATGCAGAATATCTTCGTTAACAACTGTATTTTCGTTGGCACCGATATCGGACTGCGCTTTAAAAGCGCCCGTGATCGGGGCGGCTTAGTAGAAAATGTCATTATCCGTAATATTTATATGAAAGACATCGTCAACGAGGCAATTTTATTCAACACTTACTACGAAAACATCGGGCGCGAGGAAAAAACCTATCCAGTTACCGAAAAAACTCCGATATTTACCAATTTTCGCCTCGACAGCATCTTTTGTTTCAGCGCCCGGCAAGCCATCGGCGTGGTGGGATTGCCGGAAATGCCCGTTCACCGGATTGTAATCCGCAATTCTATTCTATCGGCAGACGTCGGCGTTACAGCCGAAAATGCGCGTGATTTTACCCTCGAAAACGTCAGCATCATTCCTAAAACCGATCCGATTCTGCACTTAACTCAATGCGCCAATTTTCACCTTGACACAATCGGATTCCCTGCAACGATTTCTACCTTTATGACCCTATCCGGTAAAAATACGCAATCCATTCACATTAAAAATACGGCACTATCTTCCCTTAAAAACCCAATAATTTTCTCTAAAGAAGTGAATCCCAATTCGGTGGTTGTCGAGTAAGCCTCGCAAGAACTTAGGGAAGGCATGAGAGAATGGACGCGTAATTGCATGGTTGAATGAATGGTCAGAGCATTAGTGAATCGTAAGAATATTTTAAATTCTTATGAGCACTTAAGAGTACTTAAAGATGCTTAAAAGAACTTAATGGGCGCCGTGTCGTAATTTCATTTCCAAGTTTAATAGTTTTTTAAGAAATTATACCCGTGACTATTGATGTGTATTTAAGCGACTTAATTAATTGCTAAATAAAAAGTGGATTGAGGGATTTTTAGACGGCTCGCCGTATTTTAGGCGAGCCTTCTTTTTCAAATGGAGGTGCCAATGCCAAAAATTTTAATTACCGGCGCGCTGGGGCAAATCGGCTCGGAACTGCTTCCAGCTCTCTGCCAGCGATATGGCTCCCGCAATATTATTGCGTCTGACATCCGGCTGGCAAGTGACCAAACTATTCTTAGCGAAGCGACCTTTGAAACGCTTGATGTCACGAATTTTAATCAAATTGCCGAGATCGTTAATAAATATCAAATAACTACCATTTATCATCTGGCGGCTCTATTGTCGGCTGTAGCCGAAGCCCATCCTCAAA
>Ga0209506_1003267_pt1 | contig 13260 bp, 12 predicted proteins | sample AD_JPNHG2_MetaG_FD_184409 | JGI IMG/M metagenome (GOLD analysis project Ga0209506, IMG submission 184409) | Active sludge microbial communities of municipal wastewater-treating anaerobic digesters from Japan - AD_JPNHG2_MetaG (SPAdes) (version 2) | ecosystem: Engineered > Bioreactor > Anaerobic...
GGAACGCCCGGGCACGTTTTTGAAAATGATCTTCGCCGACTTCTTGAGACGCTGAGCGGCGATTCCCGCCGGCTGGTCATGTTTGAACTACCTCTTCCTCCTTTCTTTAACAAGTACGGACGCATTCAGCGTCGGCTGGCGTCAGAGTTCGACGTCGCCCTGATCCCCAAGCGCATCCTGTCCGACGTGATCGGCTCGGCACGCGGCACGCTCGACGGCCTGCACCTGTCCGACGACGGCCACCGGCAGATCGCCGAGACAGTCCGCCGGGTCGTCAATCTGCCCGAACCGAGGGGCGTGCCGGCTTCGTGACCGTTCGGTCGGCAAGCGCGACGAACTGGAATCACCGCATCGACGCACACACTGACGGTCCTCAAGCACGGCCGGGGGTTTCTGCTCGACAGGAAGAAGGTCAAAGTCCAGCGATTAGTCGCGACGGCCGGAAGGGGGCCGCAGGTGGACACTGATTGCGGCGGAGAATTGCGGATGTGCTTGATGTTGGGTTTGTGTGGCGCGGGGGGGGCGGTCAAGACGGCGGCAGGTCGGCGCCCTGCTTCGTCGATGCGACTTGGCGGGGCTCTGACCCGCTGGTCCCAGATTCCCATCTGGGACCCTTCTGCCGACGATTCCGATCGTTATTCATTCCTGAATGCGGAAAGGATTCCGCAGGGGGTGCGGCCCGGAAAGGATTCCGGGCCGAGCGGGTTGGGTTTGTTTGGTCGCAGAGAGTTCTTGAGGTGTTGGCTCCTGGCTTTGGGGCGGAGGGGGTTGGTCTTCAGTTTTCAAAGAGCGGGCAAAGGAGCTTTCAGCAATCAGCAATCAGCTCTCAGTCGTCAGCCAGACAAGGGAGAGAACACAGGGGGTGCTCCGCAACGGGCGGGTGGAGCGGAGCGGCGGCGAATTGCGGTTGCGCTTGATGTTGGGTTTGTTTGGCGCGGGGGAGCGGTCAGGGTGGCGGCAGGTCGGCGCCCTGCTTCGTCGATGCGACTTGGCGGGGCTGTGACCTGCCCTACGTGCTTCAGGATTCATTTGGAGGCGCATGCCCACGCAAGGCCGTGGGCATGGCACCCGGCGGACCTGCCCTACCTGCTGAATGCGGAAAGGATTCCGCAGGGGATGCGGCCCGGAAAGGATTCCGGGCCGAGCGGATACATTTGGAGGCGCATGCCCACGCAAAGCCGTGGGCATGGCACCCGACGGACCTGCCCTACCTGCTGGTGGAGGATTGGCATCGTCATGGATGCCGAATGCGGAAAGGATTCCGCAGGGGATGCGGCCCGGAAAGGATTCCGGGCCGAGCGGCTCTGACCTGCCCTACCTGCTCGGTGGGTTCGTTTGGTCACAGAGAGTTCTTGAGGTGTTGGCTCCTGGCTTTGGGCCGGAGGGGGTTGGTCTTCAGTTCTCAAAGAGCGGGCAGGGGAGCTTTCAGCAATCAGCTCTCAGTCGTCAGTCAGACAAGGGGGAGAACATGAGGGGTGCTCCGGAAAGGGCGGGGGGAGCGGAGCAGCGGCGAATTGCGGTTGCGCTTGATGTTGGGTTTGTTTGGCGCGGGGGAGCGGTCAGGGTGGCGGCAGGTCGGCGCCCTGCTTCGTCGGGGCGACTTGGTGGGGCTCTGACCTGCCCTACGTGCTGGTGGAGGATTGGCATCGTAATGGATGCCGAATGCGGAAAGGATTCCGCGGGGGATGCGGCCCGGAAAGGATTCCGGGCCGAGCGGGTGGGGGATGCGGCCCGGAAAGGATTCCGGGCCGAGCGGGCGGGGGATGCGGCCCGGAAAGGATTCCGGGCCGAGCGGTCCTGCCTGCGCATGCACACGCAAAGCCGTCGGCATGGCACCCGGCGCTGTGGGATCAAGAAACAGGCGCGCAAGCCGGACGGATGTCTGGCCGTAAGGTTCTGAACGCGATGGAATGGAGAACACAACCTTGCTTTCGGTTCCGCAGCGTGCGGTTTGTCCGGTCTCGGCTCGAACGCGCTTTGCATTGCTTGATTCAGCCGGCACTGCCGCGCTACCGCGCCGCGAACTCGAAGAAGATCGCCACCAGGTTGTAGAAGCCGTGAATGACGATCGCCCAAGCCAGTTCGGGCAGGCCGTCGGACAGCTGAGGTGGGCGAAGCTCGGTGATAGTCCGGTGCCAGACGCGAATCAAGCCGTTTGAGGCGAGGAGGGTACAGCCGGTATGCAGGGCCACGCAGACCGTCCATCGCCAGACGACCAACGCAAGGTCTGGGTTGGGCACGTAGATGTTCAGATAGATCAGGTTCTCGATGACCGCAAACAACAGGGCCGCACCTGCGGTCGACAGGCGGATCTGCCCGGGCCGGCGGAAAAGATAGGGTTTGACCTCGACGACACACCAAGCAAGAGCGATCTTGAGCGCCTCCTCGGCCGCCGGGCCGAAAACGACGGCGAGAACCAGGGTGCTCAGTCCGGCGACGCCGGTCTGTCCGCTCTTGAACAATGCCGCGAGGACGGCGAGGGGCCCGCCGGCGAGTGCCAGCATGGCGGCCGTGAACCAGCCGGCGCGGGGCGAACCGCGGGCCAGCTTTCTTTCCAGCCAGCCGCGGTAGCCGACGGAACCCGCGGGTGCCGGGCGGTACAGTTCGCGGTGGCCGCACTCGGGGCATGGATGACCCGCTTCGAGCCCGCGCAGGTTGTACCCGCAGCGGCTGCAGCTCCAATCCTGCTCCAGAACCTCCGGCTTGCGGTCGGGGAAGATGTCCGGTTCTTCGTGGATGCTTTGTCCGCCGGCGGAAAGCAGTCCATCATGGTGTTCATCACACCGGCGTTCACCCGGAACCTCGCCGGGCGGGCTTGTCGGCTTGCCTGCCGGACGCATGTGTGGCTCGTGAAACACGGATGGATCGTGTGAGGGGTCTGGCATGCCACATCACTGACGAACGACGGCTGTTCCATAGACAAACAACTCGACACTGGCCGCCGCCTGGTATTTGTCGGCACCACGGATGCTGCTGGTCTCATAGCGGATATTCCACACCTCGGTTGCTCCCATGCGGCGGGCCTCAGCCAGCAGGCGAAGTGTCGCTTCCCGCTGGGCTCGCTCGACCAGCGTGCGGATTACTCCCATTTCCCCTCCGACAAGCTTGCGAATCTGAGCGGCGGTTGTCTTGAAGTAGTCGGCGGCAATCACCACTCCGCCGCTGACCAGCGACGCTTCCCGCACCGTTTCGGGGTCGGGGACGGTTTGAATCGTGCTGATTCGGATATCGGTGAACTCTTTCTCGCGGGCAGACAAGGCGCGAAGATGGTTGCGTTCGCGCCAAGTGCCCACGCCATATCCGAGTCCCAGGAGAAAGAGGAACGGTACAACGCCGAAGAGGACTTCAAACATACGGCCGCTCCTATTGAATCACCACGGCCGTGCCGTAGCAGTACAGTTCGGCCGCACCCTGGGTCACAGCGGCGGTGGCGAACCGCACGTTGACGACGGCGTTGGCGCCCAACTGCTGGGCCTGGGCGAGCATTCGCTCCATGGCCTGCCGGCGGGCTTCCGTGAGCAGCTCGGTGTAGCCGGTGAGCTCACCCCCGACGAGGTTTTTCAACCCGGCAACGATGTCCCGACCGATGTGTTTGGCACGAACCGTGTTGCCTTGCACCAGCCCCTTGACTTCGCGAATGGTGAACCCCGGAACGTTTTCGGTATTGACCACGAGCATGAGATGACCTCCGAAATCAGTCTGACGAGATAAAGTTGCCTGAATTGTGAGGGCAAAGGCATACCGGTGTCAATGAGACGGTGCGTATGTGCGTCCGATGGAGAAGCCGCCTCATTCACCGGCGGGAGGAGCTGTTGTCGGGGCAGGGGTCGTTTCCGGCATTGTGGTATCTTGTATCGTAGAGAATCCGGCCGGATATGAAGCCGGCTGTGAAACAGGGGGGTTTGGCAGTTCGACGAGGATCGGAATGATACTCTCAGGAACGAAGATCGGTCCAGGAGCGTCACGGTCATAAAGCACATCTCTGAGGGCAGCGAGCATCTCCTTGACGTCATCGGCGGCGGTCTTTGTGTCGGGGTTGGCCAGTTGGTTCAGCCAGGAGCGGCCGATCTGGTATTGAACCAGGGCCGCCAGGCGGGCGCGGGCGGCCAGTTGATCCGGCGGCTCCTTGGGGAACCACTGATTGCAGGACGCCCGGACCCTCAAGGCGAGCGCGAACGCCGCGGCGTGACGTTCGTCTTCAGCAACCAGACGGCAACGGAGAAGCCGGCTCAAGAAGTCGAACGCGGGCTGTTCGGGTGCGGCCAGGGCACTTGGCAAGGAAAGCATCGCCCTGTCGCGCCGACCCGCGCATTCCCAGGCGAAGGACTGCCACAACAGTGCACAGGCCGAGAGGTCAGGGTTCTCCGACTCGCGTGCCATAGCGAGGCCCAAGGCGGCCTCGGAAAAAGCAGACTTGCGTTTCGCCTCAGTTTCGTCGCCACCGGCCGCGGCAAACAGCTTGATGAACGGTTCCAGCGATTCTGCAGCGAGCTTCAATTCGGAGATCCTGGTTGCCTCGAGAGGCCTGGCTTGGGTAACCGATTTGAGCGCATCACGGGCCTTGTCGAGATGCTTGCGAGCCTGGTCGGCTCTGGAGGCGAGGACTCCAAGGTCTTCGGGCCGCTGCATTCCGGTCAGCCAGCGGACCGCCGCTCGAGAATTCGCCACGCCAACCAGCCAGTTTGCCGCCGCCAGATGGGCGGCAGCCTGGTCAACGGGCTCAACAGCGGATTCGATAAGCTTGTTGATCGCCGCCAGCTCGGAGTCGAGCCGGGCGACCCATCCGGGCGGATCAGCCATGCAGCGGGCCAGATTCGCGTCGCCCGTCGGCGCGGAAGCCGTATCAGCGGCCGGAGCCGGGAAAGCCAAGGGAGCTATCCCGATGAAAACCGTCAGGATGGTCATGTTTCTCATGTTATCTCTCTTCGCCGTCTGTTCCCCGCCAGAGTGATACCGCCTCTTGCCCGACACGGTGCATACCGTATACCACATTCCATCGGTTGGTTCACCATTTGACGGTCCGTCCGGCGAAAAATACACTCCGCATTAAGAGCTTGGTCGGCCGGAAGTCCGGACGGCTCGGCCGAGACGAGGTTGACCGTTGCAGGAGACTGGTGGACGGACCCATGGGAGCGATTCAAACGTCACTCCGGACTTCCAGAAGTCCCCGGCATCGAGGGGCGGCGCGGCTTGCCCGGTCAAACATGTTCTCCTGGGGCATTTCGATCCTCACTCATCTGCTTGTCTTCGCCGTTCTGTATCCGCTGGTTTACAGCGAGGAGGTGCAGACCCGCCGGGTGGTTATCCCGGAGGCGCGGCTGGCACCCCTGGTTGAGGCAACCCCCGACCGGCCGCCCCCCGCTGTTCGGATCAACCGCCGGCTGGACCCGACCCTTGCCCCCAGCCCCGACGACCACTTGATCGCCGCCGACCGGCTCCTGCCCTCCATTGAAGCGGACGTCTTGCCGGCACCGCTTTTGCCGACCGACGGGACCGCGGCGTTGTCCGGTGCGGGTTCTGTCATTGCCGCAAGTCAAACCGGTCCGATGAGCACGTTTTTCGGCATCGCAGGCAACGCTTACAAGATCGTTTATGTCGTGGACCTGTCCGGCTCGCTCGTGCTTAACGAGAGGCTTGTTCTCAGCGAAATACGAAGATCGGTCCAGGCGCTGATACCAACGCAGCAGTTCAACATCGTGCTGACTTACAATGAACAAGTCTTCGAGTTCAGACCGGCAACATTGGTTTGGGCCAACAGCGAGCACAAGAAACAGGCCGAGGCGTTTCTCAGCAGAGTTGTGACCGCAGGGAACGCCCGGGAAGAGGAGGCGATGGCGAGGGCCTTTGCGGCACGGCCGGAACTGATCTATTTCCTTTCGGACGGGGCTTATCACGACATTGATCCGACAAACGAGAACGCCCCCAAGACTTCGCTGGAGACTCGATTGGACCAATTGAATGCCCGTCGCGAGGTGAAGATTACTGTGATCGGCTTCGAGCCGTTGCCGGGGCCACGCAGCGTTCTCGAGCGCATCGCGCGCGATCATGGCGGCAACTTTCGAACGGTGGTGCCACAGTGAGAGAGGAAACGCACGCATTGCTCGCCGGAAAGAAGCAGCGATGCCGAGTGGCGGCAACCGGCGGTGTTCTTTTCGCGTTTCTGGCGCTCGCGCCGACCCGGGCCGACATCGTCGGCCTGGCCGGGAGACCACCGGCGGTCGACGTGAAGATCACGACTTTCCGCGGCGGGCAGATCGGGTATCGCATTTCGTCGGGACGAGAGGCCGCCGCTGCCATTGAAGAGATCGACTACCTGCAGATCACGAACTGGCCGTTGTTCAACCTTGCCGAAAAGCAGCAGAGCGACGGACATATCCGGCAGGCGGCAGCCAACTATGGGCGGCTTCTCAGGCAAACCCAAGCACCCGCCCAAGGCGAACTGGACCGCCGCCAACTGGTTCGCTGTCGGCTGTTGAAGGCCCTTGACAAGCAGGGGCAATTCGATCGGACGGTCGAGGTGTACTTGGAGATCCTCGATCAGGAGCCGGATCTGGTCGAGCGGCTGAGGCCGTCAAACCTCCCCGCTGCGGGATCGACCTTCCTTCAGGCGGCGGCCGACTCGGTGGCTGAGTTCATCAATCGTCACGGCGACGACGAAGCCGCTCGGTTTCTGCGGCGATGGCGCGAGACCTGGCCGACCACGACCACCGGACCGGCATCCGGCAATGGAGCGACGGCTTCTCAACCGGCCGGGGCCGTCGGTGCCGAGGCGGCCAGGCAGCTGGAAGAAGTCCGGCATTTGATCAGCAGCGGGCAATTTGATGAAGCCCTCAAACGGATTGATGCGATTCTCAAGTCGCCCGACGGGGCCGTCGCGGAGCTTTTCTTCTGGCAGGGCAAGGCGATGCTCGGACGGGCGGGTGGCAACGAGACGGCGGACGCCGAAGTTGACCGCAAACGTGCGGGTTTGGCGTTCATGCGGGTCGTGATTCACTTTCCGGGTCATGCCTTGGCACCGGAGAGCCTTTACGAGGCGGGAGCGATCTGCCGGCAGAGCGGAAAGCCCGAACAGGCCGCCAGGTTGTGGTCGGAGCTGGTTCGCAGTTACCCGGCCGCGGACGAGTGGGTCGGCCGGGCATCACAGGAGTTGGAAAGGATGAAAAAGTAGTCAGTGGACCGTCTTCGGTCGTCGGTTGGGGAGGGGGCCTGGGAGGCTTGGTCAGGCGGGGCGCCCGTGCCTGGCACGCAGAACATCGCGAGGGAACCTATGGCAATCTCATGGCTCTGGAGCGGCACAGCGGGAACAGGGGTGATTTCTCAGACCGGCCCGTCGAGCACGGTGCTCGGCAAATTCCTGGTGGATGGCGGCTGGATCACCTGGTTTGTTCTCGTTCCGTTGTCGGTTGTCTCTGTAGCGCTGATTATTCACTATCTGATCGTTCTGCGCCGATCGACGCAGGTGCCGGCCGGACTGGCCAAGGCGCTGGTTCTGGCCGCCCGGCGGGGACAGGCGCGGGACATCGTCGAGATCACGCGGGAGGACGAGACCATGCTCGGACAGGCGGCCTGCGCGGGCATCGCACGACTGTCTGCCGGCCGCGAGTCGGCGCGTGCCGCCATCACCGAGGCGGTCGAGGAGCAGGCGACACGGCTGTTCCGCCGTATCGAGTACCTCAACGTGATCGGCAACATCAGCCCGATGATCGGCCTGTTCGGCACGGTGGTCGGCATGATCAACGCATTCGCTCGGATCTATTCCGCGGGCGGGGGGATGCCCGACGCCGCCAAGCTGGCCGGCGACATCTCTGTCGCTTTGATCACGACCTTCTGGGGATTGCTGATTGCCATCCCCGCGCTGTCGATCTTCTCCCTGCTGCGAAACCGGATCGACGCGTTTGCGGCCGAGAGCATGAAGCTTTGCGACAGTCTGGTTTCGTTGCTCTGTGAACAGCAGGCGGGTTCGTCCAAGGCCGCGGGCTGAAAACGTCTGGAACAGGAAACAGGCATGAGACGATCCATTGGGGAACGACGTCCGAGCCGAGGTACGCTGGTGAACATGACGCCGATGATCGACGTCACGTTTCTGTTGCTGACGTTCTTCATGCTGGCCAGTCATTTCGCCTCGGCGGAGAAGGTGAAGGTTGACCTGCCCCGGCCGGACGACAATCAGTCGGTCGATCGTCGGCTGAGGGACAAAGTGATCATTAACATGCTGTACGTCGAGGAAAGGGTTAAGGTTGAGCCGCGCCTCCAACTCGGGCCGGTTCCGGTGGCGTCGGTGGGCGACTTGGGCGGCAGGCTGAGGGAGGTGGGAGAACTGAACCCGAGCGTGCAAGTGATCTTACGGGCTGACCGACGGTTGCCGTATGGACAGGTGCGGGAGGTGATGCAGGCGGTCGCCGGCGCGGGCCTGACCCGCCTGCAGGTGGTGACCGATCTGGAGCCGGGCCGATGAGCAGCCGCAGTGCTGATTTTGACGTCGATCGCATTCTCGCGGGCGCGCGCGAGGCGGGCCGTTCCACGGGTCGCAACCGACCGGGACCGCTTGACAGACCCCACCGGCGGACGGGCCTGGTCGCCATCACGCTCAATCTTACACCGATGATCGACGTGGTGTTCCTGTTGTTGTTGTTCTTCCTGACCGCCAGTCGCTTCGGGTCAAACGAGGGTATGCTGCCGGCCAATCTGCCGGCCCGCAGTGCCGCGGTTTCCACGGAGATTCCCCGGACGCCGATTCGCGTGCGTTTCGTGGCCCAGCCGAACCAGCCGGACCGGTGCAACGTGACGATCGAGCGATTCAACGAGGCGCCGCTGCCTCTGGCCGAATTGGGGCCATCGCTGCGCAAGATCCAGGAGCAGCCGGGCTTCGACGCCGACACACCCGTGCATCTCATGGCAGGCAACGACATCCGATGGGATCACGTGGTCAACGCCTACAACGCCGCGTTGGCGGCCGGTTATGCAAAGGTCTATTTTGCCGCGACGCGATGAAACGGACACAAAGACATTCCGTGAAGCTCCCAAGGCGGACCGCCTTTTTGCGGACCGCAACCCAAGCGTACCGCGATCCGGAAAGATGCGTGCAAGCCGCACACATATCCGGCCGTTGGGTTCTATTGGCGGCGGCCATGCTCGGCGTCGCCTCGGCTCACTCCTTTGCGGCGTCCCTTGATGACTCGCTCTTTCGCGAGGGCCTCCGGGAACGAGGGCTGGCCGAATGGCTCGATCAGCACCTCGCCGACGCACCGCCGGCGGACGCGACCGACGCGATGCTTCGCAAGCGGGAAAAGCTTCTGGAGGAGGCCGCAGTGGCCACGTCGGTCGAGGACCGGCGGAGTGCGACGGAGCAGGCAAGCTCGATTCTCCGTGATCTGCTGGCCAACCATCCGGATCACCCGTGGCGGTTGCGATGGCAATTGGAGCTGGCCCGTGATCTGCTGGAACGTACGGCCCCGGCTGCGTTTGATGCCTTGTTGCTGTACGAGGTACCGGGCTGGAGCCGCATGCAAGCCCTGGATCTGAGCGAGCGGGCCGTGGCGATCCTGAGCCGATTGCGTGAAGACATCTCGGCGGCCTGGAAATCGGTCGAGGCTCTGGACGAAGCCTCGCTGAAACATGCGATGGTCTCCGGTTCGCTGCGCCTGCTTGAAACGCTGGACGGGCGATCGGCGTACCTGTCGGCTTGGGCGGACTTCTGCCGCGTCCTTGCTGCAGACCTGCCGACCGCCGAACGGAAAGCTCAGATGCAGGCTATTCTGGCGCGTGTGGCCCAGGGAAGCGGTTGGATCGAGTCGCCCGATCCGGTTCAGCGATGCGGCGCGTTGCTGATGGCCGCCGTCGCGGCGCGTCTGGCGGAAGAGTACGTCCAAGCGGACCAATACAGCCTCCAGATCGTCAAGACCTATGGGCAGATTGGAGATGGTCGCGAGCGTGCCCGCGTGCGAACCGCCTCGCTGGTGGCCGTGATCGAGCAGATCCGGACGCTGCGAGACCGCAACCGCCACGAGGATGCACTCTCTTATGTTGATCAGATACGCGCCTGGGCGGAGCGATCGAGGCCTAATGATCTTCAGGCTTCGCTGGCAGTTGCGTGGGCCCATCACATGGTTCTGGTCCGCCGAGCCGGCGTCACAACGCAACCGGCGAGCCTGCTGCGACCCGAGGACGCGCTCCAGCCGCTCGAATCGTTCGCAAAGCCCTCGGCGGAGAACCGCGACGCACTGTACGCTCTTCTGGCGGGGGCAGTGCAGAACGAGGATGCCGGCGTGATCCGGACACCCTTTGGTCTGCAACTGCTCCTCGGCGCGACGGTGGCGGAGCTTTCCCTGCCGGCGTCCACCCAGCCGACCGCTTCGCAGCCCGCCGTCAACCGGCGATTGGAGGAGGTGATCTCCGCCGCCCGAGGCATGCTTGGGACGCTGCCGGCCGACGTCGTGCCCGAGGCGCGAGGAGAGTATCTCTACCTGCTTGGGGCGGCACACCTGACGGCCGGCCGGTCGCTGGAGGCTGTGGCGACGTTTTGCGATCTGGGTGAGCAGCAACCGAAGCATGATCGCAGCGCACGAGCTGCCGCGTGGGCGGTCACGATTGCGCAACGCATGCTTCGCGACACGCATCAGGATGATCTGCGGGCGGTTCGCGACGCCTTCGTTCGCGCCGGTCGACTGATGCAAAAGCTGTCGCCGGCTTCGCCGGCGACCAAGGCGCTTCCCTACTGCATCGCGGTTGCCCTTGAGCAAAACGGTCAGTTGGAGGCCGCCGCTGACACGTATGCAACGGTTGCGCCGGACGATGCGCAATCGCTGCTCGCAAGAGTCGGCGAGGCCCGATGCTTGAGCACCGCGCTGGACCAGGCCGTCGCCCGAAAGACGTTGAACGAGACGCAGATGCGACAACTTGCTGACCGGGCTATCCGGTCGGCCCGGCAGGCGGCGGCAGCCGCGCAGGAGAAAAAAGACGACACCGTGGAGCACCGTCGCTTGACCGCTCAGACGATCATCCTGTCAGCCGCCCTGCTGAACCACTCGATAATCGACAAATCCCCCGAGAGCCTGGCTCTGCTGGAGCATTTCGAAAAGCGTTTTGCGGATCAGTCGTTGATGCTCGGTGCCGTCTGTCGCGAGCGGGTGATCGCCCTGACGCGTCTGGGGCGGCTTGCCGAGGCTCGACAGGCGGCGGAGCAGTGCTTGGCGGTCGACCCTGAAGAGGCCGGTCCGGTCCTGGATCGGTTGGCCGAGGCCATGAGGGACGCAATCGAGCGTGCCTTCGATGAAGGTGACCGTGACGCGGCCGGCAGAATCGCGCGCGATGCCGTGAAAGTGGGCGAGCTGCTCTCGGAGTGGTCCAGTCAACGTCCCCAGAGGCTCTCGGCCGTCGGGCGGCTGAGTATTCGCTTGCGGTTGGCTTCGTCGCTGCTTCACGCCGGACAGGCCAAGGAAGCTCTCGCTGTTTACGAGGAATGCCGCCGAGCGGCCGCGACGATGCCTTCTGATAGCCTCCCGCGGGCTGAGATCCAGCTTGGGCGGGCTGAGTCCTTGCTGGCGACCGGCGAGCCGGCCGCAGCCTTGCCGCTGTTTGCCGAGGTCTGGCAGACACTTCCCGAGCGATCACCCAACTGGTGGCGGGCACTCTGCGGCAATCTGGCCTGTCACACCCGCTTAGACCATGACCCCAAACAGATTCTGCAGGCCATCCAGCAGCAGCGAGGACTGTCGCCCGACCTGGGCGGCCCGCGATGGCAGCGTGCCCTGGAAGCGATTCAGAAGGAAAACGAAGCCCGCCTGCGCTGAATCGGCCGTTTGGGACACCTTCCGCTTCAGGTAGAATGGTTGGTCTGGATGTCGAACGACCGGACTTTGCCGGCTGAGCAGAGTGGCGCACGCCATGGACAAGCGCGTCTACCTGGAAACGATGGGTTGCCAGATGAACAAGCTCGATAGCGAGCTGGTGTTGGGGCAACTCCGCCAACTGGGGTACCTTTCCGTCGACGATTTCCGCCAGGCCGACGTCGTGCTGCTCAACACCTGCAGCGTCCGTCAGCATGCCGAAGACAAGGTCTACAGCCGACTGGGCGAGGTGGCCCGCATCAAGCGCGAGCGCCCCGAAATGGTTGTCGGCGTGATCGGCTGCATGGCCGAACGTGATCATGAGGGCATCCGGCGCAAGGCTCCGCACGTTGACCTGCTCTGTGGTCCCGGAAAACTGAATCAGATCGCGGACCTGCTGGCCGAGGTTCTTGATACGCGCCGACAGGTGATGGCCCTTGAACACGACCGCTCGCGGCGAATCCCCAAGGACCGGCGTACACTGGAACACGACAGCATTGAGTTGCTGGACCTGTCACGTACGGCGCCGCCCGATGGAAACGTGCTGCAAGCCTACGTTCGCGTCCAGCGGGGATGCGATAAGTTCTGCACTTATTGCGTGGTGCCCTACACCCGGGGGCCGGAGCGAAGCCGTCCACCGGCCAACATCGTGGCAGAAGTCCGCAAGCTGGCTGACATGGGCACGCGCGAGATCACTTTGCTCGGCCAGACGGTCAACAGTTATTCCTACGCGGAGGGCGGCCTCACCGTCCGATTTGCCGATCTCCTGGAGCGCGTCCACGATGTGCCCGGCATTGAACGCATCCGTTTCGTCACCAGTTATCCCGGCGACTTCACCGACGACATCCTGGAAGCGATGCGCGACCTGCCCAAGGTATGCGAGTACCTGTCGTTGCCGGCCCAGAGCGGCTCGAACGCCGTGTTGCGTCGGATGCGGCGGGATTACACCGCCGAAGAGTACATGGATCTGGTGGAGAGGGCGCGGCAAATGGTACCCGGTATCACGTTGTCAAGCGATTTCATTGTCGGCTTCAGCGGCGAGACGGAGCAGGACCACCAGGCGACGCTGGCCCTGGTCGAGCGTGTCCGCTACAAGAACATTTTCATGTTCAAGTACTCCAATCGGCCAAACACCAAGGCTGACAAGGTGCTGCCTGACGACGTCCCTTACAAGGTCAAACAGCGGCGGCATTCGGAGTTGATGGCCCTGCAGCATCGGCTGTCGACGGAGCATCACCGCTCGATGATTGGTCGGCGGGTGGAGGTACTTGTCGAGGGACCGAGCAAGCCGGCTCTCAGGGCCCGGAAAGCCATCGAAGCGGGTAAGGAGAAGACCTCGCGCTGCGTCGACCAGCTTACCGGCCATACGCGAGGCGATGAGATCGTGGTTTTTCCGGGCCCCGATTCGCTGATCGGGAAACTCGTCACCGTCGAG
>Ga0209506_1003273_pt1 | contig 13246 bp, 18 predicted proteins | sample AD_JPNHG2_MetaG_FD_184409 | JGI IMG/M metagenome (GOLD analysis project Ga0209506, IMG submission 184409) | Active sludge microbial communities of municipal wastewater-treating anaerobic digesters from Japan - AD_JPNHG2_MetaG (SPAdes) (version 2) | ecosystem: Engineered > Bioreactor > Anaerobic...
ACGTTTATTTTTATTCTTATTTTTCGCTTGTTCCAAAAAATTAAAAACAAGGCTATTCCATATCAAAATTTAACCCTTAAACGGGCTGCTTAATATAAAAAAGAAAGTGTCCTTTTGGGACACCCTCTTTGTAGGTAGGAAATAATTTATTTTTTCATTTATTGAGAAAATCTTTTACTTTATCATTGGGCACCATTTCTTCAGTAAACATGTAAGCCCCTGTTTTAGGTGATTTGACCATTTTTATCACTTTTGAAAAAGTACGACCTTCACCTTTTTGTACTGATGCAACAACCTTCTTTGCCATAATCTTATTTTATTTCTCTGTGAATAGTAACTCTTTTTAATATTGGATTGTATTTCCTGAGCTCAAGCCTTTCGGGAGTATTTTTTCTGTTCTTTTGAGTAACATAGCGCGAAGTTCCGGGCATACCACTGTCCTTATGTTCGGTACACTCCAGAATAACTTGCACCCTTGCTTCTTTCGTTTTTTTTGCCATGATGTATGCCTCCTAATAGTATTTATTTTAAATATCCTTTTTTCAGCGCTTTTTTAATGGATGCGTCCAATCCCAACTTGTTGATGGTTCTTAAACCGGCAGCCGAAATATCAAGACTAATCCATGTGTCCTGTTCCACCCAATAAAACTTTTTGGTAAATAAGTTTACATCGAAATTTCTTTTTGTCCGTCTTTTCGAGTGTGAAACATTATTTCCTTTTAAAGGTTTTTTACCTGTAATCTGACAAATCTTAGGCATTTTATTTCATTTATGTTGTTATACTTCTGCTCAAAATTGAGTTGCAAAATTACATTTTATTTTTTACATATACAAGCAATTGTATCCCTATTTTTTGAAATTTATCTTTATAAACTCATTAAAATGTTTGTTAATCAATTTGTTAATTGCTTTTTCTTTACAGAAAAATCCATTTTTAATCGGGTCTGAAAAATTTACATAAACCATAGTAAATCAATAAAATATCTTTCAGGAAAGCGACAGGTTTATGCAAGTTTCAGTTATGTATAAAACCAGTAAACAAATTATATTTTCAAAGGATAAAAACATTCAAGAAAAGTGTATCATTTAAGTTTTGAAAATATATTTAAAAGCGTCTTATGCGTAATAAAAGAGACTCTCTCACTTTTGTAGCCAAAAATAGTTTTAGAATCAAACTATTTGACTTCACCTGCAATTTTAATCAAATATTCGCCATAATGACTTTTTTTCAATGGTTCGGCCAGTCGAAGCAGTTGTTCACGGTCGATATACCCGTTGCGATAGGCAATTTCTTCGAGGCAGGCTATTTTCAGCCCCTGACGGTTTTCTATGGTGGCAATAAAGTTGGAAGCATCCAGCAAACTGTCATGTGTTCCTGTATCGAGCCAGGCCATTCCTCTACCCAAAATTTTCATATTCAATCGTCCTTCGTTCAGGTAAAGTCTGTTTAAATCGGTAATTTCCAATTCTCCACGCGATGAAGGTTTCAGGTGTTTCGATTTTTCAACTACATCATTACTATAGAAATAAAGTCCTGTAACGGCATAATTTGATTTTGGTTGTTTTGGTTTTTCTTCCAAACTCAATACCTTGCCTTCAGCATCAAATTCGGCTACGCCATATCGTTCCGGATCATTGACATAATAACCGAAAACAATGGCTCCGTCTTTCAGGTTGGCCGCTTCGATCAATGTTCTGGAAAAGTCGAATCCATAAAAAATATTGTCGCCAAGAATCATGCAAACATTGTCGTTTCCAATGAAATTTTCACCAATAATAAAGGCCTGAGCCAACCCATCCGGCGATGGCTGCACTGCATATTCAATTGCAATACCGAAATCAGAACCATCACCCAACAGACGTTCGTAAAGATGAATATCCTGCGGTGTGGAAATAATGAGAATTTCACGAATGCCCGCCAACATAAGTATTGAGAGCGGATAATAAATCATGGGTTTGTCGTAAACCGGAATAATTTGTTTGGAAATGCTTTTGGTTATGGGATAGAGTCGAGTACCGGAACCACCTGCCAAAACAATGCCTTTCATGATGAAGATTTTTTTAAATTGTTTTTTCTGCGAAATTATTTTAAACGATAAAAATGTAAGCGAATTCTCAAAAGTTTTTTATTTGTACAAATCCAGTTCTCCTTCCTGATAAAGCTTATAATCTTTTGCCAGCAATGCCATGAACTTTGAAATATCGTTTTGCGCAGCGGCCGTTTCATCTGAAATTTTTTCCTTTTTCAGATTCAACATCATGATACCATACAAAAAATTAAAACATAACTCTATGTCGTTTATGTTTACTTCAGCTTTTTTTCTCAACTGAACAAGATGAGGTAAAATACTGTAAAATAAACGATTGTATTCCGAATCGGCGCCCGATTGCAACAAAAGTTCATGGAAATCGTTCAGGTCAATAATTACATTTTTATTCAATTGCAAATGACCTTTTTCCTGAACGTTTTCTTTGCGCATCATGTCGATCAGACTTTCATACCATTCGTACATGGTTCTTTTTTCAGTTTCAGAAATCGGGTACGGAGCAATTATATTTTCATCTATTAAGTCGATGTTCAGCTGAAAAGCCCGAATCAGGTCTTCGATTTGCCACATGTAAAGCAAGTATTCGCAGATATTTTCCTTTTTCAATCTTTGAGCTATGAACATGATGAAAGATTTTGATGGTACGAATATAATGCCAATATTTTTAAGAATAGGAATTTGTGTCTCTTACTGAACTATTTTGCAAAATTAATATAAATATCGGGAATTTTGCCCAAATTTTTTGTAGTGAATTCTGATTAAAAATATTTGTTCAACCCTTCTTTTATTTTATTTTTTAATCTTTCTTTAAAGCATTATGCAGGTAATTCGAAATAATTAGAGAAAAAAAGCATAGTAAAAACCGAAATTCAAAAAAATATTAGTAATCTTGTATTTCATTACAGATAGTAAAAATTTTTTGTCGGCCAATTTATTTTCATGCATTAACTGTTATGAAATCAATAAGTTGGGTTGACTGAAAAAATTTAATTCGACCATATATCTTCTTTAACAACAAATACACAAAATGAAAAAACTTGGCATTCTGTTTTTTGCAATTATTCTTTTAATTTGCTCCGGCTTTGTATCGGCACAGCAGAAAAAAACCATTACGCTCAACGTTGCAACTTTTAATCTTCGGCTCGATACGGAAGATGATGGTGAAAACGCATGGCCCAATCGGAAAGAATTTGTCAAAAGTCTGATTCGTTTCCACGACTTCGACATTTTTGGAACACAGGAAGGTTATAAACATCAATTGGACGACATTTTAAAATTGGGTGGATATGCTTATGTTGGCGTAGGACGAGACGATGGCGTTGATGAAGGAGAACATTCTGCTATTTTTTTCAAAACAAATCGCTTTGAAGTATTGGATAAGGGAAACTTTTGGTATTCCAAAACGCCTGAAGTTCCTTCAAAAGGTTGGGATGCCTTCTGTTGCAATCGTCTTTGTTCGTGGGGAAAATTTAAAGACAAATCTTCAGGAAAAATATTTTTTGTTTTTAATTCTCATTTCGATCACATTGGGCACATAGCACGAAAAAATTCATCCTTACTGCTTTTGAAGCGTATTGGTGAAATAGCCGGAAACTTTCCGGTTTTTTGTACGGGCGATTTTAATTCTACACCCGATGCCGAGCCGATTCAAATTATTGCTAAAAGCGGAAAACTTTTCGACAGTTATCATATTACCAAACAACCTCCTTATGGAACGGTGGGTACATATAATTCATTTTCAATAAAATCCAAAATGGACGATCGAATTGATTATATTTGGGTTACGAGCGGTATTTCCATCAATAAATATGGGGTACTTAACGAACAGCAATATGGGCGCTTTGCTTCCGATCATTTCCCGGTAATGGTCAGCGCTACTCTTTGAAATTTTAATTTTATTTTTTTGAGGGCGGGAATTTTGCGACTTTCTTCCAATTTCCGCCCTTTTCTTGTTCACTTTTCTTTAATTGATTAATTTTGCCCATCAGGAATTATTATTTTTCTAATTTATGACAGTCAAGGAACAAATCGAAGCGCTGCGCCAGGAAATAGAGCAGCACAACTATTATTATTACGTGCTTTCGCAACCCATTATTTCCGATTACGAATATGATATGAAAATGAAGCAGTTGCAGGAATTGGAAGAAAAATATCCTGAATATTTTGATCCTCTTTCGCCCACCCAGCGTGTTGGCAGCGATATTACAACCAGTTTTGAGCAGGCTTATCATACCTATCCCATGCTTTCGTTGGGAAATACTTATACAGAAGGTGAAGTGAAAGATTTTTATGAACGTGTTCGGAAAGCATTAAATGAACCTTTTGAACTGGTATGTGAACTGAAATATGATGGGGTTTCCATTTCCATTACATACGAACATGGTGAAATTCAACGGGCTGTAACGCGTGGAGACGGAGAAAAAGGTGATGTAGTAACAGCCAACATCAAAACTATCCGGAGCATTCCCTTGCGATTGAAAGGCGATTATCCCGATAAATTTGAAATTCGCGGCGAAGTGTTGATGCCGTGGGCAGTTTTTGAAGCACTCAATAAGGAAAGAGAAGAACAGGAAGAACCGCTTTTTGCCAATCCTCGCAACGCTGCTGCGGGAACCATTAAACTTCAAAATTCTGCCATCGTTGCTTCCCGTAAGCTGGATGCCTATTTTTATTATGTATTGGGCGAACAACTTCCTTTTGACACGCACTTTGAAAATTTGCAGGCAGCTCGTGGTTGGGGTTTTAAAATTTCTGAAAATATTAAACTTTGCAGAACACTCGACGAAGTGTGGGAATTTATTCATTTTTGGGACAAAGAACGAAAAAATTTACCGGTTCCGATTGATGGCATTGTATTGAAAGTCAATTCATTGGAACAACAACGAAAACTTGGCACAACTGCAAAATCGCCACGTTGGGCCATTGCTTATAAATACCAGGCCGAAAAAGCATTGACCAAACTTCTTTCGGTTACGTTTCAGGTTGGAAGAACAGGCACCGTAACACCCGTAGCCAATCTTGAACCGGTTCAACTTTCGGGAACTACAGTGAAACGCGCTTCGTTGCATAATGCAGATATTATTGAATCGCTCGATTTGCATATTGGCGATATGGTTTATGTCGAAAAAGGTGGAGAAATTATTCCGAAAATTACCGGTGTGGAAAAAAGCGCACGGCCACAAAACGGCGAAAAAGTTGTTTTTATAAAAAATTGTCCCGAATGCAATGCTCCTCTCATTCGATATCCCGGCGAAGCTGCCCACTATTGTCCCAACGAAAACGGTTGCCCGCCTCAGATTAAGGGAAAAATTGAACATTTTGTGAGCAGAAAAGCCATGAACATCGAAGGTTTAGGTGAAGAAACTATTAATATGCTTTACGAAAACGGTTTGCTTCATAATGTGGCCGATATTTACGATTTGAAAATTTCCGATTTGGTTTCATTGGAACGATTGGGTTTGAAATCGGCTTCTAATCTGATCAGTTCAATAGAAAAATCGAAGGAAGTTCCTTTCGAACGCGTATTGTTTGCGCTGGGAATTCGTTTTGTTGGCGAAACGGTTGCCAAAAAACTGGCTTATGCCTTTAAATCAATTGAAGCTTTGCAACAAGCCGATTATGAAGATTTGATTCAGGTGGAGGAAATTGGAGATAAAATAGCTCAAAGTGTCCGACAATATTTTTCCGATCCGAAAAATCTGGAAATTATTAACCGCTTAAAAGCTGCCGGAGTTCAAATGTCTCTTAATGATGATAAATCCAAACGCAAGGGAAACGAGCTCGAAGGAAAATCAGTCGTCATCAGCGGAACATTCAAATACCATTCACGTGAGGAATACAAAGATTTAATCGAGGCACATGGCGGAAAAAATGTTGGCAGCGTGTCTTCAAAAACTTCTTTTATTCTGGCAGGTGAAAACATGGGACCGGAAAAACTGAAAAAGGCACAAAATTTGGGCATTGAACTAATTGATGAAAATAAATTTCTTTCGATGATAAATGAAGAAATTCCATCATCAGCCACTGAATGAATAAAATTATAAAACAGTTCAATTTCTGTGTTTTTTCAGGACAACCCAAAACAACCTATTTAAAGAGATTACAATGAAATTTTTGAGCAGAAAAAAAATTAAAAATGCAGCTATCAAATTGTCCGATGCCAATTTTCATATACCCAAATTTCTAAATTATTCAGACATTCATTCTATTTTGCTGTTGTTTGAAGCCGATGATGCGGAAAAAAATCTTCAGGTGAAAAAAATAGTGCAGATGCTGAAAGCAGATGGGAAGAAAGTTACAGCTATTGGTTGTCCTCGAAATAAGAAATTGAAAACCGATTTCCCGATTTTTGAAAATTTAACGATTGTGGATAAAAGTCAGACCGATTTTTTTGAAAAACCCAGACATTCTGTCTTTAAACCAATCGAAGCCAACAAATTTGATGCTTTGCTGGATTTATCCTTGAACGAAAATATTCCTCTTCAATATATTGCTTTGTATTCCAATGCATTGTTGAAAATTGGAGTTAGAAAAACATCGTTTCCATTGTATGATTTTATATTGGATATCGACAGCATTGTTGCAAACTTAAAGACTGACCATTTGCCCATCGATTTGTTATATATTTTTAATCAGATAATTTTTTACCTGAAAAATATACAAAGTTGCGATGAAAAAGCGTAATTTTGTAACAGAATAAAATTTTTTCACTCCATGACGATTAACAACAAGCTCACAGGGATGGGTGTAGCTTTAGTAACACCTTTTAAAAGCGACGATTCGATAGATTTTGATGCGTTGGGAAGGTTGGTTGAATACATAATCAACAACAATGCCGATTACCTGGTTGTATGTGGCACTACAGCCGAAACACCTACCTTGACAGACAAGGAAAAGGATGAAATAGCCCGTTTTGTTGTTCAGTGCAATGCCGGAAGATTGCCTATTGTATTGGGAATTGGCGGAAACAATACCAGACAAGTGGTCGAAAAAGTGAAAACTTCCGATTTATCGGGGATTGATGCCATTTTATCGGTTACGCCGTATTACAACAAACCTTCTCAGGAAGGACTTTATCAACATTATTCGGCCATAGCCAAAGCTTCTCCGTTGCCACTTGTGCTCTACAATGTGCCGGGAAGAACAGGCGTGAACATGACTGCTGAAACTACTTTACGCTTGGCAAAAGAATTTTCCAATATTTGCGCAGTGAAGGAAGCCTCCGGAAATTTTACCCAGATCGACGATATTATCAAAAACAAGCCTCAGGATTTCATGGTTATTTCCGGCGACGACGGCATTACTTTTCCGTTGATTACGTTGGGTGCTGTCGGTGTGATTTCCGTTATCGGCAATGCTTTTCCGCGCGAATTCAGCCGTATGGTTCGTTTGGCTCTGCAGGGCGATTATCAAAATGCACGTCAGATACATTATCGTTTCACCGAACTTTTTGAATTGCTTTTTGTGGAAGGAAATCCTGCCGGCGTAAAAAGCATGTTGGCTGTCATGGGAATGATAGAAAACAAATTGCGTCTTCCTCTGGTGCCCAATACCATTAAAACGTACGAAAAAATTCGCTCGGTACTCAATCAGTTAAATTGAAAAATTACAAAATTACAAAAAATTTTCCCCGACAGGACGAAAGTTGTCATGCTAAAAAATGCTACATCATTAGAATGAAGTAACACAAAAAATATTTTTGTAAATTTGGACATTCAAATAGAATTATGGCAATTGATACAAAATATTTAACTTCTGACACAATTGGTTCTGTTGTGCAAGATTTATTTAACCCATCTAATGTTGGCGCAAAACCATTTTTAAAGTGGGCTGGTGGCAAAGGACAACTTTTGGATATTTTTCAGAAACTTTATCCTGAACAACTTAAGAGAAAAAAGATCAAGAATTTTTATGAGCCATTTTTAGGAAGTGGGGCAGTTTTTTTTGACATAACTCAAAAATATGAAATTGAAAATGCTTTTCTTTATGATATTAATGAAGAACTAATTCTGGCATATAAAGTAATTCAAAGGGATGTTAGCAAACTAATTGATTTTTTATATCGTTACCAAAAAACTTATTTGAAACTTGATAAAGTAAAACGTAAAGAATTTTTTTACGATCAACGTACAAATTATAATTTACAAAGGTTTAATATTGATTATGATAAATATTCTGAAAATTGGGTTCCTCGTGCTGCACAACTAATTTTTTTAAACAGAACATGTTTTAACGGACTTTACAGGGTGAATTTAAAAGGAGAATTTAACTCACCGGTAGGCGATTATGATAACCCGACAATTTGTGATGAACAAAATTTATTGGCAGTCAATAAGGTTTTAGAAATTGCCGAAATAAAAAAAGCTGACTTTAAAGATATTGTAACAGACTTAAGATCTGATTCTTTTGTTTATTTCGATCCACCTTATAGGCCGATAAGTAAAACTGCAAGTTTTAAAGCATATCACAAACAAAATTTTACTGATAGTGAACAATTGCAGTTAGCACAGCTTTTTAAACAACTTGATTCAGAAGGATCTTATGTCATGTTGAGTAATTCAGACCCTAAAAATATTGATCCTGATGATAATTTTTTCGATGACATGTATAATGGATTCAATATAGTAAGAGTTCCTGCAAGAAGAATGATAAATTCGGACCCAACCAAAAGGGGCAGAATAAATGAAATAGTGGTAACAAATTACACAACAACATAATGGAAAAAGGAACAAAAAGTTATATATCAGGCAATCAACTTGAAGTTGCCGTTAAAACGGTTTTGATAGGAAAGGGATTTGAGCTTGTAAAATATAGAGATTGGGAGAAAAATCAAGAAAAATATGGTAAGGAATTATTACTTGAAAATGTTCCTTTTACAACAATTTATGAGCACAACGGAAATACAGAATTTCTGCTTATTTCTGAAAAATATGAATTAAAAATTCGTATAGAATGCAAATGGCAACAAGTTGGTGGTTCAGTTGATGAGAAACTCCCGTACCTGTATTTAAACACAATTGAAGCAATGCCAGAAGAAACAATTATGATATTAATAGATGGCTCTGGATGGAAAACAGGCGCAATTAAATGGTTAAAGGATGCCGTTAAACAGAAAAAATATACAAGCGAAGAGAATAAACATAAAGAAATTTTAGTTTTTAGTTTGGCCGATTTTTTTACTTGGGCAAACAAAACATTTAACAGATAAAAAAGCACGAACACACCCCCCACTCCCGCCGATTTGTAATCGGTGGTTTGCTTTTTAAAGTGAGGATTTGCAATCCGAAACAACACTTAACATTTTATTGTTCTATCTTTCAGGCAGCGTTTAGAGCGAAAAACTACAGAAATTTACACCATATCTTAAAAAATCCGCTATGTCATTCAATAAGTCTTCCACCTCTTTGGGTGTCCATTTATAGCCTCTCTGATAAGCAGGAATAAAAAATGAGTAATGATTCAGCTCATTAATGGTCTTTAGTTCTAATATATTTTCCATATGTTATTTATCGTTATTAGCATTTCCCATAACGTTTTGGCGCTATGCCCGGTAGCCGTTTTGCGAACTTCATCATTGTCACCCGATACAAATGTTCTGCGGGTCAGTGCAGTTTCAATTTGCTCTTTCATAGGCTATTGGGCATAGGTGCGGTTAGGCAAAGTTGTTATTAAATTCTCTTAAAAATGGCAGAATATTTCCTTCTGGATTATGTTCTTTCCATGTATTATGGTCGTCAAGTATTGCAAATACAACTAATTCAAATCTATCTTGAAATTCAGGTTCATTGAAAACTTCTTTAAATAATTTAGCCATATGGTTTGGAGGATTTCTAAATGCGCCGCATCCAAATGCACTTAATATTAAGCAGTCATGATTAAATTCTCCACATATTCTTAAGATTGTTCTGATTTTCTCTTTACTAGGTTCAATTAATTCTCTTGTGATATAGTATTTCCTATTAATAAAATCAAGGTTAGGTCGATTAATAGCAGGAACACTAACAACTGAAATTTCAAATGGGTTTTGAAGAAAGCAATAACCGTTTCTCTCAGAACCTCTAAATATCGTTATTTTTTTTGAATAAATGCCTCCTGAATTTTTATCTAATGGATAACTATTTTCAAAATTTTTTTTTATGTCATATTGATTAGAATAGTCAACAAACTGATAAAGTGATAGAAAAAGATTACTTCGCCTAAAAATATTTTCTTCTTGAGCTCCTGCTCCTTTTAAAACTCCCCCTCCAGGATTTTCTCCATTAGCCATATTAAGTAAGCATACATTATAACCTGCATTTTTTAATAATTCTGCTGTCTCAATGCAATCCGCTTCAATTACATTGAATTTTGTTTTTTTAATGGGTTTTGCTTCACCAATGGGTTTTGGTTTTTTATAGAAATATGTTTCTTTTATTACTTCTGTACTATCCAATTTTACTAATTTACCATTACACTTATATTTACCACGTTGAACTACTTTTACTGTCTGCTGAAATATTTCTGCTCGTAATTCTCGAAAACCCGATTTCTTTTGCAATGCTGTCCTAAATTGGTTTAACCATTCAGTCGGTGAAAATGAATCGATTAATATATCCATTACATTATCTCTATTAATTACTATTTGTAATTCGTCTTTTTCATGGTAAACAAAGTTTTCTTTATGAAGTAACCAATTACAAGGCAAAGTGATTCCACCAAAATAATCAACTACACATAAATCTTTCCATCGTTTATACCCATTTTCTTCAATTATTCCAACTAAACCTAATTCTTCCCATTGTTTAATCAGATATTCAATGTCCATTGGATTCATAGCTCCATCCCTGACAATGTAATCGTCATACCAAATCCTTCTTCCAATTAATTCACTATTATCCTTCTTATATTGATTAAATCCGCCCGGATATTTTTTTTCAATTTTCTCAATTGGAATAATCAAACTTATAAATTCTAATTCTACTGCCATTTTTATTCAATTTTGCCTAACGTTTTTGGGCTTTGCGTTCGGGCGGGTTTCGGAGCAAAAAGTTTCAATTTATTACTAAAGTTCATTAGAAGCACAAAGCTTCAAGTCTGCACGTCAGCGCGCCTGACACAAAACCCGTGTTATGCGGTCGGCTTTCTTTCAGGATATTTGCTGAGTTCATCTTTTAGTCCTTTTTTAATTGCGATTAATTCCTCTTTGTCAGCCGAAATGTCCATAAAATATTCTTTATCATCTGTCGCAGATTTTGGTCTGCATTCTAAATCAAATTTTATTCTAATCAATTTGGTGTTGTCTGTCGGCTCGTTTAAAAGTTCAAAAGATAGATTTGGTTCTGTAAATGTCATTAATCTAAATTCTGGTTCTTTGTCTGCTGATAGTTTGTCAAACCAATCAATAATTTCCTGAACTTCCCAAGTAGTTAAAGAAGGGTCTATTGTTTGCCATTTGCCAACCTTACTGTCAACTTTCAAATATATGTTTAACCAATTCCCGTCCCAATCACCGTCTTGGTTTTGGGGAAATTGGTAGTTGGTTATTTTAAGCTCAACTGTTTGGTCGTTTATACCTTATAAATGTCATTATTGCAAAATTCTTTTTTTAAATACCGCTAATAACACCACTGTCAAAATACAAGTAGCAATAAGTCCTTTAAGCACTTGAATTGTCAAACATAAATCTTGTCCTGTAACTAATGAAATACAGTCTGTCGGGCTGTCTGTTTCGTATTTCAGACTTACCATAGTGTTGATAATTCCAAAAGCAAATACCGGAATTCCAAGTACTGAAAGTCCAATAATAGTATAGAATATTATCTTTTTTGTTCGTTTCATTCTTGGTTGTCGTGTCGTCTTTTAAGCTGCCGCATAACGGACGGCGGTATGAAACGTAGCGGATTTCGTGACTGCTAACCTATCCCCCGTTGCTGAACTTGCCTGCGAGAACTGAGCTTGCAATTTACACTAAAACCGCTATGTTTTATGACCGCGTGTTAGCGAGCGTTTATTATTTACTTGTTATGAGATTCATTTTCATTGAAATAATCAATATATATCTTGTATGTAAATAAATTTAAACATTTCCGATAAATCCGTCTTCCTTTTGGAGAACCTTCATTTCCTTGACAAATTGCAGTTCCTTCTCTTTCTTGCTCTTTTTTATAAACCATCTCACGAATTATCGTACCAATGCTAAATCCACCATTGTAACAAAGTGAATTACTACAGTTGATATATTCTCCTAGATTGTGCTTATTATAATGTGAAGTTCCATGTCCATGGTAGACACCCACACCACTTTCTGTAATCTCAACCGATATATCTTTTATCTGTGGAAATGCCTTTTCAAATGTTGTCTTTGTTGCAAAAACAAAATTTGTTTCATTAAAGACATCTTGAGCTTTTTTTCTATCACTCATATTTTTATTATTTAACTATGTTGAAATCGAAAATCATTTTCAAATCAAAATATTATCTTTATAAATTAATGCAAATATTTCGACTCATTTATCCATTGAAACGTTTTAAATGCTCGCCAACGAAATCGGTATATGAAAAGTTGGGCATTTCGGAGCGAAAAACTTGTCAAAAAGCACAAAGTTAAATGCGAGTTACACAGTTCAATTTCAGCACTGTCTGCCCAATTTTTTATATACCGTGTTAGCGTTTCGTTGGTTTTCATTTCACTGTTTTAGTTTTCAGTTCAAATTTAGCAATACCACCCGATAAGTAAACATAATTCCACCACCAACCACTCAGGTTTTTAAAAATCATGTGTTTTCTTAGTTTGTAGCTTTTGTAATGCTTCATTATTCCTAAATATGAGTTCATGCTGCTTTGGAAGGCTTGTTGCTCTTCTTTTGAGGGCTTATGGTCTCGGGCTATTTGGTTATGCTTATCTATGGCATTGTAAAAGTTTCCTTTAGTTCTGTCGGCTATGTATATGCGGTTTGGCAAAATTACTGTTCCCAAAAACTTTACTCCTTTGCTGTAGTGTTGAAGATATATTTTCTTTGGGTGTATGGTAACTTGTAATTCTGTTTGCAGATATTCAGACAATATGGGAATAAGTTTCTTCAAATACTCTTTATCTTCATGCACTATCACAAAATCGTCAACATATCTGCCGTAATACCGTATTTTCAAATCGTGCTTACAGTAATGGTCAAAGCTGTCCATATAAAAATTGGCAAAAACCTGACTGGTAAGATTTCCAA